>Ga0265292_1000823_pt1 | contig 34403 bp, 32 predicted proteins | sample Munlanlewell296A_FD_189080 | JGI IMG/M metagenome (GOLD analysis project Ga0265292, IMG submission 189080) | Leachate microbial communities from a municipal landfill in Southern Ontario, Canada - Leachate well 296A | ecosystem: Engineered > Solid waste > Landfill > Unclassified | place: Canada... | reverse complement strand
AGTAGCTATTGATATTTACGATCGTGTCATCGAGCGTTCGAGCTTTTGCGAACGGAGTGCTTACTCTCGTCTTTTGCAGAAGTTCTGCGGCCACATCACTATTCTTTGCGATGAATTCACGACCCTCCGGTGTCAGGTAGTGACGCAGATAATCCGGAAGCTCGTTATCAAGGAGTCCTCGTTCTTTTTCGAGTGTAGCAAAGCGTTTATGTTCGCCTTGAATGTGTCCGATGATGTCATCGATCACTTTGTTTCCGGCTGTAGCTGTTTTCTCCACTCCATCTGCTACCTTTGCAGGCATCTCTGCCATTCCTTCGATCATGCGACCGACTCTAGTACCTGCATCCTTTCCAAGTTCCTTTTGTGCGCTCTTACCGAGTGTAGTTGCTTCGTCGACGGCTTTGCCGACTTCGGACCGGGTTGATTTGGTGAATTGTGAAAATTTATCGACGTATTCCTCACCGATGCGTCCGGGTAGGTCTTTAATGCTTTTGAATGGCACGAATGCTTTACCGGCCAAGTCTTTTGCATTCTCATATATCTTTCCGACCACGGGAGTCTTTTCAACGAGCCAATCTGCGGCTCTGAACGGAGCAGTGACAGCCGATCGTGGCACTATCTGTTTGCCAGCGAATTTAAGACCGCCTTTTGCGAGAAACTTTTCGCCACCCTCGGCCAGCACCTTTTCGGCGAGCATCTTTCTTGCACCTTGCTCTCCAAGTTCAAGCATGGATTTCTTGAGCAATGATGTTCCGGTTTTACTGAGCACTACCGTACCGGCTTTGGTTGCGAGTTTTGCACCAGCTCCATAACCGAAGCTTAGATACGTTGTTGGATCGAGCAGGATGTCGGCAATAAATCCACCGACTTTGCTTTTGATACCCAGTGCTTCAGATGGCTGGATGCGTTCTTTGATTCCGGCCTTGATTCCTTTTCCGCTTATAAGACCACCGACTGCATATCCTCCGGTGTTGAGCACGTGGAGTATTTTCTGCAGTGTCGATTCTTTAGGTTGATTGGAGGAGACGTCCACGTTATTTTGTAGAGCAAAATCACGCAGTCCCTCGACTGTGGTCACGTTTGGCTTACCAGCCGTTTTTGGAACTTCGGTTGTCACAAATTTCCCCTCGGCATTCTTTTGGTACTTCACTGCAGTACCAGCGGATGGTGCTGATTGTGTGAGTGGAGGAGTGACCGGTGCAGAACCGGTGTTCACATACTTTCCAGTTTTAGGGTCTTTGATGTAAGCCATAGCGTTTTAATTTCCTACACCGAAGAGACCTTTCAGAAAGTTCTTGCTGGTGTTGAATCCGGACTTCGCAATACTCGGTATCTGTTGTGTGAACACGTCTTTGACCCCAGCACCGAAGTCTTGAGCAGTTATCTTTGGCTGACTTGATTTCAATGCTTGAGCGGCGGCCGCATCCGCTTGCTGTTGCGTATTCGCTTCGGCGATTATTTGATCTCGCTTCTGCAGAACTTGAGCACGGATGTTTTGAGGCACATTGCTTGCGGTGAAGTTCGGATTGTTGAGGAGTTCGAGTGCGTAAGCTTCTACGTCGCTCGATGATCCTCCTCCATCAGAACCGCTTGAGACTTTTTTTCCTGTGACCTTTGTGCCACCGATGTCGTAACTCACACCGGCCGGCGTGTCGTTTGCGAGATTCGCTAGTTTGATCGCACGATCAATCACGTCTTGAGCGTCTTTCTTTTCCTCCGCTTTTCCATACTTGGAAGCTTCGACAATGTTTGCGACATCTTTTTCTGAAGCACCGAACACTTGCTTCAAGAGATCCCCGAGAACGCTGTATTGGTCTTTCTGGAATCCAAGTGTCTTTTCGGCAACGGTGAGTGGCAGTGTCGAATCCTCGTATTGCATACCGGCCGAATCTTTCGCAGAGGAATCCGCTACGCCGAGCTTGTCGGCCAGCCGGTTACGCTCGTTGAGAAGTTTTCTGTAGCTGTCGATAAGAGGTTGCTTCTCTGAGGCGACCAATCTTTGTGTTTGGCTTTCGGTTACAAGACCGCCACCTTGCACCATTCGGTTGCGGATGTCTTTCTCTGAGTCCTCGATTGAGAGTTCCATCGTGGCTAAGCGATCGTCCAAGCTCTGGAGATTTTTCTGCATCACATCGACACCCAGTTTTATTTTTTCCTGTGCGTAGATGTCTGCTTTTTTCGGCAGATTCTTGAGGGTATCGAGGTAGGAAGTCTGGTTGTTCTGCATGCTTTTGAGGGCAGAATCGAGACCCAGTTCAGATCGGTATTTTGTGAGCAAACTGGTCGAAGAAGGCACTTCAGCGCCATATAGGGTGCTTTTCTGGGGTACACCGCTCGCCCCCGGGCTCGAAATTTGGTCAACGCGCTGGGTTACGGGCGAAGAAGGTGTCACGGGTGCAGGAGGGGTTGGAACGCTCGCCTTAGGGGCAACAACGGGTGAAGTCGGTGCTCCGGGCAAGTTCAAACTGGAACCGGCGTATATCAGGTTCGCATTCTTGATACTTGGGTTTGCTTTCAGGATGGCATCGAGCGTCGTGCCATTCTGTTTGGCGATTCCCGAAAGGGTCTGACCTTTTTGTATTGTTATTGTTGCCATAAGTTTTTAAGTAAGGGTTGCGTACCTCCACGCTCCGCTAAAAAATACATAGAACCGTCGCGTGCCACCGTTCTCGTATAGTGCAAAGCTGATCTGGTACCTTGGTGGATCAGTCGGCACGCTGTTCAAGATAGGAATGTCACGCAGAATTGAGAGCAGATACCCAAGCGATGGATCAAGCTTGTTTTGCTGATTTGGATTGTTGTCGTGTGGGTTCATAGTGGTTGCTCTCCAATTTCAGGTTCGACTACTGGTTCCTCGTTAGGAGGGACCGGCAGTTTGTCGAATTCGGAGATGATCTCGCTTATTTCTGTTAGCGATCTTTGTCTGAGATCGACCTCTTGTTCAAGTTCCTCTTTTTGTTGGCGGAGGACATCCATGTTGAGAATCGTGATTGACTCGGTGTTATCCTTTTTTCTCGCAGTCTTTTCATCGATCCTTTCAATTGTGAATTTTGATGTAGGTTCCATAGTGATTGTTGTTACTTAATAGTTCGATCCGGTATGTAGATCGTGGACATGTCTCGAAGTCCCATGTCCCACTCTCCGGTGAATCCGGATGGTGACCAGACCTCGACCTTGATCTGAATCTTTTTCGCTCGTGCATTGAATCGCAGGAGTTTGTTTACCGCACCTTTGTTGTCACTGCCTTTGATCACACCTGCTTTTTTGAACGGTGTGACGAGAAGGTACGAAGTGTTGTTGTATTCGTTTCCGTTCTCAGAGTTGTAGAGTGTTTCGTCGACATAGACTCGATTGAGTGCAGTGTCGATGCTTTGGACGTGCCGTATCTGTCCGGCACCACTTCCTGCGACGACCGTCACCTCGTCGCCGACTTCGAAGTTGCCGATGCCGAACGAAACCGTGAAGTAGGTACTGGTACCGCTGGTAGCAAAGGCGGTGTACTTTTGATATTTCTCGGTCGTGTTGTACTTCACGACAAATCGGGCAAAGGGCGTATCAATGAGGGGTTTCCAGAAGTTCAAGACTTCTTGGATGAATCGCTTACGCCGATATGGTTCGTCATCGAAGATTGGACTGACGACGATGGCATTCCAGTTGTACGGCCGGTACGATCCACCGTCGTGGTTCACGTCGAGCAGATATCGATTGGTGCCGCCTTTATCCCAACCCACGAAAAACTGATCGGAATTAAGAGTTAGTTGGATGCTCCCGACTTGGATCACGCCGGTGTCGCTTATGTTTGTGATGCCACCGTGAGAGAGCGTGTTCCGGAAGTAGAGAGCATTGGTTATGGGGTTGTATACCCAGATACCTCCGGCGTAGTAGCGTTTTTCCATATTGAAGCCGTGAGCTTTGACACCGATCAGGATCACGCCGTTATGTACTTTCACGGCGTTTTGGTTGATCTGGAATGAGATGTCACCGGGCTCGATGTCCGGAAAGCGATTAAGCTTCACGAGTCCGGACCCGTCGAAGTAATTAATCCATCCGTCACCGGTGATGAGATATAAGCTATTCTTGTCTACGACGCCGGCCGGACACGAGACGTTCGGAATGCGAAGCACACGGTTGTACGTTGCGGAGATTCCGTCCCAGAAAAAGAGAGCGGAGCCGTTGGTTGTCAGGTCATGTGCGCCGATCACGAGCCAGTCGGTAAGCACCGCAAACCATCGGATATCGAAGTTTTGTGGAAGCGTAATTTTAGGAGGGTTCGGGTTGCCATGCCACGTTAGGTTTACGGTGTCCCATGCACAGAGCATGTTGTTGAATCCAGCAAGAATATATTTCAGGAATTTTGTGAGTGGCACATTTCCTTGCGAGAACAGCACGCCACTTCCGAGTGATTGCCATGCGTCGTTCCATGAATTGGAGGAAGCATCGTAACGTCCGAGTGAATTGCCGATTGTGAAGTATAGGAATCCTTGTTCCGTGCCAATGACCGGTGTATTGAAGATGCTGTCACCCATAAGTGAATAAGCACGGCCACCCGGAAAGTAATAGCTATGCACATGCACCCAGTTCGGGTATTCATATCTGAAAAATTTCGCCGTGTTACCCCAGCCCTGGGTGATCATCCAGTTGTACATTTGAGTACCTCCCATGTTCTTTCCGAAGAGTGCACCGTCAATCGGCATTGAGTTGACCTCGGCGTTGATGTTCACGTCCAGATTTTTAAACAGCTTGTGGGACACACGTAGGTACGGAGGCGTTTTTTCAAGATCGAGATTCTGTGACCACCAGAACGTACCCTCGGCATTTAAATTTCCGAGTCCTTTGTCGAACCTTGATGTTTTCCAAACTTTTTTAGGTAGTGACATAGTTTTATACGAGACTGCTTCGTGGTATTGAGGCTTGATCGTCTGCGGACGCCATACGGGCGAGCTCTTGATCTCGCCATTTGCCGACCATGATCCGTTCAAAGTTGCTTTCAGCTTGGCGTTCAAGTTCCGTGTCGCCCTGCTGGTTGTAGTACATCTTTTTGCCCCACTCGGCGTACGCTTGGTGATAGAGCTTTTCGACTTCCGGCTCGTCGCTGTCCGATGCGAAATCATCCGAGATGCGGACAAAGACGAGCATCATCGCATCGCCGTCTGCAGTCGGAATCATTACTGGATAGAAGTAACCACCGAGTGTGTACACCACGTGATCCGTGTATCGGGTACGTGCTCGGAAGTCGATCAGTGTGTATGGTTGCGTATCAGTTCCGATCTTTAATTCCACGAATGCCCGATAGTTTTCAGGGACCGGGTATTTCGGCTGGTTTGCGACCGTCGTATAGGGCTGTTCGGTCTTGAGGTAATCCCAGTAGTCGAATGTCTGGTCTTTATCCTCGAGTGGTCGCCAGCTCTGCACCTTTTCATCAGCACGCTGTACCCACGAATTTGCGAGTGTATCGGCAATCGTCTGATCGTCGACCTCATCTTTTATTGCTTGTCGTATTTGTCCTCGGTTCATAGGTGTTTAGATGTCGTCACGGATGATGATTGATAATTGTTTGAACCCGGTCTGAATCTTTGAATCAGGGAACGTCACCTCGACCTCACCGAGATACGTTCCGACCGTGTTTGTGTCGGAGGCCGTCCAGTTGTATCGGCATTTTCCTTTGGTTGCGTCAGTAATCACGCACGCCACGCCGTTGATCTTTACTGATCCAGTGGAGGAGTCCTTCATGTAGAACTTCACAATGCATCCAGTTAAGTCCACCGGCGCACCGTCTTGGGTCAGACTGAATTCCAGTGGAGGACGGGTATCGTTTTGTACAATTTTAATGCTCATAGATTTATGTCTTGCTTATTGCCCGGAATCGTCACGTCGGCTTTGGCGTTTTGAAGCTGTTGATCTTGCCGGGCAGTCTTGACCTCAATACTGCTTTTGGATGTTGTTAAACCGAACGTTTCTCTGGCTGAGAGCATCAGCACTGATATTTTTGCCGAGAGGAATTCAATGGCGATCTTTACACCGGGCGGAATTTTCAGGATGTCCCACACGTACTTCCACGTCCTCGATACCAGTCCTCGAATGTCGAGAAGATACGTCCACGCCTTGCCGACTCCAATCAGGATGTCGAATTGGTACGTCCAGACTTTGGCGATATAACTTAGGATGTCGAATGCGTAAGTGATCGACTTGGACACGAAGCTTGTGATATCCCACAGGTAGCTCGTCACTCTCGATGCGAGCATCCAGATATTCCATTTGTAGGTTTGTATCTTGGCAATAAGCCCTCGGATATCGATCAGGTATGTGGATGCTCTTGTGGCAAGATTTCTCACGTCGAAGAGATAGTCCATTTGCTTTATCGCGCTCATCAGCACGTCAAACACGTATTGAGTGCTTTTGCTTACAGCACCGGCCATGTCGAATAGGTACTGCGTGGCTTTGGTCGCAAGGTTTCTTACATCCAGCACATACGTCCATGTTTTGCTTATCAGGTTTCGAAGATCGAGTAGGTATGTGGTTGTGTGGCTTGCTAGACTTCGCATGTCGAATCTGTACGTCATGATCTTTGCGACCACATCCCCGATATTGATCAGGTAGGTTGTGAGCTTTGTCGCAAGATTTCTTATATCCATCCGGTACGTTGTCTCTCGCGCGGCCGATAGGAATGAGTCGAACACGTAAGTTATCGTCTGTCCGATCGTGAGCAGAATGTCATGCAGGTATGTCGTACTCTTTGTTGCCAGTTGCTGGACATCGAGCTTGTAAGTCATCGTCATCACAGCACCGCCGATGATGTCGATCAGATATGTGATTTGCTTTGTGATGAGTTGCAGTCCGTCCCAGAGGTACATGGATGTTTTGTCGATAAGGCTTCGCATGTCGAAGATATACGTCAGAGCTTTTTCGGCGAGTGCGTACACGTCCATGAGATACGTTCCTACTTTTCCAGCAAGATTTTTGATGTCGAGCAGGTACGTCCGTATGGCTTCCACTGTTATCGCTTGATCGAAGACATACGTGACCGGCTTTGATATCAATCCAAATACGTCGAGCACATAGCTCATTACTTTGCTCACGGCTGAAGAGCCGGTGTCGTTGAGTCTTGCGCTGTTGAATTGGTAGGAGTTGAACATAAGAGTTTATCCTGTTGCAGGAATGTTGGTACCTCGCACGGAGTTGGTTCCTTGCAGTCCGATCTGTCCGGTCACTCCGTCCTTGCAGACATTTGCGATTACTAGGTTGAAGTCATCACTCGTACTTTGTTCACGGATGTGATAGGCGGACTTGTTCGTTTGGGTCGCCTGGCAGTTATTCGAGGAGATAACGTTGTAGGTCGAGTAGACCGTTCCGTTGTTAGAGATGTAGATGCTGTGGGACGTGTTGTTGGTCGTCCGGGAAGCGTTATCAATGGCATTTCCGGTGACCGTGTTGTAGGAAGATCCGTACAGGTAGATTCCATGACCTCCGCATCCGAAGACGTGGTTGCCAGTGATCACGTTATTGATCGTGGTTCCGCTTCCGTGATAGAGAGCGATGCCGTGGTTTGTCGCCCACGCAATTGTGTTTCCGGAGATGACGTTGTACTTGGTGATGTTTGAGCTGTTTCCGATAATCATTCCCCAGCTATCGCCGTAGAGATGATTGCCGGTCACCGTATTCCTTTGGCCCCCAACTATGTACACTCCGTAGTTCGTGCTGGTGAAGATGGCGTTGCCGGAGATGGCTTCTCGCCACGCACCGCTCAGGTAGAATCCATAACCATTGCTTCGACTTACGTTGCCAGTTATTGTGTTGTAATTGCATGCACTGTCATACACGCCGTAGCCGTTTGAAGTCAGAACATTTCCTGTAATTGTGTTGTGTTGTGAGTTGGTGAAGAGACCTATTCCGGTTCCGGTGTTGTCATGGATGAAGCAATTTCTGATTATGCTTTCCTCTACGCCGATGACTTTCAGACAGTCGAGACGCGCACCGGTAAGCCAGCAGTTCTCGATGAGAATTCGTTTGTGCTTGTTTGAGCTTGTACCCCAGAGCACTATCGGGCTGGAATTTCCGGAGGTTTGATTGGCTTGATTACCATCGACTTTTAGGTTCCTGATGACGATATTCGAGTACGGTGTCGTACCGCCGTCTCCCACACGCACAATGTCGCCGAGGTTACTGGCATTGGCCGCTTTTATAAGTGTCGCCGCCCCTTCGCCTTCAAACACGACATTGTCTTTGAGGATTTCGACGAGACCGGTAAGTGTGTATGTTCCTTTCTTTAGGCGAACAATACCGCCACCGGCTGGCAAGTTGCTGATCGCTTCGTTTATCTCTGTCTGATCACTCGTTCCATCGCAGTTGTAATCTCCCGAACCGTCGGTTGCGACAATGATCTCTGTTCGGGTTTGGAAATCGTCAAAGAGCTTGGCTGTTACCAAGAGTTCGATTTTGGTGTTTTGCGCCCATTCTTGGGCGGTCGTGTTTTCTTTGGCTCGCTCGATTGTAAATGCATCTGTTGATTTGGCAGTTACTTTCACAATTTCGCCCACGCTTGGATCGCTCGTGTAGAGCGTGGCATGGAATGGAGCCGTCGGAAACTTTGCACCGTCGCCGGACTGCACGTTCACGGTTGTTGCACCCGATGTCAGAGGATTGTCCGTGATCGTGCTCTTGGCGTTATTCTTTTTTGTTAAGAATGTTTTAGCCATAGCTTATTGATCTTTCCGTTTACGCCGCCGTGTCGCCCTCGGATTTAACCTGGCTTGAATTGGCGGTTACTGCACCGGCTCCGGCTGGCCATGTTAGGCGATACCAGATGCCGAAGTTTCCAGCGGACGCAATGTCGCCGTGTCCCATGCCAGCTGGTTTGCTTGCCATGTTTCCACCCTCGGCATCGACTGGAGATCCTCCGGAGTAACGTCTGCCGTACCAGATAAAGCTGGTCTTTTTGTTTATTCCGATAGTGCCTCGAGTAGTGCCTCCCGATCCTTGTCGGATCGTCACGATGCGTGATCCGGAGAGCGATGCTACATAAGCACCGTAGAGTTTGGAGAATGTTAGAGTACCTACGACCTCGGTAGTACCGTTCAGTGTCAAGTTTTCCGTCTGTCTGTTTCCGGATGCGTCCTCACCGACAACTGTCACTTGTCTGGTGTCAGCACCGTCGGAGACAACGGCAACGACAGCATTTGCGGAGAATGCCGACATGTTTCCTTGAGCACCATCGACATCATCTGCATGATCAATGCCGAATCCGAATGAGAGGGCGGCGTTGGTCGGTTGTGATTGAAGCCATGTCACGACGTTCTGCCACGAAAGCGATCCGTGTGTATTCTTTCGGAAGGACTTCCGATATTCAGTACCTCCGGCGGCCGCCTCGTCGCCTGTTATGTCGGTGAAGAGATTGTTATCGACGTTGTCCACGACTTCTGTTGCCGTGATTCCACCGCCGTCTGAGTCGGTACTGTTCGACTCATATTCTTTTAAGTCTGCTGATACGATTGCCATAAGATTGGTGTGTTATTTAGCGACCTCATAATGGTCTATTTGCCCTGCAGGAGTTCGATCAGACGGTCTTTGGTTTCTGAACCGTCCAGTTCGACGTTTTTCTCGCCGGCCAAGGTTTGTAATTCCTTTTTGGTGAGTTTCTGCAGTTCGCCGTCGACCGTCGGCGGATCAATCGGTGAAGATTCCTCGGAGACTTTCCAGAAATCGATGCCGAATGTTGAGAGACTTGCTAACTTGGCAATCTGTTCCTCGTTTGAGGTTTCAAATTGTCCGTCCGAGAATTGTGCGTACTCGCCCGGGGTGTCGCCGATCTTGAGGCCTCCCTCGAATGTCGGCATTGCCGGTTTGAGGACGATCTTTAAGGATTTGATGTGGGAATTAAATTTGGTCATAGGTGTAAATGGTTAATTTATAATCTCTGGTCTCCGCTCTCACTCCTGGCCTCCACATGAGTGAAAGCCAGCGAGTCAGAGCAGAGCCGTTGATGTTTAGACAACGCCCTTGAGCAACGCGTTCTTTTCGAAGTTGACTCTCTGCAAACCGACTTCGGTTTTGTACTGATCGACTTCCTCGTCAGCATCGTTGTCTTGGATGTTGGTTTCGAGCATGGTGTCTCGGCCATTCAACGGACAGTGCTTGAGCGTGGAGAGATCGACCACTACACCGATACCGGCGTACTGGTTGTCGAACATCGGGTGACGAACAATGTTCAGCGTTCCGAATGACGATTGGAACTTACGGATTTCGACTCCGTAGGTTTTATCGTTCGGTACGATGTACATCTTGGAAGTTGCAAAGCTTTCCAAGTAGCCGAGCACGGCATTACCGCAGAAGAAATACTTCTCGGATGATCCGTACTTGAAGGCATAGTTCTGCAAGAATGAGCGGAACTCCGGCTCGGTGAGAGCTGAAGCGGCTTCATCTTGCACGTTGCCAGCGGCAACGATTGCTTCAAGAATGCCTCCGGTGAGACGCAATGGTTTGCCATCGGGACCGGTGACTTCTTTCTTTTCGCCAAACCAGTATCCACGTTCGACTTTCTTTGCTTGCTCGATACCATGCTTTGCTCGCAGGTACTTCAAGTCCGCACCGGGGTTGCCTTGCGGATAAAGTTTCGAAGCGTTTTCGGTTTGGGTCACACCGAACTTCGTTTTGAAGATTTGGGTGTAGTTGGTGACCTTTACGAGCTTGGTCGTATTGGAATCACCAGACTTCGATCCTTCCTCAAACGCAGGGCCGATGACTAAGAGCCAGTCGTTATCTAGGATAGCGGCGGCCGCAGTTGCACCAGCTCCACGGGTTACCGTGAGGGTTTGAGTTGCGTAATCGACCGAGGTGATGCGCATGATTTCACCGGTTCGAGTGACTTTAATCAGGTCGAACTTGGAGAAAATCGCCGCGCTTGGGTTGTCTACGACGAGAGCAGTGGCACCGGCCGTGTAGCCAGTAGCATTGTTGATCTGTGCCCAGACGCCGGAGTACTGATCCTCGTATTCAGTAAACTCAGGGTTGTACACGACTCTTTTTTGAAGAGCCATGCCCTTGAACTTGCCTCCACCGTCGCCAATCTTTCCGATTTGAGTCAAAAAGGCGGTGAGCGGTGATTCTCCCGGTTCAAGCAGGAAGATTTTGTCATCGACATCGGGAATACGCTGAGATTGTTCAATCGTCAGTGTGTTCCTTGATCCGATGATGTGTGTTGGTTCTGCCATAGGTTGTGGTTGTTACAGACCGGCAACCGCTCACTAGACCTCAAATCTTATAAGCGTTACCGGACTTTATTTGGGTTGATACTTGATCCCACGAGATCGTCGAAGGGACTATCTTGTGGGGTGTTGCCTTTGGTAGCTGGTGAGCCACCTCCGACACCGGATGCGTTTTCTCGCTCGAGATTTTTCACTTCCTCTTTCTTGAGAGCTTCATCGGCCGCCTTCTTTGCTTGCGAATCCTTTGTGATGGAGTCGTAGGCCAGTTGAAGTGTCCGGGCATTGAACGGAAGCTTTTCTTTCTCGATGATGTCGAGGATTTTGTGACCCAGTTCGGGTTCTTTGAAGTCCTCGTGATCACCGATCCATTTGTCTATCTCAGCTTTCGTCTTTGCCTTTGTTTCTCGCTCCTCAAGTTTTTTATCGAGGATAGCTTCGATATCGGGCGTGTCCTCTTGCTCTGCATCGCTGGCTTTCATAGCTTCGGCGAGACTCGCTTTCAGCTGTTCGGCTAGTTGCGGATTCTTGACCAATGCCTTGTCGAGCACTGCGAGAAACTGATCGTTTTTCTCAGTGGTGGCTTTAAGATCGTTGATCTCTGTGCCTTGCTCGATAATCTTGGTCTGGGCTTCGTCGTAGGAGTGCTTCGCATCCTCTTCACTTTTGAACTTACCCCAGAAGGACGTTTCGCCCTCGGGCTTTTTGTCTTTGCCCTCGGGACTTTCGCTCTTATCGTTTGGCGTTACGCCAGATTGATCCTCGGGTTTAGCCGTGGCGTCTGGTTTCTTGTCAGGTTGGTCTCCGCTCGGAGTGCCCGACGGAACTGCATTGACCGGTTGTTCCTTACCGACTGCATCATCGAACGACGGAGTCGCTGGTGTTGCATTCGGATCGGCGCCGGTAGTGTTTGGTTTTTCCATAGGCTTTATAGCAACGGATTAATCCTTTTTCGGTCTGACCTCACTCAGACTTACTTTGGCGTCCGTTGATTTAATAAACCGAGCCCCTTTGCGGAGGCTCGGTTGGTCTCTCAAGATATGGAAATCGCCAGAAATCCTATCTTAAGAGGCCAGCTGAACCCCTCAAAAAATGTTTGGCGATTTCCTTTTGTCTTGTTGGTTTTTATGGTGGTGCTTTCATATGATCATCGTGAATTGTTTTAATCCGGAGCAGGATTACTCCCAAGCCCTCGGCTCGACCTTGATAAAATCTCATCTCATCTGCAGTGAGTCCTTTGTTGAGTAGCCACGTCTTTGTGACTTCGAGTTCGTTCGCAATAAGCTCGGAGAGTGCATTAAAATACTTGGTCTCATAGAGATTGCTTATTGTTTCCTCGATGTCTTTGTGTAGTGTGTCGTTCATAGGTTTATTGCTTCATGGCATTGCCAAACATCGCACCCATTTCGTTACCCACCAGTGGTTCTTTGGCTGGCATCGCTCCCTCGTTCGGGTCTATGGCAGGGGCGTCACCGGGTGCTACGTCGGTCATACCGGGGCCCGGCGGTGTTACGTCGGCAGGATTCGGCATTACAGGTGCAGGTTTGTTTTCGGCTATGTAGTTGGTTGGCTCCCAGCCGTAGTCCTCAAAGAGCTTCATTAAAATCTTGAATTTCTTTACCGAGTACACAGTTCCAGTTTCCGGATCGGTCAACTGGTCTACGTCTTTGATTAGTCCCCATAGTTCCAAGTCTTTTGATTTGCGGAGTTCGGAGGAAGTAGCAAGGTTTGATGTTGATTCGAGGGACATCTCGTAGTCGTCAGCAAAGAGTCCATCGATGTTTTCGGTTGTTTCGTTTATAAGCCCATGTCGCATGAGAATTGCGATTGCCTTGTCTGGCATTACGCCTTTGGTCGTCCAGAATTGCTTCATCATGCAAATCCAATGTTCAAAGTGCATTACGTAGGAGTTGCGAAGCATGATCAGGAATAATTTCACTCCCTCGAGTGTTGCTTCTCGCATGAACGAGGCAACGGTTGCTGTTTGTCTTTGGTCTGCACCGGCCGTTGTGGTGTACTCATCTATGCCGACTGCGATTCTCATGGCTTCTTTGATGTGATCGGGTTCGACGAATGCAGAGGAGTTCACATCGCCAAACTTCAGCTCACGCACGGAGTTCGGGTCATTCGTCCATAGGATTCCAAGTGGTCGTACTGTGATCGTGGATTGTTTGTATCCGGGGAGAGCCACTGGTGCCGCCGCAATCATGCTGTGTATTTTCATGGTCACGGCATCCACTCTCTGGTTGGTTACGGAGTTTAGAAGTTCTTGCAGGTGGTCTACGAGCTTTGGGATACCGAGCCAGTAAAACGAGAACGGTCGGGGGAAGAAGCCAGTTCGGGAGAAGGGTTTTGTTTGGTGATCGTAGGGGTTGTCATTGTCTTTAATCTCGATTGGAGTTCCTTCCATTGGCAGGAACACGCAGAAGTGGTCATCAGTCCATCGCTCTACGACTTCAAACAGCTTGTCGCTTGAGACTGGCAGTTGGACCGGATTGTTTGGGTTGCCTTGGATCGGAGTGGATGCTTTGGTAGTTTCTCTGATGCTCTTACGCACTTGGATCAGGACTTCTTTTCGCACGTAGGCGTAGTCAGTGGTATCGCCACCGGACTTTATAACCTCGCCGTCCTTGTCCACGAATTGACTCCATGTGCTGGCTGGTACGTCGGAGTATTGGGCTTTCATTTCGTCGAGCGTCAGCACATACCGGTGGAATACGGGGAATGGGTCGGCCATCTTTTTCATCCTCGGGTGAGGGTAGAAGTTATAAACGTCTACAGGGTCAAAGTCTGGTCGGAAGGTTATCTTTGCCGTTTCGGTTTTGAAGATGAGCTTCTTGATCTTGTCGATCATGCCGATCTCTTTCTGCCTCTTTTTCTTTGTCTCTTTCTTGAGGAAGTCTTTGCCAATGGTCGTTCCGCAGATGAATACCTGCAGGAAGTAGTCGATCAGGTCATCACTCATGCCAATCTCCCAGAGCCACAGGATCAGGTCTTTGACGGCTTCACTGTTCTTGCCCTCAAGCTTGAAGTCAGGGGTAATGCCTACGGTCTTTTGTAAAAAGGTTTTGATGTATGCAAAAACTTGGGGAATGAAGACGTTGGACTGCCACACTTCGCCGTCAGTGGTCTGTTCCAGCTCTACGGCACGATCGCCGTTCCAAGAGGAGAACAGCTTATAGCCCCGATCAAATTCGGGTTTGTAGTAGTACATGAAGTTCTTTTTCGCTTCATCGTACTCACTGTTATATTTTTGTAGTTCTTTAGTGTTGGCCATATTAGTAAAGTTTCATTGATCGACCTTTGGTCGCTTTCGGCATTGCGCTTGGCAGTTCCTTGAGTCCTTGCCATGCGAGCATTGCTGAAATAAGGCAGTCATCTTTTTGTCCTGTTTCCGCTCCCATACCATGTCGGTTGCTTTCACTGGTGTGTACGAAGGTCATCATCTGGCTTACGGTTGCCGTGCTTGATAATCCGATTTCCTCGTCACGCAATCCGGCTATAAAGTCGTCGACCATGAGGGGCTTGGTGGTTTGGGTTGTTTTCCATCCCAGTTCCTTTCTCTTGGTGTTGGTGACTTTGTCGAATACGGTTCTTTGGTAGACATTTCCGTATTCGGCTTTGAGAGCGTTTATTACCGCCAGTCCGTGATTATTTATTTCGATGACAGCCAGTGCTTCGTTGAAGAGTATTGCAGTCTGTTTGATTTTCTTGGCAAACAGGTCTGGTTGTATCTGTCCCACGTAGCTTCCGACTTCACGTCCGGTCATCTTGTCGATTACCGTGATCGCCGAGTCGTCTTGTCCGATTCCTTCACTTGGGTCTGCACCCAGGCTGTAGAAGTGTCTCGGATTGGGTTCCTCGTAGATCAGGATGTCGTCGAGCTTTCGTATCGGGGCCCGGGTGAATTTGCTTTGAGCTTCGACGTACTGCTTCGGAATGACTGCCTTGGTTGAGGCAACGAACGCTTCCTCGATGCTTGCTGGGTACTCCTGCTTAAACTTCTCTATGTCTCCACCGCAGAGGTTTCGGATTGCCCAGCGTCTCCAGTTCAGTTGCTCTAGGGTCAGCTTTGTCTTTGCGACCAATTCCTTTTCGTATTCGTCCAGTGTTTCGGAAAACTTTATCTTTTCTTTATCACTGGTGAAGTCCGTGCTGTATTCGAGCATCAGGTGCCACGGCAAGAAGATGAGTTCAAATTCGTTCTTACCGGCTAGTGCATCTTGCACGCTTCGGTAGAAGTATTCGCCGTCACCTCCGAAGCCATTGGCAGTGGACTCTAGGAATACGCTGGTGTTTGGCAGGTTCGGGATTGCTTGCAATGCCGAGAGCATCAGGTCTTTGGCGTTTTTCCAGAACGCTACCTCCGAGCCGTGGAAGTTGTGGAGGGTCAAACCTCTACCCACTTTCACTTTGTCTGCAGTTGCTATCACCATTCGGCTTCGCAGTCCTGGGTCTTTTGCTCTCGTTTTTTCGTTAGGATTCTCAAACACCATCTGCTTCTTGTTGTCGTACCGTCGCATTGGCTTTGCCCAGAGTGGAAGCAGGTCGTAGAAGAGCTTGCTCATGGCAAAGATTGCATCTGTTGATTCAGGTTCATGGGCGACGATAAGCGAGTTGGTGTTGTCATATCGTGCAGTCCTTTCGAAGATCAGGGCTTCGCACAGTGTTGAGACTCCCTCCTGTCTGGCCTTGAGGATAATCATTCGTATTGGCTTCCCGAGTGCTCGCAGTTTCTTGATCCGTTGGTAGATCAGGGATTGAGCGGTATTCAGGTGTAAAAGAACAGTCTGCTGATTCTTGGTCTTTATTGATAAACAATGCTCGATGAATGTTTGCGAATCAGCGTCACAAATCATCGCCACCTCCACAAGGTCGTTAACCATCTGGAGGGGGCTGTTTCTCTCTGGCTTTTCGTAGGATTTGTTCATAGCTTAGGTCTGTTCCAAATAATCCCTGTTGGTCGTTATTTACCTTCGGGGCCCCTCGTGTTCGATCAAGTATCTCTTTGACTGCACGAAATTTAACGTTGTCATCGGAGCTACCCATAAGAGCGACCAGCATACTTGAGGCAATGTTGCTGTTCTTGGCCAATGTCTCATCTGATAAAACGCCCAGCAGTGCAGTCTTTTCGGTGCTGTATTTGTCGTATTCCTCTTTAAGTAAACCGCCGAATTTAAACCATCCCTCAACCGTGTATGCGGAAACTTTGAGCTTTTTGGCAATGACAGCATACGACTCGCTCTCATACTTGAGGCGCATCGCTTCCCGGTATCTGTAGCCTTGTAAGTCAATCTTTTTTCTCATTTTGTTGGGTTTTATCGGGTTTAATGGGGTTTATACGCCCTAAAGACCTCGAACAGAGCTCTGCAATCGCCTCACTCTCGGTCATTTTTGTTTCTTTGATCAGAACGGATAGTGCTTCGTCGATGGCATTCTTTTGCGGATTGGTGACGTTGAAGCTTATAAGGGCAATGGTCTCTCGGCTCTTGTTAATATCCTGCGTTACCTTTGCTACCTTCACTCCTTTAGTTTTGGCAAAGGCCGTGACCGATTCAATAAATTCATCGGCGGCTTCTTTCGGGTCTTTGTCGACGATGAAGTTCAAGGCGACAAAGTTCTCACGCTCGGCCTTCTTGAGCTCAATCATTTTCTTTTCTATTTCGTCTTTCACAAGATCGAGGGCATCTTTGATATTCACGTCCTCCTCGCCGAGGTTGCTTGCGATTTCTTTGATTGAGTAGCCATTCTGCGTCAGCTCGTAGGCGAGCTTGCCGAGTTTGAGTTGTTGGTTAGACCCGTGGATGTTGTCAGTCAGTCCATAGAGCTTTGCTTCGTCCTCGTTTTTGAAGTCGTGGATGTTGGCTTCTATTTCCTCATTGCCGAGATCGCCGAGCACTTTCCATGTGTGGTAACCGCCAACGATCACATAACCACCTTTGACTTTCATGTCCGGCCACATGCCGACTTGGATCGGCTTGGTCTGTCCGAACTTGGTGATCGCTTTTTTAAGCGACGCAAATTGTCGTGCGTTCATCTCGTTTGGATTCCAAGAGTTCGGAACGCATTCCTTAATTTTCACCGTTTTGATTTGTGTTTTTGTTTTGGTCATAGGGTTACGATCATGTACTCGATGTTATTGCTCTGGTTTCGGCCACCGGCATTGGCCACACTCCACTTGTGTTCCATCATCTGCACTTCGGCTTTGCGATGTTTCTGCACCATTGCCAATAACTTTTCCGGCTTCACGCCGATGTCCTCTTTGTTTTGGCCGAGTGAGATAACCCATTGAGGGATATGCTTGGCCGCTTCAAACATTCGTTCCAGAAAGTCATCAGCGATCTTGTTTGAGAATCCGCTCGGTTTGTTATCGAGCTTCTTGCCAACGAGCAGGTTGTCTAAAATCCCATACTCAACCTCGTAGGCAGAAGAGCCAGGATAAGGAGGATCAAAATAAACAACGTCACCCTGAACAGTCTTGAGGAAATCAAACACGTCCTTTTGGTGTATTTCATTGTCCTGATGGTTATCAAAGATGCCATGATTGACCTCATCTTTTAATTTTTCCAACGTCATCATCGGGTTTTGGATCATCCGGAGATTCTTTGGCGCATGAGACTTGGACCGGAGCGGCCACTCCCACTTGCGAGCTTCCAAGTCGAGCGTGTCCCGGGTGTGTGTGAACTTTCCAAACTGTCGGCACGACAGAATGAATTTGATGATAAGGTGCAAGAGGAGATATCGTTTGGTTTCGTTTTCAACTTGCTGTGCGGCGACCACAGCGTTGTCGAGAAAATCCGCGATCTTAGTGGTGAAAACTTTCGGGCAATAATTCTTTTTTATAAATCCGTCATGCTTGGTTTCGATGAATAGTCTCGCCAAGTCCTCGCTCTCAAGCTTCACTGAATTGTTGGCGATAATTGCTTTGCCAATGATGAGGGACCGGAATGCGATGTCGTTTGCAATAACTTTGTATCCTTTTGCTTTTGCATAAAGACTTACTGATCCACCACCAAGAAATGCGTCGATAAAAACTCCGTCTTTTTTCTTGATCGGCTTAAAAATATACTTGACCAGCTTTCGCTTGCCGCCGAAGTAACTTGGTAATGATTGGAATTTGGAAAACATATAAATTAATTCAAATCTCTGACACCCGCGCATCCCCCGTAGATTTTTTATTTACTCGAAGCCCGTGAGCTCCGAGCAGTGTGAGGTCGATTACGGGTAGCGGATGTCGACCGGTCGGGGTATCAGAGAGCTGACAACAACTGAAAACGCAAAAAGCTCGCGATCTTGTCACCACAAAATGTGATAACGGATCGCGAGCTCTTAAACTCGGAATACCTTTCAGGATGCCCCTTGAGGCATAAGCTATTCAGTTGTTGTTTTTATTATAGCACCGCTCGAAAAGTATGTGCAAGATGTCTCACTGTGTATAAGTGGTCACAAAAATTATTGGTTGATCAAAATGATGAGCCCGATCACTGCCAAAACTACCAGCGGCCAGAGGTAGCCGAGAATCGCACCACCGATGAGAGCTGGAATCCAGCCGAACATGAGGCCAATCAAAAATCCCCACGAAGCGAGGGCATAAATCCAGATCGCGATAAAAGAAAGCACTCCCACGATCCAAACTCCGACCATGTACTTTGATCCGTCCATAATACTGGTATTATGCCACAAAAGGTTGTTTTTGTGTAGCAATTCGTGGCTTCCTGCTTGCCCACAGGGCTAGGCCTTGCATTTACTCATATAATCCCATATAATCACGTATATAACGTATATGAGTAAATTTATGAATGATATAACTCAAAAGTTCGATCACAGGATCAAAAATCCTGAACCACACATCGTCGCTCTCTTGGCAGAGATCGATGGTATTCGAGGCGAGTTCAAGTCAGGTCTACGAATGACTCCTCAAGCAATCACCAATCTCAAAAAGTCGACACTGATAACCTCTGCTGGTGCATCCAATCGTATCGAGGGTGGAAAACTGACCGACGAGGAGGTGGAGAAAGTTATGCAAGGACTTGCAGTCTCAAAGTTTTCCGATCGTGACTCACAGGAAGTGCAGGGATATCTTGAAGTGCTTCAAAATGTGTTCGACAGCTTCCAGACTCTACCGCTTCGAGAGAGTGTTATCACTTCACTCCACAACCAGCTTCTTAAATACTCCCACAAGGACGAAACACATCGTGGCGGTTACAAAAAGAAAGAGAACACTGTCGGCGTACTTGGACCGGATGGCAAAGTCGCAAAGATCATGTTCGAGACTACACCAGCATTTCTTACTGGAAAGGAAATGCAGGAGCTTGTTGATTGGACGATTGATGCGTTCGAGAAGAACCGCTTCCATCCTTTGCTCCTCATTGCAAATTTCATTGTTGAATTTTTGAAAATCCACCCATTCGAAGACGGCAATGGGCGTCTTTCTCGCGTGCTCACAAATCTTTTATTGCTCCGCTCCGGCTATCAGTTCATACAGTATGTCTCGCATGAGCAGATCGTTGAGCGTCGCAAGGATGAATACTATATCGCACTCCGCAAATCTCAGGAGACCTTCAAAACTGATCACGACACAATCTCGCCGTGGCTTAATTTCTTTTTGTCAGTCGTGCGAGAGCAAGCAACAAAGGCTCTCTCATATCTGCAAGACGAAAAAGTCGAAGACACACTTTCTCCCAAGCAATACGAGGTATGGAAATATCTCTCGTCCGTCGGCGAAGCCGCTCCGGGCGATATCGCTAAGGCTACAGGTGTTATAACCGTTACGGTCAGTCAAGCATTGGAACGATTGATTGAGCTTGGACTGGTCAAACGGGTCGGACGTGGCCGAGGAACGAGGTACGTCAAATTATAAACTAACTTCCTTTTGGAAATCGCCTATGAAAAACGTTGAACACAAAAATGATGACGGCAAACGATATCTCAAGAAATATGAGATTGTCGAGACCGATGTAGAGCTTCCGATTCAGGGTCAGGTTCGTGATCCGGAAGACCTCTATAAATTCCTCAAGGATTTGGAAGACGAGACCGTTTCCAAAATAATTGGAATTTATCTTGACGACAAAAACCTGTTCCTCGGGCATCAGGTCTTTCTTGGTTCCTCCCCCAAGAACCTCGACACGCAGATGCTCTGGCATTACTACTCTTTGTTTCTTGCCAAGAAATTTATGCTACTCATGAATCATCCTGGCTCTAGCGATCCGACTCCGGATGAGGACGACAAGAAACTCATGCGAGCACTACAAGCAGACTCGCAGGTTTTGTCGTTCAAGCCTTTCTTTGAAGACTTTATTATCGTTGCGAAGAAGTCGTACTTCAGCATGGCAACGAATGACGGCACGGCATGTCACTGCGGCCATCAGGAGTATATTCAAGAATAAATTTATGAGCGATAAAGAAAAAAATCTACATATGACCAAAGAGCAGGAGCGTGCGGAGTTGCATCGTGCTATTTGGCAGATCGCCAATGATTTGCGCGGAAGCGTAGATGGTTGGGACTTCAAGCAGTATGTACTCGGCATACTCTTTTATCGTTTCATCAGTGAAAATTTGACCAGCTATATAAATGCTGATGAACGCCGTGCAGGTAAAAAAGATTTTGACTACACTACACTTTCCAACAAAGAAGCAGAATTCGGTCGAGCTGATACCGTCAAAGAAAAAGGTTTTTATATTTTACCAAAAGAGCTTTTTGTAAATGTCAGGAAAAACGCTAGGAACGATGCTAACCTCAACGAAACCCTTACCGCTGTCTTTCGTAATATTGAAAATTCTGCGAAAGGCGCAAACAGTGAAGATGATATCAAAGGCTTGTTTGATGACCTTGATGTCAACTCCAATAAACTAGGAAGTACGGTAGAAAAACGAAACCAGAAACTCACGAAACTGTTCGAGTCTATCGGTGATCTCCGCTTGGGTAACTACTCCGACAATACCATAGACGCTTTCGGCGATGCGTATGAGTTCCTCATGACTATGTATGCCTCAAACGCTGGCAAGTCTGGAGGTGAGTTTTACACTCCGCAGGAAGTCAGCGAGCTTCTGGCACAAATCACCACCGTCGGCAAAAAAGAAGTAAACAAGGTTTACGATCCAGCATGCGGTTCTGGTTCACTACTGCTAAAATTTGCCAAAGTTCTTGGCAAAGAAAATGTTCGGCAAGGTTTCTTCGGACAAGAAATCAACCTCACCACCTACAACCTCTGCCGTATCAACATGTTTTTGCACGATATCAACTACAACAATTTTGATATTGCTCACGGCGATACGCTCACGGACCCGAAGCATTGGGACGATGAACCATTTGACGCTATCGTTTCCAATCCGCCATATTCCATCAGATGGGACGGCGATACGAACCCTATCCTTATCAACGATCCACGCTTCTCACCTGCGGGAGTACTCGCTCCAAAGAGTAAGGCTGATCTGGCTTTTACTATGCACATGCTTAGCTGGCTTTCTACCAGTGGCACTGCCGCGATCGTTGAATTTCCTGGCGTCCTCTACCGTGGCGGTGCAGAGCAGAAGATTCGCAAATATCTCATAGATAATAACTATGTTGATACAGTTATTCAGCTACCACCTGACCTCTTTTTTGGTACAGGTATTGCAACTTGTATCATCGTGCTTAAAAAGAGCAAGAAAGATAATAAAACACTTTTTATCGATGCCTCTGCCGAGTTTGCTCGTGGTGGCAACAAAAACAAATTGAACGAAGCCAACCGCGCCAAGATTCTGAATGCATTTACCGTACGCAAAGACACAGCGTATTTCGCCAAGCTGGTCGATAACAAAACAATCGCCGAGAATGACTACAATATTGCCGTTTCAAGCTATGTCGTGGCAGAAGACACTCGCGAGGTGGTAGATATTACGGAGCTGAACACCAGAATTGCGGGCATCGTCGCACGGCAACAGGAACTCCGCACCGCGATTGATGACGTCGTGGCTGATATCGAAGGAACAAAATAATATGACTAAACCTATAAGCAAAATTGAACAGTTAATTGCCAAGCTCTGCCCGAATGGAGTTGAGTTTAAGGAGTTGGGAGAACTCGGAGAGTTTTATGGCGGACTGTCTGGCAAAAGCAAAGATGATTTTAGTAATGGTAACGCAAAATTTGTTACCTACATGAACATATATTCCAACATCGCAGTCAATACCGATATCAATGTCTTTGTAAAAGTAGGTAAAGACGAAAACCAAAACAGGATCGAGTACGGTGATGTGTTATTTACGGGCTCATCAGAAACACCGGACGAGTGTGGAATGTCCTCTGTTTTAACAAAGAAAATTAATGAGCCGCTGTATCTAAATAGTTTCTGTTTCGGCTTTCGCCTGAATGACAAGGATTTATTGTTGCCCGAGTTTTCTAAATATTTATTTAGAGATGAACAGATGAGGAAACAGATTGCAAAAACTGCCAGTGGAGTGACGAGATTTAATGTCTCAAAAAAGCGTTTTGCAAAAATTAAAATACCCCTAGCACCACTTGCGGTGCAAGAAAGTATTGTCAAAATTCTTAATAATTTTACAGAGCTGGAAGCAGAGCTGGAAGCAGAGCTGGAAGCAGAGCTGGAAGCAAGAAAGAAGCAGTACGAACATTATCGCTCACAACTTTTGACGTTTAAGGACGGAACCGAGAGAGAGAGTAAGATGGGCAACATTAGGAGAAATAGGAACTATGATTAGAGGAAACGGACTACCAAAAAAAGATTTTACAGAAACCGGCATCGGCTGTATTCACTATGGACAGATTTATACCTACTATGGAACTTTTACCTATAAAACAAAATCATTCGTTTCAAAAGATACGGCTAAGACTCTAAAGAAAGTGAACAAGGGTGATTTAATAATTACTAGCACAAGTGAAAATATTGAGGATGTCTGCAAGGCCGTCGCCTGGCTTGGTGACGATGAGATAGTGACGGGTGGACACGCGACAATATTCAAGCATCACCAGAATCCAAAGTACTTATCTTATTATTTTCAGACTCCAGCCTTTTCTGATCAAAAAAGAAAATATGCTAAGGGCACGAAGGTTATTGACGTATCAGCTAAAGATTTGGCGAAGATTAAAATTCCCGTCCCGTCCCTTGATGAACAGAAACGCATCGTGTCCATCCTAGATAAGTTTGATTCACTAGTGAACGATATTTCAATCGGTCTACCAGCAGAACTCTCGGCACGCCGATCACAGTATGAATACTATCGGGGTAGACTTTTAACTTTCAACGAATATGTCCCAGCATAACAAATACAATTTGGTTGCAGAGAATCCGCAAAGTACCGTAGTGGCGCAATATACGCCGAACGGTCAGCGTGTCACGCACTATCAAAGTGAGGCGAATTTGGAGCAGGCATTTATAGAACAACTCGCAAAGCAAGCGTATGAGTATCTACCTATCACCTCCGAGACTGATCTGACATTGAACCTCCGTCTGCAATTGGAGAAGCTTAATAGTTTTACATTCACTGATACCGAATGGGAGCGTTTCTTTGCGAGTGAGCTTGCCAACCCGAATCAAAGCGTTGAAGAAAAGACAGCAACCATTCAAGAAGACTACATCAAGAACCTGACACGTGAGGACGGTACGGTAAAAAATGTGTACCTCATCAAAAAGGACAATATTCACGATAATAGTCTGCAGGTTATCAATCAATACGCGACGGATGAGGGACAGCGTGCCAACCGTTATGACGTTACGGTGTTGGTAAACGGCCTGCCGTTGGTGCATATAGAGCTTAAGCGCCGCGGAGTTGCTATTCAGGAAGCCTTCAACCAGATCAATCGTTATCAGCGTGAAAGCTTCTTTGCTTCTGCAGGACTTTTTGAATACGTACAACTGTTTATTATTTCAAACGGCACACACACAAAGTATTACAGCAATACGACACGTAAAGAGCACATAAAAGAAGTCAGTACCGGTACGGCGAAAAAAGGTAAACGTGCGAGTAACAGTTTTGAGTTTACGAGTTGGTGGGCAGATGCTACCAACCGACCCATTACAGACTTGATGGACTTTGCCAAGACTTTTTTTGCCAAGCACACACTTTTGAATATTTTGACACGCTACTGCGTGTTTACTACCGACAAACAGCTCTTGGTGATGCGACCGTATCAGATAGTGGCAACAGAGCGAATACTGAGTCGCATCGAAGTAAGTACAAACTACAAAAAGCTCGGTACGGTAGAGGCTGGAGGGTATATTTGGCACACGACAGGATCAGGGAAAACCTTGACCAGCTTCAAGACGGCACAGCTGGTGAGCAAATTACCGTATGTAAACAAGGTGGTTTTTATTGTTGACCGTAAAGACCTGGACTACCAGACGATGCGAGAATATGACAAGTTTGAAAAAGGTGCGGCCAATAGCAATACTAGTACGGCGATTTTGAAGCGTCAGCTAGAGAATCCGAACGCACGTATCATCATCACAACTATTCAGAAACTCGATCATTTTGTTGGACGAAATTCTGGGCATACTATTTTTGATGGTCATGTCGTGCTTATCTTTGACGAATGTCATCGCTCGCAGTTTGGCGATATGCACGCCGCTATTACCAAGACATTCAAGAGCTACCATCTCTTTGGATTTACCGGGACGCCGATTTTTGCGATGAATGCATCTTCCGGTGGACGACTCGATTTGAAGACTACTGAGCAAGCCTTTGGCGAAAAATTGCACACATACACAATTGTGGATGCAATCGCTGATAAAAACGTTCTGCCGTTTAAGGTTGATTATATTTCTACCGTCCGTGAAGCTGAGAATATTGAAGATAAAAAAGTGAGCGATATTGATCGTGAGGCAGTACTCGCCGCACCCGAACGATTGGCAAATATTGTTGGCTATATTCGCGAGCATTTTGACCAAAAGACCAAGCGCAATAGTTTTTATAAGTTGAAAGACCGGAGGCTCGCGGGCTTTAATTCAATTTTTGCAGTTTCATCTATTGATGTGGCAAAGAAATATTACGCCGAGTTCAAAAAACAACTTGCAGACGTACCAAGTGATAAGCGTCTAAAGGTAGCAACTATCTATAGTTTTGGGGTTAACGACGAGGATGTGGATGGAATGGTAGACGAAAACTCAGAGAATACAACAGGACTCGATGTGAGCTCAAGAGATTTTCTGGAGGGAGCTATTGTTGATTACAATGCGATGTTTGGTACATCCTACGATACTTCATCTGACAAGTTTCAGAATTATTACAAAGACGTCAGTCAGCGGGTAAAGGATAGAGAGATTGATATTCTCATTGTGGTCAATATGTTTTTGACTGGTTTTGATGCAACGACGCTCAATACGCTTTGGGTAGACAAAAATCTGCGATTGCACGGGCTTCTACAAGCATTTTCGCGTACGAATCGTATTTTAAATAGCGTAAAGACATTCGGAAACATTGTTTGTTTCCGCAACCTAGAAAAAGCTACCAATGAATCTATTGCGCTTTTTGGTGATAAAGAAGCGAGTGGTATTGTACTCCTCAAATCATACGCCGAGTATTATCATGGCTATAAAGATGGCGATAAAGAGGTACGTGGCTATGCAAGCTTTGTCGCAGAGCTTTTGGAAAAGTTCCCCGTTGGAGAAAGAATTATTGGAGAGCAGAACCAAAAGGACTTTATCAAGCTTTATAGTGCGATCTTGCGCGTGCGTAATATTTTAACGACCTTTGACGAGTTTGCTGGGAACGAGATTTTGACTGAGCGAGACATTCAGGATTATCACAGTGCATACATTGACCTCTATAACGATTTTCGCAAGGGCGTGGAGGATGCCAAGGAAAACATCAACGATGACTTAGTGTTTGAAATGGAGCTTATTAAACAGGTAGAGATAAATATCGACTATGTGCTAGGGCTCATCAAAAAATACCACCAAGATCACAACAAAAATCGTGAGCTGTTGATTGATATTAATAAAGCCATAGACTCAAGTGTTGAGCTACGTAACAAAAAAGACCTCATCAATCAGTTTATCTCTTCGCTCGATATACAGTCTGTGGTTGATGACGATTGGCAGAAGTTTGTTGAAGGGAAAAAGGTTGAAGAACTCGAACAAATTATTGTGAGCGAAAATCTTGATCACGATGCAACGTATATGTTTGTACGAAATGCGTTCCGCGATGGTAATTTGGCAACGACTGGTACAGCGATCACTGAGGTTTTACCGCCGGTATCTCGATTTTCTCCGACCGGTGAGCGTACCCAAAAACGTGAAAGTGTTCTAAGTAAACTGACGAGCTTCTTTGAGAGATTCTTTGATATTTCGGGTGGTAAGTTTTTGAATTGAAATGGAATAAATAATTTATGAGCACAGATAAAAGCACACCTGTTGAAAGTTTAGAGACATGGCTATCCGGCAAGCCCTACTGGGAACAGCACGTCTGGAAGACTAATCTTGAAAAAGACTCATTGACTGATGAGGATATTGATCAGTGCTATCAATATCTTTCCGAGCATCTCGGATTGATCGACCCCTTACCGGCCAAGCCCGACATTTCGTTTAAGAACGAGATTGTTGTCGCACCGGAGGCAACAACAGGTACGGCAAAAATGAAGATAGTTGAGGTTAAGGACTTCGAAGATGTTAACGCCTTGTCTCCAGACTGCTCCGTGAAGTTCGGACCTAATCTGACCTTAGTCTACGGTAGCAACGGTAGTGGAAAGAGCGGTGTCGGACGCCTTTTGTGCAATGCTTGTTTTTCTCGCGGAGAGCGAGAGATACTGCCGAATGTACGGACGGCCTCTATACCGGGCCCGGAAGCAAAGGCGACATTCGTCATAGATGATGGTGATGGTAATCTGAGCGAGATTAAATACACCCTCGGCGATAATAACGACGACCTCAAATGCTTTTCGGTCTTTGATTCGGAAAGCGTTTTGATACACCTCGATCAATCCAACCGCGTTAATTTTACTCCGGCTCAAATCAAAATTTTTGATAAGGTCGCTATTACTATTTCTAAGCTCGAGGAAAAACTAACCAACGAGAGAAATGCAAAGAAAAAAGATAATCCTTTTGCGGTGATGTTCCTCGACGATGCGACCACATCAACAGCTGTTTTTTGTAAAGGCATCACTGGTGCGACCAAAGAGGGCGATTTTCTCAAACACGCTAACTTTGATTCTAAAGCTGACGGTGAAAAAATGGGCGCTCTCCAGAAGCAGATCGATGAAAAAAAGAAACTCGATATCACTAAAAAGAAATCCCAACTTGCTACGGATCGTCAGAACCTCGGAGCATTCAAAGCACCATTGCAAAAAGTGACGGACCGGTTTACTGAGGCAAAAATGAATGAAGCGAACCAACTGATCAAAGATATTCTCGCAAAAAAGAAGATCATCGAGGGTCTAAGTGTTGAGAGTTTTAATGACGGTATTCTGAAGAGCGTCGGCAGTCCCGAATGGAGAGAGTTGATCGGCGTGGCGCGAACTCTCTACGAAGCAGAAAAGGTGGCCAACGAAGATAAGGAGCCAGCACATTGCATGTTGTGCCACCAGAAGCTTACAAAAGACGCCGAGACTCTCTTTCAGAAGTATTGGAAGTTTCTTGAGAGCAAAGCCGAGAGTGAGCTTTCCGAGTTAACCCGTAAGCAGTCCGTACTACTGCAGGATTTCCGATCTGCAAAAACGATGTACCCGAAGTTTCTTGCTACCGATGCAGGTGTAAAGGTTTTCAGTGAGGACGACCCGACTTATTTGGCAAAGCTAAAGGTTCAATTTACGACACTAGAGGATGTGCTGGACAATTGGACTTCGAAGATAGAAAAACTAGAAGAGGTAAATCGTGACGACGTTCCGGCTGTTGATCTCACCAAGATCGAAACGCTCATCACTGCTAAAACAACCGAGGAGTCCAAGCTCGTTGATCCAACCAGCGACATTGCCACACTTACTGCTCAATGGAATGCACTTAAGCACAAAAAAGATGTCACGGCCGTTAAGGATGCAGGACTAGAATACATCGCATTTCTCGCATGGTCATCTCAAGCCAATGGAGTTAGTTTCTCTGGCATGAAAATGGCGACCACGAAAAAGCGAACTGAGTCTTTCCTTGTCGGCGTGGCGCAAGATTATAAAGGGGTTTTCAATCAAGAGCTTGCGAAGCTCGGGTGTGATTTTAATTTAATTATGAATACCAGCGGTGAGCAAGGTACAACGGTAAAGGAGTATCGGCTCGACTTTGCCGAAGACTACAATCCAAGCCAGATACTCAGTGAGGGAGAGCAGAACGCATGCTCAATTGCAGATTTCCTAACTGAGGCACAGCTCGATAAAAACAATTGCGGTATCGTGTTCGACGATCCGGTGACTTCGTTGGATCATGAGCGTAAGGATAAGATCTCCCAACGATTAGCTATCATCGCTGGACAGCGTCAGGTGGTAGTTCTCACGCACGACATTGTTTTTATGAGCCAGCTTGCAAAGCATGCAGAGAGAAACCAAATCCCAGTGGTCGCACACTGGATGAAGCAGGTTAATGGCATACCGGGATGCGTTGAAGACAATACTAGTCCGAAGCTTTCATCATTGGTGAGTCTGAAGACTGACTCCCAAAATGCCGTGAAGGATTTTGCATCGCTCGGAGCAAAGGAACAGGAACAAGCTCTGGGTGCAGGGTTTGATTATTTACGAAGTGCTTGCGAAGCATTGGTTGAAGAAGTCCTTTTTGCTGGAACGATCCAACGCTACGACGATCAGATCAGAGTTCAAAATCTCGAAGAGGTTATTTTTGACCAAACTCCAGCTCTCAAAATTGTTGACCTGCACGGCAGACTTTCAGAGGTATTATTGGCTCACAATAGGAGCGATCTGCAGAGAGAGAACCAGCCGTCACTAGCCGATCTAACTAAATTGAGAACAGAGTTTGACGAGCTCGAGAAAGAACTTCGCGAATCGCGTAAGGCGGCTAAAGAAGCGAGAACTGCTCGTAAGGATGCCAAGGCAACAGCAAGGGCTGGATGGTAATAAAAAATTTATGTCTGAATACTACACACCACAACGAGTCAAAGGTTTATACGATCCAACATCGGTTGAACCTTTCAAATTATCACGATCAAAGATTGATTTGTTTTTAAGTTGTCCTCGTTGTTTTTACTACGATCGCAAACTTGGTGTCGGCCGACCGCCAGGCTTTCCATTCGCTCTAAACTCTGCAGTTGACCATCTATTAAAAGCCGAGTTCGATATCCATCGTGCAAACGGTACAAAGCACCCTCTTATTGAAAAGTACGGCGTTGATGCGCGGCCTATCCCACACGAGAATTTGGAAAAATGGCGGCACAATTTTACGGGCATCCAGTATCTGCATCCGGAGACAAACTTTCTAGTATTCGGTGCGATTGACGATCTCTGGCAAAGTCCGCAGGGTGAATATATTGTCGTCGATTATAAGGCGACCTCAAAGGCTGAGGACATCACCGAGCTCAACAAGGAATGGCAGATCGGATATAAACGTCAGATGGAAGTGTACCAGTGGTTGCTTCGTCGGAATGGTTTGAAAGTTTCCAGCACTGGCTACTTCGTCTACTGCAATGGCAAGGCCGATCGTAAGGCTTTTGACGCAAAGCTCGATTTCGATATCACATTGATCCCGTACACCGGTGACGATTCGTGGGTGGAACAGGCACTCATAGATGCTCACAGGTGTCTCAATGGTGATCAAGCGCCGGCCAGCAAGCCGGAGTGCGATTATTGTGCTTATTACGAGACGAGGAAATCAAAAGGTTAATATAAAATTATGATTGATGACAAAGACCCAGAGGAAATAATAGAGATTGCAGAGATCGCTCAAAATCAAGGAGTTGATATGGATAGTGCTGAAAAAATTAAAGAGGTTATGGACGAAGAGGGTTTAGACGAAGATGAAGCGACAGAAATTGCCGAAGAGTTATAAAACACCATGAATACAAAAATACTTAATTTTTATAGAAATCACCAACGTGCTTTTTATGTTCTCGGCATTTTAGTTCTTTTCTTTGTACTCAGTATTGCGAGCCAAGCGATATATGACGGCCTCAAGAGTGAGACGGAAACCTTTTCGGATTCGGATATGTCATCCTGTAATGTTGTCGGTATAAATTTGCACGGAATGTTGGCGACCTACATCCCAACACAAGGCAGTGCTGATGATCCGGAAGAATATCAGGCACAGTATGGAGATGCCGTAGGAAGCGAAGATATTGTCTCGACGATTCGAGGTGCTGATCAGGATGACACAATCAAGGCCATCATGATGGAAGTTGATTCGAGTGGTGGGTATCCGGTAGCTGGCGAGGAAATAGCAGACGCTCTCAAACAAAGCACAAAGCCAACGGTGGTTGTTATCAGACAAAGCGGCTTGTCTGCGGCTTACTGGGCATCGACCGGGGCTACACAAATCTTTGCTTCAAGGAATTCCGATGTGGGAAGTATAGGCGTTACTTCATCCTATCTCGATAACGTAGGAAAAAATCAGAAAGACGGAAACGCTTATGTGCAATTGAGTTCAGGAAAATATAAAGATGCTGGTAATCCAGACAAACCGCTTACAGAAGAAGAGAGGCAGTTGTTTTTGAGGGATATTAAAATCACTCATGAGAATTTTATAGAGGCTGTTGCGACCAATCGAAATATTCCAGTTGAGCAGATAAAAGCTATTGCAGACGGATCGTCTGTTCTTGGAGACAAAGCAAAATCACTAAACTTAATCGATCAGATCGGTGGATGGCCTGAAGCAGAAAATTACATAGAACAGCAGATCGGTGAAAAACCCGAGATCTGCTGGTATTAGCGACGAAGATGGGGTGGTGAACGAACTGGTGAATTGTAAAACTGAATAAAACATTGCGGTTTTATCCGCTTAAATTCCTTGTGGCATAAGCCATGAGGTTCTTTATTAATTACAAAATAACAAGAAAATAAAATGACGAACAAAACAATGTTTGAGCGGTTTTTGGTTGTGGATGAGGGTCTATCAGAAATTACGGTTCATGGTTATGTAGGTGGTGCAAGGCGTTTGATTGAAACTGTTGGTGAGTATCCTGATCATGAAAAAGTAAAAAATTATGTTTATACTTTCTACACTTCGCCATTCTCCTATAGTTATAAGTTGAACACGTCCTTGGCGATAGAAAAGTATATGAAATTTATTGGTAATCCGATTAAGTTAGGTAGACAGAAAAAGCCAAAGCCATTGATGAAGGACACGCTCACTGAAGCGGAGATCACTACTCTGATATTTAGTTCCAAAAATATTAGAGAGAAGGCGATTGTCTCACTGCTTGCTTACTCAGGCATAAGAAATAAAGAGCTGTGCAATCTTAGGAAAAAAGATTTTATGTATGCTCAAAACGCCGTGAGGGTTGTGAGTGGTAAGGGTTTCAAAGATGGGATTTCGGAAATACCCCCTGAATGCACAAAAATTATTTTCGAATATCTGGAAAAATATCCGAGAACAGATGATGAGTTTCTTTTCACTACCCTTAGAGTGCAGAACAATTACAAGGGTCAAGATTTGAGGAAGCTTATCCATGTTTTGGCTAAGAGAGCAAAGATAAACAAAAGAACTTATCCGCATCTACTTAGGCACTCAATGTCAGCGAACATGCTTCTCCGGGGAGCCAATCTTGTGGCTTTGAACAGACAGCTTAGACATACTTTGCTGGAGACCACGCTTCACTACGTCAATTCCATAATCTTTGTCGATAAGAACCAGTATCAAAAATATGCTCCCAGTTATCTATGAGTAAGGCGTCGATTTAGCCCCTCTGGTGGCAGAACGGTGCAAAGCTCTAACCCCTCGGGCAAAGCTCGCCACAGGGGCAAACAAATGGCAAAAAGGGGCTAACACGTAGCTCCTTTTTGTTTTCATCTCTCAAGGTGCTTGAGTTATCTCAGAATGCCGAGACCGGGACCTTTCTTTGTGTTGCGTTCATCTATCACTGCTATAAGTGTGATCTCAACTTTGTGTTTGATGATCACTTTTACAGGCTTGTTGCAGTGTGGGCAACGCGTGGAGAATGAGGCCTCGGAATTGAAAATGGCATCTTTAAAGATGATCCTAGTGCAATGTGGACAATTGCCTATGTTGTTTTCCTCTTTATCCATAGTTGTTTTTCCAGAGGTGGTCTGTTGCCAACCCGATGTAGGTTCCCGTTCTGATTGGCAATAGAGGCTCAAACTTCAAAGAACGGTTCATGTGCCATTCGGGCCTCAGCCTCAGATATCCTCGATCATAGTTAATTAATAATCGTCGCTGTCCGGGATCGACTACTTCCCGGACAGCTAACGGGCAAATTAGGTATCATCCATTGCCGATCGCTTTGGGTGATTCATCGACATCTTTTTAGCCAGCATCGCTTTCATCTCCTCCAAGTTATCCACAGTTTTTTGATCACGAGCGTAATTCTTTTTATTTAATTCTTTTTCTTTATTCTTGTTAGTAGTTCCGGCTGACTGATCTGACCGGTCAGGTTGACCGATGTGCAGGTCTGACTGACCGGTCTTATTTGAGGTCGGTCTATATGACCTATCTAGTTTTAAGAGGTAGTAGAGGTTGTGGTAGCGTTGTCGACCTTTGCGGATGAGGTTCAATCTGATGAGTTCCCGGATACCCCTTTGCACGCTTGAGATGCTTGCACCTATTTTTTTGGCAATGTGCTTGTGAGACGGAAAACAAAAACCCTCCTGGTTGGCATGAGCCGCCAGGCAGTTATAAATTGCGATGCCGATCGGCTTGATTTTCTCGCCGTGCTCATCAATGAGCACTTTGTTGATCCAATACCAATCGCCATTTCTTAAATCTCTAACTTTTATTTTTTCATCTGACATGGCCAAGATTAATAAAGGCGTGGTCGACAAACAGACCGCACCTTATTCCTCCCTTCACGTCTGGCGCCATTGAGGGGAGAGTAAGGCGCGGTCTACCATTCTCTGGATTTGGGCAGGGCTCGGTCGATGTTGTCCATCGCTCTACAAAAGTCCCGGCGCATGGTCGGATTCTCTAATTCGCGGATCGTGAAATTACTCAGCAGACTCTCCCTCCTCGCCAAGAGTTCTCTCCGGGTCGGAGGCTTCCGAGTCATCCGCTTCCAGATCCTCTGGATAAGTCTCTTTATCAGGATTTTGGTTGTCATACTTTTTGATGTGATCTAAGTGATCCAATAGCATGAATGCCATGCGCTTGAATCCAGCATGGACACGCCAAACCTCTTGCTTGGTAGGCTCTCGGCCGAGAACATCGGCAAGAGCGGTCTTGGTAAGCTCCATGAGAGCTTCCTCGTCCTTTGTTGGTTGTGACATGTGTTGCGATTCATAAGAGTGACCTCACACTTTTATTTATTTCGCATTCCTGTTCACGGCAGGAAGACCTCCTCGACTGTTGCCCCCAGCGCGAGGGCGATTCGCTGGGCAGTTTCAAGACTCGGCCGCTTTCGGCCGGTCTCATACCGGCTGATTGCCGTGTTGTGCCGAAACCCTAGAATCCGAGCGAGCTGATATTGTGTCAGCCCCTTCTTGATCCGAAGATCTCTCAGCCGTACATTCGTTGGTGTTGTTTTCATATTTATTAGCTAATAGACCTCTATAGTCATATTAAGCAATTTTGCTTAACCGTCAAGAATACCACCTGTGGATAAGCAAAGTTGCTTAATGTTTACTAATTTGCTATCATGTACTCATAAGGTCGCAGGTAATGAATTAAGCAAAATCAACAAATATGTCATTTGGCTCATATCTAAAACAGCAGAGAGAATCGAATAATTGGACTATAAAAGAGCTGGCGAAACGGCTCGGCTTTTCGTCGAGCTATGTGAGTCAGTTGGAGAACGGTGCTCGCGTCCCGTCTCAAAAACAGCTGGATGTTTTTGCTAAGGCCTACCAACTCCCCGAGGAGGAAGTGAGGAAGCGTTGGACCGAAGGCAAAATCCAGCAGGTCAGCATGGAGAGCAATTATAAATTCGATATCAAAGGTGTCGGTGAGAAGCGTGTACACGAGGCCGCAAGCAAGCTTGAGCAAGGGCTTGAAGATTTGAAAAATTCTTTTTCTGTTGATGGTCACTTCAAACTGCCAGTGCTCGTAGCGATCCCCATCGATGATCTCGATGGTCATCTGAGTCGAACGAGTGAGTTTGTGCTACTCCCCAAAGATGGCGTTCCATCCGGTCATCGAGTGTTCGGACTTCGGGTATCCGATCTCACGCTACCCGATGCC
>Ga0265292_1000822_pt1 | contig 34420 bp, 40 predicted proteins | sample Munlanlewell296A_FD_189080 | JGI IMG/M metagenome (GOLD analysis project Ga0265292, IMG submission 189080) | Leachate microbial communities from a municipal landfill in Southern Ontario, Canada - Leachate well 296A | ecosystem: Engineered > Solid waste > Landfill > Unclassified | place: Canada... | reverse complement strand
AGGACACTGACCGCCTCGCCGATGAGGATGAGCTCACGCTCGACGGCCGAGCGTATGGCGCGATTGCTCTCATAGGCCGCAAGATCGATTCCTGAGAGCACCGCTTCGACTGCATCGCAGGCCTCGAGGATGTCCGAGAGATACGCGGCAGCGCTACGCCGCATAGAGCATCTGCTTCGTGAGCTCGACGTCGCGGGCGATGTAGTGGTTCTTGACGGCGCCGGCCATCACCAGATCGACGTCGGTTCCGAGCAAGTCGTGTAGGTCATCGAGAAGGCCGAAGTACGCATGCGCCTTCCTGTGTCCGTCCATGGGTCCGAAGTCGACCAGCAGATCGACGTCGCTTGCGCCGGGACGGAAGTCATCGCGCAGCGCCGAGCCGAAGACGTAGAGGCGAAGCACCCCGTGCTTGCGGCACAGGGCGGCGATGGCGTCACGCTTGTCCTCGATAATGGCGACCATGTCGCACCTCCGCCTCTATCCTAGCCCACGCTTGACGGCCAAGAACGGTCCGAGGGCCAGCGCATCCATGTGAGTGCGCAGGAAGCAGTCCACCGCCTCTCCTTCATCTCGGAGAGGAAGGCCTGCCATGCCTGCGTCCGTTCCCCCCTGCCGAAGACCCACCACGTCCGCACCGGAGACAACAGCCGACAGTCGCCTTACCGCCTCGCGATGACCTCGGTGCATGAGCCCAAGTCCTCGCCATCGAAGGGACGCAGCTCGTAGCCGAGCGAGCCGAGCAGTTCGAGGCAGCGGGCGTGCACGTCCGCTCCGTGAGTCGCCAAGAAGAGCTTGAGGCCGGTGGCCCTCCCAAGAAGGGTGCGCGCCCCCAGCAGAGCGCGGTACTCCCCGCCCTCGATGTCCATCTTGATTACGTCGGGAGGCCGGGATCCTTCCCTCCTCGATCAGCCTGTCCAGACTCACCGTGCGCACCCGCAGTGCCCCATCCTGGGCCAGAGACCCCACGCTGGGATCGGGACCTTCGCGAAAGCAACCCTGGCCGTCGCCATCTGAGACAGCGTCGGGCACTACGGTCACGTTCGTCAGGCGGTTCAGCTCGATGTGGCGTCGCAGGTAGTCAAGGTTGCGCAGCACGGGCTCGAAGGCCACGACCTTTCCGGCTGGCCCGACCAGTACCGAAGCCAGGATGGTGTAGAAACCAGCGTTGGCTCCCACGTCGTAGACAACTTGACCGGGCTTGACCGTACGTTCAAACAGCCGCCGCTTCTGATACTCGTAGCTTCCCAGCCAGCAGCCGTGCGTGCTCGACCCCACTATCCAGCGCTTGCCGCGCAACCGCCCCTGGAGGATCGGCATGACCGCCGTAGGCGGAACGAGTCGAAGCGGAAGCCGAAGGGTCCGACCGAGGATGCCGTGGTTCGAGATCCCAGAGAGGTTCACGGGCGCTGCGCTCCCGCGGCCCGGGCGTCCGAATGCGGATAGGCGTCACGCACCTGGGCGCCCCGCTTGACGGCCAGGAAGGGCCCAAGGGCCAGCGCGTCCATGTGGGTGCGCAGGAAGCAGTCCACCGCCTCCTGCGGACGGCAGACGATGGGCTCGTTCTCGTTGAACGAGGTGTTTAGGAGAACGGGAACCCCCGTTTCAACCTCGAAGGCCTTGATGAGCTTCCAGTACAGGGGGTTCGTCTTCCGGCTCACGGTCTGAAGCCGACCCGTGCCGTCCACATGAGTCGTGGCTGGGATCTCTTCCCGTTTGCTCGGGCGCACCCGGTAGGTCATGAGCATGAAGGGCGAGGGGTAGGAGCACTCGAAGTACTCGCTCGTTTTCTCCTCCAGGATCGAGGGCGCGAAGGGTCTGAACGGCTCCCTGAACTTGATGCGGGCGTTCAGGACGTCCTTCATCTCGGGACGGCGCGGGTCGGCAACTATGCTGCGGTTACCAAGAGCCCGGGGCCCAAACTCCATTCGGCCCTGGAACCAGCCGACGACTTCGCCGGCCGCGACGCGGCGAGCCACCCGCCTCACGAGGGTTTCCTCATCCAGCTTCTGAGGAGCCAGGCCCGCATCACGAAGCGCCTTCTCGCACTCGGTATCGTCGAAGCCGGGGCCCCAGTAGGCATGGTCCATGACGAAAGAGCGTTCGTGACCCAGCACCTGATGCCAAACGTAGAAGGCCGCCCCAACCGCCGTCCCCGCGTCGCTGGAGGCAGCCTGGATGTAGATATCTTCAAAGGGCGTGCGCCCGAGGATCTTCCCGTTCACGCTGCAGTTCAAAGCCACGCCCCCCGCCATGCACAAGGCTTTCTCGCCCGTTTTCTCGTGCAAGCGGTTGATCATGGTGAACATGGTTTCCTCGAGCAGTGCCTGGGCGGAGGCCGCCACATCTTGGTGGCGCTTCTCGATGGGCTCTTCCGCCAGGCGGGTCGGCCCAAGAGTGGTCGCGAGCTTGTCCGAATAGAGCATCCCGAGGGTGGGCGACCCACTGGCCCAGGTCATGTCCACACCCTCGGAGTGATGACGGAAGTAGGACAGGTCCAGGGTGAAACCCAGGCGGCCGTCCGAATGGACGATGCGGCGCATCTCCTCCAGGTAGGCGGGCTCTCCGTAGGAGGCAAGCCCCATCATCTTGTACTCATCACGGTGGGCCGGAGGCCACCCGGTAGACCACCACCCTGAAGGGCGAGGGGCAGTCCTGGGCGAACCACTCGACGCGGCCAATCCGCTCGCTCGTTGCTCAGAGCCGAATGATGCTGTCGATCCTGCCGAAGTCGTAGGTTGAGAGCAGTCTCTCCAGGCGCCCTTCGGTCAGCGCCAGGCGAGCGTAGTGGGTGGCAGCCACCCGTCTTCGCAGGGGGATCCTGGGGTGGTCGGGATCGAGTTCCCACGGGTGTACATACGCGACAACGTTCATCCCCCGCCGTGTCGCGGCACGCCACGCCAGGACCTGAGTCCACCACGGGAGTATCCGCAGGTAGGCACCGCCCGCGAACGGAACATTGGCACCGAGCATGCGGAGGGGAGTCAGGGGCACCTCTCGCAGGTCTCGGCCCTGGAGGTCATGCCGATAGGGCTTGACGGGCGTGCCCGGGATCCCGTAGCGATCATTGCGAACGGGGAAGATGCTGCTGTCATACTTGAACCCTTCCTCCGCCAAGATCTCCAACGCCCACAGGGATTCCCGCGTGATGGAAAAGTAGGGGGCTCTGTACCCATCTGGTGAGACGCCGGACGCATCAGCGATGGCGTCCCGCGCTCGCCTGATGTCCTCGCGGAACTCGTGGGGCGACAGCCGATACACGAAGTCATGGAAATGGCCATGGCACGCGATCTCATGCCCCAGGGCCGCCAGTTCGGCCACACGCTGGGGAAAGCGCTCGGCCACCGCCCCCAGAACAAAGAACGTAGCGGTGACTCCATGCCTGTCCAGGAGCGCAAGCAGACGGTCGAGTCCAACATCCAGCCGCGACGAGGAAGGCCACTCCGCCCGAGGGAGCTCTATGCCATGGAACCACTCCTCGAGATCGACCGTGAACGCGTGGGTGGGGCTCACAACGTGTCGAAGTCGATCGCCTGGAACCGCACACGCATCGGGTCAAGTGAGCGGCCTTGTCCGGTGAGATCCTTGAAGATGAGGTTCAGTGGCGAGGGTCGGAAGCGCACCGGAACGTTGATGAAGAGCCGCCTCGTCCAGTCGAGGGCGCAGTCGGACCCGATCCAAATCCTATAAGGTGCCGAGCCCTTGAAACGGGGCAGGAGACCCGTAGGAAGCTGGTCGTGGTCCAGAGCGGCCAGTAGCAGCCGTCCACCCGCCTGCCGGCGTTCCGTGTAGATCAAGTCCAAGTGTCCGGCACACTTGACGCTGTAGCGGTAGATCGGATGGGCAAGCCGCCAGCGCAGCGCGTCCGGATGCCAGACACGCTCGTATTGAGGGTCGGCGCCCGTCTTGTGCCTGGGCCAACCCACTCCGGCCATCACCAGTAGCGGGGAAACCAACTGGAAGCCCAGTTTCTTGGTGAACCCGTGCGTGCTGTTCGCGTTGGCGACCCCAATCACGAATCCAAAACCCTGCTCGGCCGCCCGCGCATAGGTGGCGTTGGCCAGTCGAGTGAAGAGCCCACTGCCTCGGTGCTCCGGGTGGGTGGCGGTGTTCAACGACAGAAGCCCGCGCTCCTCCCTTTCATTCAGCCGCGCTCTCATCGGCATGGTCGCGTAGTGCCCCACAAGATCATCACCCACCCAGGCATTGAAGCCCACAGCCCTTCCGTCAGGATTGGCCTTGTACTCCCACTCCACGACCGATTCGACTAGGTGCAGCGAACGCGGGAAGACCAGTCTCAGCAGAGCGGTCATAGCCGCAATCCCGCCCGCAGATAGATCCAACGGACTCAGTTGATAGGTGTGCGCGGTCATTGGCAACTGGATCTCCTCTGCGCCGCCTTCGAGAGGGGGATACGTGCACCTGGGGTCACTTTGGGGCAGGCCGCCTTCTTCACGACACCGGCAACGGTCCAGCCCTGCCTGGACACTGCCCCGGCCAGAGCGCCTCCAAGACCCAGGCCACTCGGGCGCTGCCTCCGTGTAAAGATCAGCTCGACGACTCGGCTGGAATGACGGTCTCTCTCAGCAACGCCTCGAAACGGGCCACAGCCAGCGGGCGGTCGTAGTGACCGACGAGCGCTTCTCGCCCACGCCGCCCGAGTTCCTGCATCCTCTCAGGGTCGGCCGCCAGTTCGCGGACAGCGTTGGCCAGAGCCGTCGGGTTCTCGGGCTCAACGAGAACCCCGCAATCGTGCCGACGAATGATCTGAGCTACCTCACTATCAGAGTCCACGGCTGCTATGAACGGCCTGCCTGCGGCCATGATCCCGTACACCTTGCTGGGCACGACGTACCCAGCGAGCCCGCGCTTGCGACTCACAAGATGCACGTCCGCGGCAGAGAGCGACTCGGCGAGAGACTCCTTCGCCTGGTAGGGAAGGAACCTCACGTTGCTCAACCCCTTGGCGCGCACCCGTTCCTCGATTGCAGCCTTGCCTGCTCCGTCACCAACAATCGCGAGCTGAACCTGGTCGGGCGTGAGCATCGCCATCGCATCGACGATACTGTCCAGCGCCTGTGAGAGACCGACGTTGCCTGAATGCATCAGCAGCAGGCTTCCGTTCAACCCCCAAGCACTGCGGAAAGCTTCGCCGTCAGTCGGGAAGACGCAGGAGGAGTCCGACCAGTTGGGTACGACGAACACGCGCGCCCGCGGCACCCCCTTGGCAACCAGCCTTTCTCGCATGTCATCGCCAATGGCGATTACGGATGCCGATCGGCGCAGCACGAATCGGCTGATGCTTCCCAGCCAGTCGGTCACAGGGCCAGGCCGCAGCCATCCGAGCACTACCCAAGCCTCAGGGAAGACATCCTGACACCAAAGGACCATCGGTACGTGCCGGATGCGTGCGGCGACCCACGCGACTACTCCGACCACAGGTGGATCGGTCATGGCTACCACGACGTCTGGACGAGGCAAGCGCAGGCATCCAAGGAGAGCCGAGGTCAAGAAGGTGAAGTAGTTGGCCAAGCGACCCGCGGTGGAGGCGCGAGCGAAGGTCGTGGAGAAGGTCCGAGTCACGCGCACCCCGTGCCACCGCTCCCGGGTAATCAGCCGCCGGCTCCGGCGCTCGGTCGAGTTGTAGGAGGGCAGCCCTGCCACCACGTGGACCTCGTGCCCCCTCTCGACGAGATCCTCGCACATCTCACCAAGGAGGTTGCCCGTGGAGGCCGAATCCGGCGGGAAGTACTGGTTGACGAAGAGAATCCGCTGACAGGTCACGACGTGAGCCTTCTCACCGCTCGGCAATGACCTCGGTGCATGAGCCCAGGTCCTTGCCATCAAAGGGACGCAGCTCGTAGCCGAGCGAGCCGAGGAGGTCGAGGCAGCGGGCGTGCACGTCCGGCCCGTGAGTGGATAGGAAAAGCGTCAGGCCGGTAGCCCGACCGAGAAGGGTGCGCGCCCCCAGCAAAGCGCCGTACTCCCCGCCCTCGATGTCCATCTTGATTACGTCGGGAGGCGGGATCCTTCCCCCCTCGATCAGCCCGTCCAAGCTCACCGTGCGCACCCGCAGTGCCCCATCCTGGGCCAGAGACCCCATGGAGGGATGGGGGAGCTTCGCGAAAGCAGGCCTGGCCGTCGCCATCGGACACAGCAGCGGGAACTACGGTCACGTTCGTCAGGCGGTTCAGCTCGATGTGGCGTTGCAGGTAGTCAAGGTTGCGCGGCAGGGGCTCGAAGGCCACGACCTTTCCAGTTGGCCCAACCAGAACCGAAGCCAGGATGGTGTAGAAGCCAGCGTTGGCTCCCACGTCGTAGACAACCTGACCGGGCTTGACCGTACGTTCAAACCGGCGTCGCTTGTGATACTCGTAGCTTCCCAGCCAGCAGCTGTGCGTGCTCGACCCCACGATCCAGCGCTTGCCGCGCAACCGCCCCTGGAGGATCGGCATGACCGCCGAAGGCGGAACGAGTCGTAGCGGAAGCCGAAGGGTTCGACCGAGGATGCTGTGGTTTGAGATCCCAGAGAGGTTCACCGACGACTCCCGCGCGCCACGGCCACAAAGCCCTCGGCGCACAACTCCGGCGTGAAGCGGAGAGACACGCGGCGGGCGGCCTCACCCATCGCATGCCTCTGGGAGTCGTTCAGAGCCAACTCAATCATCGCGTCGGCGAGTGCTGCGGGGGCGGCCGGCGGAACGACGATACCGGCCTCGGTACTGCTGAGGAGATCATCGACGGCGCCAGCAACGGACGTCGCGACCACGGGGAGACCACAGGCCTGAGCCTCGTTGACCACCAACCCCCAGGGATCCGACTGGGTGGGAAACACCATGACATCGGATGCGCTCAGCAACTCGGGGATATCCGCTTGCTGAACAAACCCAAGGGTGACGATACCGGCCTCCGCTGCCGACGCAGCGTTCTCGCGAAGAAGGTCGACCTCCGGGCCGCTCCCTACCAGCAGGAGAGAGCAACTCCTCCCAAGCGCTTGCAGACGCTCCCGCACCATGTGGTAGGCGGCCACCAAATCTCCGACACCCTTCTCCTTCACCATTCTGCCGACACACACAAACACGACCCCGTCGAGCCCCGAGCGCTGCCGGACCGCGTCTCTTCGCCTCCTCGCATCCTTTGACGCGGAGGACAGCCACCCGACATCAACAGCATTGGGGGCCAAGCGGATCCGGTCAGGCTCCGCGCCAAGCGTCAGCACGTACTCGCTCGCCGCCTTTCCGGGAACCACCACACCGTCCGCCCACCGCACCGCAGAGCGCTTGACGGCCTCCCTGCATCTCCCCCATGAACGGACATCTCGAAGGGTGCTCTCGATCCACAACCACCCCTCGTACCCAAGCACGCGTCGCATGGCAAGCATCTCGTAGGTCACGGGCTGGTTGCAGCCACCCACTACCACTGCGTGAGGCCTGAAGCTCCACAACCGACGTGTCAGCCCTCGAGTGATCCATAGTCGGCGAGTTCCAGAGCCGAGAGTCGCAACGGCAGGCAGGACCTCGAATGGGAAACGAATCCCGTCCCGGCAAGACGCCCACTCGTGGATGGGACACTCCTCGGACTGATAGAGAACCAGGAGGTCGACACCCTCAATGTCGTTGATGGCATTGAACACAGGTGTGCGGTACGGGGCCATGACAGAAGTGACTATGACAAGTCGCGTGTGGCTGTTACCCCGCGGGACGCGCAATCTCCCCTCCAGTCACATCCAGACCCCGGAGGCGGTCTGGCGGCACCTCCGCTTGACAGAAGCGCACCGCGGCAAAAGAATCTTGGCCATGTCGCGACGACGCAGGATAGCCGTGGACGGCACGCCGATAACTGGGCGCGCTAAGGGGGCTGGCCGCGTCGTCAAGAACCTGCTGACGGCCCTACCAAAGGTCGACCCCGAGAACACGTACGTTGCCCTGGTCACTGAAGAGGGCGCCCGTATCCTGCAGGATGGGCTGCACGACATTGAGTTGGCGGCTGTTCCGGCCATGTCGGGCTTGCGTTGGGAGACTGTGGGGATGGGGAAGGCGGGCCGGAAGCAGGGCGCCGACCTGATGTTCACGGTGCGAGAAGCGGTAGGGTTCGGTGGACCGCCAACCGTCATGCACCTGTTCGAGCCGCCCGCGTATCGGTTGCACCCCAGAGGAACGGAGGGTGCCCGAGCCCTGAAACCAGTGGCGAAGGACTGGTTCCTCCACGCGAACCTGCGTGCGTCAATCAAACGGGCTTCAGCGGTCACCGCTGGATCCGAGGACACTGCGGCATGGCTGCGCCGTAAGTATGGAATAGAGCCAAGAGTGATCCCCGGGGGCATCGAGGCAGCGTTCTTTGCCCACATCGAGACCGACGCACGTGGGACTGGTGACGTACCGCGATACTTCCTGCATCCGGCATCGGGTGACCCCAGAGAGAACACCGAACTCGTGCTCCAAGCCTTCGCTCGGGCTAGCCTGTCCAACATCGTCCTCCGCACGTTCGGAACGCCAGAGTGGCTGCAGGCAACCATACGCTCCAGGGCCAGCGCACTCGGCTTGTCGGACCTCGTCATCACCGAGGGATGGGTGTCCGACGAACGCCTGCGGGCGTTGTACGCGGGAGCGTTGGCCCTACTGCATCCCAGTCGGTACGAAGGATTCGGCGGCTATCCCGCGCTCGAGGCGATGGCCTTGGGCATCCCCGTCGTGGCGCTGGCGGCACCTGGGACGAGGGAAGCCCTTGCAGGCGCGGCCCTGCTTGTTGAGCAGGAGAACCCCGAACTTCTTGCGCATGCCCTGACCGAACTCGCCGATAGCCCAACACTGCGAACGTCCCTCGTGCTTGCAGGTCGTGAGCGCGTTCGCGGACTCACGTGGGAGGCAGCCGCCAAGGCCTTCGTGACCGTTTTCCACGATGTCCTCGCCTGACACGGTCCCCCGCGCCTGCTTCTCCTGGACACCTCGCAAGCAATGAGACCCCGGGCTCATGCCGACACCGACAAGCATCCGTGTGGCACCCTGGCTACTTCGACCAGGAAGGGGATAGCCGGGAGACGAGGGGAATGCCATTTGCACTTCCATCGAAACAACATAGGAACCCTCCGCCCCCCCGTTCACTCGCCCGCTTGATCGGGCGGGTGAGGCGTTGCCCCTCTGCCCACGGATCGACCCACCAAGATCGTCGTGAGGCGCTCACTCACATAGTCCACATCGCTGTCGCTCAAACCACCCCATGTCGGCAGGCATATCCCTCTCGCTGACAGATCGGTGGCGATCGGCAAAGACCCCGACTCGCGATCGGCGTATGGGGGCATGGTGTGGATAGGGTAGAAGAACGGCCGTGTCTCGATTCCCCATTCCCGGAGATCGCTTGCGACCCCATCCCTTTCCTGCGCTGAGCGAACCGGAAGCAGGACCCCCACCATCCAATTCGCGCTCTGAGAGCGACCGCTCGATGCCTGGAACGACAAGCCGGGTACATCACCGAGGTTCTCGCGATACCGTGTGGCGATGGACCGGCGCCGTGCCAACTGGTCCTCCAGACTCTCGACTTGGGCGAGCCCTATGGCGGCCTCGATGTTGGTCATTCTGTAGTTGTAACCGATCACGGGGAACCAGTATGTCCGGTCGAAGGCCTGGCCCTGGCCTCGCAGGAGCAGGCATCTCTCTGCCAGACGGTCGTCGTTGGTGACGACCATCCCCCCCTCACCGGTCGTGATTATCTTGTTTCCGTAGAAGCTGAACGTCCCTATCCGCCCGATGGCGCCTACGGGTCGGCCGCCGTAGGTCGCCCCATGAGCCTCAGCGGCGTCCTCCACGACACTCAACCCATGTTCATCGGCCAATTCCAGCAAGGGCGCCATGTCAGCCGGCTCCCCGTACAAGTGGACAGCCATGATGGCTTTCGTGTTTGGTCCAATCTCCCGCTTCACATCTTCTGGATCCATGTTCCATGTGCCGGGCAAGGAATCCGCGAACTTCACCTCGCCCCCGCAGTAGCGCACGGCGTTCGCGGATGCGACGTAGGTGAGGGTAGGGACAATGACCTCGTCGCCCGGGCCGATCCCGATGGCAAGCAGTGCCAGGTGCAAGGCCGCCGTCCCGTTGTTGCATGCAACTGCGTGTCGAGCTCCACAGACCCTGGCGAATTGCGCCTCGAATCTGGGGATGTACTCGCCCCGCGAGGAGATCCACGTCGAACGAAGGCAGTCGAGAACATAGTCGCATTCCCGCGCGCCTATAGTGGCTGCCGACACGGGTATGAGGGGATGCGGCTCAGCCATACCGTCTTCCCGCCTCCTCTAGTATCTGCACGATGCGGTCCAGGCTGCCCTGCAGCGTGTACTGCTGAGCCATGGTCTCACGTGCGCGCGCCCCAAGATCCAGCCTCATTTGGCTGTCGCCCGTAAGGCTGACAATGGCCTCCGCAAGGGCACCGGGGTCCTCAGGGGAAACCAGGATGCCAGCCCCTCTGGGACCGATCACCTCCCGAATGCCTGGGATGTCCGAGGCAATCACGGCCTTGCCGAGGGCCATGGCTTCGAGAAGCACCAGAGGGGATCCCTCGTACCGAGAGGGAATGACCACAACATCGAGGTCTCGAAGGAACTTCTCACCGTCCTCGCCCGGCTCCACGATCTTGACGCCGGCGTTCGCGCCCTCCTCCCGGAGGCGAAGCTCGTACGTTCGAAAGGGCCCGGGATGTCCCCCGATGACGAACTCAGCCTCGCCCCTGTCTCCGATGGAACGGGCGGCGGCCACGAAGGTGCTCATCCCCTTCCCCGGATCGTAGCGACCGAGCATGCCCACCCTCACTGGTCCCTCCGCCCGGGCAGGCGTCCCCTGGACTTCTGGGATCCGTACGCCATTCGGCACGACGACGATACCGTTGGGCCTGACTCCCACCTCAATGAGACCGCGACGCACGTGTTCGGCGACCGCGATGAACCGAGTGTGGGCCAGGGACCGCCGATATAGAACAGTCTGTACTGTGCGCACGCTTCTCCTGCCGCTGAAGACCGGGAAGGTGTGCTGGTGAACCACGTGGGGTCGCCGGGCCAACCTAGCGACGATTTCGCCGAGGATCTGTCCGGGCGCCATTGAGTGCGAATACAGGAGATCGTACCCTCGTCCAATACGAGCTGCGCGAACCACCCCTTGGGGTCTTCGAAGCGTGCCAAGGTCCACAAACTCGACCTCGGCGGTCAAGGCGCGAAGCTCCTCAGGCGTCTGTCCCGGTGTTGAGATAAGAAATCCCACCTCGTGCCGACGCTTGACGAGTTCCTGGGCAACGGACAGAGCGACCCGCCGCCCGCCGCCGACGCCGGTGTCAAGGAGATGAAGAAGGACTCTCACTTCTGCTGCTTCCGCGGTGCCGTCGCCTCGTCCTTGACCCTGGCCGGAACCCCAATCGCGGTTGCACCGGGAGGGACATCGTTGACAACGACAGCGCCCGCTCCGACGGTAGCTCCGGCGCCTATCGTCCGCTTCTCGATGGTCACCGCCCCGGTTCCCATGAACGCTCCTCTGCACACAGTCGTACGTCCTGACAAGTGGCAGCCCGGCGAGAGTGTGACCAGGTCCTCAATGACGCTGTCGTGCCCCACGGTGCACCCCAGATTGACAATGACGTGCGCGCCCACCTTCACGTCGACAGTCAACACGGTCCCAGCGCAGACTATTGACCCAGAGCCAATGGTGACTGAGCGGTCGTCATGCCGCACACTGGGGTGAATCAATGTGGCAAACCTGCAACCCAGATCCCCGGCTTGGCCCACCGCCCTTTCCTTTGCGCGCGGGTCACCGATCGCCACAGCGACGTATAGCTCGGGGAGGTACTGAGCGATTTCGCCAGTCTGTTTTACTGGAACCCCGCCAATGTTCCGGCACTCATCAACTCCGGGGTGACCCCAGAAGCCAACGAGATCCCAGTCGCCCCCGGCCCTGTTGATGTCACGGACGAGCCAGGCTACCTCTCGGGCAAACCCGCCCGCTCCCGCGATAACCAACCGCCTAACCACTGGGCTCCTCCCTCCAAGTTCACAACGCGGCGCTCCGAAGGGAGCGCTCAGATCCTTCCTGTCCCTTGAGGCCAATCATCATCCGTCCGAGAAACCGCGCGGCCCAGGCGCACGCAAAACCTTGGCGAGCTGGAACTCGAGCGCTCCTCGACTCAAAGCGACAACCGACAGCGGCACCTCAGCTCGGGAACCAATCTTACGCAGCCAGCCTGGGGTTGACATTCCCACACCGTGGCCTCGCAAGACAGCCCAAACCCGACGCGCGAGGTGGCCTCGCGACCACGAACCACACTGCGCCCAACGGCCGGACCGTACGGTCACACCCTGCGCCTCTTCTCTCCGACAGCTCTGGCTACCGTCGTTGGCAGCAGGGAGCCCACCGCCAGTCTGCCGGCACCAGCCCCCCACGCGGTGAAGGGCGCGCTGCCAAGGGCACGTACCAGCGCGCTCCGCGCTTGCCCCTGCTCCCCGAGGGTCCGATGACCGCATGCCTGGCGAACCAGGAGGAGTGCACGAGCTTGACGCGAAACGGCAGGCCTCATTGCCAGATGACGCTGCACGAGCCGCGTCATCCCCTGCGCCATGTCGCGGCAAGCCGTGCCCCCTCCATGCACCCGATACCTGACGACAGGAGGCCAGGGAGTCACGGCAACGGGCCATTTCCGTGCGACGCGCAGCCACAGATCGAAGTCCTCGTTCCCGTCGAGATCCGGGTCGAACAGCCCGACGTCATCCAGGACCTCTCTCCGAACGATCACAGACGAGGTGAAGATGCCCGAGTGACGGACCAGCGCCTCCAGGGAGCACTCCTCACGCACCAGCCGGTCCAGGATCCGTCGGCACGTGCGGGTGTCTTCCGGCAGCACCTCGTTCTCGCGGTCCACAACGCACACGTGCCCCGCTATCATCCCGACCTGCGGATACCGCTCGAAGATGGCGAGCTGGCGCGCGAGCTTCCCAGGAAGCCATACATCGTCGGAGTCCAGGAACGCGACCAGGTCTCCCGAACTGGCTCGGATACCCGTATTGCGCGCCGCCGATCTGCCCGAGTGCTCCTGTCGGAGAATCCTCACCAACGGTGCCAAGCCCTCTACGGCTTCAGCAGAACCGTCTACGGACCCGTCGTCCACAACCATGACCTCGTAGGGAGGCGAATCCTGTTCACACGCACTGACTACAGCCTGGACGATGAAATCCCGGCGGTCGTGTACCGGTACCAGCACTGAGACATCTATCGACATCGACTAGTGTCTCGAGTCTTGGAACACCCATGGGATGTCCGTGTATCGATCGGAATTCCGCCCGCTTGGCGGGCCGCGTCCCAGTTCTTTCGACGCACGGGAGAAAACGGGTCAAGCACCAGACGCATCAATCCATGTCGGACGACGCCAACAGGATCGCGGCCGGCTATGGCAGAGCGAACAAGGTTGCCGTTCTCCTTCAGCAGAAAGGTTCGCCAACCTCCATCGAGATGCAGTAGGGCCAGGACGAATCTGGATCGGGCAGCAATCGTCGCGCGACGCCCCGGGGAACAAGTACCGAGTTCCCTCCACACGGTTGCTGCGAGTTGAGAGACGGGGTGCGACGCAGTGTCGGCGGTCGGCGGCCATGCCAACTCGCCCGATCCCGGCTTGGCCTGGACTCGGTATTGGAACAAGGGTTCAGGTACCCAGCACCACGGTCCCAGTTTGGCAAGTCGTAAGGTCAGCAGGACATCCGCACCGAAATCGAAACCCAGGGGGCTCACGCGACGTAGTGCCGAGGTCCGGTGCAACCCATAGAACCCGAATCCGATGTGGCCGTCATGCCGCGCGATGATCGCCGCGACCCGGGTGGTCCAGCACGGGGAGTTCAGCTCGGCCCCTTCCTGGACCAGGCCGGTTGGCTGGCCGAACGCATCGATGAACTGAATGCCTGTCGCGCACGATACAGCCTCGCCGTTCCCCTGGAGGGACGCGACGCACCGCGAGATGAAGCGCGGGTCCCAACGGTCGTCGTGCGCGGCCCACATGAAATGGGGTGCCACAGCTAGGGAGAGAACCCTGTTGAAATTCGCGTTGGCTCCAGCATCTTCCCCTATGCGCTCATAGGTGATCCGCCTGTCTGAACGCGCGAAGGTTCGGCATATCTCCTCAGTCGAGTCTTCTGAAGCGTTGTCGGAAATGACCAACTCGAAATCCCCGAACTCCTGGCCGAGGAGGGAGCTAATTGCCTCTCCCAGATAGCGGCCGCCGTTCCGCACAGGCATCCCGATACTCACCAAGGGGTCCTTGCCGGTCACGCGAAACTCCCTCCCCTTACGAACTCGATTGGCGCACGATTCATCCGTTCCATCCGCCTGGTCGGATTCCAACGATCAGCGGCAGCCAAGTGCCGACGAGTGCCGGAGGTCCGTGCCCGCTCCTACGCGGACCGGAGTCGACTCACGACCGACTTCCCAGCTCTGGCAGCCCACTTGAGCCCATGTACCCCAAGGGTCGCCCGATCCGCCCACGGCAGACCACTTCGCAGAGCGTGGTGAACACAGACGTGGCTCCATTCCCAAAGCCGGGTGGCGGGCTTGGTCGACAGGCTCTTGCCCTCCGTACACACGCGGTATAGATACACCGGACCCGATGCGTAGCCTATCCATGCCCCGCTCCGCAGAATGCGGAGCCACATGTCCACGTCCTCCGCCAGCCGCCACTGCGGATGGAACAACCCTAGGTCCACAAGCAACGATCTCCTCACGACAAGTGCGGCGAAGATCACGGGGCTCCGCACACCCAGCCGGCCCGAAAGGCCGGGTAGGGGACGAATCAACTGGCTGCTCCCCGTCCCGTCCACCACCCGCGTATCCGTCGCCACGCCGTCCAGAGAATGCGCAATCAGGGAGCGCGCCACATGGTCCAGCCGCCGAGGCTCGTACATATCGTCGGCATCCAGGAAGGCAATCCAAGTCCCGCGCGCAGCGAGGATGCCGTCATTGCGTGCGCAAGCCGTTCCCCCATTCGAATCACGCCGAATGAGACGTACCGGTCCTTCAGGCAGGTCTTCCAGCTGGACCGGGTCCGCCGACCCATCTTCGACAACGACTACCTCGAGGGACACGTCATTCGCGAAGGCACTGTCGACCGCGGCACGAATTGTCCCACGGGCACGATAGGCAGGGATGATCACACTGAAGAGTGGCCTATCCGGCACCCGAGATGACACCCCCAGTCAACGACCAAGCTCACCCGGTCAGGAAGACATCCCGCTCCCACGTCAGCCCCCGCGTCCGCTGCAACCGGCAAGGATTCCCTCGTAGACACAGACAAGTCCCCGGGCTCGGCGAGTCCAACTCAGCGCATCGAGATGCTCCGTCGGGGCGAGGATTTCGTTATCCAGCCCCCCGCGCCTGGAGAGGCATTTGGCGAGGGCCGAACGGAACGCCGCCTCCTCGCGAGGAACGACCACTCCAAGTTGAGGCGTGACAATCTCAGCAACTCCGGCCGTGTCCGGGACCACCACCGGAACCCCGGCCATCATCGCCTCAGCGGCGGCTATGCCGAAGGACTCCTTCTGAGATGACAGCGCGAAGCAGTCTGCCGCTGCAAAGAGCACCCACTTGTCGTCGGCGCTGAGAGCTCCAGGCAGCCAGATCCTCCGTTCCATTCCCAAGTCCTGGGCCAAATGCCGACACCTCTCAGTGGACCCATCCTCATCCGGACCGGCCACCACGAGACCTACTCTCTCTAGGCCGGCCACAGCCCGGATCAGTAGTTGAACGTCCTTCTGCGCCACCAGCCGCCCAAGCCAGGCAACAACCGGAAGATCCGGGGGAAGGCCTAGACGCGCTCGAGCCTCGCGTTTGGGGAGTGTGCGGGCGGATCGTGCATCTGCCCCGTTGCGCAAGACCGCGACCTTCTCGCGGGGAACCCCCCATCGGCAGAACTCCTCGCCTTCTCTTCCCGACTCGGCCACGACTGCAACAGACCGGCCGACCTGCCATCGTCCGAGGGTTCGGTCGAAGAGGGCCTTCTTCACAAGACTACGCGACGACGGCTCGAAACTACCTTCGGGTTCGAGCATGAATGGAATCCCCCGCCTGGCAGCCCATCGACTGGCCGACCAGCCCAGCTGATGCCGGTACCCATACACATGGGCGAGGTCGGCATCCGCCGCCACCCGATTCAGTGCAGCGTTGACGCGTGGTACGAGCGTCTCCCAGCGATAGCGGCCATAGCCACGAAGGCGGACCAACGTGAGATGCGAAGCCAGTTCCTCCACCTCAGTCCGCCCGGTTCGCTCTCTTGCATCGATGACGTCTGACGTCACCACCACCACGCGATGGCCCTCGCCTGCGAGGTAGCGGGCCATCTCTTCCATCTTCACCACCGGCCCCCCATATGCGAAGGCCGGTGCATAGCAGCGGGCCACCATCAACACGAACAAGCTAGGCCCCCCTTGGGAGACAACAGACCAACAGCTTCATCTACCGACCGGCACAACCCACATGCCGGTCCTCTTGGCTACCTTGAATCGCACCCGCTGCGCCAAACGCTCCCAACCTGTCACCTTCCTGTACAGGCAGGAGGTCTCAGCTCGCAGGCCGAGCCCCGCCAAGTACATGTGCCATCGAGTGCCCCCGAAGCGTCGGACCCCTTCGGGCAGGTGACACGGATACAGGCCATCGTCGCCGAACGTACTCTGCTGCACCAAGATTCCTCCAGGACGGAGTGCGGCCACAAGGCGCCGTGCAGCTTCCAGTGGGTCAGGCAAGTGCTCGAACACATCGAAACACACGACGGCATCGTACAGACCGTCCGGCTCGGGCAAGACCGATCGAGACTCGACGAATCTCGCAGGCAGGCGGTGGCGCGCGAAGCGGTGGCGCGCGAAGCGGGACGCGGGGCCATCCACGTCGACAATCGTGACATCGTAGCCGCGCGTTGCGAGGAACAGGGCGTCGGTTCCTATCCCGCACCCGAAGTCGTATACGCGCCGGAATCCCGCCCCTGGTGGATGTCTCGTGCAGAACTGCTCGAGGGCATTCCAGTACGGGTTCCTGGCGGAACTGGCATGCCACTGCGCGAGTTCCCAGACGTATAGCTCTTCGGATTGGTAGAACTCCAGGATTTCTTTCGGAGTCTTCGGGCATACTCGGCGCCACGCGGATGCCATGTCCTCCGTCGAATACGAGCGTACCCGTTCGCGGCAGACTTCTTTCGTCATCCCGGTGAAGGTGGAAAGCTCCTCAAGATCATCCTCAGTCAGGTAGACGGGGTCTACACGACACAACTGTTCAGGAGACGGGGGTTTGATAGGCATCGTCGATCACTCCTTACTCATGGACCCGCATCGCGCGACCCCTCGACCCAACCCTCAGCCGACCAATGAGCCGCCCGTCGGCGATCCCAGGCCAAGCGTTGGGAGCGGTAACCGCCCCTGAAACCCCACCCCGATCTCCCGGCTGTACCTCCCCCGCACCGAGGGAGACTGCCGCGTATGCATACAGCCAGAACGGATACGCAAAGAGACTTCCCACAGATAGCAGTCCGCTCTCCGCGACCGATTCAACAGCCCCACCGACGAGTCCCCCGAGGACCACCCAAGCTCCCACCTCTTCTGGGAACGCACGCACAGCCCGCCAGGCTGCCAACCCAACGGCTGCCAAGACCCACCCGAGCACGAGCACACCGCCAAGGCCCATGTCTAAGAAGGCCTCAAGGTAGCCATTGTGAGGAGCCGCGCCGGGAACCTCGGCTCCCAATCGGCTAGCTTCCTGGGCGAAGAAGTGGTCGGACGAGCCAAACCCGCGCCCCAACAAAAGGCGCTGTCGACCCATCTGGATTGCCGCCATAGCGCCCGGCAACCGGTTGGAGGCCGTACCAATGGGTGAGAGGAGATGCTCCTCGGGGACCCGCCGCACACCGATTCCCCCGAGGATACTTGCCACTGCCACCAACACAAGGACAACCCCAACGACGGCCGTTCTCATCGGATGCCTGCGGCCCAGGCCCACCACAACCGCCAGAGTTCCTGCTGCGGCAGCCACGATGCCGCCCCGGGACCCCGAAAGTACCAGGGCAACGGCAAGCCCAACCCCAAGTACACCCCACAGGAGCCTCCGTCGGCCCGCAAGACAGATGGACAGCGCGACCAGTCCCGGCACAGTGAGCGAGGCGACAAGACCAATCGAGTTGGGGTTCCAGAACAGTCCGGCCAACCGGCCAGCGGTAGTGACTTTCTCAGGGGCCAGCAGGAAACCCGCCACACTGGCTACACCCGTAGCTCCGCCAACAAGGCAAACCATCCGCACATCGCTGAACAGCACCGAGGAACTGCTCTCCCACCTGCCGCGCAGATAGGCGAGGGCCCCGGCCAAGAAGACGAGAGAGATCCAACGTTGAACGCTGAGTACGAGGTTGCCGGCGGTTAGAAGCGTCAGTGCAGAAACCACCAGTACGGGAAGAAGCGGAGAGAACGAGAATCGTCGGTGCAGGCGCCCTCGAACAAGCGCCCACGCAGCCAGGGCTCCAAGCACGGCAAAGCGTCCGAACCATACCGAAGGCGGCACTGCCCACTGGCTGCTCACGGCGACAATTGGGATCAGCGGTACAATAGCTACCGCCTTCTCGGATATCAGGAGCCCGACGACAAGGGCAACGAGTAAGAGGACGACTACCTCTGCATCACCGCGCCTTGCGGCGAATCTACCCAAGACGCCCGCCACCGCAACGATCGGCAGCCACACGAGGCCCCGACCCGACACCTCTGCAACCCTGCGGCTAGCGACTACCACAAGACAACTCCTCGCACCCCCGCAACTCGAGCTGATGCCGCACTATCGCACTGGGAAGTTGGAGACCGACAGCCGGCTACTTGGCCGCCAAGAAGTGGTGAGGATCAGCTCGACTGTCCGCGCCTCACCAACCATCGCTGCACCAGGGACCAGGCGAAGTAGTGCGACGGCGACATGTTGCGCTGACATGCCCGCTTGATCTCTCTCTCCACGCGGGCAGGTACCTCGGACGAAGAGAACACGGTGTCTGCCGAGACACCCCCCACATGCTGGACTAGAGCGTCCGGGACGTAGAGGCATGAGAGCCCGCGCTTCGATGACCGCCAGCACCAGTCCAGTTCCTCTCCGTAGAGAAAGAACTCCTCCGAGAACCCGCCCAAACGCGTCCACACTGAGCTTCGCACCAGCATGCACGCCCCACATATCCAGTCGGTCTTCACCGGATGTCCGGCGGTCGGCATGAGGGAGCCCTGGATCACGCGGACCCGGACAGTGCGGGGCAACAGGTGGGTGAGCCGAAGCGCGGCAAGAGCATCAACCAGGGCGCTCGGGAACCGTCTGCCCGAGACCACGGTCTCGCCGTGCTCGTCGGTGATTCGCGGACCGGCCGCACCCACTCCGTGCTCGCTCGTCAGGGCCTGCTTGAGTTGGGTCACAGCGCCCGGGCATAGCCACGCATCCGGATTCAGAAGGAGGATGAAGGAACATCCTGGCAACCCGGCAACCCCCTGGTTCACCGCCGCCGCAAAGCCAACATTCTGCGAGTTGCGAATCAGCATCTCGGGAGGTATCTGCTCCCAGCTCCCATCGCTTGACGCGTTGTCGACAACCACAACACGCCGAATCTGGGGCTCCTGAAGCAAGGAATCCAGACATCGCCGAATCGTCGTGGCGCAGTTGAAGTTGACAACCACGGCGCCGACGTCACCGCTCAACAGCCACTCCTGCGCCGCCCGGCCCCGCGTGTGCGGGGGTAGTCCTGGCTGCTTGCGTCACCGCGTGCCCGACGGCGATGCCAACCTACATGGCGTCTCGCGTCTGCCGCGATCCGCTCCCACGTGCTGGCCTCCAGGAGAGCACGTGGTCGAAGTACCACGTGCATGAGTACCCCACCACATGCCCTTGAGTACCGGCCCAGCCCTAGATCTCTCCTCACTCGGTCCAAGTTGTCGCTAAGAAGCCGCCCGCGCCACTCGGTACGGGCCATGCGTGCCAACTCCCGGCAGACCGCTACTTCTTGGGCAATTCCCAGAGGCGCGCGGAATGTCTCCTGGATGAGCCAACAGTACAAGTCTCGAGCCCTGATTCGCTCATACAGATATTCGTCCCTCGCGGAACGCTGAACCTTCGTCTCCACATGATCTGGCTCTCGATATTGCAGCAACGTCTCGTCCACGAACGTGAAGGGGTGCCGGAGGCCCAAGGCAAACACAAACCCCACATCTGGGCTCCAGACAGATGGAAATCGACACTCCCGAGTAAGGAGCGATCTTCGGAACAGCCCGTAGACGGCGAGGCCACCACGGCCGCTTCCTAGGGACAATGCGGCGCGGACCCTACGCGTGAGGTGCCCGCTTGCCAGACCCACGGGCGGTCCATACCGTTGGACAACACCCCCAGCGCCATTCACCATCCAGACACCGGCCGCGCACCCAACTGCGCGGGTCTCTTGACGCAGTTGGCGAAGGGTGCATGCCAAGAACTCAGGCACCCAGAAATCATCGCACGCCGCCCACATGAAAAACTCGGTGTCCGCTGCGTCCAAGAGGCGGTTGAAGTTCGCGACCGCCCCGATGTCCTCGGGCAGTCGCTCGTACGATATGCGGTCATCCTTCGCGCATAACCCGCGACACAGATCAGCCGTCCGATCAGTGGAGGCGTTGTCAGAGATGTGAATCCGAAAGCAGGACTCGGTCTGCGCGAGCAGGCTCTCGATCGCCGCCACGATTGTAGCCTCGCCGTTCCTGACGGGCATCCCTATGGTCACGAGGGGGGTACAAACATCCCTCAGTGAGGCCTCCGTCATGGCACCGTCCGCCTTCGCAGAAAACCCCCTCGACAGTACGTCACCCCAAGGCGCTCGCAGTTGCGATCTGCAACGAAGTCCGGGTGGGCGGAAAGGAAGTCCCGTGTTGCCTCTCCAGGATTGTCGGTCACCCACGCGGGTGACCCGCCGGGCGCGTCCGTAAGCATGGACATCACGCTGTCGAAGACCACGAGGTAGCTCCCCGCAGTCACCATGGGTCCGTAGAGTTCCAGTTCGCTCCGTACATGCTGACGTGTGTGACTCGAATCGAGCATCACAACGACCGATTCATCGGGTGCCACGAGGTCGCGAACCTGGCCGACAACGTGATCATCTATTGAACTACCCTCTATGAGCGTGATGCGCTTGCTCATGGGATGGGCTTCGATCGCCAGTCGGTTGTACTTCCTGATCTCCACATCCACGCCGATGACCCGTCCCCGGCCGAGAAGCTCGAGCAGGGACGCATAGAAGATCAGCGCTCCCCCATGAGCGACCCCGCACTCGATGACGACGTCCGGGCGGATCTTCCATATCAGCTCCTGGAGCATGAGGATGTCCTCCGGGAGCTGGATGATCGGGATCCCGAGCCAGGTCAGCTCGTACGAGATCTTCCGCTGCCATCCTGCCCTCGTCCACAGATTGGCGAGCGCCTGGAAACCCTCCTCCGTGTACGCGTCGAGTTCCCGTTCACCATCCGGCGTGCGGATCCGGAACACCGGATCGATCTGCTGGTCCCACCCGCTCATCCGACCCCCACTTCGGCACCCTTGGCCACGCGCCGTCGCCACCACTCCACGGTTCGCGCCATTCCGTCTGTCAGACCCACCGTTGGTTGCCACCCAAGTCCGTGCAATGCCCTGGCATCGCCCACGGCCTCGAACAGCTCGTCACGCCCGTAGGGACGCGCGCCGAAGCGGATCGCCCCCGCGCAGCCCGTTTCCCGTTCAATAGACTCAAGAACCTCCCGAAGGCGCAGACCCCGCGCCGCACACACATCGACGCCTCCGCTCAGATCCGATTCGAGGACGGCGCACAGCCCAGAAGCGACGTCAGTGACGTAAAGGTAGTCGCGGATCTGATCTCCCGCAGTCACCCCCACTTGCTCCCCTCTGAGCAATGCGAGTGCGACACTGGGGATCACCCGACGCGGGTCCTCGCCCGGCCCGTACAGGTAGAACAGGTGCGCGCAGGCCGCCGACAGACCAGAATCGGTCAGGCGATCCGCAACCAAGTGTAGGGCGCGCTTCGCTGCGGCGTAGACAGTTCGCGACGGTTCCTCCACTGAGCGCTCGAGGCACGTGCCGCCCAGCACCACTCGCCTGCACTCGTTCCTGATCAGCGCCGCAAGAAGGTTCGCCCCTCCCGCGAGCGAGCCCAGGTTCTCGGCTGCGGCACGCAGGTAGGCTCCAGGCTCGGCGTACCACGCCAAGTGCAGGCACGACTCAGGTTGTGCGTCCGCGACGGCCGCTTCCACAGCCCCCGCATCCGTCAGGTCGGCCGTCAGGACTTGCACCCGGCCACGGAGATCCTCGATGCGCTCGGCCCCCGTACCCTGCCGCAGGAGGACGCTCACCTGGTGCCCTCGCTCGACCAGCGCTCGGCTCACGTGCGATCCGACGAAACCTCCGGCACCGGTGACGAGGACGCGACTCACCGGTGCTTCACCGCCCAATCGTACGGAATGTGGTTGTTGAACGGATCTACGCGAACCGAACTGGTAGTGGCCGTCGGATCGTGCGGCACGGTGGCGCAGTTAGCGACGATCGCCTGTTCACTTCCCATCCCCTTGAAGCCGTTCCAGATCTGCGGGGGAATGACCATGAGCGAATAGTTGTCGGGCCCCAGGAAGATCTCCATCAGTTCGCCCTTCGTCGGCGAGCCGTCGCGCTCGTCGAACAGAACCAGTTTGACCCTGCCCTGGATGCAGGCGTAGTTCAACGTCATCTTGGTGTGGAGATGCCAGCCCTTCACGACGCCAGGGTAGATCGTCGAAAAGTAGATCTCGCCGAACTCGATGAAGTGGGGGTCGGTGCGCCGGAGCATGTGCATGACGGATCCCCGCTCATCGGGGATCCGCTGCAACGGAATGACCTTGACTCCCTCGATCATAACAAGAACCTCGGTTCCGGGATTGGGATCAGAAAGCGGCCGCCGCGCGCCCGGTACTCTGCCTGCTGGGCGAGGACCTCATCGGCGAAGTTCCACACGAGCAAGAGCACATCGTCGGGCATGTCGCCAACCAGGCGCTCGGGGGAGACGATCGGAATCCGCACGCCCGGCATGAACCGTCCCTGCTTGTAGTCGCTGCGGTCGCACACGTACTCGATTGACTCAGCTCCGATCCCAGCCGCGTTCAGAAGGATCGTACCTTTCGCCGCGGCCCCATAGGCGCCAACCCGCCGGCCTTCCCTCCTGAGTTGCTCGATGGTGCCTCGAAGGTTACGGCACAACGCCTCCACGCGCTCGCCGAACCCTCGAAAGTAGGCTCGACTCACCAGGCCGACTTTCTCCTCGTCGGCGAGGAACCGCCCAATGGAGGGGTCGGGAACAACGCCGGCTCGGCCCGCGAACAGCCGCAGAGAGCCGCCATGGATCGGCAGGTGTTCGACCCGGCAAAGGGCAAGGCCGTTGCGTTGAAAGAGCCCGTCCAGAGCCGTCACGGAGTGATAGAAGAGATGCTCATGGTAGATGGTGTCGAACTCGAGACGATCGACCAGGTCGCGCACATAGGGCGTCTCGATCACCGCGATCCCGTCGTCGGCGAGCACGCGCGCGATCCCACGTACAAAGCCGTTGATGTCGGGCACATGGGCAAGCACGTTGTTGGCGTGAAGGACCGATGCCCGACGACCGGATGCCCTCATCTCTTCCGCCAACTCGGTCCCGAAGAAGGCGCACAGGGTCGGAATCCCGAGGCGCTCGGCGACGGTCGCGATGTTACGCGCTGGGTCGATCCCGAGCACTGGAATCCCGGCATCGCGATAATGCTGCAGCAGGTAGCCGTCGTTGCTGGCCAACTCCACCACCAGATCGTCCGGGCCGAGGTGACGCTCCTCGACCATACGCCGGGCGATTGAGCGGGCGTGCTCGACCATCGTGGTGGAGGCCGATGAGAAGTACGCGTACTCCTCGAACATCTCGCGCGGCGGCACCGACTCGGTGAGTTGCACGAGCCCGCACCCCTCACACAGCGCGACATCCAGCGGATAGCGCGGCTCCGGCTCGTCGAGCTGCTCCGCGGTGAGCAGGCGATTGGCCAGCGGCATCTCGCCGAGGGACAGGAACACCTCCAGCCCTGAACGACCACAGCCGCGGCACGCGAAATCGGCTACAGCCATTTGTGAGGCGGAGGCCCGATCACTCACCGGGCGCTCCCCAGATATTCTCGATACCAGGTGGCTGCGCGGTTCAGACCCTCGTCGAGGGAGTACGCCGGGCGCCAGCCCAGCACTGCCTGTGCCTTGGCGGCGCTCAGGCGCTGCTCCCGGATCTCGCCGACGGCCTCATTGCGGACATCCGGCTCAAGCCGGATCCCGAGCCTGTTCATGATGCGCTCGACAACTTCCATCACCGTGTGCCGCTCTCCCGCGGCGAAGTTGAATGCCTCTCCCCGAAGCTCGGCGCGCTCGGCCAAGGCGGACGCCAGCGTCAGCACACCCGCGACCGCATCCTCCACGTAGAGGTAGTCCCGCACGTAGGTGCCGTCCGATCGGATGATCGGACGCTCCCCGCGCAAGAGGGATCGCACGGTCCCCGGCACAACCCTGCTCCAGTTCAAATCGCCGCCTCCGTAGATGTTGCCGCACCGGGTCACGGCGATCGGTAGCCCGTAAGCGCTCGCGTACGACCGCGCGATCAGGTCGGCGCAGGCTTTCGAGACGTCGTAGGGATTCAGGGGGGTCAGTGGCATCGTCTCGTCGTACTCCTCACCCTTCGCGTCCCCATATGCCTTGTCCGAGGACGCCACGACGATCGATGCGACAGCCGGGGTTCGCCGGCAGGCCTCGAGCACGGCCCATGTCCCCTCGACGTTGTTCGAAAACGCATCCACGGGATCGGTCTGCGCCTCGCCGACAAGGCTCTGCGCCGCCAGATGCACAACGGCGTCCACGCGCGCGTCGCGCAGCAGAGCCGCTACCCCCTCGATGTCGCGCACATCCCCATCGACGATTGAGATGGTGTCTGCCCGGCGCTCCCGCTGTTCGGGCCGCCACGCAATGTCAAGCCCGGCGACACGCGCCCCCCCGGCAGCCAGGGTCCGGACAGTCCACTCCCCGAGGAACCCGGCCGCACCCGTGACCAGCACGGATCGCCCCGACCACGCGCCGGCCGCTACCACGTCACCCATGGCGCCTTGCTCGTCTCCATCAGGGAGCGAAGGAAGCGCAGATCGCGCATGGTGTCCACGCACTGCCAGAAGTCGTCGTGGCGGTAGGCCATTAGCTGACCCTCCGCCGACAGCCGCTCGAGCGCCTCTCCCTCCAGCGAAGTGTCGTCACCCTCAAGGAAGTCAAACACGCCCGGCTCCAGCACCATGAACCCACCGTTGATCCAGCCCTCACCCATCTGCGGCTTCTCGGTAAAGCAGACGGCGCCGGAGTCGTCGAAGGAGATCGCCCCGAACCGGGACGGCGGCCTGACCGCGGACACCGTCGCGAGCCGGCCGTGAGAGCGATGGAACGCGACGAGCGCATCCAGGTCAATGTTGGACACCCCGTCGCCATACGTCAGCATGAACGTGGCTCCGTCCAGCCAGGGCCGCAGCCCCAGGACCCGACCACCGGTATTCGTTCCCGCGCCCGTGTCGATCAGGTCCACGGTCCAGTCCTCACAGTCGCGTTCGTAGGCCGTCGCCGCACCGTCCGCCAGCGACACCCGCATGCTCCCCTCCAGCGACATGTAGTCGACGAAGAAGCGCTTGATCATCTCGCCCTTGTAGCCCAGGGCGACCGCGAACTCCCGGTGACCGTACCGCGCGAAATGCTTCATGATGTGCCACAGGATGGGCCGGCCCCCGATGTCCACCATCGGCTTGGGGCGAGATTCCGTTTCTTCGGCCAGCCTGGTTCCCTGCCCCCCAGCCAAAATCCCGACCTTCACGGCCTCACCTCCGGCGGGACGCTCGCATCGAACATGACATCCCAGTCCAGCATGGGGCGGATCACGCCCGGCCAGTCGCCGGCGTAGACGCCCCGAACGCCGTCGCCTTCGCTGCGGTCGACGACCTGGAAGGCGACCGCGTCCCGCTCCAGAGCGTGCACGTGGGTCGGGTTGTAGGTGCTGATCGCCGCCATCGCGAGAACCCTGCCCTCGGCCAGGAAGTTCCCCGGGATACGGCAGGTGGCACGTACGAGCCCCAGCTCCCGGTCGCGTTCCCACCAGCCGGCGTTGTTGAAGTCGTTGGTGACGAACAGACAGACGCCTTCCTCGTTGTAGAAGTGCAGGTTGACGGACGGCCTCAGACCGTTCCGCGCGAGGTGCCAATACTCGACCTCGACCGAGACCGGATACCGGATGTCAATATCCTCGCGAACCGTCCCGTCGTCGGCACGCACCCGAATCGACTTCAAGCGGACCACGTCGTCGCCAGGGGCGGACCGACTGTCCGACCACACCCGTTCTGCGGTCGTGCCATACCCGGATTCCAGGTATGTGCGCACTACCTGGTGGGCGGAGCCGTGTGCGATGAGACCGCCCTGGTCGAGCAGGATGGCTCTGGGGCACAGGCGCAGGATAGACGGCATCGAGTGGCTCACGAAGATGACGGTGCGGCCCGTGTGCGCGACGTCCTCCATCTTGCCCAGGCACTTGCGCTGGAAGTCGACATCGCCGACGGCGAGGACCTCGTCGACCAGCAGTATGTCCGGCTCTAGGTGGGCCGCCACGCTGAACGCAAGCCGCAGGTACATCCCGGTCGAGAAGCGCTTGACGGGGGTGTCCATGAAACGCTCGACACCCGCGAAGTCAACGATCTGGTCCAGCCTGCTCTGGATCTCGACCCGGCGCATCCCCAGGACCGCGCCGTTCAAGTAGATGTTCTCCCGGCCGGTAAGTTCGGGGTGAAAGCCCGTGCCGACCTCGAGAAGAGAGCCCACCCGGCCGTGGATCTCGGCGAAGCCCTCGGTCGGCTCGGTGATGCGGGAGAGGATCTTCAGAAGCGTGGTCTTACCGGCGCCGTTTCGCCCGATGATGCCCACGACCTCACCCTGGCGAACCTCGAGAGAGAGGTCCTTCAATGCCCAGATGTGCCGGTCGGAGTCATTCCTGGCCGAGGCCTTGCCCCGCAGCCTCTTGATGGGTGCCTGGATCCCCTCCCACAACGACTCAGTGAGCCTACCGTACTGGGACCGACCCTTGTTCGCTCCGATGCGGTAGCGCTTGGAGAGCCCCTCGACCTTTACGACCACGTCGCTCATGCCTAGATCACGTCCGCGAAGGTGCGCTCGACCCGACGGAAGTAGGCAAGGCCCCCCACGAAGATCACCAGAGTTGCCGCGGCAGAGACCGCGATCATCGCCCCCGGGCGGGTCTTTGTCCCAAGGAGGGCCCAGCGAAAGCCCTCCACCACCCCGGCCATGGGGTTGAGGGCGTAGATGCCCCTCCAGGCCTTGGGGACCAGACTGGAGGAGTAGGCGACGGGGGAGGCGAAAAGCCAAAGCTGCACTAAGAAGGGCAGCGCGTAGCGCACGTCTCGGTAACGGACGTTCAGGGCCCCCAGCCAGATCCCCACCGACAGGGCGGTAAGCATGGCAAGTACGGTCAGGGCCGGAAGCCACAGGATCGCTGCCGAGGGGTGCACGCCGTAGTAGAGCATCATCCCCACCAGCAACCCAAGGGCGATCACGAAGTCGATGACAAAGGAACCGGCCGCGGCCATGGGCAAGATCAGCCTCGGGAAGTAGACCTTGGTGATCAAGTTCGAGCTACCCACCAGGCTGTCGGACGCCCCCGAGAGCGACTGGGCGAACAGCGTCCAGGGCACAAGGGCCGAATACGCGAAGATCGGGTAGGGAAGGCCTTCGGAGGGCACATGGGCGAGCCTTCCCAGAAAGATCGAGAAGACCACCATCAGCATGAAGGGCTGAAGGATGGCCCAGGCCGCCCCGAACACCGTCTGCTTATAGCGGACCTTGACGTCCCGCCAGACGAGAAAGAAGAGCAGTTCCCGGTAGGCCCAAAGCTCGCGCACGTCGAGCCTGACCCAGCCCTTGGAGGGGCGGATCAGGATTGACGGCGATCTTGTGGCGGTTTCCAAGTGAGCGGCCATCCTATGCGTCGTCCACACTCCTGTGGAATGGAGTTCCTGCATTCTTGCGGGGTCTCCCCCTCCGACCGAGTCCCCGAACGAACCGGAAGTGGAAGAGTTGCGCCACGTCCGGGTCGGAGTCCGACAACCTGCGCACGCCAGGCCCGATCCCTCGGACACGGAGGGAAACCGGCTGTGGTTGCCTGGCGGCAAGGGATCAGCAGTCGCCTCTGTGGCCGCCGCCAGCAAGGGGACGGCGGCTGCTCAGAGGCAACGCACCGTCGAGGTGGAATGCGTCAAGACCAGCGGATGTCGTCCAGCAACCGCAATTCGGGGGGAACACGCGGACTTGCCGGCGAAACAGCCGACGCCACCGCCTGTCGCGTTGAACTGGTCGTCACCACAAGCGCGGAGAAGTCACACACAGAAAGGCGGGCGGTGACTAAGGTCGGTGTGACGACGCGGGCCGCCCGCCTACGCGACGCTCGATGTGGCCAAATCACTGACAACATGCGATCCGCCGCCACACACAACGTCCTTGGCGCTTCCCAACTCCTGAAGGCGGGGCTCCACGTACTCGCGCCTGGTGGCTTCCTCGCTCATGGTCTACCCCCCTACCGAGTCGACCCCCCTACCGATCGGATCCCGTCACCTGAGAGCTACTCGCCAGTTGCCGCTGCCGCCGCCGGGACTGCACAGACATGGAGTGTATCAGGAGTTGAAGCATACCGGAAGCGTCCACCGCCTCCAAGGCCCCCCGCGGCTCCGGCAGCAGAGACTCGCGCAGGACCGGGGCAAGTATCTGGGGTAGCGGCCCCCACTCCCAGGCGACGGGCGAGGCGACCATCCCGCGTCCCCACGCTCCCTTGTCCGGCCGCCACAGATTCGCCTGCCGTACGTCCCCGGAGAGGGCGCGGCGAAGCAGCCTCTTCTGGCCCGGTCCGATAAGTTCCGCGGGGTGGCAAGCGAAGGCGAGCTCCAGCACCTCCCGGTGGAAGAACGGAAAGGACCGGCGCACACCGACCGCCCCCGCCCCCTCCCAGTTCATGACCACCCAGCCCGCTATCGCGGTATGGAAGTCGAGAAACCCCAGTGGGCGACGGTCTCGGCCAAGGCCGCGCACGAACCGATCGCGCCATTCCCGATACTCGGCCCGCACGTCCTCCCGAACCAACGCGGGCAACTCCTTCGCCAGCACCAGCTTCGGTCGCCCCGCACCCGCGCGCAGACGGTGCATGTGGGCCGCCCCCCGTAACTGGGACCACGGAAAACGTTAGGGTCTCCTCGAAGAGAGGAGATCGTCCTTGAAGAAGTCCAAGTTCACCGAGGCCCAGGTCGTGGGCATCCTTACCCAGGCAGCCCGTGACGACATCAGCGTCGCGGACGTCTGCCGCATCCACGGCATCTCCGAGAACACCTACTACTGCTGGAAGAAGCGCTACGCCGACATGGGCGCCTCCGAGGTTCGTCGGCTTCGCGAGCTCGAGGCCGACAACGCACGCCTCAAGCGCATGCTCGCCGAGCGCGACTTGGAGATCGACGTGATCAAAGAGGTCATGCGGGGAAAATGAGCGGCGCACCGGAGAAGCGGCAAGCGGTGCGCGAACTCACCGTCGCAGGGGTGTCGGCAAGGAGAGCGTGCGCGATCCTGGGCACATCGCGCTCCTGGCTCTCCTACGAGCCGGCGCCGCGCGACGATGAGGCGCTGATCGCCGCGATTAACAAGATCCGCCGGAAGAAGAAGCGCTGGGGCTACAAGCGTGTGCACGCCCGTCTGCGTCGGGAGGGCTTCAAGGTGAACCGCAAGCGAGTTGAGAGGATCTGGCGCGAGGAGGGCTTTACCCTTCCCGCACGTCGCCCGCGCAAGAAGGTCAGGACCGGAGAGAGCCTGCCGGTCAAAGCGGAGTACTCAAACCACGTGTGGACCTACGATTTCGTCTTCGACGCCACCGCAGGCGGCAGGACGCTCAAGGTGCTCTCGGTCGTCGATGAGTTCACGCGCGTGGCGCTGGCCGTCGTGCCTGGGCGCTCGATGACCGCCTCGGTGGTAAAGAAGGTACTCACCGCTCTGTTCGCCGACCACGGCACGCCGGGCGTGATCAGAAGCGACAACGGTCCCGAGTTCATTGCCGCCGAGATCGTCGACTGGCTCGAGGAGCTCGGTGTGGCGACGTTGCACATCGAGCCGGGAAAGCCGTGGCAGAACGGCTTTGGCGAGTCGTTCAACAGCCGGCTTCGCGACGAGTGCTTAAACCAGGAGGAGTTCTGGAGTCTCGCGCACGCCCGCGTCGTGATCGAGGGCTTCCGCATGGAGTACAACACCGAACATCTGCACAGTTCGCTCGGCTACATCACGCCCGCCGAGTACGCCGCCAAGTGCGTCCCGGCCATCGCTGCGGGCGCGGCGTGAGATGGTCCGCTACGATGCCAGGAAACCGGAGACCCTAATGTCAAGACCGGTCCCACGTATGGGGGCCGCCCATTGGCGACCGCCCAAATTGACCGTAGAGGCTGGGAACTGCGTAGCGGGTCCCGGCCTTACTCCTTGGTGGCGCAGCAAACCGAGGGTTCTTGTAGCGGCCACCCAGCGGTCTGAACTGAGATCGGCCGAACGGGCCGGGGCCACCCGACAGGAGGGAATTCATACAGCGCCGTCACCCCGCGTCCCGGGGGTGGAACTCCACATCCTTCACCCGCAGCTCGCCGGAGATGAGCTTGGGCAGCAGTGCATCACGCACGGCGGCGAGGGTGCGGGATTCTCGGGCACACTTGACTATGTGCCCAAAGAGGGGCCGCGCCAGCTCTTCAAACGACTGCATGACATCTGACGATGGCGTGACTACCGGGATTGGCCGGAAGTTCGCCTTGCTGATCTCGAGGAAGGTCGAGCCGTTCGCGCGGCTGACGATCTCTTCGTGTGCCACGCTGGCCCACAGAAGCAGGAAGAGGTTCGACGTTCCCGCCTTGGGCGTCATCGCGATGAAGCCCTGATTGATCGCAACCGGGATGTCTGAGACGGCCAAGTAGCCGATGGGGGCTCTCGATGACAGAAGGACGGTTCCCCTCGGCAGCAATCCGGAACCGATCTGCGACAGTCCTGCGTCGGTGATCCGCCGTTCGGTATCGAGCAGGACCGGAACCGACAGTCCGGACAGGTCCTTTGGTGTGGCCCAAGCGTGCGTTCCACCCTCCCAGTAAGTCAACTCCTTAGTGCTCGGCGTCGTGCCGCCCGCCACGTCTGCGAGATCGCCGACGGACATGACTCGCCACCCCTTCGGGATTTCGCCCAGTTCGGAGTCCACGAGTCGGTCCGGGAAGAGGTCGTAGAGGTGGGCGGGGAGGCCGGAGAGGGATTCGCCGCGGCGCCAGCGTCCGTCCATCTTGGCACGGACGGGGTCGAAGTCGACGAACCAGGACTTGAAGATGGCCCGCGCCATGGCCTCGAGGGTCTCGTTCATCCGGCGGTTCAGCTCGATCTTGTCGTCCAGCGTGCCTAGGATGTGGGCGATGGCACGCTCTTCTCCGACCGGAGGCAAAGTGATGCTCATGCTCCGCTGATCGCGAAGGTTGACGTACTCCGCCATGTCCGTCTGGCCGGCGACCCCGCTGTACTGGGCGAAAAACTCGCGAGACTGCATCCAGTAGAACAACCACCGTGGATCGATGCGTTCCCGATTGAGCGAACGCCAGAAGCAAAGCTGAGGTGAGTAGACGAAGCGCGGGGTGTCCACGCGCACGAGCGCGAAGCGTCCAACGGTGCCCTTGGAAGTGAAGACCACGTCGCCTGGGTGGCTAACCTTGTTGCCTACGCGGTCGAGGTGCTCCTCGGGAAAGCGGTCCGCGCCATCGAACTTGAAACCGCCATTGATGTTCGCGGCACGTGCGAAGGGTAGTCCGCGTGGTGAGAGCTCCGAGTTCTTCGCGCGATAGCCGTCGTTGATCGCAAGCTCGCCCGCCGCGATCAGATCCGCGATGAGAGCCGGGGTCGCCTCACCCGTCATACCCGAGCTCCTTGAGGTTCCGGGCGATGGCCTCATCCAACGACCGCAACCACGGCTGCCGCCTGCGTGGTGAATGTCCCGGTTGCCGATGTCCGGCTTGGGAAGAGCGTGGTGCCCGTGCGGGAACCACCGGGCGACCGCCCCAGCCTGAAGTTGAGATCACAGGTTGTGACCCCAAGTGGTGGCGAGGAACCATCGGGTCAAACACCGTGACCCAGTTTCTTCGGATTCCAGGTAATGGCCCCATCTGGCATCTGCCCCGCCTGGCGCTAGCTAAGCTTCACTCCGAGCGCACGCAGCATCTGGAATGTGTCGACGTATTGCACACCGAAGGTTCGGCAGCAATTCGGGATCGGCACCCTCTTCTTGGTGTCGGGGTCGAACTGCTCATGCGTCACCACGAGGCACCCCTTTGCGCGAGCGTACGCGACCAGCCAGCCATCGGCTGCTTTGGCGAACAGGGCCTTGGCCGGTTCCGTGAACTGCGTCTGGCCCTGGGCCCAAACCATGACTTGCGCGTACGCGTCAACGACTTCGCTTTCGGCGGTTGAGGTGAACCACGGGTGGAAGCTGTTGTCGGCCCAGGTAGCGAGTGCGTCGTTGCCCCGGTCAAGCTCAGCCTTGACGCGGTCTATGCTCAGGACAAGGCCTTTCTGGGCGCACTCGATCAGCGCTTCCCAGAAACGGGAGACAAGGTCGAACGCGTAGTAGCGACGCGCCGCCTCGATGAACACGTTGGCGTCAAGGACGTACACGGGAGGGCCGCTCATGCGGCCCCTTCGAGGCCGAGGCGGTGCGCGTATTTCTCAAAGGATTCCCCGTACAACCCCGTCAGTTGGTACGCGTCTCTGTAGAGGAGCCTTCCCCCGCGAGCCGCGCGAACGACGGTCTCAGCGAACCGCCGACCGAGACGAAGATTCTGGGACGCGTAGAAATCCCCGCCCTTCTGACGGACGCGAGAGCGCCGGTCTTGCTCCTCATAGGCGTGGTAGAAGTCATGGAACCGGGCTTCACTGATGAGTCTCAGGTCGAGGGCTCTCCGAGCCGCAACGATCTCGCTGACCTTGAACTGGCGGGCGGCCGCCTGAAAGCAGTCAGGCTCGCGTTGGATGGACGGCCACGTGTCTCGCAGTTCCCGGCTTGGCACGAGGAACTCAGCGGCGGCCCGGTTGCATGCCCGCTCGCCTTCGTCACGCGCCGGTTGGAGCCCCCGCAAGTCGAAGGCAGCACTTCTTCCGAACCAGACATGCGCCAACTCGTGCGCCAGTGTGAACATCTGGGCGGCTTTGCCGTCCGCACCGTTGATGAACACGAGGGGTGCGTACTCGTCCGTGAGGACGAAACCTCGGAACTCGTCCGGATCAAGCGTCCGGTGCGTGTTGTTGCCGACAACTCCGTTCACCGCAACGAGGACCCCCGCCTCATCTATCCTGTTCTGCAACTCGCGCAGCGCCGCAGTCCACGTGGGTTGCTCAGATGCCCAACCTTCGGCGAGTCCCAGGATCTCTCGCATCATATGAGCCACTTGTGCGGGGTCTTCCTTGATCGGCATGGAGCCGGGAAACTCCAGTGCCTCGCAACCTTCGTCGATCAGATAGTCGCGCATCCAGGCCTGGCGGCGCTCCATCGTTTGGACGGTCTCGAGAAGATCTGGGCTGGGTCGGATCGAGGGTTGGTCGCCGAGCGTGCGGAAATGAGGAATGGGCAGTGCCTCTTGCGGTGGCTCCTGAAGAAACAGGTATCCCAGCGGCGTGAATGTGGCATTCGCCAACTGCTCAAGCTGACGCAGCGTCGGCAGGCTTTCCCCTGTCAGCCACTCGGGCAACTTCGGGAATCGTCGCCCGATGACCTCAGGTCTTCCCGAGCGCTCGACTGCCCAGCCAAGAAGACGCTCGCTGACGGTTACGCGTACCACCAAGTGTCTACTCCCCTCCTCGCAAGCCTGATTCTCCCTCGATTCGCCCCAGAGCGCACCAGTCCCTCAAGACAGGTCCAAATCGCCCCTCGCCCGTGCCACGCGAGTCTCAGCCAGACTCGTCTCGCCCCTCTGAGCAACCATAGCCAAGCTCGTTGAGGTTCCGGGCGATGGCCTCATCCAACGTCCGCGCCTCCGCCTGCTGCTCGCGCCATTGCGCCGTGAGCACTCGGGCGTGGCTGCGGACTTTCACGCGGCAAGCGGCACGGGGGAGGCTGGATATGTCCGTGGCGCGGACACGTCCGGGGAACGTGTCCAAGACGGCGGCGCTCTTGGACACGTTGAGGGAACCTGGGCATGCCAGAGACGGGTCCGCGGCCCGGACGGTCCTGGTACCCGAGACCGGCGGCGGAACCGCTGCCGGTCGGTGCCACTGCCCGCGAGCCGCCGCGCGCGATCTAA
>Ga0265292_1000821_pt1 | contig 34435 bp, 31 predicted proteins | sample Munlanlewell296A_FD_189080 | JGI IMG/M metagenome (GOLD analysis project Ga0265292, IMG submission 189080) | Leachate microbial communities from a municipal landfill in Southern Ontario, Canada - Leachate well 296A | ecosystem: Engineered > Solid waste > Landfill > Unclassified | place: Canada... | reverse complement strand
TTTCCTGCCGGGAAAAGCCGGCTGCTCCAAGAATTTTATCGAGCAGCTGGCCCGATTTGCCTACGAAAGGCAATCCTTGTTTGTCTTCCTCCTCACCCGGACCCTCACCGATAACCATAAGTTCGGCAAAAGGATTCCCGGTTCCAAAAACTGCCTGTGTCCTTTGCTGATGAAGTTCACACCTTACACAGGATCGAACTTCATGGGTAAGCCGCTGAAATTGTTTCTCTATCAATTCTGCTTGATCACGGATTTAATAATAACCTGATCTGTTGTTTCAATAATGATATAATACATCCCTTTTGCAATGCCCTTAAGATTAATCGTTTCCTGTCCTTCAGCTTGATTTTGGCGGATCTTTGACCACAGAGTTTTACCGTCAATGCTGATCAATTTCAAGGATACCTGACCGCTGGCAGTGCCGGAAATTTCCAGCGTTGTTTCGTCCCCGGCCGGATTTGGGTAAAGATTTATAACCAGATTTTCCAGGTTGGTTTCAATCCCTGAAGCCAATTCTTCGTCGATAACCACGTTGTCGAGAGCGGCACCGTAACCCAGATCATTGCCATCGTCATACTGGAATCCTATTTGCGCCTCCGAAGTATAGCAATCAGCCGGGAGTTCAAGGTTGTATTTTTTCCATTTGAATCCGGCACCGATTCCACTGGTTGGCAGATCGATGATCGGAACCCAGATTTCATTTCTGTTCCGACGGAAATAGATTTTCAGGTGATCGAGCTGCTGCCATCTTTTTAATGAATAATCGAAATGCAGGTAAACCTTGTTTTTGCCAAAAAGGTTCAACCGAGGGGTGATCGCATAATCTGAACACATGGTACCAGCACCTGCGGCAACTGAATTGGCTCCGAGGAATTTGGTTGTATTTATGGTTTGCATGGCCAGGCTGGTTGCATCTCCCCATTGGAATCCCTCAACGTTACCTTTGATTTTCCATCCGTGTGAGGATTGCTCAAAGTCCTCTTTATACGGAAGGGTCTGGATGCCTTTGGGAGTGTAGGTTACTTCGTTGCTCTTTACCGATTCACCGGTATACTCCCCTTGATAATAGGCGGCAACTGAATAAGTATATGTCTGACCTTCAACTATATCGTTGTCTCGAAAGGTGGAAAGCGTTGTGCTCGCATAGCGGGCGCCATTGCGGTAAACGTAATAGGTACGCAGATCCTGAGCCATACTTGGCTCCCATGACAAGTCCACTACTCCGTTACCCGGACTATAATCAAGTTCAGTTGGCGGGAAAAGGTGGTTGATTTTCACTTCAAAAGTGATAGAATCGCCGGCGGCGGATACGTTGAACAGATCCAGTCCTCCTGGTCCGCTCTCACCGTTGTTCCACAAAAAGCAATTAGGATCGGTCTTATCATTTATGGCTCTTTTGCTGGGAGCTATCATTGCTGCACTGCCGAGACTGCCAACTTCGGTGATTGACCCTCCTGGCCTGTACACATATACTTCGTCGGGAGGCCCGCCGGCATTTCCGTTTCCGGCACCGGGATTGATGCGGTAAACAACCAGTCCGGTTCCGGGAGCTGACGATTCATAGCGACCTACTTTCCTGCGATATTCCAAAACAAAATACTCTGTACGGCTGAACGGGGATTTGATTTTATACAGATTATCAGTGGGTTGACTTAATGGCTTTAATGAATAAACTCCTGATTCGGTAATCTCAGGCAGATCGGTAATCCAGTGGTTGTATTTCAGTTTTAAAAATCCGCATATACTTTGGGGAGGATCGGCAGATCCGCACATCAGGCACCAGCCGCCAACAGCATCAGGGCCTGTTTTGCCGCTGCTTGAATAATGATAAAGATCCGGAGCTCCAAAAATATGGCCCAATTCATGGCACATGGTACCGGCCCCAAATCCATTTTCCATGGTTAGAAAATAACCATTGACCTGGGCACCTTTCACTCTTACATCATAGGAGAACAAACCCCAGGCGTGCGGCCACAGAAGATCAGCCCAGGCTGACGAGTTTCCCTGAATTACAAAACAAATATTATCAACTATCCCGTCGTCATTCATATCAACATCAACATCAGCAGGTATCTGATTCTGCACAAATTCAACAGCTCTTTTCAGCATGGAATGTTCCCGATCGGCATTGTCTCCATCATATCCATCGGGGTTGGTGGCAGATTTCGGTAAATAATAATTTCTGGGATGAATGTCTTTATAAGAAACGGTAACGGTATCCGGACTAACAGGAAAGTGATAAATTTCAAGGTCAAGCGTATTGTAGGATATCTCCTTAAAGTAGTCCTGGACCGAAGATTTATCGGTTGCCGACCACATTTCTTTGAAATACTTGCGATTACGCGTAAAAACACTGTCATCGGCAAAAGAAATATAGAAGCACAACGTGTTGACCAATCCCCTTGTCGGGGTTCCCTGAACTGATTTAAGGGGTGTTTCAAATTTTGCCCGGCGCTCGGCATACAGTTGCTCGGAAATTTTTACCCCTTTTTCGAGTCCGACGCTGGCCGGATTTACCGTCCCGGCAACGTATCTTGATGGAATTACTGTTTCTCCGGAGCGGATTCCATAATAGAAGAATCCATCCTGCGGATTCAGAACGATAGTATATCCATTTGCATCGTGAAGCCGATGGTAATATTCGTCGCCTGATCCCAGGCAGTTGATTATTTTTCCGTTGGGCTGCGTGATGGTCTGCGGAACATTTTCTACATTATCTGCAAAAATCAGGCGGCTGAGTAAAAGTCCGAATGCCAATAGGGTTATTCGTTTCATCAGAATATTGGTCACTAGTTATTTATCTTCAGTATTTGTTCCCTGCGGATCAACTTACCTGAAGTGATTTGCAAGATATATAATCCATCCGGAAAATTGAAAAGGTCCAGTGTTATCTCTTTTTGAGGAGGGTATTCCTGAGATAGAAAAATCTGTCCGGTTATAGATAGTATCCTGATTTTCAGTGGGTCCGGTGAAAGGATGTTCCACAGCAGGGTCACCTTGCCTCCGGTAGGATTCGGGTAAATGGTGAGGCTGCTCAATGATTCCTCTTCATCGATCCCGGTGCCGTTGCGCATGTCGATAAAAACCGTCAGGGTATCGGGGGTGCAGGTACCGTTGTAAGCGATCTGCTGAACTTCGAACAGGCTCTTGGTATAATAGGTATGGACGGGGTCTGGTTCGGTTGAAGTGGTTCCGTCGCCGAACAACCAAAGCAGGTGTTCAGCATGATTTGATTTATTGGTGAAAGAGATATCCATGAACTTCCGGATAAACTCAAAGGCGGCTTCAGGGTTTTCACGGATGGATAGTGCATCAGGAATCAGCAGATGGTCCAGATGGTTCAGGGATAGCTTCACTGTCTTTTTTCCGGCTTTCGTGTAACTGACCAGATGGGGTCCTTGTGTTATTGCATACCGGGGTTCGGCACCCTCACCGAAATCCCAGTCCCAGGATTGAATCGAGCCTTCGGATTGATCAGTAAAAGTTACTGTCTGAGCCAGGCAAAGGTCGGTGTTATCGATGGAAAAATTGGGGATAGCCGGTTCGGCGACTTCATAAACATTGAAATTGTCGATTGCGGCACCATAGCCCTGACCAAAGAAATCATTGTAAAAGAAGGCAATCTGGATGGGAGCATTCCCTGAAGTCAGTGGAAGGTAAAAGTGTATGTTTTTCCAATCGGAATATCCTCCGGTAGAATCGAGACTGGCGATTGTATGCCATTGGCCGGTATTAAAATCGCGCCACATCAGGGAAAGATTATCGATACCCGGATTTTGCCTAAAAACATAATCAAAGGATACTGCCGGGTGGGAAAAATCTCCGGGATAAAAGACCGGACTGATGAGATAGTCAGCAACCTGTTCACCGGCAGGATGGCCTTCAGAGCGGATGGCGGCTATACTCCCGGGATTGCCCCCGATTTGGAAACTGGCGGCCAGGCCGACCTGAAATCCCGATTCGGAACCCTGCAGTTGCCAGCCTTCGTGTCCCGACTCGAAGGTCTGGGAATATCCCGGTTGGATCCGTACCCAGGGAAGAACTGTGAGAACAGGTGTGGCTTCCGATTCACCCGGAGTCTCACCCTGGTAATATGCGGTAATTCGATAGGTATAGTTGCGACCGTTTTCAATCCCTTCATCGCGGAATTTGGTATCAGCTGTCTGGCCGACCAGAGAACCATCGCGGTAAATATTGAAATGGGAAAAATCGGTTATGACAGGCTGATCCCAGAAAAGTTGAACGAAGCCGTCCCCTGCCAGTACGTCGAGTGCGGATGGCCGGTCGTGCAGAGGCATACTGGCAGGCTGCAATCCGAAGAGGGCTCCTTGCTGGGAGGAGAAATCAGCACCGCCGCCTGCCATGCCGGAGAGGGTGTACCAGCCATCGCCGGCGCCATTCCAGCCCCAGTTGAAATGGAAAAAAGTTTCATTCCGGTAACCATCGATATTGAATGCATGGCTCGATTTGCCATCCGGGCTTGTCCCTGAGTATAAAACGGGTCTGGAATTATCAAGCTCCTGGTGGAGCATCCTAATCCAATCAGGGAAAGCATTTCCTTCCATCTCGCGAAAGATCATTCCCTTATTGTAAGAAAAATTGTTTATCAGGGCCGGCACAGCATACCGATCAACACTCGTGCTGGATAAAGCTGGGTCATAGTTCATGAAGGAAGCAACGCCGGTATGGTAGAGTATCAATGCGGAGGCCTCGGTAGGGAAGATATCATGGGTAAGATCCCAGCGATAATGGGTTGTATCGAAAATGGCCGTAATCTCCCCATATTCAGAGTGTTGTAGCGGGGTATAGGTAACCTCGCCGGTTCCTTTCGGCGGCCACTGCCATTTTTCCATGATTTGCGACATAGCCACGGCTACACACCCGGCGAGGGCCCGTTTACCGGTTGAATCAGAAGGACAATACCGGTTCCAAGGGTCTCCCTGTCCCCACTGGGCCGAGGTCAGGGGGAGAACAAGGTGATCAGTGAAAAATTGAGAATTTTGACGCTGCTTTTGTCGTGGCGCAAGGGCAACCGGTGCCTGGTATGAAGGCAGGAGCCAACTGAGAAGGGGATGATCCGGATTGGTGGGGAAAGGTGATGTCAGTGAGTAGCCGAGGACAGGTGAGTTGGTTTCATGAGTTGAAACAATGACAAATCCGGCGGGTTTAAAAGTTACGACAAATGCAGCAGGCAGATCCGGATTTCCTACCGGAATAACGGAATCCTGCACGAGCCGGGTTTTCAGTGAAAGCTGACGGCCGCCCATCACACTCCATGCGATCTCTGCCGCTTTAGTTGCCGGAACCATCTGAGCAGTAAGGGCCCATGGTATCAGCCAAAGAATCAATGCTAACCGTTTGATCATCGGGCCAAATATAGCGCTTACTTCTTGAAAAGCACAAATCCGTTTTTCTGCAAGATGAAACGGCGGACGTTGGTTTCTTTCGCGTTTTATCCAATATTTTTGTATACGCTTTGCAAAGAAAGTCCCAATTTCTCGCAGGGATCGGACTGATCATGCTCATTGCTGCCGGCTTGTTTTCAGACGTAACGGAAGTCATTATGTTTTCCGGAGCAGTTACAACCGGGCTATCAATCGTACTCCTATGGCGGAACAATTGGTCACAGCAGGTTTTTTTCGCCCTTTTCCTGGTTTATTTGAATCACCTCCTCTGGCTTTTCGGCAATCCGGCTGGTGGTAATGCTTTTGTCATCAGGGAGGCAGCAGGTTTTAACCTCTTCTTCCTGTTCTCTTATGGAATTCTCTTTTCCATCGGTTCGATCTTGCTGCATAAAAAGGAACAGCCGGTGAGCTTCAGTATCTCTACCACCATCTGGAATGCTCTGTTTTTTTCAATGATCCTTGCACTTGAGGTGACCGCATTCTACAAAGAGAACTACATGCTGATTTTTGCGGTGATCGCCCTCTGCTCCCTGGGATATTCCGCCCTGCTCCAATTGAAAGGGAAACACCAATTTATTACAGCATTTTACGCCTGCGTTAGTTTTATTGCCATCAGCATTACCATTTACGGGTATGCCGGATTGCCCCAATCCTACTTATGGCTTGCCCTGCAGAGCCTATTGGTCGTTTCGATCGCTCTTTGGTTCCGTTCCCAGATCATTGTATGGGTCAACACCCTATTATTTGTAGGGATGCTGCTCTTTTATCTGATTATATCCCCATCCCTTGATACGGTCAATTTCATTTTTGCTTTCGTGGCACTGCTGACCGCCCGCTTTCTGAACTGGAAAAAAGAACGCCTGACGCTAAAAACCGAAGCCCTTCGTAATATTTACCTGCTGGCTGCCTTTTTTATGTTGCTGTTTTCACTCTATAAAGCGATACCCAAACAGTTCATCACCTTATCCTGGGTTGGAGCTGCTGCATTCTATTTCATTCTCAGCATCCTTTTAAGAAATATCAAATACAGATATATGGCGACAGGCACCCTGATCCTGGCCATCCTATACCTGTTCCTGATCGATCTGAAAAATATGGAGATTGGATTCCGTGTAGTGGCATTTCTGATCGTTGCTGTGATCAGCCTTGCCGGATCGCTTTATTATACGAACCTAAAAGTGAAAAAGAAATCCGAAAAAGGTTCGGATCTTTAACTATACCGAGATATCGAGGCAACTCAACCAAAACGGATATAGAACAAGAAAAGGATGCCAGTTCAGTCCGGGGATTGTGAGAAGGCTGGTTAGGCAACAACCTTGCTCGGAAACATATTCCGCTGAACAAGAGATTGATATTCGTCCGGTGTAAGATTTAGCACATCCATCGGAATCATAAATTTCCGGAGTGTCTTTAATTCCGGAACCATTGTCAGCTTTCCCCTCGCCGGAATATTCTTTCCTTCAAAGTCGGATGAGATAATAATAAGGTCCAAATCACTATCAGGTCCCATCGTGTTGTTTAAAGCAGACCCGAATACCGCAATTGAAGCATTATGAAGACCTTCCTCTTTCAGGCAGGACTCAAGAAACCGGATGATGGTATTTACTGCTGCTTGATCCATTGTAATGTTTTTCTTGAGGTATTGAGAATTTTTTCCGTATCAACCTGGTTAAATTCCTTGATCAATTCTTTTAGGTTTTCCGGGTACCGGGTAGGAACAGAAAGTTTATTCAGCGCAAATAAAAAGTCCAAATCACTATCGGAAAGTACCAGTCCGACCCTTTCAACGAAGTAAAGGAGGTTGTGGGATTTTGGAGGGTACTCGCCGGTTCTTTTATTGAATAATCCCTTCAACCCTTTTTCCAGGCTGAGGTGACACATAAAAATACAATAAACATATCGTCCCGAAGAGAACATATCCTCGGCAACCTCCAGATCATAATCAGCTTGAAAGTACCATTCAGAGTATGTTTTATCGAGTTCCATATAGCAAAATTATAAAAATTGAACTGATAAATCGTTTATTGGGTGTGAATTACCGGTTCTTCATTTACGCGGTTTGTTTGTTTAGTCCGGGAATTGTGAGACGGCTGGTTATAAACCGTGGTTGAGTTGAACGAAAAACTAATAACCACGGGCTACACGATGCAATTCAATATTATGCCAGACTATCGCTCTGGACAGAAAAATGGGATTTACCAGGAGATAATTTAAATCTTAACGATGAACCCGGTTTGGAGTTTCAAAGAACTACTGGGTCTCGAAATGCCGTTGATATTATGCATCTTGCTAAATATGTTAATACCACTTTCCAGATAATAGTCCAGATATTCCCTGACTCGTACCGTTGATCCGAAAGCCAGTCCACAGCGAATGGAATGATCATAATTCACCGGCACTGCAACAATCTCTGTCCATGAATGCCCTTGATTCTTAACCGCAATCACTTTACTTTCGGAAGCCAGATTATATCCGAGATCAAGGGAGCAATACCCAGATAAGGTGCTGGTTGAGAATAAGCTACGTCGCCATCCGATCACTAAGGTATTGAAATTCGAATGGTTTTTATTATAAAGCCTATAATCTGGATATTCAAGTTTGGCATACATAGTAACAGGCAGGTCACCCTCAGCCTGAGCCTGAGAAAAATAATACCTGACATACCAGGATGATTTTTGAGCAGGATCAATCATTAACCCGATCCCGAATCCATTCCTGAAACCATAATCACTCCAGGCCGACATAATCCCACGGTCACTTGAAATCTCATGATTTATGGACAGGGCGAATCTGGTTGTGCTTTGACAATAGCCAGCAAAAGCTCCGGCAACAAAGATTGTGGCAACAAAAAACAATTTTAATAGTAATCAACGGGTTGCTCGATCAATATATTGTTACTATCCGTGACTTGGCCGAATCAAGACTTGCAACTTAGAACCTGGTCATATCGGTAACGAAAACGCGTTAACTCCAGCTCACCAACCAAAAGGAATCAGAGCATTTTTGTATCTTTGTACATATATGACAAAGAGGGAGAACATATTAAGCCTTGTTAAAAAACGGGTCAAAGAAATCGATCCCGATTCGCGCATCCTTCTGTTTGGTTCAAGGGCAAGAGGGGAATCCCGTAAAGATTCGGATTGGGACTTCCTTATTTTGAGCAATAGAAGGGTGGATCGCGAATTTAAAAACCGGATTTCTGATACCCTGTTTGAAGTGGAGTTGGAGACCGATGAAGTGTTAACGGGGATTGTTCAAAATTTGATAATCTGGAATGACCTTAAAATGACCTCCTTTTACCAAAATGTCCTTCGGGATGGGATCGAAATATGAGTAAAAGTATTGAAGAGCTGGTAATATACCGGATTGCACGTTCCAAAGAAACGCTCGAAGAAGCAATTCTGCTGGCTCAAGGGGGATATTGGAATGCGGTAGCCAACCGACTGTATTATTCCTGTTTCTATCTGGTAACTGCACTGCTCCTGAAAAATGGTCATCCGACCAACAGCCATAATGGTGTTAAAACTACCTTCCATCGCGAGTTTGTAAAGCGTGAGCTGGTATCACGCGACTCAGGAAAACTTAATAATCGATTATTCAATCTGAGGCAGGAAGGCGACTACGTTGATTTTCAGAAATTCACCAAAGAGGAAATTTTTCCGTTTATTGACGATGTTCGGAGTTTAATTGCGGAGATTGAAAAAATCATCTGAAATCATTACATAGACCCTTCTTTACCATCCTCGGGCGACGAGGGTATCCAAATAGTCAACGATGTTCCCCAAACCCGGTACCAACCTGGCATAAACGAAAAAACACCTACCCGTTTGACCGCGTAAGTGTTTGATAATCTTGGCGCTCCATCTTGGACTCGAACCAAGGACCCTCTGATTAACAGTCAGATGCTCTAACCGACTGAGCTAATGAAGCATTTTAGAGGATGCAAAAATAATGTTTTTACTGAATACTACAATACGCCCGGCAAAAATCTGTTTCCCGATGATCCTGACAGAAGACTGATTGAGCGTAATACCAAACCGTTCAATTATTTTTTATAGCTTTGGTTGTTAGAGATTTCAATGATCAATTGCTAAGATGAAGCTGGGCCTGATTACCGATATACATGAGCAGGCTGCAAGCCTTGAAAGGGTACTGGCCAGCGCACACAGACTAGGTTGTAATGAAATAGCCTGTTTAGGAGATATTGCAGGTTTTGATCATGATCTCTATCCGGCTGATCAGGGCCGGAGTGCCTCCGAATGCGTCAGGATGGTAAAAGAGAATTGCCGGTGGGTGGTTGGTGGCAACCATGATCGTGAGTCTCCGGCACCCAGGCAGGATCTGACTGAAGCAGACTTTGAGTACCTTAGCTCCCTGCCCGATTCACTGATTATTAAACCTGATACATCAAAGATTTTATTATCACATTATCTGTATCCTGATTTTACGGGATCTTCCATGGTTTTTATCCGTCGGCTGAACCAACTTGAAGATTTGTTTGAATACCTTACGGAACAGGAAATCAGTCTGGCTTTTGCAGGGCATGATCATCCAGCCGGTGTGGGTTTTGGCTACCCGGCACCGCGCCGGTGGATCAGCAGGATTAAAAGGGCTTTTCACTATCTGCCTTTTCACCGGTATGAACTTGACGGGCAACTGATGGTTTGCCTGCTTCCTGCTTTGGCCACACGATCTGGCCGGCCGGGATTCTCTGTCTGGGACACTGCTAACAGCACCCTTGATACACTTCAATTAGCCCCTTAATTACAACCATCCATGGCAGAATCGGTAATCCAAAAATCTCAAACCCGTTTTTTTATACGGGTTATTCTGCCCGGAATTCTGGCTTTTTTTCTGTTTACAGCTCTTATCCTGGGGTATCTTATACCCGGTTTCGAAAAAGCCATGATGGAACGGAAGCAGGAAACGATTCGCGAACTTACACGCTCGGCCTGGAGTATCCTGGAACACTACCACCGGATGGAGGCTCGAGGTTTGATAACACGTAACGAGGCTATGAACTTTGCGCGGGATGCTGTGAAGGAACTACGGTATGGAGATGAAGCCAAAGATTACTTCTGGATCACCGACCGGCAGCCCCGGATGATCATGCATCCTTACCGGCCAGATCTGGATGGAGAGGACCTGAGTGAGTTCAAGGATCCGGACGGGAAAGAGCTATTTGTCGAGTTTGTTACGATAACTGCCCGTTCCGGAGATGGATTTGTGGATTACAGATGGCAATGGAAGGATGATTCGAGTAAGATTGTTCCCAAACTATCCTATGTCAGATTATTTGAACCCTGGGGCTGGATCATCGGAACCGGTATTTACATTGAGGATGTCAGGATGGAAATCAGGCGAATGGAAACCCGGGCTGTTCTGATCTCCGGGGGGATTGGCCTGTTAATAATCATCCTTCTGGTTATTATCACCCGTCAAAGCCATCGCATCGAAATATGCCGACGGAAGGCTGAACAGGAACTGATGGAATCCCGGGAAAGGTATAAGGCGCTCGCAGAAGCAGCTTCCGAAGGAGTCCTTATTTGGTCGGGACAAGGAATTCATGCGAATAAAACCCTGCTTGCATGGCTGGGGTACCAGGAAGAGGAATTGGCCCTGAAGAAACTGGATCAGCTGATACCCGATGCCGGACTCTCTCAGTTTTCGGGACCGGAAACCATGTATAGTGAATTGACAGTTAGAATGATATCTGAATGCTCCCTGGTTGGAAAGGGTGGGAGCGTTAAACGGGTCCATGCCGACTTTTCGCGTATCCTGATCGCAGGGGAGCAGGCTGTAATGATGGTTGCCAGGCCTTTGCAGATTTCCCATGATTCCGCGGCTGTTCCATTTGGGGAGAGATTAATGGACCATGCCGGTTCCGGCTTCTACAGGACCACTTTTGCCAGGAAAAGCCGGTTTACCTCGGCTAACTCTTCCGTGCTGAACCTGTTGGGATTACAGACATTCCAGGAGTTGGCCCATGAATCGATGGATTCATTTTTTGTGGATAGCAAGGAGTATAAACTGTACCTGTCTATGCTGGAAGAATCAGGTGAGGTTACAGATTTACCGGTTAAAATCAGGAGAAGGGATGGGCAAATGGCCTGGGTAATGCTGAACGCACAGGTCAGGAACGATATTCCGGGTGAAAAATGGTTCGAAGGGACAATCGAGCCGCTGACCCTCGCTGTCGCTCCGGAACAAGTACCGGTTGGTGAGCTGACCAATCTGAATTTTGCGGTTCGTGCATCAGCGGGTGCTTTACCCGGTATCAGGGAACTTGAAGATCTTCAGGATGCCTGGACCGGATTACCGGAAAATATCATCCGGAGGATCTCCCTGGCGGGTTCTTCCGCAGAACTGAAAGAAGAGTACAGGATTGGCACAGATCTGGCCGGCAGCCTGATAGAAGGTGGTGCAGATCCGTTTGTGGTTGTTCAGTTTATTTCGAAAATGGCCGATGCCATTTGCCGGAGAGTGGTGGAGCTTGTTACAGCGGAATCAGGATCCCCGCCTGTCGAATTTGCTGTCATACAGCTTGGAAGCGCCGGCCGGGGTGAGCAAACTTTAGCAACGGATCAGGATAATGCACTAATATTTGCTGATGTTCCTGATGATCAAATTAATAAGGTGCAATCCTACTTTCTGGCACTTGGATCACGCATGAATGATCTCTTAGCAGATATCGGCTATGCACGCTGCCGTGGTGAAGTGATGGCCGGAAATCCCCGGTGGTGCCAGCCCCTGGCGCAATGGAAACAGTATTTTTTAAACTGGACCCGGAATCCCGGACCGGAAGAATTGCTGGAGATCAGTATCTTTTTCGACTTTGCCATTGCTTCGGGCAGCCATGACCTGGTAAACTCACTCCGCGATTTTATTCAGTCCGACTTGCGTACGAATGACATTTACTTTCACCACATGGCTGCAGCATGGAAACCCTTTGCCCCGGGTCGCCAGTTTCACAGCAGCTCTGTGGTCAATCTGAAAAAACTGCAAATGCCCCTTACCGGAATGGTCAGGCTCTATGGGATGAGACATGCTGTGACCGAACCGACCTCTCTTGAAAAATTCATCAGCCTGTATAAGAATGGTGTCTTCAGTAAAGAGATTCTATCGGGGACCATTCAGGCCTGGAAATTGCTAATGAAATTACGCCTGGCCAGTCAGCACAGGGCATTACTCTTGGGGAATGAGCCTGATAATTTGCTGGATCCGGCCTTTATTAGTGAAGAGCTGAAGTATCTCCTCGACAAAGCGGTTCAGCAAATTGATAATCTGATGCTAATGGCTGCCAACGATTTTCACACCCATACGGAAGGATAGTTGCTGCTTGCAAGTTGGCCGGCACTAAGGCCGGCCAGTACGTTGCCGGTTTACAGGTTTACAGAGTTTGGTATCAGAATTTATAAATGGCGGCGAGGAGAATTCTGAAATTGGTTACCGGGTTGGTGTTAATGACTTCCCCAAAAGTATCAGCTTTCCCGTAAGCGGCAATCGTGGTTTCAAATTCCGCTGCAATAGTGAATTTTTCATTGGTGACCATCAGCCGGGGTGAGATCCTGGCCAGGTAGTCAATATTAGTTCCTCTTCCGTATAGCGGACCGGAAAACTCAGCAGCGGAGCCCAGATTCTTGCTGTATCCTGCAAATAGCCCAGCCTGGAATTTTTTGCCGTTGGTATACAAGTCGAGCCATCCTGAAGCGGTGGTCAGATTGGCAAAGGTACGAACCCCTGTTACCGGATCGATAATATCTGCTACCCCATAACCGCCAATCATCACCAGATCCGTGGCATTTTGAACGTATGCTCCCATCATGGTCAGCGAAACAGGCTTGGTTTTCAGGTGGAACGTGGCGAAACCCGCAAGACTTCCCAAGGTATTGGGATTCTCAAAATTGGCAGCGGTACGGAGTTCAGGCCTGATGGTTTTATAGTCTCCTCCGATCAGGGCAAAACCATTTGCAGTCAGCGGGATCTTTACCTGTGCATTCAATCCGGGCAATCCACTGTTTCTCATGTACTTATTAGCTGAGCCATCGGGACCGGTACTGGTGAAATCGCGCTGGGAATAAGCGGTGACAGAGGCGGATAGTTTTCCTGGCCTATAGGTGAACTTAATCTGAGGATTCCGGCTGAATGGTGTAAAGGGAGCTCCGGTATTGAAACTCACGGTGCCCGGAAAACAATCGGTCGGGAAGATCGGGTGCCAGGTCTGACCGATCAAGAGGGACGATTTCTTCCAATCGAGTTTAGTAAAGGCGTGACGCAACCGAAAACCATTCAGGTCGGCTTCGCTGGTACCGAAGAACTCGGCTTCTATAACACCGGAAGTTTTTGCACCGAAGGCATCCGGCCCCGTTATGTCACCCCTGAGCCGGGTTTGAATACTTAAAATATGAAACGAGGGATTTGCATTGATATCAACCGAGTCGGCATCAAACAAAGCGTTGTCCGGGAACAGATAAAAGTGACCTTCGCGGAGACCGTTAGCGGTAGCTGATTGCCGGGTGTCATAGATTACATCCGTTCGGACATATCCCGAAAACTTAATTCCGAAAGTCGGCGCATTCTGTGCAGCCAGGCTGCAAAAACTGATGATCGATAGTGTAAAAACAGAGGCAATTATTCTCATGGTTACGCGATTGATTATTTCTTTTTATCAGGTGGGAAGAGGCTCTTAAGGATGGAAGGTTTAAGAGGTTTTCCTCCTTTAAGAACATTCAGGTTGCTTTCTGCCGTTTTGTTTTCTTTCCACAGATGAAGAGCTTCAGCATAACAGACCAGGGCAGAATCGGGCCGGTTCATATGCCGGTGAATCGTGCCAAGATTAGTCAGGTTTACTGATAGCCTTCGCGGTGTTTCGATTTGTGCCGATTGAATGTCCTTAACGCGTTTATCCAGAATGCGGTGTGGATTCCTGCCGGCAAAGGCAGGATCATCCGGTTTAAAGAAAGGAGCAATTTTTATGCGGATCTGATCACCGGGCAGGGAATCCCATTCACTTATCCACGCCCTGTATATCCGGAGACTGCTGTCGGCAAAAGTGTGCGCCGTTACGAGCATTTTCTCCTTTTCTCCAGAAACAAGGGTACTGTCGTACAAAGCCGAAAGCAGCCATGCGGAGCAGGCATTGTTGAAAATGACGCCGGTTTCATAAGAATTCTCATATCCGGGCACCGATTTCAAAAGGTGAAGAGCGGAATCCAGAAGCAGGAAGGCTTCGGGCGCCTTCCTGTTTCCTGTTAACTCTTCGCTTTTCTGAATCAGTTCCCTGACCGGAACCAACCGGGGATCTTCAGACCGGTTCAGACCGCGGTAATACAAAACTGCCACCAGGATGGCAGTTCCGCAAATGCCGAGGGTGATGCTGATCACCACCCTCGTTCCTTTGGTTATTTTGAATAGGTCAGGTAATTTCATCAGGTATGAACCTGCTCGGCCAGAAATTTACGAATCTCAAGCGGAGTAGGATTCTTCGACAACCGGGATACGATGATATTAACAATAATGGATAGCGGTGCACCGATCCAGGCGAAATACCATACGTTCAGCCAGTATGATATGAACACCTGCCCGGGCAAAGCCCCGCCGCTTAAACCCACAATGAAGTAGGTTAGAGAAATGGCGGTGATGAGAATCCCCGCAAAGAGCCCTGCTTTTGCTCCGGCACGGTTGGAACCGGTCCACCAGATACCCAGCAGAAACAGAGGGAAAATGGTACAAGCGGCCATGGAGAAAGCTACGGAAACCAGCTGTGCGATCAGGCCAAGTTTCATCAAGGCTACAATTGTAACGGTGACTCCCATAATAATAGTGCCGATTCGGGCCACTAGAAGTTGACGGCGGGGAGTTGAAGATGGCTTGATCACTTTCACATACAGGTCGTGCGAAAAAGCTGAGGCGCCCGCAACCAGCAATCCTGAAACGGTAGAGAAGGCCGCAGAAATAGCCCCGGCAGCCAGCAAGCCGACGATCAGGGGATGAATATTACCAAGCTGGGCTGTATAGATCACGATAGCATCCTTTGCCAGGCTGCCTACATCCGGATGAGAGGAGAGTATTTTGCCGAAAGCCGAATAGATAGGAGCACACCAGTATACCAGGCAAATGAAGAATAGTCCCCAGACAACTGACCAGCGGGCATCGCTGACTTTCGGAACCACATAAAAACGCTGGATCACATGCGGAAGACCGGCGGTACCTACCATCAGGGAAAAGCAGATCGCCATCCACTGAAAAAAGGTTGTGCCGGAACCCGGATCCCAGGGCATAGCGAACTCAGGACTCGGAACAATAGCAAAATCCTGTCCGTATGCATTCAAAAGGGCTGCTCCGTCGGCCAGATTGGGAGCAGGGATCCCCTGAACAATATCGGTAACTGCCGCACCATAACCGACGGGTGGCAAAAGCCAGAAGTAATCAAATTTGAATGTAAGAATAAAGGTAGGGATCAGGAATGAAACCACGATGATCACATATTGTATTTGCATATTCTTGGTTGCGCCAATCATACCAGAGATGAGTGTATAGAGCAAAACTACCGAGGAACCGATGATCACCGCCCAGGTATAATTCATTCCGAGGATCCATTTAAACATCAGGCCGATGCCCCCGAATTGTCCGACACAATAGGCAAAGGATATTAATATCGTGAAAATGGCAGTAATAATCCTCAGGGTCTGCGAATAGTAACGGTCACCAATAAAATCAGGAGCGGTGTACTTCCCGTATTTCCGGATCTGGCCAGCCATCAGGATCAGCAGGAGCACATAGCCTCCGGTCCAGCCCACTACGTAGGCAAGGCCATTATAACCAAAGCCATACATCATGCCGGCCATACCTAAAACGGATGCAGCACTCATCCAGTTGGATGCTATGGCCATCCCCGATCCCACCCGGGAGATCTTCCGGCCTGCTGCATAATAATCGGAGGGATCTTTAGCTCGAAAAAAGATCCCGACCAAAACAAATGTCAATAGAGTTGCAATCAATATAATAGCCGGACCTACTTTGAAACTTCCTTCCAGTTGGGTCAAACTCCCGGCCAGGATAATAGCAGTTGTTGTCATAATTCAAAAAGATTAGGTTATTCTTCAATTTTCTCCACTCTCATCCGGCGGTCGAGCCTAAGGTTATAAAGCAGACAAAGACCGACAAACAGTATCAGAAGAAAAACCGCAGTATAGAAATAGTGGAAAGGGAAACCGAGAAATTTGAAGTCAGTCAGAAACGACTGATTGTGGGTAAGATATAATTTCATCACGGCCGGCAGGGATTCAAGAACCGGTGACGATAACCCTTCCGGGGCACCGGTTTTCAAGCATGAAACCAGAATGACGGCCTCCAGTCCTTCGGGTGTAAACCCTGTAAGAGGGGCCGTCATAGTCATGAGGTCAGCCTGAATCCGGCTGATTCCGGTTTTCAGATCCAGGTATTCCTGATCCCTGGACTTGGCCAGCTTCTCTTTCATGGTAATCATCTCCGGAAGTTTTGCCATAATGGGTTCCCTGACTGAATCGGTTACAAGCATCTGGAATGCCAGATTAATTCCGGCGACCAATACTACACGATCAACCGGTTTTATTCCATTTTTACCTGCCGTAAGAATCTGGCTGTGAAGAAATGCGCGAATGATCTCCGGATCGTTGCTGCCAGCCTGAAGCGAAGCGTAAGCTGCCTCGAAGCGGTTCAGGGAAGCTTCGGGTGTAGGTTTCTCCACAACCTTTAATAGAATCTGGAAACCAAAAACACATACCGCCCAAACAGCCAGTATGGTGAGGATGAGATTCCGTATTTTCCGCCCATGTTCGGTATACGGTTGAAATAAATTAAAGTGATAATCGGATTTAGGTTGCATAATAATTTAGTCTTAGGTTTTAATAGCTGTGGATAAAATTATAAATAAACTCTTTGGATGGATGATTCAATAAGTTGCACCCTGACATTGATATTAAACAATGAGAAAAATCAGGTATATTTGTGAAGGCCTTAACAATGAAGGTTTCAGGGAAGGTCCGGGGTGAAGATTGTCCGCTGCAATCTGACATTTACGAAGCGATCAGGAATTCAGGAAACTCATTTTTTGAAATACAACCGATCCATAATAACTGCCGGAAGCACTTAAAAATTTGCAAGCAAGGCAGTCCGGTCAGCCATACCGTTTACCTCGTACATGATACCTCCAAGCTTTACATTGATGGGATCAATGATCATTGACTTTTTTGGATTCTTTTAGCAGATCTTTGATGCCGTACAGAACGGTTACCCGGCATTCATGAATATCCGGCCCCTGGCCTGATTTGAAAACAGGGGTGATGCAGTAGGTACCTGCCAGGCCCATCCCCCATTTATGGTGATAAATACCGGCATGGAGCCCATAACGGAAGCGGTTGAACGGGAAATTCAGAATGTCGGAAGATTTGATTACCTCTTTAACTTTCAGATCGTCAACCAGGTATTTCATTTTATACTTGGCAAAGAAAAGCCAGTCGGCAAAACCTCCGGCCGTGACCTGAATGTTTTCTCCGATCATGAGATTCAGGTTCAATGGGATATAAAATGAGGAATTCACAAGCTTGGTCTTGCCGTACCCAAAGAACGTATTCACATAATTGTGCGAGGAATCCGCATCGGGGGTAAAGCTCACAGCGCCGCTCTCCGACAGGGAAGGAACCAGATTTTGTGCAAAGCGGTACTTGACAATATTGTTACCGATGCCGGTGGTAAGGTTTATCCGGTCGGTTCCGATGGTCAACAGTTCCAGTGACTGCCTCATGTTAAGCACATCCCATAGCGCAGAGCCTAATCCCTTGACGGAAGTTGTATATTCTGAGGCATCGGTTCCTGTGAAAAAAACATAACCGATACTGCCTTCCGCACGAAAGAGCAGTGAAGGACGAACTCCGGATTTTCCCTGCGCATTTACCATCCCCGACGTCAGCAGGGAAAATAGTATCAGAATAATGTAAGATTGTTTCATGGTTTTTAAGGTTATTAACCGAACCAAAGGTAATCAAATGGCGAAATTCGATATCTTTCGTGAAATCTGAACCTTGATGAATTCAAAGGAAAGGGTGCTGGTCGCGTTTGACCATCAGGAGCCTGATAAAGTGCCGCGGTGGTGCGGGGCGTCACCTGAGTTTTGGGAAAAATCAAAAAAGGCGCTTAACCTGGATGATGAAGAACTTCGCCGTCATTTTGGCGATGATTTCCGCAGAATCACAGCGCCATATCTGGATAGAGACGGATTGGAAGTGGCCCCGTTCGGAATTGCCCGCGGTGGTGTGGGATACGGAATGGCACTGAGCCATCCGCTGGCTGAGGCCTCCATTGAGGAGATGAAAGCCTTTCCGTGGCCGGATCCCAACTGGGTAGATATCACAAGGCTCAGGGCACAAGGCACAAGGCATAAGGAAGATTACGCGATTTTGGGAGGGGATTGGTCACCTTTCTGGCACGATGTGATCGATATGGTTGGGATGGAAAACCTGTTTATCCGGATGTACACCGAACCGGAGTGGGCCCATACGATTTACGATCTGGTATTTGATTACTATTATGCTGTTAATGAGCGCATTTTTGCTGAAGTCGGCGATCTGATCGATATCTTTTTTATCGGGAACGACTTGGGAAGCAACAACGGTGCACTCATCGGTACCGATCTCTTTGGTGAATATCTATTCCCTAAATTCAAAAAGATGGCCGATCTCGGCCATGCCTATAAAAGCAAGGTTTTACTGCATTGCTGCGGCGGATTCCGGGAACTGATGCCGCAGATGATCGGGGCTGGGATCGATGGAGTGCATGCCATCCAACCCTCGTGCTATGGAATGGAGCTGCACGGACTGAAAAAGGATTTCGGTGATAAACTCCTCTTCAACGGGTGCATCGATTCGCAGTTTGTGGTGATCGAAGGAACCCCGGAATATGTTAAACAGGAAACCCGCAGAACATTGGAAATCATGATGCCCGGTGGTGGATTCGTTGCCGGAGCCAGTCACGATTACCTTTTGGAAGAAACACCTCTGGAGAATGTGCTGGCGATGTTTGATACGGTGGAGGAATTCGGGAAGTACTGATGGTGAATCTAAAAACTGTCCACTGATTTCACTGATAGTAAGGGCAGGACTCGGAGTAGCGTCACGAGATCCCGGCCTCCGCCGGGATGACAAGATCCCCGTGAAGACGGGGACCTCTTAACGCTACTCCGAGTCATCCACTATGCGCCTTGAGCCTTTTAAAAAGTATCTTTGCAATTTTAATTCGGTAAATAAATGGAAACCAGGAAAATTAAACCGGTTGATGCTGTTTCGATGCGGTTGGTGAAGGGCGAGGATCTGAATCATCACGGTACCTTGTTCGCAGGGCGCACTGCCGAATGGTTTGTGGAGGCGGGGTTTATTGCTGCGGCCAACCTGATCAACCCCAAACATGTTGTATGCCTGCAGATTCACGGAATGTACTTTTCGGCACCGGTAAAACCCGGGGAAGTACTCAAATTCGCCTCCAAAATCATCTGCACAGGCCGGAGCAGCCTGATGGCCTATATCACGGTAACCAAAATGAATGATAATAAGAATCTGGTCAGCGGATTCGTGACTTACATCCACGTGGATGAGAATACCAGACCCGCTCCCCATGGGATCGAAATCATTCCGGAGACCGAGGAGGATATTCAGCTCAACGAACTCGCCCAGTGCGTGAAGAACCGGAGAATTGCTATCGAATCGTGGAATACGAAATAAGGTTAGAGGTTAAGAGGTTAGAGGTTAAGAGGTTAATGGTTAGGAGGTTAGAAGAATATTAATGAGGAGGGTAGATAATGAAAGCAATTAAGCTGGTATTATTGGTATCGATTCTAAAACGATCAATGTTAAATTTGAGATATCGAGCCCGCAAAGTCCGGATGACTTTAAAATGTATCTGGAGGGAAAATCGAAGAAGGTTAAGTAGAATCATTAGGCTAAATCCCACAACTTATTGTATTTCAATTATATCCACTAGCTAAAGCAAGTGGCAACTGATAAGGGGCACCCTGTCTTGCCCTCACCTCCTTAACGTCTTAACGTTCTTAACGTTCTTAACGCCCTCACGTCCTAACCTCCTCACGCCCCTGTACCCCTTTTTCGGTATATTTGTTTCCTTGAAACTATTACCCAATGAAAAAGTATATTCTATTGATTGCCGGATTTGCTCTGGTTACCAGTTTGTGGGCTCAGAAGCCAGTTGAAAAAACCTTTTGGAAAGAGGATTTCACCAGCGGTAAAATGCCGGCCGGATGGCAGGTGGCGGCGCTGAATGACAGTGCCGCCAAGTGGTTTGTGACCGACCAGCCTTTCCCGGGCTCGTTTGGGCGAACCTACCAGGCACCTCCGATCGCATCGGCGAGCCGGGGATACCATCTGCAGGTGGCACCGGGGGTTAAGGTGGATAAAAATGCCCGCACCTGGAAAAAAATCAATATCTGGCCGGATACCTATGTGCAAACTACTCCGATTGACTGCTCGAAGCACCGCTCGGTGGTGCTGAAGTTCCAGCAGAATTTCTTCTGGAACCGCAGGGATGCCGATAAGGGTGCCGGCCTGTTCGTGGGCGTCAGCAGCAACGCCAAGGACTGGAATTATTACAATGTTAAAAATGAGATCGGCTCGGGCGAGGATTGTCCGAACCCGATGGATGTGGAAATCAATGTTACCCGGACAGCTGCCATGCAGAAAACAGTCTGGCTGAAGTTTTTCTGGAAAGGCTACTATCAGTGGTACTGGATGATCGACGATATCAGTTTATCGGAAGCATTCGATGCGGATGTCCTGGCTTACAGGCTAAAGAGCCATCCTGAAACCGGAAATCAGTTTAAAGCATCAGAATATATTACATTTCAAATAATTAATCTTGGGTCAAACGATATCACAAAGGACTTCGACTGCTTTCTGAAGATTGATAACCGCCAGGCTCTGAAGGCGACTGTTAAGGCCGATCCTAAGAATCCGTTCAGAATTATCGATACCCTGGCAGTAACTTTTCCAGGTATTGACCTGACTGATTTCGGAATCCATAAAATCAGGTTTAACAGTGCCCTTCCGGGCGATCAGCGGCTATCGAATGACACGATTTCAACCGTCCTGTATTCAGGTGCGTACTCGCTTGGCGAGGTTACCGCTTATGCACCGGTGCCGGGAGGCTACGAGTTTGAGTGCGGCAATGCCCGACTTAAGCTGCAGTTTGTACGCAACGATATTTTCCGGCTCTGGATGGCGTATGATGGTGAATATACCGATCCGGCAGGTAATGAAATTGTCATCCACAAACCGGATCAACCAGTTGAGGTTTGCATTATATAAGGCTGATAATGCTTCTTTGATCTGGGAAGAGGTGCAGGGAATGACCTACGGCAAGCAAACCATCCAATACCTAAAGCGGCAGCCCAATGAGTATTTCTACGGCGGCGGGATGCAGAACGGCCGGTTCTCGCATCGGGATAAGACCATCAAACTAACCATCGACTATAACTGGGAAGATGGCGGCGGTCCCAACCCGGCACCTTTCTTCATGAGTACTGCCGGATATGGTGCTCTCAGAAATACCTATGCATCAGGGTCTTATTCATTTGGCGATACCGTAAAACTGATCCACAACGAAGCCCGCTTCGACAGTTACTTTTTTGCCGGAAATTCACTGAAAGATATCCTTGGCGATTATACCGATATCACCGGTAAACCCTTCCTGATGCCGCGCTGGGCGCTCAGCATGGGCGATGCCAACTGCTACAACAGGGGAGCCAAAGCCGACATCAAAACGGTTGGCAGTAAAGGAACCGGTTTTGGCGGAACCACTCCGGATGTGATTAATCTGATTGCAGGTGAATACATTAAACACGATATGCCCCGCGGCTGGATTCTGCCCAACGACGGTTACGGTTGCGGATACACCAAGCTGGATTCGGTTGTTAAAGAACTGTATAAACGCGGATTTTATACCGGATTATGGACCGAAAACGGTGTGGAAAAGATTGCCAAGGAAGTTGGCGAGCTCGGTACCCGTTTGTGCAAGCTTGATGTAGCATGGGTTGGAGATGGATACAAGTTTGCTATCGACGGCATTTTCGGCGGCAGCGACTCCACCTATACCCGCGACCTGCAATGGAAATGCTTTACCCCGGTGCTCATGGGCATGTCGGGCTGGGCCTCCAACAATAAAAACGGCATCAAGGATAAGCAGCCCTGGCTCTTTGGCGAACCTTTCACCAGCATCAACCGCAAATACTTGCAGCTCAAGCAAAGGATGACACCTTATATGTACACGCTATGCGCCGAAGCGAACCATACCGGTGTTCCGGCGGTACGCGGACTCGTACTGGAATATCCGACCGACCCGGTTGCCCTGGGATCGTTAACGCAATATGAATACCTGCTGGGCCGTGACCTGCTCGTTGCACCGGTCTATAAATCGGAAGCCAAGCGCGACAGCATCTATTTCCCGGCAGGAAACTGGATCGATTATTGGGACGGAACTGTTTATCAAGGTAATACATGGATAAATAACTATTCAGCACCGCTGGATAAACTTCCACTGTTTGTCCGCTCCGGAGCCATCATCCCGATGTACCAAAAGATGTATTTTGATTGGGAACGGCCCACCGATACCCTGACCCTTGATATTTATCCCAACGGCAAGTCAGAATATGAGATGTATGAAGATGACGGTCTCACCCGCGAACATCGCCAGGGCGTTTTTGCAATCACTAAATTTGAAGTCAACGATAACAGATCCGCCGGAAAACCGATGGAGATCGTGATCAATCCAGCCGAAGGGGATTTCAAAGGCAGACTGAAGCAGCGCGTTTACCTTTTGGAAATCCATACAGCGGCTAAGCCCAAAGAAGTTAAGGCTCAAGGCACAAGGCTCAAGGCACAAGTTGAGCGAAGCGAAATCCCGAGAGCGAATCATATCGGGAGCTCCAAACGCAAAGGTACAAGCGGGGAATGGAGTTACGATCCCAATGACAGAGGTGGAATCCTGAAGATCTGGACAGGGGTTGTGGTGACAGATGCTTCGACCACGATTACGGTTTTGTGAAATTTGCCGCGTGTGGTTATTAATTGGATGCCAAGCGGGAAATTGAGCAGCGAAGTCTGGAGATTATCCTGCAATTGAGCCCCCTTGAGGTGTCCTATTTACCTTAACTGATTATTCAGGTGCAATTTAGGCAGCACTTCCTTCTCGTGTCCGAGTGACTGTGAATAAGAAGAGTTGCTTGAGAAAAAAAAGATCGAATGTTCTAGTCTAGCTGGTCTTTATTAGGGCAAGTTTTGTATTTTTATCAAATCCATAGGTAAATAATCATTCTATTTTCTTTTCCTTTTTTGATTTAAACTATCAATGTTGTAATCATCAAATACAATCGCTATTGCAATTTTTGATAAAAAAGTAAAAAGTAAAAATCCAACAGAAAAAATCATTACTGCAGTTCTAATTTCAGTCATAGATGGTGTATATACATAAATCTGTCCTAAAACATCAGGTGTAAATCCGGGTATAATCAGAGCAATTCCTTTTTCAACATAAACGCTGGCATAAATAAGAACTGCGCCAATATTTAGAGTCAGAAAATTTTTCCGGGTTTTGGGAATTAAAAAAAGTAAAAACGCGATAAATCCCATAATAATTGATGACCAACTGTAAACAATAATTTCTTTGTTATCCCCTATTCCGAAAAGTAAATATTTCCAATACAAAATATGCTCAGTTCCGGAATAGAACTCTTTAAAAAGTTCAGCAATAGTAAAAAATAAATAAATGAACATTGCGTACACCATAAGTTCAGCAATTCTCCATATAGCTTCATCTTTTATTTCAAATTTGGTAGTTTTTCTAAGTATTTGAAATAGAATCAAAAGAATAGCCGGGCCTGAACAAAATGCGGATGCTAAAAATCTTGGAGCAAGCAAAGCGCTGTTCCAAAATATACGAGTAGGTAAAGCATTATAAAGAAATGCTGTTATTGTATGAATAGCAACAGCCATGGGTATGCTAAATAAAACAAGTGGTAAAACTATTGATTTATTATATTCTTTTTTATAAAAAGTACAATATAATAAATATGTTACAACAATTGAATTAATTAATAGATATATGATAAGAACGAAAAAATCCCAAGAAAGCATGGAAGATGGAAAGTTCATTGTGCCTATTAGTGGTAGCATATGCCAAAATCTAAGCGGATTTCCAATATCTACAACTATAAATGATATACACATAATTACAGCACAAACAGCCAACAATTCTCCAAAAATTACAATTTCTTTGATTGGTTTCCAATTATAAACATAAGCAGGGATAACTAACATAACTGCTGCTGCTGCAACTCCAACAAGAAACGTAAAATTTCCAATATAGAAAGCCCAAGATACAGAATCTCGCATGTGAGTTTTAATCAATCCTTCACTTAACTGACCTAAATAACCAAATCCGCCCCAAAGTATTAATAATAATAGAAAAATCAGCCATGCATAATAGGTTTTGTTTCCTTGAAGAATTATTTTTATACTGCCAATTATAAAACGAAAAAAATTCATATTAAAATTTGTTAATTTTTAAACTAATGTAAAACAATCATTAATGCTAAATTTTATTTAAATGCCAAAGAAATAGTAGAATTTTGGTTGTGTGTTCAATTCTTGTTTCAGTACAATTACTCGTTTGTTTTCTAATATGTATCTAACTTCGCTATCGGGGTCTAAAAGATTTCCGAATTTTCTTGCTCCTACCGGGCAAATTTCAACACATGAAGGGTATTTGCCTTCTCTAGTTCTTTGAATACAAAAAGTACATTTTTCTACTACTCCCTTCATTCTTGGTCTGTTTCCTAAATAATGCATTTCAGTATTTATTTCTTCTACCGGAACATTTGGCTCGCCCCAATTGAAATGCCTTGCTCCGTATGGGCAAGCTGCCATGCAATATCTGCATCCAATACACCAATTGTAATCAACTACAACAATTCCATCAGGTTCCTGCCAGGTGGCTTTAACCGGACATACGGTTACACATTGAGGGTTTCTACATTGCTGACATTGTACCGGAAGATAAAAATGTCCTTTTTCCGGAACTTTTTCAGGATTATATTGAACATTGGAATGCGCAAAATCTATCCCTTTCTCTTTTTCCATTTGAAGCACCTGTATCCAATGAATTTGTGGTTCACGCGATTGATTGTTTTCTTTTACACATGCGTAAACACATCTTCTGCATCCAATACATCTGGATAAGTCGAGGGCATAACCAAATAAAGTTCCTTCTATCGCAGGTTTGGCTGATACATGAAATTCTTTTCCGTATTTTCTCTTATATTTTGCTTCTAAATTTTTAATTATTTCATCTATTTCTTTTTTTGATAAGGTTCTAAAATTTTGCTGAAGAAACTCATCTATTGCCTTCATATCACAACCTGAAAGTGCAAGTGCCGAGAATGTTGCTAATGAAATATTTTTTAAAAATGACCTTCTTGAATTTTCTTTTTTCATTTCTGCTAAAATATTCAATTTTTTAAAGTTATTTAATATCCTCCTGCCTTATTGGGGGAGGTTCCGGCGATAGTTCTTTAAATTTTGGCGTGTGTGGATTATGACAATTCGCGCAAAGCGAATATTCTTTTTTTCCGTTCCATTCACCTGTTCTTTTTCCATGAACTCCAACTTTCCAATCTCTAAGTTTCTCACCATGGCACTGACCGCAAAGTTTATAGGATTCCTTAAAATCTAATAATTTTCCACTAGCAAGCTTTAAAGAATCTCTGTTTTTAAGATCATGGCAGTCAAGGCACCAACGGTTTTCACTATCATGATCAAATATTGCAGAAATGTCATCGTGCATCTCTGTTAATTCTCTTCTTACAGGATTAGGCAACAAATCTGCATGACAAGCAGTGCAGGGGAATATACCCTCGCTGAATGGGGGTTGTTGTATTGCATCTTCTTTAGCTTTTTCAGTCTCTTTATTTTCTTCTGTGTCTTTATATACTTTATGTATTTCATTATGGTCAGATTCTGATTTTTTCTTAGAACAAGAAAAAAATAGAACAACAAAAAATGTCATTAAAATAACAGGTATTTTAATATTTTTGTATTTTTTATCCTTCATATTAACATTACTTTTCAAATAAATAAATTCCGTGTATTAGAAAAAAATCTTCTTTCAATGACGTTAGAAATGATTTGGCTTGTTTGTACGTTCTTTGATACCAGAACTCAGTTTCACGCATTACGTTTTCTTCCGATGTACCCACCCCCTCACCAAACAGCCTGGATATTCCCAGAGTGTTTTCAGAATTGGGATGGATAATCAGAAACAAACAATTCTTTTTCTTTTGCACGTTCAACCCGGTTATCTGGTTCACTACTAAGTTTTACAATTTTTTGAAAAGCTACATACTTTCCTACAGACAAACAAGCTTAACCAGGATTTTTTTACATCACGAATCACGTTTTTCCCTAATTTGCAGTATGAAACGAACGTACAATTGGGCCATCCTCGGCTGCGGGAAGATTGCCGGAAAGTTCAGCTCCGACCTGAAACTGCTGCCGAATGCAAGGCTCTATGCAGCCGCGTCGCGGAGCCTGGAAAAGGCTGAGACTTTTGCCGAAAAATTCGGTTTTAAGAAGGCCTACGGAAGCTATGAAGAGATGGTGAAGGATCCGGCTGTGGATGTGGTCTACGTAGCCACGCCCCATTCGCACCACCACGATCACGCGATACTCTGCCTGGAACAGGGCAAAGCGGTGCTGGAGGAGAAGGCTTTCGCCCTGACTGCCGCACAGGCTCAGGAGATGATCGATTCGGCCCATCGGAATAAAGCTTTCCTGATGGAGGCCTTCTGGACCCGCTTCCAGCCGTCGTTCCTTAAGGCCATGGAGGTGCTGCAATCCGGCGATCTGGGAAAAGCCTGGATGATGCGGTCGGTGTTCTGCTTCCACTCGCCCTACAACCCCGATAACCGGCTCTACAACCTGGCCCTCGGCGGGGGCTCGCTGCTCGATATCGGGGTCTACTCCGTGTTCTGGGCGCTGCAAGTGTTCGGACCCCCATCGGAAATCAAAACCACGGCCGACCTTGCCCCCACCGGGGCCGACCGGAGCATCGCGGTGACCTTTAAATATCCTGGCGGCGAGATTGCCCAACTGGCTTCGAGCTTTGCCGTATGCAGCGATACCCAAACCGAGATCTGGTGCGAAAAGGGCTTTATCCGGGTGCGGAGGACCGACCCGTCAACGGTTAAAGTGTTGATATCAAAAAAAGATATATCCGAAGAGGAAGTGATTTTTCATCTCGATAACGGATTCGGCCTCTTCCTTGAAGCAAAACACGTTATGGAATGCATTGATGCCGGGCTTATCGAGAGCCCCTTACTACCCCATTCCTTTACCCTGCAGCAGATGGAGGTTTTGGACAAAATCCGGGCACAGGCGGGAGTACGCTATGAAGATGAAGGGGGAATTTAGAGCTTCCAATTGAGAGTTTTGATTTTTGAGATTCAGGGCCGGCACCAAGGCGGCCCGTACACCGGGCTTTTGTGCCGGCCCTGTCACGCGTCAAGTTCCCCCCTCCGGATGCCGCTTCCAGGGCGGCAGGAGCCAGAACAAAAATGCCAAGATCAGGAACGGTACCACGAGCCAGACGGCCGCCATCAGGGAACCCTCGGGCCCGATCAGGTTTAGCTTAAAGGTGGTAAATCCGTATAAGCTTTTTGAAAAGAGCTGACCCCCGATCACCACATTCCATCGCATAAAGAAGATGCCGATCAGTACCAGCAGGCTCGACCCCAGATACAGTATCCTGCGCAGGCGTGCATTGGACCTGAACATTTGCAGATACCCCAGAATCAGTATCGGGATCAGCATGCCCAATCCCCATTGGAAGAGGAAGAGAGTGTAATTCAGCTTGCCCTTGACGAGCAGGTCAAGAATCTGAAATGACTCTTCCGCTTCATAAATCCGGTGTACCTGGTCGAGCCCTTCCAGTACGAAATCGAGGATTAATGCCACCAGGAGGTATTTGGCTATGCTATCGAGGCAGATCATGTCGATCATCTTTTTACGGATATAGTTCACCATCATATAGACGAACATCACCAGGGCAATACCGGAGACCATGGCCGAGAAAATGAAGATGACCGGCATCAGTACGGTCGACCACCAGGGATTGGCTTTGACCGACCCAAAAATAAATCCGACGTAGCCGTGAAGCAGGAATGCCGAAGGAATCCCAATAACCGTAATGGCATAGCCGAACTTATCATCCCATTTCAATGCTTTGGGAGAAATATCCGTCACTCCGAGGGTCAGGATCTTATACACCCGCTTCATTATCCCTGCCTTTTCCTGCGACCACAGGACCAGGTCGCGCCGGTAGTCGAACCAGATCTCCAGAAGCAGCACAACCATCAGGTACCAGAGGTAGATAAACCCGAAGATGGCCATCGCCGAGGTAAAATGAGGGGTTATCATGATTTCATAGAACCGCATCGGTTTGGACAGGTGGCTGATCAGCGGAAGCGTGGCTACCAGCAAAAAAGCCAGGGCGGTAAGCAAGGCAACGGTATACGTGGGCCGAAGGACCTTAACCTTAAAGACCCGCTCGAGTGACGCGAGAATGAATGCCCCCGCAACCAGTCCGGTTATATACGGATACAATACGATGAGAATACCCCATTGAAGTTCAATCTCATTCGGATAGATGAAGCCGTCCACTTTGGACAGCATATCATACAAATGCAGAAAATGTGGATTCATATTATCTGACCTCCGCCCTTAAACCGTTATAGTAAACTTTTGGCTCTGTATTCATGTGAGGCTTAAGCACTTGCCAGGAGTGCTCTTTTTTAAACCGGACCAAATCGCTTTTTGGATCATTCAGATCTCCAAAGATCTTGACACCCGTGGGGCAAACCTCCACGCAGGCCGGAAGCAGGCCTTTTGTGATCCGGTGGTAACACATCGTGCATTTGTCGACCACCTTGCGTGTGGGATGGATGTAACGGCAGCCATACGGGCAGGCCTGCACACAATAGCCGCAACCTATGCAGTAATTGGGATCAATCAGTGAGATTCCCTCGGGACTCTCGAAAGCTGCCCCGACCGGACAAACCTGCGTACAGGGAGATTTTACGCAATGGTTGCACATTTTCGGAACGAAGAAGGATTTGAATATCTCTTCATCCGGATACTCCTGTTTGAAACCGTCGATTCCACCGTTAGGAGAAGTGATCTTCATCGAACCGTCATTCAGGATTGTGTACTGTTCCACCCAGGTCCGGAAAAAGAAGGGTTCCCTCGGCACATCGTTTTCAGATTTACAGGCATCAGCGCACCGGCCGCAGCCGATGCATTTCTCCAGATCGATACCCATGCCGTACCATGGCCCGTTCGGATTTTTTCGCTCCGTTGCGTACAGAAGTGCACCTAAAGGCTTTAAGCCTGAAGCTACAAAGATGCCCCCGGTTAAAAGGGCCGCATCGGTTAGAAACCGGCGCCTGGATTTTACTTGATTGTTAGCCATGGACTGTGAGGATTATGACATTCCGTACAATTTTGTCCGACATTATGATCAGCAACATTGATCTGAACGACATTATCAGCCTTACGGGCCGCATTTTTAGCATGGCACATCCCGCAAAACTCGCGGCCTTTCGGGACCCTCACAGTGATGATTGAATCCGTGGAATTTATATGCTCCAGGCCCGGACCGTGGCAAGTTTCGCACGATAGGGATTTATGCTCATTCGGCGACTTCAGATCGGAAATGTCCTGATGACAATCCGCACAGGCTTTCTCACCGGCATATTTGGGAGTTTTGGCCTGATTCTCAACCAGCGATAGCCCTCTGTAGTGACCAAATTCTCCAAAAGATTTGGGCACCAAGAAATGCCGGACCACTAGGAAAAGCCCGATAAATAGGGCAAAGAGCAGTGCAAGCCTTTTAATTTGAGGAGGCATAGCTTTTAGGATTAAGTATTATATCCAAATATATATATTATTGGATTGCATGATACTATTGAATTGAGATTCGAATTTGGAGTTTTGAATTTTGAAGTACAAGATTCAGTGTGCCACGAGCGCGCAGCAAGGGAAGGAAAACGCAACTGACCGAGCTGGGCGCGCAACTGTTGCAATGATGATAGAAAGGTAAACAAATTTATGGAAGATGTAAACCAAGGCCTATCGGTATCGGCTATCAGGAGCAGGTACCAAACCACCCTGCGGTGCTTCCCGCCTCATGCGGGAGCTACTTTCCGCCGCCGGTCAGGGAAGTGTCCATACCTAAATCCAATGGAAAAGAACGCTTACTTGGGATACCCACCTTGCGTGACCGGGTAGCTCAGGAGGTGATCCGCGAGGAGCTGGAGAAAGAGCTTGAACTGCTTTTTCACGCCAGCAGCTACGGATACCGCCCAAGCAAGAGTGCGAAACAAGCCCTGGAGGCGTGCACGAAGCACTGCTGGGAACGGGACTATGTAGTAGACGTGGATATCAAAGGGTTCTTTGACAACATTGAACACGGTAGGATGATGGAGTTTCTGCGGCAACACACCACCAAACGGCATATCCTGCTATACTGCGAACGATGGCTGACGGCCCCGGTACTGAAGATCAGCGGGGAATTAGACACTGAACGCACGAAGGGTACGCCACAAGGAGGAGTAATCAGCCCGCTGCTGGCCAACCTGTACCTGCACGAAGTTTTTGACACGTGGATACAGGAAACGATGCCGGGGGTTGTGTATGAACGGTACGCAGATGACATCGTCATCCATACTTTGAGCATGAAACAATCGGAGTTTGTGCTGGACAAATTGCGCAGGCGGTTGAAGGAGTACGGGCTGCAACTCAGCGATGAGAAAACGCGGATCGTACACTGCAATAAGCCGTCCCGCAAGCGGAGCGATCCACGGAATCCCCCGGTCAGCTTTGACTTTTTGGGGTTTACCTTTAAACCACGCCAAAGCAAAAGGACGGATGGGGTAATTTTCTGGGGATATGGGCCGGGAGTGAGCCAAAAGAGCCTGAAAAGGATGAATGCAGAACTCGCTCCGAAGCTTAGCGGCTGGATCAGGTATTACGGCCATGTCAGGAAATCGGAATTATCCCGTTTCTTCGATGGTCTGAATATCCGACTGGCCAAATGGGTTGCCTGTAAATACAAGCTTACGAGTAAGTGGGCTAGTTTTGCCTGGCTTATCCGGTTAAGCAAAATGCAACCAACGTTGTTTGAACATTGGAAATATGGATGGTTACCGTAAGTTTGTTACGAAGAGCCGTATGATGGGAGACTGTCAAGTACGGTTCTGTGAGAGGCTGGGGCTGAAATGCCCCGGCCTACTCGACAGTATCGTGAAGGTTGGCCTCTATACCTGTCACTTGTCACTTGTCACTCTTTCGCGTCACGCGTCACGTTTCACGCATCCTATTTTGTTTATCATCTAAACAATATCTACTTTTGTATAGTATCTAAACATTATCCGGATGGGAACAGAAGTCAACGAATTGGTGAGCCTCTTCCTGAGCATTCTTCATACATTTTCTATAATCGAGAAAAAGCCCTGGGATCTCGGGACAAGCAGCAAGATTTTTCTTACTGAGATCCAAACAGTATCCATGATTGGTGAAAATCCGAATGTCAACATGACACAACTCGCTGACATTATGGGTGTTACCAGAGGAGCCATTTCTCAGACTGTACGCAAACTGGTTACAAAAAAATTGGTGGTCCGCACAAATGCCCGGAACAATAAGGAAGTTAACCTTGCACTCACCAGCTTTGGACAAATGGTGAGTGATACTTACCAAACCAGGATGAAGGAGGTATTCACTTTCGCCGACGAGTTATACGCTTCAGCCACACCAGTCGAAAGGGATTTAGTGAAGAGGCTCTTTCTCCGGATTCACAGCAACATGAAAAACAGGATTCAATGATATACAATGTAACGAATATGAGATCGATGGGGTTCAGTGTAGAGACGCGTAATTATGCGTCTCTGGCCTCAGTGCAGCGTCAAAAGGTCCCCGCTTTCGCGGGGATGACAAGGGTGCTCTTGATTGCTGTTCTCATAGCCTGCCCTTTAATCGCCCCCGCCCAGTCGCCCATCGACGATTACGTCAGACTGGGATTGTTTTTCCCGAATATCACCCTGAATGCCCGTTTTTAATACGGACATTTTTTACAACTCAAAGATCAAGCGAGAGTTGACTATTACTGAACAAGTTACCGTGGATCAATACAGACAGGAGCTGGTGGCTGAGATCAGGAAGGCATATTATACTGTCGCCATGGCTGATGGGATAGTGAACATGCTGAATGAGACCCGAAAGCTATTGGAAGAGAACGTCAGGGTGAATCAAAAACTGGTTGATAACGGGAAAATCACCATCGATAACCTATACCGGGCGCAAACCGAAATGAGTAAGTTCGATCAAAAGGTTCAGGTGGCCGCAAAAAATATGGAGATGGCATCAGCTTATCTGAATTTCCTGTTAAACAGATCGTTAACCGAACCAATCATCTTATCGGAGCCGGACATATTACCCGTTTTAGCTGCAGAATCCGATACCTGGCGGGAGTCAGCCCTCACCAACCGGGAAGAATTGAAAAAGCTTAATAGTTACGATAAAATCACGGCCCTGCAATTGCAGATGAACCAGGCAGGAGCTCTGCCAAACATAATGATAGTAGCCGATTACGGCATCCAGGGCGAAAAATATAAGATCAATAAAGATGCCGATTTTGCACAGGCTTCGGCAATCTTAACCTGGGACCTGTTTGCCGGCTTCCAGAACCGGGCAAAGATCAGGCAGGCTAAACTGCAGAAAGAGATGCTCGATCAGCAATCGGAGGAGGTACGAAAACAGATCGAACTTCAGGTCATCAATGCTCTGAACGAGCTGAAATCCGCGCAGGCAGGAATCGAATCCGCAACGAGCCAGGTAAAAAGTGCACGTGAGGGATTCCGTCTGGTCAAACGGCGATACGAAGAGGGTCAGGCAAATCTCATCGAATTTATCGATGCAAGGACGACGCTTACGCAGGCAGAGGAGAATGTGATCATTTCCAGGTATACTTATCTGGCTGATTATTCGGAATTTGAGAAGGTTTGTGCCATAAATAAAATTTAAAAAACAGGACGGTATGAAAAGATATAGTGGTGTTTCGTTAATTGGCCTACGTACAGCGTCACGGGGTCCCGGCCTTCGCCGGGATGACAACGCTTTCGAGGGAATGACAGGGCAGAGTACCGTGGTCAGGGAAGGGGTCCCGGCCTTCGCCGGGATGACAAGGAGCGGTAGTGCTTCGAGGGACGGGGTCCCCGCCTGCGCGGGGATGACAACGCTCTTGCTGGCCTTTGTGATTTTATTTACGGGATGTAAGCCGGCGCCGGTGAAGGAAGCGGTGAAGGTTGAGCCAGTGAAGGTGAGGGTGGCGCCGGTGGTCATTCAGGAGATTAGCCTTCCGGTGCGGTCTGGCGGGATTGTAACGACCAGCGAGGAGACCAAATTATCTTTCAAAACCGGGGGTATCGTGGCGCGTACCTATTTCAAGGAGGGCGATGCCGTAAAACAGGGACAACTCCTGGCAGTGCTCAACCTGTCGGAGATCAATGCCCAGGTAAATCAGGCTAAAAATGGGTACGATAAGGCATTGCGCGATTATAATCGGGCGAAAAACCTGTACGCCGACAGCGTGGCGACCCTCGAGCAAATGCAAAATGCCGAAACCACCATGAACGTATCGAAATCGGTTTTGGACATGTCCCAGTTTAACCAGTCGCATTCCAGAATAATGGCTCCCAAAAGCGGGGTAATCCTTCGGCAACTGGTAAAAGAGAATGAGCTGGTGGCTCCCGGATATCCTGTTTATACACTGGGAATCAGCGGAAAAAGCTGGATCATTCGCACCGCGTTGTCCGACCGGGATATCGTAAAAGTCAACCTCGGCGATTCGGCGAACGTGGTGATCGATGCCTGGCCGGGACA
>Ga0265292_1000820_pt1 | contig 34507 bp, 24 predicted proteins | sample Munlanlewell296A_FD_189080 | JGI IMG/M metagenome (GOLD analysis project Ga0265292, IMG submission 189080) | Leachate microbial communities from a municipal landfill in Southern Ontario, Canada - Leachate well 296A | ecosystem: Engineered > Solid waste > Landfill > Unclassified | place: Canada... | reverse complement strand
CCCCTTTGACCGTTCGGCAGACCCGGTCAAAATGATCGAGATTTTCCGCAAACACTTTACTGGAAGGGCTGACGGTATGCGGTTTAAGAGCCGTGAATTTGATCTGATTTTGGCAAAAAACGTCCATGATGGAAAATTTTCCGCAAAAAGCGTCCCGTCGAGTTTCCGGCCCCATTTTCGTAAACTCATCCGGATACGCGTGGATAAAAATGGGGACGTTCACTTCACCTAGCGCGGCAACCGCTCCGGTTTCATCCCCGAAATTCGGAAGGGACAAGATCACCCCGTCAAATTCCTTTGCGTGCTGCCGCAGAAAATTCGCGCAGACTTCACCTTCCGCCGGTGTCTCCACCGCTCCATACCGGGTCGCCTCCACAGGCAACATCAACACCTTGTGGCCGAGTTTCTTTAAGACTTGCGAAATTTCATCTCGCGCCTGGGCAATTAACGAACCGGGGAAAAAACCACGATTTCCCAATAAGACCGCAAAAGCTGTTTTGTTGGATAACATCATTAATCCTCTTTCATGTATATTAGTTTACGCGGAAGAACGTTCGATAATAGTAGTTAGTTGTTTTGCCTTGCCCGCGACCTTGAGGGAGTCGGTCAAGATTTTGCAGGCATGGGTGTATACGGCCTCCTGTGCCGCCTCCTGTGAGGTTTTTAGGTTTGTTTCGTAGGCCTGTCGAAGCTCCATACCGATGTTGATTTTGGAAATGCCGTTGCGAATCGCCTCCCGAATATACTCCGACGGAATATTCGAACCGCCGTGAAGGACCATCGGAATATTTACCGCCTGCCGAATCTTTCGCAAATGATCAATATTCAGTCTCGCGGCTATCTTTTTCTCGTTGCGCTTGGCCTGCGAGACCGCCCCATGTATGTTGCCGAAGGCGATGGACAACCAGTCCACGCGCGTCTCGCGGACAAACTGGACGGATTCCTGAATATCGGTAAATCCTTTTCCCGTTTTATACAATTCTTCATAAGGGGGCACGGGACCGGTTTCATGTCCGGCGATGGCTCCCAGCTCCGCTTCAACGGGAATCCCCGCCGCATCAGCCAGTTCAACGACACTCCGTGTGGCTGCAATATTATCCGCCAGGGATAAACGCGACCCATCCACCATGACCGAATTATAACCCAGATCGATCGCTCGGCGGATAATCTTTAAATAATCGACCTGATGACCATCTTCATCGATCACCGGGACATGATCGAGGTGCAGGCGGGTGTGCCGCTCGTCTTTACACGCTTCATAGGTTTCCCTGATCGCCTCAAGACTGTGGGCTTGAAATTTTTCCCATTCCAATTTAGCCACCTCGATCAGGCCAAAACTCTCGGTGTCGCGCAACGCCCGGACAATGGGTTCCATCATAGGCAGATAGGGAATATTCAAACCGGGAATCACAATTCCATCTTGATAAGCTCGCAACATGATTTTACGCATATATCTCCTCATATAAAACCGTTTGGTACAGATAAAAAATCTTACACTATTTGGTATGATCCGGGATTTACCAGATAAACTTGTCCTGCCACGTAGGGCCATATTGTCGCCGCCATTATACGACGTCCACTCATTTGGGTCTATCTTTTTTTCGTTTTTTTGGAGCGTCGGGGAGCAACATTCGCCCGGCCCCACCCCAAGGCGGCGGGATTGGGATTCCGACGGTCAGGGCCACATATAAGTCATATAGCAAGGAGACTTTAACATGGCTTATTCGATGGATTTGCGTAAAAGGGTTGTGGCGGCATTGAAGAGTGGCGAAACCCCAGCGGCTGTTGCCCGAAGGTTTGATGTTGCGAGGTCCACGGCCGGCGAGTGGCAAAAGCGAGCCGGGGAAGGACGATTGGAACCGGGCAGACCCGGTCCTGCGTGTCCGCGAAAGATCACTCCGGCAGATGAAGCCCAGCCGGATCGTGGTGATGGACAACCTATCGGCGCACAAGGTTCAGGGCGTCAGCCAAGCCATCGAGGCCGCGGGTTGTGACCTGTGGTACTTGCCGGCGTACAGTCCAGATGAACCCCATTGAAAAGCTCTGGAGCAAAGTCAAGGCGTGGCTGCGACGGGTCGGCGCCGGAACCTTCGACGCGGTGGTCCATGCCATCGGCGATGCCCTGCGTGCCGTGGCCTCTGACGAATGCTTCAATTATTTCCTCTCCTGCGGATATCACGTTCCATATTCATCGGCATGTTTTTTACCGTAGCAAATCTTCATACCGCTTGACCGCGGCCCGGGTGTTTTCGTCCGAATTCTGGAGGTAGTATTTCTCTGTGGTGGTGATCGAGGCATAGCCCATCAAGGCTTTCAGCGTGGCGGAGGGTGTGCCGCAATGAGCATGGTTTTGGGCGAAAGACTTTCTCAAGGTGTGGATCGTCAATGGTGCCACCGGTTTGATCCCCGCCCTTCGGGCATGGCTCCGGATGTCCCGCAGGGCATTGTTGACCAGGCAGCGGTTCTCCCACTCGGCCCATTCGGTTTGTCGTGTGGCGGGATTGTATCTCCAAGGTTTACCGGTTCGGCATAGGTTGCATTTTTCCCGAACCCGATGCCATCGATCTGCCGTCAGCAAAACATACGGTACGGATTCCGGGGCTGCCTTTCGCCGAATCGAGCCCGGTGGTGTAGGCCAAAAGGTAAAACACACGCCAGCGCAAATCCTCCATGCGATTGAGGATCGCTTGGAACTCGCCTGGTTTTGGGTGGAAGGGAGATTCTGTGATTTATGCCATGCTGTTTTTTAACAACCGCGATCCTACGTGCGCCCCCACGAATGGTTGGTTTGCATTTAAACTTAGCCCTGCAGAATTAAAACAGCCATATTTAAAGGAATATGCCTATTTACTTGAATCGGGTAGCCACAATATGTCCAGGATATATACTCTGAAACGACCCGAACACCACAATATATAGGGTCAACCTGAGTTAAGTAAATACACATATTCCTGAATATGGGTTTTGGCCTGATGAATCCAAGATTGTTGGGGAATAGAAATCATAATTTCACCGGAGCATACCGTTGGTTGGCTTCGATTAATTCATCACCCATCCGCCGAATTTCCTGGGGTTTTAAATGGGCGCACTGCGGGTCGCGGTAAAGGGCCTGCAGTAACAGATTCTTATTTCCCTCCAGAACGCCTTGTGTAATCCACTTTTGACAGATCGCCTGCGGACGCATCACTTCCAGCAGATGTTCCGGAATACGAGCCACAGTTACAGGGCGAACGCCGAATCCGTCCACCATCCCCATTGTTTCCACACAAGCCCCCAGGGGCAGGCCGGGAATCTGTCCGATATTCAGGACATTGACGGCATCGGTCATCGGCTTGTTATTCAGGTAGGCGCGAACCATTTCCGCCCCCGTCTCCCGACTCTTATGGGGATTGATTGGTCGTTTTCCACTTAAAAAGTCCTTTAACATCTGCTCGCGATCCGCCATGCTCGGGCGTCGCTGGGCCACCGAGGTTCGCTTGATATTGTAGTATCGAAATGTCTCCATGTTGAACCCGAAACGGTTCTTGAGCTTGTATCGTTGCGGGCCTTTTCCAGATCCGCAGAGAACGAAGGAAATAAACTCACAGGTGTGTCGATCACCGGGATATGGCAGGTATCCAAATGCATCGAACAACTCGACGCACAGTTCGTGCCCGGAGAAAAAACCGATTTCGTCGGCGCTTTCCTTTGGCAGAACCTTACGCAGCGAGCCGTTGCCGATTTTCTTTCGCAGCAGCGTATAGCCATCCTCATGGCCAATTTTGAAATCGACCACCCACGTAAAGTGATTCATCCCGGCAAACGACATCGAAATCTTGTCCCAATTCGGTAAGCCGAAGATTTTCTGAAGGACATCCTTGGTCTCAAAATACGCATGGCAAAGACCGACGGAAGGGTTGGGGCATAATAATTGCAGGGTTGCGGTCAAACTCGCCATCGGGTTTGTGTAATTGGCAATAAATGCCTGGGGACAATATTTACTAATGTCTGCGGCGAAGGCCTGAAACACGGGAATATTACGGATGCTCCGCGACCAGCCGCCGGGACCGGCTGTATCGCCAACCGTTGCGAAGATCCCATACTTTTCCGGGATATTCAGGTCGTGTTCCATCGCGTCCAGCCCGCCAGTGGAAATAGTGATGATGACTGCGTCAGCACCCTTGAGGGCTTCGCGCCGGTTGCGGCACTTTCGAATTCGATCTTTCCTGCCAAGATGTTGGCTCAAACGCTCGCAATAGGCTCCGCTCAGATCCATCTGCCGAGTCTCGATGTCATTTAGCCGAATTTCCAGCGGATCGGGAAAGACCATCATTAAATCCGTCACCAGGGTTGGCGTCCAGCCTGTGCTGGCGCCAATCACGCAAATGTTAATCATGTCGTTTGATCTCCTCGTTACAACCATGCAAAATATTGCCAACCGTCATTGTTCCTGTGTTGACGGCTATCATCCGCACTACCGCGACCTTCATTGGCATCAATCCATCTTCGTCATCACGGTATATCTTCGATCCAAACGGTGTCAAATTCGACTCGAGCTTGGGAGGTCGATACCTCCTCGATTTCCTACACCCATGTCGTGTTCAGCGGGTGATCGGCTCATACACGAATTGCCCTTCGCCAGCCATAACATTGTTTGAGTAATTGTGCCAAACAGGGAAATATCGCGTTCGATTTGAGGTGCCGCCGGAATTGTTGGTTAGGGCCAGATACACCAATTTAGGCTTCCCGTCCCAATCCACCTCCATAACTAATTGCTCGATCATCGGCTAATTCCCTTTGCGTGGGACTTGATAGCAAATTCAAAATAACCATTTTCGATATACACCCATTTTTTAAAAAATACTGAGTACAAAGTCATGCATAGGTTTTTGCTCATGTTATCACCAAACTGATGAATAAGACAAGCGTAATATTTCTGGACCAGAGCAACATCAAAGCGAAAAATATCTTCTTAAAAGGATGGATTTTTATTTAAAGTTGACATAATATTTTTAGTTTAGAAAGAAAAAAGTTTTCCCAAAAAGGGTATGTATGGTCCAAGTGCTATAGTCATGAGCGAAGGTGAGGCATTTGGTATTCTGACAACCGATGCCAATTGCTAGAGAACATTGACCGTAAGGGTGAAGAATGGCCGACTGGAAGCATCAAATCGTTGGACCAAGCTAGTATGTGGATCCATCCGCCGACCTTCAGAGGGCTGTCCAAGCCGTATTCACGGCCAAAATGATGTACCTGAACGAAAGGAGTTTGTGCCCTGATGACAGAGTTTCAGTTTCTGGATCATCCGAAACCGGCGTGGCTGGACGACGGTCCCTTGATTGTCGTCGGTTCCTGGGAAGGCTGGCACCACCTGGCCCGTAACAATTTTCTGCGTGACGATCAGGCCCCGACTCGGTACCGCACAGCCCATACCCGCGAATTTGCCCAAAAGTTGGCCGATGCCGGCTGTACCCTCTATATCGGCAGTTTCTGGAAAGGATTGGGGTTGGAGGAGGAAAGCGAAGAAATGGCGATGGCTGGCCGCATGGCCGCGTATTGCCACGAGGTGGGCATGAAGATGGGCGTCTACATTGGCGATACACTTTACTTCGAATCGTTACGAGAGGAAGTTCCGGATTGTGAGCAATGGGCCATGCGCGATCCCGATGGTGATCCGATTACTTACGGCACACAGTACTGGCGATACCGGGCCTGCAAGAACAATTCTGACTACCGGACCTACCTCAAGAATGTCCTGCACAAGGCCATCGTGGAAGCCAAAGTGGATATGATTCACTTCGACAACGTCTTTGCCGAACCCTTTGCATGCTACTGCCGGCACTGCGACGAAGGATTCCAAAAGTGGATACAGGGTAAATACCCGGACCCCGAAGACCGCCGCCGGCGTTTCGGTATCCGTCGATCCGTTCGGTTTGCCCTACCGCGATTCTGGAAACAAGGCCGCATGCATCATTCGGTAATCGTCACGAAGGACCCCGTTTTTACCGAGTGGCTGGACTACCGCTGCCATGCAATGGCAGGCGCGGTCAAGGATCTTGCCGATTACATCCGTTCGCTGAACCCCGATGTGGCTGTAGAAATCAATCCGATTGGAATCCTTGGACACAACAACGCTCTGTTCCACGCCGTCGATCACGACCGACTACTGAAGAGCACTGACCTCTTCTGGAGCGAAGAACCCGAACGCCCAGGCATGCGCGACAGCAAGCTCATCACCAATATCCGTTCCTGCAAACTTTCCCGGGCCACAGGCAACTCGATTTTTCTTTATTCTGGGGTCAACCCCCAGTCCCCTTATTCCACAATCTCCAAGGGCGATGCCCGGATCAAACTGGGTCAGATTTTGGCTTTTGCCCATAACAGCGCGGGCTGCGTAAGCTTCTTTCATGAGGACGAGTTTGACCTCGACGACGCTACCCGGAGGTATATTAAATTCTACCGCACACATGCGGATATATATTGTTCCCCCCGGTCATTGGCCAAGATCGCGTTATGGCGGTCCAGCCGAAGCTTGGCTAACGACTCCCGACAGCCGCATCTGTCTGCAGTGCTCTGGGAACAGATGATGCTTCAGCGGCATATCCTCTTTGATCTTGTCCTGGATTCCCATATAGGCCACCTTGACTCGTATGCCGCCGTGATCCTACCTTCGGCCCAGACCATCAGCGATAAGCATCTTCGTATTTTGTCCGATTACGTCGACCGAGGTGGAGCTCTCGTCATCGAAGACATGAGCGGCCTTCGCAATGAGGAAAATATAGTCCGCTCTGCGTTTCCCGCCGATACCTTCTGGTCCCGCCTCCAACCCCAGCCAGGAACCCCATCTCCGGTCTTTGCACCGTACGGTCGGGGAAAAGTCGTCTGGACCCCTCCGCCGGTCCAGCATGGAGGAGTCAAACCCTCCAACGACCTGTTCTGGTACGACTACCTCTTTAATGCCTACACAAACAACTGGGAAATCCCCGCCAACGAAGGGGAACTCCTGACCGCCCTGGACTGGGCCGCTGGCGGACGCCAATTGATTACCACCGCCGACGAGTACACTGTTTTCGATCTGACTTCCAACAGCCACGGCAATCTTCTTCTCCATGCCGTCAATTTCAACCCTGACAAATCCCATACCATGCAAATCATCCTCGAACTGCCCACCAACAATCCCGTTCAAGTGGTGCAGGTTCTTAGCCCCGACCGCGCTGGCCCCGTCGAAGTCCAATGGCGACAGGATGATAAGACGCTGACCGTCAACTGGAGGGACTTTGTCGCATATGACGTGCTTCGGATATTCATTCCCTAATCCCTTAGCACAGGAACTATCAGTTCACAACCATATCCCTTACGCCATTACCGGCCAACTGGACGTTGTCCACCTTCCAGTCGGTTCGGTCGTGCATGTAGTTGTAGATCTCCAGAGAGGTCAGGATTAGGGGTTCCGATACTTTCGGGGCATGGGGAGCCTTGAAGGCGTCGGCCAGGTTGACCTTGATCTTGACCCACACATCCGGCTGGACATAGTCCGCGCTGATTTGAAGGCTCCGAGGATACGTGCCCAGCCACTGGCAGTAAGTGTTGGCGTCTGGTCCGACAATATTTTCCATCGAGTACTCCCGCCCGTAGATGGTCTTGCCTCGCACGTTCCATCCACACACTTCCTTACGCATCAGGTGTTCCCATTCCGAAGAACCCATGTGTTCAATGAAGTACACGAACTGATAAACTTTGCCTGCCGCATCCGTGGCATGGACACGGGCCCAAAGACAAAAACCGACCACTCGGTTTTCACCGGCCCCACCGCAAACCTCCAGCGACAGACGGCAGTCCTTGTCGGGTTCCCAAGCGGCCATCGGATCGATCTTGATTCCCGACCCGGCGTAACGCACATTCCGCGCAGTCACGGCCAGACATTGCCCTTTGGTATTGCCCCGCGGAACGATCCGATAAGAAGCCTCAGCTCCCATCGTTTCCCAACCTTGCAGTAACTTCGAGCCATCGAAGCCGCCGTACAAGTCGAGCACCTTGCTTCGACCGGTCTTTGATCCGGTTGATTTCGCCGGCTTGGCCTTCTCCGGCAGAGAGGTCTGCAAATTTGAGGCTGCTTGTGGTTTACTCTGTGTGGCCTTTTTTGCCTTCTGCCGCTGGATCGCTTCCTCCATCTTTTCATATCGCGGTCGTTCCTGTTGAAGTGTGGCCAGCGCCTTTTCCAGTCGGGCTTTTTCCTTACCCGTCGGCGGTTTAGGGACCGCACGGTCTATCACTCCATCCTTTTCCAACAGGCGGTGGGCCTTGGCGAATCCTTCAACGTAATAGGGCTTTTGGTCGGCCAGCAGGTCTTTGGATGCATCACGAGTCCCGCCCCAGCAGATGTTACCGATGGCCGCCCGGCACATCAGGTAGTGCTCCCGTCCTGCCCGTTCGTAGGTGTACGTCGGGTAACTGGCGCTGCCGTCCGTATTGCGTTCCGGGGAACAATAAGCGATACTGGCAAGATAGAATGGTTCGTAACCAAGCATTTTGATCGTCCCCTGTCGAACCTGTTCCACATACCCCGGCTTGCCCGTCCAGCCGGTCCAGTAGGTCTGATCGTCCATGGCGATACCTGGAGCTTGCCGAGTCGAAACACCATCAAGCACAGCTTCCGTGATCCAACTCATCTGATAATGATATGGATAGAATCCAAACACCAGGACCGGCACCTTGGCCCGTACAGGAGCAAGTTCTCGACGCAACAACTCCGTCACCGCCCTACGCTGCCAGGACTTGTAATCGTCAAGTTTGTTATTTAGCAACAGCCATTTTTTTCGGTTCACTGCCGACAGCGTGGTTTTTACCCCCGGCCGCGACTCTGCGTAGGTCTTCCAGCATACGTCACAGAAGCAATAGTCGTGAACGCCGGCCTGCGGCTCCATGTCAAACATGACGCCGAAGAATAAATCCGGGATATTCAGGCGTTTGGCTTCCTCCAGGGCATCGAGCGTGGGATGGACCAGATTCTCCCTCCACGGATATGGTTCAAGCGGGCAAATGGCAGTGGAGTCCATCTTACCCTCGCCCGACACGTACCAGCGAAAGTTTATTGCCGGATCCGACCACTTCGTCCAGATATATCCGACATTAAACATCGTGTGAACCCCCGCCAGCCGCACATGGACCATGCCTTCCAGATTACACCAAAAGTCCATCGGGGTCCGATCCTTGGTCTTGCCCGTCTCGTTGGGAATGATCACGTTAAAGCCCGATGCCGCGATCACATTCACTACATCCTGGAACGTGTGCCGAAACTGCGGCTCACGCGAGGACATACGGGCATGCGTCAACCAACTCCAGGCGATCCGCAAACGTTCGGTCTTTATCCACGCCAGCGACGGGTCCAGTTCCTTCGGCAGGTTTGCCCGGTAAACCGGCGGAAGGCCGAACGGATACTCCCAGCCACCGGGTCCGGTTTTTGAATCTATGCGTTCTTTGACCCCACCGAAATTCACTTCAAAAGGCCCCATATCACCCCATGTCGCCGGCTTGTGGTGCAGTCCCTCCATCAGGTAGCCTTTCCATACGGCATATCGGGGTTGCAAAAGGTCCAGCCGTTGATACCTTGCAATGCCCACGTTCCACGTCGGCGCAAGCTTCTGTTGCGAAACGGGAAATTGCGAAAAGGGCATTCGAATTTCCAGACTGTAACCATCGTTTCCAACGTGGGATTTGATCGACCACTCGCCGGCCATCGGTTGACTGTTGCCCGGGGTGGGACAAAAGAACGTCATATATGTCCCACCTGCGGAAACACCCAGTTGAAGGTAACTTGTCTTGTCGGTGTCGGTATCGAGAAACAGTTCCACCGCATCGTACTGAAATGGATCGCCCAGGCCCGACGACCCGGTTTTCAATTTCTTCGTCTGAGGCTCTGAACAGGTAAAGCCAAAGTACACGGCATCCCGTGTATACACGCATCGGACCGTCGTTCCTGGAATATCCCGATCCATCTCCCGCATTGGACTCAAGGAAACTTCCCGAGCTTTCCGCCAGCAAGCCTCATCGAGCCGCCCATCGATCGCCGGTCCCTGATTCGTCCACAACGGAACCATTTGCTGACGTTCGGCAAACGCCGGCATCCCAGAACCTATCACGATTAAAACCACCAATACCTTATTGAAAAGCCTCATGCAGCGATCCTCCAATAATAATGGTAAACAGACAGATGACATCTTCGTCAAGAGATACAATCTCAAAATGCCGATCAAACCCTCTCTACTATTTGGCGATATACCGTGTCGTTTCGGTCATGTCCGCCACGGTCAATGGAAACACAACTGCAGCCTGGCGTTGCTCGGAGAGCACGGTGGCCACAACCATTTCCGTAGCCTTGCGGACGTTGTCATAGTGCCAAGTCAGGTCCTGGTCCTCCTCGATCTCCCGCACGAACTGCTCCATTTGCGGCCCGACCGCCTTGACGAACTGGGGCAGGTAGATCGTCTCATGCCGGGCTGAGCAACTGTACCAGATGTGGATGCAATCCTCCATCACCCCGCGAAACTGAACACGCTCGTTGGATCCGGCGTATTCAAAGAGGATTCGACCCTCGGTGCCCAGAATCCACATGTGAATAAATGGTTCGGTGCTGGGCGAAAAGCAATCCTCCAGGGTCAGGATCGTTCCATCCTGCATGGTGAAGACCGAATGGGTGAAGTTATGGGCTGGAGAATCGGCCTGTAATTTAGCCCCCCATGAGGTTACGGACTTGGCATCACAGCCCAGGAACCAGCGCACAAGGTCGCACTTGTGGATCCCGCAGTCAACGTTCGGGGTGACCCCGCCGGCCATCAGGTTTTTAAAATAGCTCCAGGGCGCAAGTGATTGATGGTGCTGAAAGTTAATGGTTACCGGCCGACCGATGGTCCCGCCGTTGAGCAGTTCCTTGAGCTTGTGGAACATGGGCCGGAATCGCTCCATCATTCCCACTCGCAGCTTTCGCCGGTACTTGTTGGCCAAGGCCACCAAGCCTTCCACCTCATCCAGGTACACGCTCAGGGGCTTTTCCGACAGTACGTGCCGGCCGGCCTCAAAGCAGTCCTTGATAATGGCAAAACGCCGGGGCCAATGGGTACAGACCAGGACGATGTCGAAATCGTCCCTGGCCAGTTCGGTTTTATAGTCGGTGCCTGTCCGCTCGAAGCCGTACTCGGCGAGGAATGCCTTGGCCCGCTCGATGTCCATGTCCACCGCCGACACCAGGCGAATACAGGGCAGTTCTTTTAACGCCGTGCAATGCACCCGCGCCATCGCACCGCAACCGATCAACATTACTCCATGTTTCATGATTCTTTCCTTGATATAGTTAGACCGCGAATTCATGTTTACCCGGCGTCAGCGTAATGGGCTTTTCCAGGTATTGGCCCAGTACCGACACGATCATGGTCAAACACTTGGCGGTTTCAGCCAGGATTTGCCGCTTACCCGTCGCCGGGTCCCTACCCCGGCACACCAGTGAGACTGTCCCGCCGTTGAAGGCCAAGTTTTCCACGCCGTGGACCCCGGGCGTACCGATCACCCAGGTAATCCGGTTTTCCCCGGCATCGAAATCCATTCCGAAGATGTGTTCTATGAGCATAGCAATAGGTCCCAATCCGGTCCAGCCGACAAAAGCGGGACGCACCAGTTTGCCATAACCATTGGTTGCCGGCCGGGGGCGCTCCGGCGAGTAACACTCCCAAATGCTCTCATAAGTCTCGCTTCGCATCACTTCGACCATCGCATTCAGGTGCCGCACGGCGATTTCCCGAGCCAAATCGTGCTTGTGCTGTTTCTTAAGTCCCGCCGCAACCATGTAATTGGTCGGCGCCCACACTCCCCCCAACCAATATCCGCCCAGAGGGTTGTAATTCGGATCGTCCTTCGCGAGGGTAGGTAAAGGATGCGGGGTCCAGAACTCCTCGGGGTTAACCAGGTGCTCGATCAACCGACAGGTCTGTTCTTCATCGGCAACTTCGCTGATCAGGGGCCAGAACGAGGCCAGGGTCTTGTGGTTAAGAAAATTGTGGCGGGATTCCGGACGTTCACGGCCGAACAGGTCGAAATAAAACCCGACTTTCTCGCTCCAGTGGTAGTCGTTAATCAATTTCTTCAAGGCGGTGTGTTCTTCGGCAAATCGATCCGCCAACTTTGTCTGGCCTAGATGGCGGGCCATGCTCTCCAGACACCTCGCACTCAAGGCCTGCTGGCAGGCCAAGTCGATAAAGCATACGTCACTGCCCCGCAGCGTTTCCGACAGATACCCGCTGCGCGGGGAATTATCCATTCCGCTCGATCCGCTGTCCTCGAACCAGTATAACCCACTGACGCGGGTGCGATTGGTTTTGAGCCAGTCGAAATAGCGGACAAGCCGGGGCAGGACCTTTTCAAATCGCGAATCGTCGCCGGTGAGCCGAAAATACTCCCACTCCGCCCAGGCGAAAAGCGGGGGGTTGATCCGCTCACCGAAGGCCGGCAGGCCTGTCGCCATTTCGTAGGCCATAGCCATAAACCCATCGTCCCGCTGGAGCCGATAGAGATTGTCGAGATTGTTCATGCCGGGTAGCAAGCCGTTGGAAAAGCGGGCAAAAAGCGTCATGAAACAGGAGTCCCACTGCCAGAGGCGCCCGCTTCCGGGCATGCACGTCAACTGTGGTTTCCATCCCGGTTGTGTCGGGTGCTCGATGTTCTCAAATCCCATTCGCCAGGCGGTGTTGAAAATATTCACCCACTCCGGGTGTTTTTCGCAAATCACCCGGGGTAGCTGCTGTGTTGGTAATTTCAGGTCGCTCATAAGGCCCTTTCCGGTTTATTATACATCGTTAGGGGATGATCGGCGGGACCGGGCGGCGTGTAATTATCAGCCCCGCCGCAACGTTTCCACTCCCGGTACAACAAAAGAAGAAATATCAACGTGATGGCATAAAATGTCACAGACCAGACTGGCGCGAAACGGTAGTAGAAGACATCTCCATGGTAAATTCTTTTCATTAGATCCATAAACAGCCCGCCCAACAGACCGGCAATGACGGATCCGGCAGCCATCACCATGGCGTTAGCGGAGCAGAATTGACCGTAGCGGTCTTTGGGTAAGAGACGCATATACATGGGCAGGATGGCCGCGCTATAGAGGATACCCGCGGGGAGACTGATCACCATTATGGCGATGTAAATACGAAGGGCCGTGGCCGGGGTTACATTTAGGAACAGGTAGACCAGATTGAGCGGGGCCAGAAGGGTCATCACGATCAGGGCGATCATGGCCATGCGAAAGGGATGGTAGCGGTCAGAGATCATGCCCGCTGGGTACAACAGCGCAATAACGACCAACTGGGCAATTCCACCAACTTTGCCGATCTGGTCCAACGACAAGCCCAGCGAATAGCGGTACATAAGGAGGGAAAAGAGGCTTGCCCCGGCGGTCATGGCGTAAAAAGCATTGGTCAGGAAAAAGTACCAGTAGAAGCGGTGAGTGAAGCATTCGTAAAAATAGGTCTTGGCGGCAGCCAAGGGGCCGGTCTTACGGTCGAGGGTTTGCGGTGGCGGAGGGTACTGGCCTTCCTTGACTCGCCAGCACATGAGCATGAATGCCACAAAGTACAGCAGTGCCGCTCCGACGAAAATCTCCCGCATGTGCGTTTCCCCGTACCGGTAGATGAAAAAACTGTAGAACGAGCCGGCGGCTCCGCTGATGATTCGTAACAGGGAGATAAAGCGGGCCAGGAATGCCTCGGGTACTACATCATTAAACAGATAATAGTACACGGACCCTATAAACAGGTTGAAAAATTGAAAGCAGACCATAAAAACGCCGATCAGGATCACGATGATCGTGGTGGGCGACACGGCAATAACTTGAGAAAAGACCAAGCGGTGAAGCAAGGGACCGAGGTCTTCGGAAAAGCCCATTAGAATCAAAAACAACGTAACAAAGGGCGTGGCGAAAAACAGGAAGGGAATTCGTCGTCCCCAACGGCCGCGGTGACGGTCAGACTTGAAGCTGATGATCGGGTTGATCATGAAATTCATCATCTGCGGAATTGTGCTGATCAGTAAGCTCAAAGTTATGTTGGACGCACCCAGGTTCTGGAGCTTAAAAGGCAGGACACTCGGAATAACCGTCTCCATGAGGGCCATACAAAAATCTCCCCAGAGGACCCAGGCGAACAAACCCGCCAATCCGAGCTTGGTGTACTGAAGCGTGCCCACGCGATAACGCGGGTCGACAGGAAGGGACAAGACACTTGAGTGTTGTCCCATCGCTGGTGTTTGGTTTATGGACATTTCCAGAAATCCTCCACCCACTTGCATTCGCCGGTCAGCAACGGCAACAGACCCCGCAGGGCAAAGATAGTCGAGATGTCCCGCAGGGACTCGTATTTGTGGCCTTTATACTCCACTACACCCGCGTACTCAAAGGCCCCGGCGAACTCCGGGCCATAGTCGTCCGGGTACTGTTGGGTGAGAGCAAACCCCACGGCTTTGCGGATGGCATTGAGCCAGCGACGATCGCCGGTTTGATCGTACATCTTGCCCCACACACGGATCATGGCGTAGGTGGCGGCGCCGTCCTGGGTCCGCTCGTGGTCGCCGTCCGGTACGCCAGGCGATTTATACCGGAACCAAAGCACGCCGCTTTCCTTTTGAGCAAAGAGCGTGTGTTCTGCCAGGAAAGCCAGCTTGGCCATCGCCAGCCCGAACATCTGGGGCACCTGATCGACCGCGTACATCAGGGCTGATGCGTCCCAATACATATTGCGGATGTTGTTCTGGGCTCGAAGGTCCAAGCCCAGTTCGTTTAATCTCTGGATTTGTTTGATGAAGGTGTCGAGGAATCGCGGTTCACCGGTATACTCGGCCAAACGACCGTAAACCGCGTCATTGGTCATCCCGGAAATGGAAAAGTTTTTCGTCTCGACCTGCATGAACACGTACTGTGGCTTGTGTTCCAGAAAAAAGACGGCGTTGTCGCAGGCCACCTTTAGGTATCGCTCGTCCTTGGTCCGCCGGTAGAGTTCCAGCGGAAATAGGTCCGTTTCAATGTTGTCGTAACTGGCATAACTGTTGACGGCGTAGGCGCTGGTGTGGCCGAAGGAAAAACGATCCTCCAGAGGAAATTTCAGTTTTTCCGGTCCGGCCTCGACAAAGACGCCTTTGAAGGGACCTTCCTTGATCTGTTGACGGTCAATAAATCGCCAAGCCAGGTCCACCGAGTTTCGCACCGCCGGGTCGTCGTCATAGTCCAGGTATTCCAAGAGGGCCACGCCCGCCTGAGCCGTATGCCAGGTGTTGTAGTACTGGCGGCGGACCTCGTTGGCCCGAACGGCCCGGGGATCGTTGCGGACCAGGTTGGCGTAGTAGGCTCCCACCAGATATGTAGGTGTGGGAATCTCGTGCCACGGCTCGTCATCGCCCTTTTCCCAATCCAGCATATCGTAGGTCTTAGTCGCTTCAGTAATTTGATCGCGAAGAAGCCAGTCTTTTCCCCGTTGTACTGCCTGAATGATCGAATTTAGGTCCATGATTTCCTTTCCGTTACATTTTTCGTTGTGGACGCCATCCTGGTGAGCCAGCCACTCTGTCTCACCGTAGGACGACGTCCGCGATTTTGGGGCGAGATAAAGGCTGGCTTATCTTCGATATTTAATGATTGTAGCAACCTTCATTTCTCCACACGTCGAGGATCAGTTCGTAGCGGCTCAGGCGCATGCCCGTATAGATGCAATTGCTGGTGGAGAATATGTACCCGCCGCCAGGCATGCCATGCTTGAGAGCATAGCGGGCACTGGCGACGCACTGTTCGTCCGTACCCGTATCCAAAAGGCCGCAGTTGACGTTACCAATCAGGCAGACCTGACGGCCATATTTGCGTTTGACTTCCGCGATATCAACACCGCCTTGAGGATCCAGGCTATGCAGGGCATGGGGCTTACACTGCACCAGTTGATCGAGAATGGGCATGATGTTGCCATCGGTGTGCTTGATGGTGTACAAGCCCATCTGCCGGTAGCCGCGAATCAACCGATCCAGGTAGGGAGTAATGAACTCAGAAAATTGACTTGGCGACAAGAATGGCCCGTTGTTAAAGCAATAATCACTGCACAAAGCAAAACCGTCCAGGCCACTACCCATCAGGCTTTCCGCTTCCATCAACGCCCGATCAACCATTGATCGAGCGTCTCGGTGAACACCCTCCGGATCGTCCGCGATCCGGTAGACCAGTTGCTCGATGTTTTTAAGCTTGAGCGTCGCGTCCCCATGTTTTACTAAAAAAAAGTCCCGGCCGCTTTGTTCGCGAACGACCTCGATCAGCCGACGATATTCATCAGGTTTTTCCAATTGACTCGGCAAATGAAGAAAAATAGCTGAGTGCTCGTAGTGCCGGGCGGTGTCGATATAAAGTTGGGCCATGTCTTGCCGATGAAGCTGGCGTTCCTTTTCCTCCATCTGGTCCCATTGGTGGTAGGACCGGTGGGTCGGGTGGACTTTTCCGAAAGCCTCCATGGTCAGAAAGAATACCAGCTCAAAGTGCGGCACGCGGCCCGGAGGCTGTCGGCCGTCCAAGGCCATTTGAAATTTCTCACGGGGTGTCATGGTAAGCAGCCCTCCCCGCTGTGAATCGACACGGTGGCCAGTCCGTAAGGATCAACAGTGGAGTTTGCTGAAGGGATGCCCGGCTGCAGTTCTTCCAGGATCGTGTGGCGAGTCCTTTTTTTCGAAGGCAACTCCAACGGCAGAGGCTGCGGGCGACCGGTGGGGTTAACGCACCTGGCGACCACGGTCCGGTCGTTGTCCTCAGCCGGTTTTAACACCGGGGTCAAGACCTCACTTTGCCGTACCTTCAGAAACGCATGCGATTCCGGCAACGTTGGTCTTTCCGGCTCGCCCTCCGGCTGAACGAGCCACGGACGGACGTTAAAACTATAGCCCTTGGCTAGAACCTTGCTTGCGGTAAGGCTGTCCTGGAAAAGCTCCAGGCCATAGCAAAATTCGCAAGGCCCTTGATCGGACACCGGATCGGGGTACGTTGCGCAACGAACAACGGACACGGTCAGTTCATTTCCATCGAACGAACACCCGTAGCGTCCATCGTTGTAAACTGCCAATCCACCGCGCAGGCCAGCAGCGGCGCAGAAAAAGTGCATAGGCTGTTCGCCGTAGGACGGGATTTCCGGTAGGTCGGTCTTTAGCGGGGCAACCCGGTAGGGTCCGTCGCACCAGCCCCGAACCTCGGAGCCCAACGATCCAACACTAAAGATCAAGCGGGCCAAGGTTTCAACCTCTTGCCAATCGACGGCGACGTGAACGTCGATCCGCGAGCTTTGGCGACGAATAAAAAACGTCTGAGTAAAGGTCGATTTTCCCCACTGATGGACGGTAATAACTTTGTGTCCGCCTGAAATCGGGGTCTGCGTGATGTGAACCAATCGGGCAGAGTATTCCTTGCCGTTTGGCCCCAAGTACCAGGCCCGCTGCTCAACGTTGTAATCCAGGAAGTATTTACCTTCCCCGCAGAGCCGCCAGGCGGTCAAGGGACCCACCAGAACCAGTTTCTTATTTTTTTTTGAGACTAGAGAACGGATCCAGCCGTTTTTCGGATCGAACTCGACCCGGTAAATGTCGGTTTCAAACGTCCATCCACGGTGGGGTGCGATTCGTCGTTTCGGTCGGTGAACCAATCGAAAGGTCTTGTACCCAAAGGCCGGCAGAGCCTTAGCCTCAAACGACAGGCGGACCGGAAATATTTTGTTTTGCCAACAGTCGATCTCCTCGATGTCCACTGGCACGGTTGATCCCCCATCGTCGATGGCGAACCAGTCGTCGTGGCGAACCTGCTCGGCGGTACGCCCCAAGTCCACCTTACCGACCACCCGCGCGCTGCGGGTCCAGCCCAGGCTGTTAAAAACCGCGACTCGAACGTCTGGATTCTTGGGGCCTTGAATCCGTCGGCCCAAGCGCCAAGCGGCGGCGGCGCGGACAGTTTCGGCCAAGTCAATGGCCGTGCGGTAATCGCATTCCGCCTGCGCTTGGACGCAGGCGGATCCGCAGCCGGTGACCACATCGTGGAACTGGTTAAAAAGCACCATTTCCCATGCCCGACGCAGGTCTGCCCGAAATGCCTCGGTGTCCTGCCCGGCCAGAACCAACGCGGCTACGGCAAACTCGGCCTGCTGAAGGGTTGCCTCGGCCCTGCGATTAAGAGCTTTCATCTCCACGTGAGTTGTCAAACACCCCGTCATGATCGGCCCCATATCGCCATGATACTCCGTCAGACCCTTTAGGGCAGCTTTCGGCAAGGAATTATAATAGCGGCTTGGCAGTCCGTAAACCTGACGCCAACCCCGGGCCGACCCGGGCTTATAATAATGGTTGAGGCCGCCGATGTCGCCGATGCCCAGGGGGGCCCAAAGTTGATGGATTCCCACGGCTGAAAATGCCTGCCCGACCTGCTCCAGCCCGCCGGGTGTGCCTTCCGAAAGCACCGGCCATCCGGTGCCCTTGTTATTCGAACGCAAAGCCAATATCTTTTGGCCGCTTGGGGATATCCACCAGAAGGGTTCAATGGGCAGGGAGTAAAACTTTTCCCGCGGCCGCTTAAAAACAAAGATATTCAGACCCGCCTGAACCATCAAGTCCACCAGGGAATCTGGCTGGCAGGTAAAGCTGTCGGGGCACCAGCCTACCCTGGCGGTCACGCCAAACTTTTCCTTTGCGTATCGCTGACCAAAGAGGAACTGCCGCACGTGCGACTCGCCGGAGGGCAGGGCATTGTCCGGCTCGACCCACTGACCACCGACAATCTCCCACTGGCCTTTTTTCACCAGATGTTGAATCCGGGCAAAGAGGGCCGGGTCGAATCGCTCGACCATCGCATAGGCCGCCAGTTGACTTTGGGCGAAGGTGTATGAAGGATTCTTTTCCAACACCTCGACATGCCGGAGGAAGGTCGAGAGAACCATCTTGCGGCCGTCCTGCCTGCTCCACATCCACGCCAAGTCGATGTGGGCCTGGGGGATAATGTGGATGGTAAAGTCGCCGAACTCGACCAGGCAGTCCAAGTCCGCCGGCTGTGTAAGCGATGAGCCCTCCAATGCAAAATCGGGAGTTCGTTGTGGTTTAAGTTTTGTTTTTGTTTCGGGCATTGCCGGATAACCTTATAAATATCAACCTGCATACGGCATCACGTCGGAATTAGAGATTATGTACTCCACATTACAGAAATCGACGAAACCAATCAATCCCCGCCTCCCGAAAAACCGGCAGATAATCGTGCGGGCCTTCAGGACCCAAGATTCCGAACTGATCCGCCTTGCCGTAAAGCCGGTAGATTTTTCGACAATACTCCGCGATGATCCGCGGGCCTTCTTCTTCCGTGCCACCGTCCTGGCGCGAGTGACACAACAGCAGCGGCCGCGGTGCCACCAGGGCCGCCACCACGTCGTTGTCAAAATACCGCAACTGACCGGGAATCAGCCCATGGCTGTTCAACATCGACGAGCGGTGAGCGATGAGCGTCCCCAGATGATAATGCCCCACACACGAGACAACCGCCTTGATTCGTTCGTCGAATACCGCCGCCAGAACCGTCAGGCCTCCGCCCATCGAGTAACCCGTCGCCCCGATCCGGTCTGCATCCACCTCGGGGCGCGTCTGCAGGTAATCAATCGCCGACATCAGGTCACGAACAAGAATACCCGCCACCGTTTCCCCACGCATCGCCTGATACATTCCCGCGATCTCGAACCAATCGTTCCGAGGCCCGGAACTGATCGCGTTGTCGATCCGCCGGTCCCCGAATCCGAAGTGGTCGTGGATGAATACCGGAAATCCCGCCCGCACGAAATCCGTTACCCAACTCTCGTCCTTCTGACACACTCGGCCTTCCCAATAATGCCCGCCGTGGCAGTGAATGCCCAGCACCGTCGGCGCAGGCTTTTTCATATCGTGCGGAAGGTAAAACTCTGCCGCCGTCCGCTCTCCGCTGGCCACACGGTAAGTCAAAGTCTGGCGAATAAAATATTGATTTTCCATCGTCTCAATGATTCGGGCCTCGGGATCCACCGGTCGATGCGGAAACCCGCCCGTCAAATCCTCGAACACCTTCATCGCCCGACCCCGCTCACGGTTCCAGGTTGCCAATTTCTCGACCTTAGTTCCAATCGGTTGACACTTAAGGCGGTTTCCCAACGAAACCGTGGAAGGCTTTTGTCGATGCGGTAACTTTAAGCCGGTCAGCCATTGACCAAATTCTCGAATTGCTTCTCCGGTGAGAAATTTTCCACGCCCCACCGTCTGCAGACAAAGCGCCTTTTCCACTCCGGCCTGGATGTATGCTCGGCGAACCTTTTTGAAAAATGGCAGGACCATGGTCGGGGCTAAAAGATCATCGCTTCGCGAAAGAAACATCGGCCGGGGGGCCACCGCTCCCCCTAAGTCCGACAGGTCAGCAAACTTGAGCAAATTCGGCACGTATTCAGCCCATGTGTCGAAAACGTGTTGCTCGATCCGGTCCCGGTAATCGCCCAGACACCGAAAACAGGCCAGAAAATCCACTTCAGAGTCAAGCAGTCCACTGCAAATTGTTGCCAGGTTCAATCCCTGAAACCCTACCACCCCCATCGGCTTGTCCCGCAGTGTCTCCTGCCCGCGAAAGTGCTTCAGCACCCGCAACACGTCGAGAACGATTTGACCCGTCAGAGTTTTCCCAGTCAGCAACAGATCCCGAATTCCCCGGCCCCACGGGTCCATATATGTGGTCTTGTGGTTGAGCGGAAACTCTCGCTCCTCGAATCCTGCGAACACCGGCGCAATCACCGCCCATCCATGCTCCGCCAGCCAATGCCCCAGGCTTCGCCGAACCTCCAGCGTTACCGCGTAGGTCCCATGCCCCGCATCCGCCCGCGAGAGCAGAACCATCGCACCTTTGACCTCGCCTTGCCGGGGTGAATGGTAAAACACCGGTAATGGATTAATCCCATCCGGCCGTAAAACAATCTTTCGCTCAACAACAAACTCCCGCACCAGCGTATCCGTCTCCTCGGCCTCGCCAGGAGCAATGGCCTCGCCGGCTATTCCTAGAAGTTGCGGCAAAAAAGTCCGGGGGGATATCAGGACAGGTTGCTTTCGTTGCGTCACGGTAATTTCCTTTGAGTATCTTTCATCTTTGAGCGATTACGATTTGGAAGGCACACGGTCAGGCTGAATCATACCGAAGCATCGTGGATGGTCTTACAAACCGATGTCCTCGGCACGGAACCAGTTACTTCCGATTGGCGCCCACTCCGCGTGACCGTCGGTAAACAGGATGTTCTGACCGGCATCGTGTGGGGTGTATTTATCAATATACTTGATGTCAAAGTGGTAGTAATAGACATCGAAGAATAACGGTGCCACTACCTCCTGATTCAATCCTCGCTTCCATACGTTGTTGAACCCGTACGTTTCCCAGTCCACGTTGTAGGCCGTATAGGACTGGTAACTCCAACTGGGGGGGCTGGTATTCCAAGCGTCGATCCACTTGCCCAATTCCGGCTTCGAAATGTATCCTGGGCAGTAGTAGACCTTGTAATCGCCAATGTATTTGGGACAAAATAAATCTAGAAAATGAGATCGCACTACGCCCATCACGTACTGATAACTGGGCGTTAGCCGTAAAAACCAGGTACTGATGTAATAAACTTCCTGCCCCGATTTGAAAGGATCCTTTTTGTTGACGTATAAATAAGGCCATTTCCCATTAGACTCATTGGCATACATCAGGTATCCAATCCCCTGCTGACGAAAGTTGCTCAGGCAAATGGTTCGCCGGGAAATTTCACGGGCCTGGTTGAGCGCCGGAAGTAGTATGCTGATCAGCACGGCGATAATGGCCACCACCACTAATAATTCTATGAGGGTAAAAGCTTTTCGCTTTGGCTGATCTCTGAATGTTGACCGCCGGCCATTTGTGCATTTTGGATTTTCGGTTTTATTTTTTAGATTAATCTGCATAGCTTTTCTTCCTATTCATCGACATCTATTTGACTAATGACAATTATTCATCATTGCAGCGGTTCACGGTCAGACGAACCGCCACATGAATACCTTAATACAAACTCCTACTCCAGGTTTTCCAACACAATCGCCATATCTGCCGCCGTTACGCCACCGTTCCCATCCAAGTTTCCGCCGGTCAAGTTGATCGGTCCCAGGTTCACCGGTGCGAGCAGTGTCACGCCTGGGAAGGATGCCGCAAGCCACTGGCAGCCCTTCACCGTAACGTCATAGATTCCGTAAAGAGTATCATCGTGAACCGAAAACTGGCCCAGCGAATCCAAAATAACCGTCTTCTTCAATTTACTGATTCCGCTTTGGAAGAATTCCACCGTCACGGCCACCTCGGATTTATCACCCATGTACCCGCCCAGATTTACGGTGCCTGAAACGTTGTTTGCCGGCACACCGGTAATCTCATGGAGTACCTGGCGATATGCCAACGGCACGGTTGGGCTGGTCTGCCACCAACTGGGTAACTGATTGTAAACCCAGGTGTACACCCCGTGACTAGTGCTCCAATCCAGGGATTGGCGAAACTTATCGGGCGTGAAATAATTCAAATAAAATTGACTGGGATCCTCATACCAGATATTGTTTGCATCCAACCAAGTGCCGAAGCCCATGCCTACCTTCGCTAAGTAGCGGGTGGGATCAGTGCTCAAGGTGGCCCCGCCGTTGTGGTACGCAATGGTGTACTGAAACTGGCTTTCATTATAATTGTAATAGGCGTCCTCATGGCCTTCCACCAAGCGGATCTGGTCGCCCGCCTCGTCCAGCAGGCCGTCGAGGAACATCGGCAGCAGGCCATATACGTTTTCCGGCAGGGCAATTCCACTGCGCCAAGCCTCGCTATTGGCCATGGTAAACAGGATGGTAATCACCCGGCCGGGATTTTTCACCTTCAGCGTCTGCGCAATCTGCTGGGCCCGCAGCCGCACCTGCGCCTGATACTCGGCGAAGGTCTTGGTATTCTTGTACTTGGAAAGGCTGTATTGCCAGACCGGTATGTTGCTGTAGCACTCGGAGTCAAAGAGGATATTGGTCACGTTGGTCTGGTACATCCGATCTGCCAGGTAGCCCATGTTCGACACCACGTAGTCAAACCCGCTGTCGAACCAGTCCGGAGTACCTGTGGAATAAGAGCAGGAACTGTAAACCTGGAAGAAGATATTCTCGCGTAATCGAGTAAAGTCGGTGGTGTTGAGGTAATTAACGTCGGTGGTGATCCGCGACCTGACCGAGCTGGGCATGGTGCCCCCGTACCAACCGTACGCTATAAACCCGAGATTAGAGTCGGAGATACGACCCAAATCCACAGCCACCCCATCAAAGGGAACGAGCTCGGCCGCAGCCGTGTTGTCGTGCAACCATTGAATGGTGGGCACGTCCCAGCCAAACTCGATGACCTTACCCCGCTCGGCCCGGACGGCCGTCGAGAAGATCAATCCCACCGTTGCCAACAGAATTCTGTAATCCATTATCCTACCTTTCATCGCGTGCCATCCACATGTACGCGTCGTGTTCCACTCTACGGCGAGGGTAAGGCAGCGAGCCTTGCCCTCGCGAAATCTTTTGGACCTATTTCATCCGTCGCTTCAAACCCAGGACCGACAGTCCCAGAAAGACCAGCAGACTTGCCGGCTCAGGCACCAGAGTGATATCCATTGCCGGGCTGGTGGTCCCCGCGTTAGCCTCAGAACTGTCGAACGCTGCGTCGGTCGCCGCCGCGGCTCCCGCCGGACCGATCGCTATCGTCACGGTCACCGGGCCAGCCGTCGAGATCCGGTCGTTGATGAATTTGGCCAGTCCGGCCGAGATGTTCGCGTCGGTGTAGGCATACCAGAGAGCACCCGTGGGCGTGTAGACCCATTCCTCGCCGGCAAAGACCGTCGCCTGGCTGCCCCAGTTCACGTTGTAGGCGGGCAACAGACCGGCCACAATGTTGTTCGTAATCGCACTATTCCAGGTCATCGCCGACAGGTCCGGGTTAACCGCCAGCCCAGCAAGTTCCAGACGCTGTTGCGGCACGGTCTGGTAGGCCCGCATCCGCAACGTCACCTCGCTGACTGACTGACCAGGGGCAATCTGCGGTAATGTGAACTGCAGAACTCCCGCCCGCGTCACGGTCGAGTGGTTTCGGCAATAGACTCCGATGGTCGCCGTTGAGTAGTTGGTGTCCATCCCCGCCGCGTTGCTCTGGATGTACGTGTCCTCCACCAAGGAGGCCGAGACGATGCTCGCCGACGTGATCGACGTCAGGCCAACCGACATTCCCAACACCAAAAATAGAACCACACACTTTCTCATAAGATACTCCTTTCGAAAACTACATATAACTTTTTGCAAAACGTGCAACACATTGTTACCACAAATTTTGCATGACACCGAATTTTCCCTTTTCCTCCAACTAGAATTCCTATTCCGTCGCTCTGCTACTCCATGACGCTCAGGATGATCGATAGGTCCGTGCTGGTAATCTCATTGTCACCATCGCAGTCACCACTGGTCAGGGTGAAGGCGCCCAGATTGAGCGGCTCAATAGCAGAAACTACAATCTGAGACAGAAAGGCTTTTTGCAGCCAGGCGCAACTCTTAATATAAATGTCATAAGTCCCTGCAGAAACGGGTCCGGTAGTGACAAAACTGCCATCGCTACCGAGCAACACCGTCTCTTTGTGTACGCTAATTCCAGATTGCTTAAAGTCCACCGTTACCGCCACTTCCGATCGGTCACCCGTATAATTGTCCAAGGTTACCGTACCGCTCACCGCGGGCTTGGTCAGGGTGATCTCCAATACCGGGCTGATTCCCTCGGGGGCCTCAGAACTGCCGAACGACGCATCGGTCACCAATGCGGCTCCCGCAGGACCGACCGCGATCGTCACGGTTACCGGACCAGCCGTCGATATCCGGTCACTGATGTATTTGGCCAGTCCGGCCGAGATGTTCGCGTCGGTGTAGGCATACCAGAGAGCAACCGTGGGCGTGTAGACCCATTCCTCGCCGGCAAAAACCGTCGCCTGGCTGCCCCATTCCACGTTGTAGGTGTCGGGCAACCGACCGGCCACAATGTTGTCCGTAATCACACTATTCCAGGTCATCGCCGACAAGTCCGGGTTAACCGCCAGCCCAGCAAGTTCCAGACGCTGCTGCGGCATGGTCTGGGTGGCCCGCATCCGCAATGTCACCTGGTTGACGGACTGACCCGGGGCGATCTGCGGCAAGGTGAACTGCAGAAATCCCGCCCGCGTTACGGTCGAGTAGTTTCGGCAATAGACGCCGATGACCGATGTGGCGTAGTTGGTGTCCGCCGCGTTGCTCTGGATGTACGTGTCCTCCACCAGGACGGCCGACACCACACTCGCCGATGTGATCGACGTCAGGCCAACCGACATTCCTAACACCATCGATAGAATTACACACTTCCTCATAAGATACTCCTTTCAGAAAATATTGATAAAGACTTTTTTTATACAAACCTACTTGCAAAACAAGGCTTCTCTTCAATCCAAAATCTAAACACTGGAATTTCTATTGGTCGCCCTGCTGATCTATGTTGTTCAGAATGATCAACAGGTCCGTGCTGGTAATCTGATTGCTGCCATCGGCGTCACCACTGGCCAGGTTGAAGGCACCCAGGTCAATCGGCTCGGAGATCACGGTCTGAGATAGAAAGGCTTTTTGCTGCCAGACACAACCCTTGACGTATATGTCATAAGTCCCTGCAGGGATGGGCCAGGTGGTAACAAAACTACCATCGCTGCCAAGCAACACCGTCTCTTTGTGTACGCTGCTTCCGCTCTGCTTCAAGTCGACCGTTACAGCTACTTCCGATCGGTCACCCGGATAATTGTCCAAGGTTACCGTACCGCTTACCGAAGTTCTGACGAGGTTCGAAAACAAAGCTTCAAAGTCGGCTTTAGTACCCGTGTAATTGTCATAAATCTGGAAAATATCTATTGAGCCATCAAAGGCATAGTCGCCACCCGTTGTGATATTGTACCGCATGCCGACATACACGCTTTGACTATTCCATGAGCTGGGTTCAGCGGTCCAATCAGTTGTCCAGCCGCCGAAGAGTGCATTAGTTCCGGTAGTGTCTGAAAGTTTACGTATATATAGCTTACAATCTATCTGGGTTCCCAGATCACTCCATGACGCCGCACAAAAGTAGGTTGCATTTGGGTCAAACCAGCTCTCGTAATTTCGGATATACCACGACTGGGTTACCCAGTCCCGACTAAGATCCAGTCGAACAAAGTCCATGTAACTGCCACCGGCTTCGCTGCTAAAATAGAATACCATGCCCTTGTATACAGGATCGGAATCGTACGGCCCGCCGCCCACACAGGCGATGGCCGCCGTCTTCTCACTCGACCAGTTGGGCTTCACGATCGCCACCATTGTATTCTGGCCCCACGTTCGATTATCGGTGTCCCCATAATCCACTATGTTAAAGTACTTATTGGCGTTGCCATTCGGGCCCCCGTAGATCACCCCACCGAAATCAATCGGAACATTAAGATTGCTGCCGGATACGGTAGTGCCTTCCAACAAAACCCCGTCCCACGGGGCGTCGACGGGACCGATTGTCAGATTCTGATCCTCATTGTAGTTTGCCTCCGTCTTAACCGTCGCTCCAGCAGTCGCTGACACCAGCAACATCACCATCCACAGATACATCGCGTTCTTCATTTGTGTCTCCTTTATATAAACTCCTGCCACTCTCCGCCGCGGGACCATCCCGCGACGGTTGTTCTTGATTTAGTATGATAAAATCTGACGGGAAAACACGCCCGCCTGATTTTGAAACAACGATATATAATTGTCATACGCACGATCCACAGATGCATCCGGGTCGTTCAACACTTTGCAAGCGGCCAAGGTGAATAAATCGAACACGGGTGAGGGGTACGGCAGTTCCGGCTCGGCGAATTTGAAAATCTCTTTCCGTGTCGATTCATATTCCGGATCGTCCGGAACTCTCGGACAGGCCTTGATGAAGGAATTGGAGCGATGGTTGAATTCCCCTTCTTCCACATGCCGGATATCCAACTCGTATTCCGACTGTGGGTTCACGTATTCTTTCAAGAAACTCCAGGCACATTCCTTGATTGCAGGCTCCAGGTGATTATTGATGATCCAAATGTACGAATTGAACAACACGAAGGGCCTGCCTTGAGGATGCAGCCGAGGCACCGCGAAACCCAATGGATTGGGCATCTTGGCGTGATACAAATCCGAATTGCGCTTGGGATTTAGTTGCTGCATGGAGATGGGAATCAATCCATCAAAAAAATCACGCAAAATCTGTTGTGTCAAAGATAGGTCTAAGCACTCATGGGGAGTCGGAATGTATGCACGCAACTTCCATTTTAGTTGTTTCAGAAGGTTCAAGGCTTCGATACCGACAGCTCGTTCAATGGGCGGGGCCTGGGCCGGCGTCATTCGGGCCGATAAATTTTCGTAAAAACCATGGAAAAAGAACATTAAGAATGAATTCAGCGGTGTCCCTAAAAAGGAATACTTAACGTCCGGCTCTCGAGCAACACGTTCTACAGTTCGAACAAAGGCATCCAGGGACGAAAACGCTTCTTGCGGTTCAATCTTCAACTGCTCGAATCTTGATTTGTGGTAGACCATGCCGGATAAGATGGAATGAAATGGCAGTCCGTAGATTCGGTTCTTGACGGTAGCCGCATCGACGGCCACTTGGTACAGATTGTCCTTCTGTGGCCAAGACGCAAGCCGGTCGGTCAAATCCTCGCACATCCCCATGTCCACCAACCCCTTCAGATCGTTCATCGTCGTTTCAAAAAAAGCAGCCCGCTGGTCCCACGTAAACAATCGAACAATCAGGCGGTTTTTTGAGGAATTGTCGTGGATATTCTCATGCAAAATCTGCCGGAGAATGATTTTTTGATGATTTTTATGGGAATGTTCAACAATTTTCCCCCATAAATGTTTCACCAAAATTTTCTTGGGGTCCAAGATAGGCACATGAATAGTTATAGCGTCTTTCTGTTTTATGTTAACATAAGTGCCGCTTCCGCCTTTTCTTATAACTATATTTTCATTTGCTAGATCATTAAGAACTTCCCGCATTGTGCCAGGCGAAACCCCCAGCTGATTCGCAAAGCGGGCTTCGCCCATGAGCTTTTGGCCGGGCTGATATTTTCCGCTGGTGATTGCGGTAATCAGTTCGTTTTTGATCATTTCTTTTTTTGTTTGTACCGAATTCGCCATAAAAGATACCGCCTTAATTTTATCACTCTATTATGTATCGCTTAATACCATAATACGAAAACCACTATATAATACTTTATACATAAAAAAATATCCTGTCAATGTTTTTTTTAAAATTCTACCGATTCACAAATTCAGAATTCCGCCGCGGGCTTCGACGGATTTGCGGATTTCAGCATAATCCAGGGTTTTTATGTCGCTACCGTTTCTCAGACTTAAAGCTGCGGCGATGCCGGCGGCTTGACCGAGCATGGCACAGGTGGTCGTCACCCGGGCGGAGGAAAGGGCTAATTGATCGGCAGAAAAGCATCGTCCGGCTACGAGCACATTGACAGCATGGCGGGGGACCAGTGACCGAAAGGGAATCTGATAGGGAGGAACCATCATAGCCTGCTGATCCAGAACGTAGGTACGTTTGTCGTCGTCCGGCTTATGGGCATCAAGATAGAAGGTGCCGCGGGCGATCGCATCGGAGAAAGTGCGGCCTGCGCGAAGATCGTCCACCGTCAGGACATACTCGCCAACCGTCCGGCGTCCCTCGCGGATACCGATCTGGGCGGCACAACCGTCGAACCGCCAGGGTTTTCCTTCCACCTGTTGATAGTAATCCAGCACCTGCATCATTCGCCGCCGGGCAGCAATCTCAGCCGCAGTAATTTCCTGAGTGTCAGTCGCATCAAAACCGGGAATCTTGATTTTGAGTGCCTTGCCGCGTTCCCCATTGGGCCAAATGCTAACCATTGGCAGGTCTTCCCGGTTTCGGATGGGCGTAAACCACCCGTCCGGCATCCGCCCAGGGGCATCCACCTCGCGAACAAAACCCATCATAGACATGGGCAGTTGAACGTGATCCGCTTCGCGGCCTTTAACTGTTTCCAAATTTGCGGCATGAACAAGTTCCGCCTCCCCCGTGCAATCAATAAATATCTTGGCCCGAACCGCCTCAGGCCCGGATTTGCCACAGAGAATGGCCCCCTCCACACGTCCATGACGAACGACGGCGTCCACAAAACGGGTGTGCAACAGCAACTTCACCCCGTGTTTCAGAAGCAATTCCTGCAAGACGAAGGCCAGGACATGGTGATCGAAAACACGGGCCGCCTTATGCGGCGTATTGGGAACATAAGGGGCGATGGCTTGCCACTGCTCCAGATCGGAAAGAATCCGATCGAAAATTTGACCCTGTCCGGCCGTTTCACCGCAAAAGGAGGCTACGCCGCCGGTCGTGGCATTACCGCCCGTAATGCCGAAACGCTCGACGAGAAGGATCTTGGCCCCGGATTCTGCCGCGGCGCAGGCCGCACAAACGCCCGCAATGCCGCCCCCGACTACGGCAATGTCGGCTTCGTATCGCACCTGAACGGAACGGTTCCAGAGCATGGTATTAGGTGTCGCTATCAAATCATCCATGTGTTTGAGCTCCATAACGCCGATCCAGACTGACTCCGGCAAAAGATTTCATTTCGACTTTGCGCCAAAACACAGGCGGCCGCGTCGCCCAACGTTCCAGCAACTCGCGGTTCCCCGCCCGGCGAAGGATCGACCATTCGCTCTTTCGCCAGAAGCGGCTATAGGTGTCCCAGAAAGAGATGCCGGCGGCCCCGGCGCCATAATAGTCCAATATCCTGGGAATCATCGTCTCAGGCGGTAGGTGCCTGGGGTATAAATCAGGACAAATGTCCACGGCAAATCCCTCAGCCAGGCACCGATATTGGGCGACGTTCTCCGGGGTAATCCAGGTCCCGTCAAATGCCTCTGCGGAAAAACAGGGATGAATGATCAGTCGATCGACCAATCCCTGTCGGATCCAGGCTTCCACGTCCAGCCCGAAGTACAGGGACTGGCGGGGGCTATTCATGACCACGGCCGAAACGCCCAACCGTTTACCTCGCCGAGATCCCACTGTGTCCACCAAGCTCCGCAGGTCACGCATAAATTCGGTGACATAACCGGCCCGATGCCGCCAGAGCCGCTCGTCCATCCGATCCAGGATTCGGGGATCCTGACCGTATTGTTTCTGAAAAGATTGGATTACCGGCTCCTCGAAAAGCACGAACGGATACGATCTATTGTACAAGATGTTCACACCATCGAGATCATAGCGAGTAAGCTGCTCTTGAAAGAGGTCCAAAAACAATTGACGTACCGGCGAATATGCCAAGCTGAAGTGAGGCATGGCCGATCCAGTTTCGTCCCGAGTCCAGAATTGCCGGTTTTCAAAAAAGAACCCACCGTCGCCCGGCCAGGTGAAAAAACTGAAGGGAAATCGTGTGCCCATGAACCTCAGACTGGCATAGAATTCCAAGCCCAGATCGTGGACGCACCGGGGAATCAATTCCAAGGGATCGGCTTGGGCCATGAGCTGCCGCAGGTCGCGGGGAATGTAATTGGGGTAAAACCAGGAATTCTCGCATGGGGGCAAAACCCGGCCGATTTCTGTTGGGTAGTAGCAATTCTCACCCTTGACGGTTTCCCAGCACATCACCCGAAAATCACTATCGCGGAAAGGTTCCAGCAGTTCCTGCAACTCCCCTTTGTTCCTCGGCCAACCGCCCCAGAAGGAGCTGTCAAACAGAGCTATAGATCGCCGACATGACGCTTTATCCTCGCTCTCCGCCGGCACCAACCGGACATAGGCCAGGACAGCCAAAGTTCCCGCGAAGGCCTCGTGGGGCAAGTTGGCTACGATTAGCTTCTCCCCCCCATGTACATGCGCGGTCTTCCAGCGAACTTCCAGAATATCATGAAGGGGATCGACGTTTTTTTCTTTCACCAAGCCGGATTTGGGGCCATAGTGCTCGTCGCTGAGGGTATCGAACACCGGGTCTTGAGTAAGTTTCGCTCGCAACAGAACCTGTCCGCCCTTGCCGCCCCACTGGGGGCTAAAGGCCCAGAAACTAGAGGGGGTATGACCGGAGTAAATCCCCAGAAAAATGGTATACTCGCCTGAAACATTCAAGGGAATATGAACGGAACTTACCTCGGGTTGACCATTGGAGCAAAAGATCAAAGTGCCGTTACCAACCTCACTTTCATACGGCAGAGCCCCCCACTTCCCAGCAGCGGGCCGGTCACAGGAATTCGCGGGGGTAAGAAACTGGCCAAGATTACAGACCCTTTCCTCTTTCGTGCGCATCGAAGTCACAGATTACTCCATTATATACTGCTTAATGTGATTACATATAAACCACTATGTATTTTTTTATATATAAAAAATCATATCCTGTCAACATTTTGGTATTCAATTAAGGCCAAACACATCTTGCTTATACCGATATTTAATTAACAATATTTCCTTCGTGGCAACATACCGGAATACCAAAATCAATTTAAGATTTAAAGGAACATATGCTTTTTTCTTGACAGTATGAAACTTCAAAACTACACTATACCACATAATCAGTATAACAAAAAACAACTATATAGCAAATTGATGTGTGAGATTGTTGATCGTTCGTATTGGATTAACGCTAGCGGCCGCCAACTGACAACTACCGCCAACGAGTATACAGTCTTTGAGATGGTAACCGTGCAACTACCGGCAGGGCACAGAATCGGTGATAAAGTTTGAGAATTTTGAGGATCGAGACTCGATAAGTTATTTGGGTGATGGATAATAAAGGAAAAATGAAACCACGTGAAATCATTCAACGCAATCTGCAACTGGCCGATCCGGTACGGATCGGATTTGCTTTTGGTGAAAATAGAATCGACGATTTTCTCGGTGGCGGCGTGGAGCCGTCTGTCACATGGAAACGTCACGTCTGGATCGAAGACAACTTCGAGTATTCCGAGGACGAATGGGGCAATGTCTGGCATCGCATCGTAGGCAAAAGCGTCAGGGGGGAAATCCACACACCCGTCTTGGACGATTGGGCGAAGCTCAAGAATTATCGCCTGCCCGATCTGGACGATCCGAAGCGGTATGAGAAGACCCAAAAGGCGTTCGCGCAGGAAACGGAACGATTCCGGCTGGGCTATCTTCCCGGGTTTCCCTTCGCCATCTGCCGCTACATGCGAAAAATGGAAATTTACTTCCAGGATCTTGTTCTGGAGCGTGAGCATGTCGATGACCTGCACGAGCGGGTGACGGGGTTGTTGGAACGGATGATTTTCCGATTGGCCGATGCAGGCGCCGACGGGATATTCTTCGCCGAGGATTGGGGCATTCAGGACCGGCTTTTGATCAGCCCGACGATGTGGCGGGAAATCTTTAAACCCCTCTATAAACGTCTCTGCAAAGCGGCCCACACGCGGGATCTGTTTGTGTTGATGCACTCGTGCGGGTACAACTGGGAAATTCTCGACGACCTAGCCGAGGTCGGCGTCAACGCATTTCAGTTCGATCAGCCGGGGCTTTATGGTTTGGAGCGGTTGGCGGAAAAACTCCAACGGTTGAAAGTCTGCCTGTTTTCGCCAGTAGACATTCAAAAAATCCTGCCGACAGGCGACCGGGCCTGCATTGAGGCGGAAGCGAAGAAAATGGTCCAACTGTTCGGCCACCACGGTGGGCTGATTGCCTGCAACTATGGGGATTTGAGTGGAATTGGCGTAAAACCTGAGTGGGATCAGTGGGCCTATGAGACGTTTGTTCGGGAAGGGAAGGGAGTAGGGTTGGCCTTGGCCTAGTGGAAGACAAAAGAGAACGTACCAGTAAAAGCCAGGCGACCGATCACACAGAAGGAGTTTGACAATGACAGAACCGTTGTGTCTGCGATTACCGTTCAGTGGAATCATCCCTCCAATGGTTACGCCATTGCTGGATAAGGATCGATTAGATGTGGAGGGTTTGGAGCGGTTGATCCACCATATTCTCGACGGCGGCGTACATGGTTTGTTTGTGTTGGGTACGACCGGTGAGGCCCCAAGCTTGAGCTATCGCCTTCGTCGCGAATTGATCGACCATACCTGCCGTCAGGTTGCCGGAAGGGTTCCAGTTCTCGTGGGAATTACCGATACCTCCTTTGAGGAATCCGTCAACCTAGCCCGTCATGCTGCCAACGCCGGCGCGCAGGCCGTGGTCTTGGCCCCTCCGTATTATTTTCCCGCCGGCCAACCAGAGCTTTTAGAATACCTCGAACACATGGTCCCACAATTAACGCTCCCGCTTTTTCTCTACAACATGCCCAGTCACACCAAGCTCTTCTTTGAACCGGAAACGGTGCGAAAGGCAGCGGAAATTTCCAATGTGATCGGTCTCAAGGACAGTTCCGCAAACATGATCTACTTTCACCAACTCCAACTGCTCTTTGAGAAATGTCCTAAGTTTTCCCTGCTGGTCGGGCCGGAGGAATTGCTCGCCGAGACCCTGCTTTTGGGGGGGCACGGCGGTGTGTGTGGCGGGGCAAACCTGTTTCCGCGATTATACGTTGATTTGTATGAGTCCGCCCTGCGACACGACCTGGAAAAAGTGGTCGCCTTGCACCGCAAGGTAATGCGAATCCGCGCCACGATTTACAGCGTGGGCAAGTACGGTTCGAGCTTCCTCAAGGGCATCAAGTGTGCCCTGTCGTGCTGCGGGATTTGCAATGACTTCATGGCTGAACCCTTCCACCGGTTCCGCGATGAAGAACGAACTCAAATCAAAAAATACCTTCAGGAACTTGGGTAACAGCAGTTTTCTAACAGCCTGCGGCGACATGAATAGGAACAATTCATTCAAGGTAGTGGGAGACCACTGCTTTAAACATCTTAATTGGCGCAACCTCCTATTTTTGAGATACTTGACACGGCAGGTGTGTATTTTCAAGGAGGTTGGGACATGGATCGTCCTTCGGCGGAGTTATTGGCACGGATGCCTTTGGCACAGGCGGTATTGGCGTTGGGGCAGTGGGCGGTGAATGATGACCATTTGGCCTCCTTGTTCGAGCGGCATCGGGGACGCTGCTACGAAAAGGTGATTTCCTTTCCGGTCATGGTGCAATTGATCGCCGATGCCTTGCTGGAACACGCGGCAGCGGCCACCAGAGCTTTTCCCGGTCTCGGGAAGCGGGTCAGTTGGAGGCCACCGTTCAGGCGGCGTATGGAAAGCTGCGTCGGTTGCCGATTCCCCTGAGTATGGCCTTTCTGAACGAAACGGCGGACCGCCTGCGCGAGATTTTTCCAGATGAGGCCCGTCGCTTGGGTCCCCCGAGCCTGCGGGGGATGCAAGTCGTTATCCTGGACGGCAAGGCGATCAAGCGGGTGGTCCGGCGGCTCAAGAAACTGCGGGGGGCGTCGAGCGGCC
>Ga0265292_1000819_pt1 | contig 34551 bp, 35 predicted proteins | sample Munlanlewell296A_FD_189080 | JGI IMG/M metagenome (GOLD analysis project Ga0265292, IMG submission 189080) | Leachate microbial communities from a municipal landfill in Southern Ontario, Canada - Leachate well 296A | ecosystem: Engineered > Solid waste > Landfill > Unclassified | place: Canada... | reverse complement strand
ACCAAGAGAAGATGGATAAGCAAATAGAGGATCAGCAGAAAGGCTTATTCAAGTAACAACGGCAAACAAGATGGTACCTTTCAGGACTATCTTTTCAAGCCACCTCCTCTGGGGGTGGTAGTTGACTCAGCCCCTGCTTTTTTGAATTCTTCCCATCTTCTGAGCTTTTCAGGAGAAACGAATTCATTGACAAAACTGTTTGCTTCTTCAAGCCATTGGAGTTTTGCTTCAGCCGAAAGACCCTGAAACTCCTTCAGCTTTTCTTTTGAGAGGCGAAAACTGAAAGGCGCTTTTCTTTTCGTGGTGTTATTCATCCTTATTTCCCATTTGTTCCAACGCTTCAAGCGCTTCGATATCGGCAATATCCTGCGGCCTGTGCGCTTTATTTTTTAAAAATATCAGATGTTTTTTGGAAATGACAGGGATTTTTATACCCCTTGCTTCAAATATGACTACCTCTCTTTCTATTTCATCAAAACTGATAGGTTCGTCTATAAAAACATCAACCAAATTCATTGGCTTAACAGGATGGTAAAAACTAAAAACCTCCATGCCTTTCTCTTCCTTCCATGCTTTCCTGTTGAGCGGATTGATAAAATCTTCAGCTTTTACGGGTGGCTTAGGTCTATACCCGAGATCATTCATGACGGCAATAAATTTCTGCAGATTCTCCGTACTCATCTCTACAATAAGGTCGATATCTGCTGTCAGACGTACGACTCCGTGAAGAACCAAAGCTACCCCGCCGGCAACTGAATATTTTACATTTTTATCGTCAAGTTTTCTGAAGACCTCTTCGTAAAGCATATTTAAAAGTATATCAGATATTTGAAAGTCTGACCAAGAATTGCCTTTTGTGGTATCAGTATCCACATAGGGATGTACCTTTAACAGAGGAGGGGAGTAGGTTTTGCCTTTCATGCCCCTCTGTGAACGAGAGGCATGAAAGGTAGAAGAAAGAACTATTTCTTTGCTGTCTTGGGTTGCCCTATCGCATCAGTAAGGTTCTGCTTCTGGGCACTGATCTGCTCTGAGAGCGATTTGGCAAGGTCGCCGGCCTGACGGATTTTGCCTGCCTGCAACTGTTCTTTTATACCGGTCATGTCGAGTTCAAGCTTGCCGATTGCGGACTGAAGCTCCTCTTTTGACGCAGCGACTTTTTTCTTGATTGCCGTTGCCGCGAGAGTCTTTGTTTCGTCTAAAGCCTTCTGAACATCCGGGAGCATCGCGTCGATTTCTTCTTTCATCTTTTGCTTGTTCTGGTCTACAAGGGATGCAGCCTGCTGCGCTATTTTTGCGGCTTCCATAGCGGCTGTTTTGGCCTCGTCATATTTCTTTGCCGCGACCATCTCGCCAGCTTTTTTCATTTCATCCTGGGCCTTTGTGAATACATCCTGAACGTACAAATCGGCTTCTTTGGCTTTTGCGTCGGCTATCGCCTTTTCGGCGTTAGCTATTTCCTGCGTCGGCGGCTTTGCACAGGCAAAGATTAGCGAAAGAGCAAATACGCATACGATCAACCCCGTTTTCCAAACTGCTTGCTTCATAGTAACTACCTCCTGTATAAAATGATTTTTGAAACGTACCATTATAAAAAAAACCGTATTGCAAGTGCAAGACAAAATTCATGCTTTCACGTTGAAAGGGAAGGGCAGACGGGCTTCAATGAGTCTATCCACGGGCAACAGGAGTATTGACGGTTGGATTGGATTGACATAACAGTTGTAAAGAGAAAAGATTTAGAATAAAATGTCTCTGTAAAGCCGTACATGAAGTAAGCATTCAGTTAGGGGTTGAGAAATCCTCCCCTTTGCAAGGGGAGGTTGGAGGGGTTTTGAAAAATAATTAAAACCACCCCTACCCCTCCTTGTAAAGGAGGGGATTAAACCTGTAACCAAAGGATTACGTATATGACCATTAATAATCTTGAAATACATTTCATAGGAGGAAGAGGCATATGGCAACAATCAAAAAGATAACGGCAAGGGAGGTCCTTGATTCAAGAGGCAATCCTACGGTAGAAGTAGATGTTAGGCTCGACAACGGTATCCTTGGAAGGGCTGCCGTGCCTTCAGGGGCTTCAACGGGAAGCAGGGAAGCGATTGAATTGAGGGACGGCGACAGGAAACGCTATCTCGGCAAAGGCGTTCTGAAGGCCGTAACAAACGTCAATAAAGTAATTGCCCCTAAACTAATCGGTACGGACCCACGGAAGCAAAAACAGATCGATTCCCTTATGATCAAACTCGATGGCACTGAAAACAAGGCAATGCTTGGGGCCAATGCAATCCTTGGGGTTTCTCTTGCCGTGGCAAAGGCTGCTGCGCAGGACAAAAATGTGTCCGTGTTTAAATATCTCGGCGGCAATAATGCGCAGCGTCTGCCGGTCCCGTTCCTGAATATCCTCAACGGAGGCAAGCACGCAGATAATAATGTAGACATACAGGAATTCATGATCGTGCCGAAAGGCGCAAAGTCTTTCAGTCAAGCCCTGAGAATGGCTGCTGAGACATATCACACTCTAAAATCGGTTTTAAAGTCCAAAGGACTTAGTACCTCCGTGGGTGATGAAGGGGGCTTTGCTCCGGACCTTTCTTCCAATGAAGAGGCAATACAGGTTATTCTTACCGCCATTGAAAAAGCAGGATACAGGCCGGGGAAAGATATATCTATCGCGTTGGATTCTGCTGCAAGCGAGATGGTTGAGGACGGCAAGTATATATTAAGAGCAGACAACCGCAGACTGTCTTCAGAGGGAATGGTAAAATTCTATGAGAACTTGGTCTCGAAATACCCTATAGTTTCTATAGAGGACGGTCTTTCGGAGGATGACTGGGACGGTTGGAAAATACTTACAAAAAGACTTGGCAAGAAAGTCCAGTTGGTAGGAGACGACATCTTTGTTACCAATCCAAAGATTCTGGCTGAAGGGATCAAGCAGCGGGTTGCGAATTCCATCCTCATTAAACTCAACCAGATAGGCACGCTGACCGAAACGCTCGAAACCGTTGAGATGGCAAAGAAAGCCGGGTACACCTGCGTATTTTCCCACCGTTCCGGCGAGACGGAGGACGCATTTCTCGCAGATGTTGCCGTCGCTACGAATGCCGGACAGTTGAAGACCGGAGCTCCTGCGCGGTCCGAGAGAACGGCCAAATATAACCAGTTGCTCAGGATCGAGGAGGAATTAGGCAAGAAGGCGGTTTTTAAAGGAGCGCTCAAGTGGTAGGGAAAAAATAAGCGGATCCGTCAGTTGGGTAAAATGAAAGGTCTCGAAAGTTTTCGAGACCTTTTAAGTTACTAAGACGGCAATAAGTGAGGATACATATTCTGACACCCTCCCCTTTATCCCCTCCCCTCAAGGGAGGGGATAAAATTAATCCCTCTCCCTTGAGGGGAGAGGGCAAGGGTGAGGGTGATAACTAGTCTTACTTATGAATTTATTATAAAGACTTTAATTGTGCGAGGGTTAGGTTTCTTTAGTGGTGATGACTTTCTTTATCTTCCTCTACACTGTGTATCTGGCAGTATAGTCCGCTGTTTGCACATTCCCCACATTCGAACTGGAGAAGTACATGACTGATATTCATCTCTCTTAAAGCGGCTTCAATTTTAAGGCGTATGCCTTCAACCTCGCTCAATTTCTGATCATGCACCCAAATATGGGCTGAGAAGGCTATCTGTTTATGGGCAATGGACCGGATGTGCACCGCATGTATTCCCTGTACATCCGGTATTTCGGAAATCTTCCTCGCAATCTCTTCCACACTGAACCCTCGCGGGGTAAACTCAAGGAAAATGGATAAAGCTTCCTTAAGCACCCGCATGCCGCCCGCGATAATGATGACTCCGATCATGATACTTGCAACAGGATCTGCATATCTCCAGCCAGTCATGTATACGATAAGCCCTGATATAATGACGCCCACGGAAGACAGGGTGTCCCCAAGGACGTGAAGCCAGGCGCTTTTGATATTCAGGTCGTCATGCCGGTGACCGAGTATCAGGGCCATTATAATATTCCCTATCAATCCTGCAGTTGCAATGGAAAGCATTACCGGTATGATGATTTCCGGTGGAGATATGAAACGCTTGTATGATTCGATGAAAATAAATGAAGCAATGACAACAAGGCTTAAACCATTTATAGTAGCAGCCAAAATTCCGAACCGATGATAGCCGTATGTTGCCCTGTGATCGGAAGGTTTCCTGCCGATGTGCGCGGCGATCATGCTCAATCCAAGAGCAAAGGCGTCGGTAAGGACGTGCCCTGCGTCGCTCAGAAGGGCCAGACTGTTGCTGATGATCCCGCCAATGATTTCTGCAGCGAGAATCACAAGGGTCACAATAAAACTTAAGAAAAGACGTTTTTCTATGGACCTGCTCATACAATTCCTATATTTTAACCCGTTTCAAGGCATTAAAAATTGCCTTGACAATATATAAACCAATATTTATATAATATCATTGAAAGAGGAAATATGCTAAAGTTTTTCGCGGAATATGTTACATATAGTTTGATAGGATTGAAACATGGTACCCATCTTGCCGATGCTATTGAATTCTTTATCTATGATACTCTCAAGATATTTTTGCTGCTGTCGGTCATCATATTTGCAGTATCCGTAATAAGAAGTTATTTCCCGCCTGAGAAGACAAAGAAAATCCTGTCTCATAAAAAAGAATTTATAGGTAACGTCCTTGCCGCGCTGCTCGGAATCGTAACCCCGTTCTGCTCCTGCTCCGCAGTGTCCTTGTTTGTCGGAATAATGACTGTAACAATAACAGCCGTAGGCTATTTATTTAACGCAATCTTATAGGAGGTTCCATATGGAAATCAAGGTGCTGGGGCCAGGCTGCCCTAATTGCTCGATGATGGAAGAACTGGTAAAAAAAGCGATAAAAGAACTCGGTATTGAGGCAACGGTAGAGAAAGTATCAGACATCAAGGAGATTATGAAATATACCATGTCGACTCCTGCCCTTGTCATCAACGGTAAACTCAAGCATTCGGGAAAACCGCTGCCGAACCTTGAAAAGGTGAAAGAGTTGATAAGAGCTGAATCGCATTGATGATACAGACATGTTCAGAAGGTTTCTCTTGCTGTCAACTCTGGAGAGAATTCCCTCGGAAGCTTTCAATGAAGATAAGCAGAGACTGGCGAAGTTCTTAAAGGAAATAATCAGTAGATAAATAATATTGCACACTTAAGAAACCATTATATGGATATACTGGCTTTTGCAGGTACTTTACTTCACGGTGGATTAAGCAATTTGGCAGCCTACCTGGCTGCACACGTACTCTTGTGCCTTGTCCCTGCCTTTTTCATTGCAGGCGGGATGGCTTCCCTGATTCCAAGTGAGACTGTAACTCGTTTCCTGGGACGGAACACACCCAAATACATTTCCTATCCCTCAGCAGCTTTGGCAGGATCTGTACTGGCGGTATGCTCGTGCACAATCGTTCCCCTATTCGCAGGGATTTATACTATGGGCGCCGGGATAGGACCAGCCATCACTTTATTATTCTTTGCGCCCGCTGCAAATATACTCGCATTGGTATACACCGGTGGTATAATCGGAGCAGACATAGCTTTTGCCCGGTTCTTTCTCTCGCTTGCCTTTGGTGTCGGCATCGGGATGATTATGGCGCTGATTTTCAGCCGTGAAGATATTGTTCGCAATCAGGAAGCCGGTTTGCTTTTTACTGACCAGAGAAAAATGCACCGCGCTGCGTTAATCCTTCTGCTGGTTCTCGTAGTTCTATTGCTCTCCGGAACGCTTAAGCTGAGATTTCTAACTGATTCTTACGGAAAGTTGACTCTTCCTATTCCAGGTGCAGACAGTTTTCAAAGGTGGCTGTTTCAGCTAATGCCCTTTGACGCCGGGAAGGGCGAAGAAGGTGTAACAGCACAGGGCGCTATCCTGATCGTTTTACTAAGCCTTATTGGGCTTAGCGCATGGAAAGGGCTGCAGAATATCATCGAAGGCTTTAACGGCTGGACCTGGACTTCATTAATATTGGTCATACTGACTATGCTCACTGCATCGGTAGGCATTCACCCCCATCCTGGAGGTCTGGATATCCTCTTTACCGGAAAATTTTTTGGTGTTGTATTGAGCATCGCTGTAATTATCTTCTTAGCACGCTATCAACTGGGAAAAGAAGAGGTTCAGAATTGGTTGTGGGAATCGTGGCGTTTTATCAAGCAAATTTTTCCACTACTCATCATGGGCGTTTTTGTTGTAGGGATAATCCGCCAGATTGTCCGGCCTGAATGGATCGAGTCATTGGCGGGTAAGAATACCATCCTCGGCAATCTGGCAGGTGTTGTTTTTGGAGTGTTTATGTATTTCCCCACACTGGTCGAAGTTCCTATCGCTAAAATGTTCCTGACGCTGGGGATGCATCGCGGCCCACTTCTGGCATATCTCATGGCCGATCCTGAATTGAGCTTGCAAAGCATACTGATTATTTCGACCATTATCGGTAAGCTTAAAACCTGGACGTATGTCGGCTTGGTAGCGCTGTTCAGCCTGCTCGCCGGCCTTATCTACGGGTCGTGGGTTGACGGCGCAAACGTTTGGCATATTGCACTTTATATGATGTTTTTTTTAAGTGGTTTAGCATTTGTATTCTATCTGGTTAATAAACGAAACCGAGCATGAAAGATTTCATCAAGGAGGTACAGCATGGCTGAAGTGATAAAAAGACTGTCATTTCTTGATCGTTTTCTCACCTTATGGATATTTCTGGCAATGTTTATAGGGGTTGGCGCAGGATATCTATATCCTCAAATCACCGATTTCTGGAATATCTTTCAGGTGGGCACTACCAACATCCCAATAGCCATTGGACTAATCTTAATGATGTATCCGCCCCTTGCAAAAGTTAAATATGAACAACTTGGAGAGGTCTTCAGGAATATAAGGGTGCTAAGCCTTTCTCTGGTGCAAAACTGGATCGTGGGACCTATTTTGATGTTTCTTCTTGCAGTTGTTTTTCTTGGAGATTATCCGGAATACATGATGGGGTTAATAATGATCGGAATTGCGCGCTGTATCGCCATGGTGATTGTATGGAATGATCTTGCGTGCGGTGACAGAGAATACGCTGCCGGTCTCGTTGCGTTCAATTCGATATTTCAGGTCCTTTTCTTTTCCCTGTATGCATATGTCTTTATAACGGTGCTTCTTCCTCTGTTTGGATTAAAAGGCGCTGTTGTGAACATTACCATTGCGCAGATTGCGAAGAGCGTATTCATATATTTGGGAATCCCGTTTATCGCGGGAATTATAACCCGCTTCAGCCTGATAAAACTAAAAGGGAACACGTGGTATGAAGAAGCTTTCATACCGAAAATCAGCCCCGTCACTTTGATCGCTTTGCTTTTTACCATAATTGTTATGTTTTCCTTAAAAGGTCAATATATTGTCCGACTGCCGTTTGATGTGATAAGGGTGGCAATTCCGCTTTTCATCTACTTTCTGCTTATGTTCCTTGTCTCCTTCTATATGGGAAGAAAATTTGGCGCCGGATATGAAAAAACCGCCACGCTCTCTTTTACCGCTGCAAGCAATAATTTTGAACTCGCAATCGCAGTAGCGGTATCCGTGTTTGGGATTAACTCCGGGCAGGCATTTGCCGCAGTCATCGGTCCGCTGGTCGAAGTGCCTGTTTTAATCGGTCTGGTAAATGTAGCGCTGTATTTTAAGCGTAAATACTTTGCTGCCGAGTATTGCCAAATTAAAGGGACTGAGCCGTTATAATCGGTGCAATACTTGAATAAACATTAAGGAGGTTGTAATTGGATATCAGAAAATTGATAAAAAGTCTGCTCTTAATTTTTGTGGTTTTGAGTTTTGCGGTTCTTATTTATAAGGAATTCTCTCCCAAAAGTGAGAGCAATGTGACTGCCGCCGCAGCAACACAGAGTGATAAAACGTCCGTACCCGAAAAATCTTTGCCGGTCTCGGAGAGTCAGCCCTCAAAAGAACCCGCAACAAAGCAGAAGGGAAAAGCCCCTTCACCTCTGACTGAGGTGAAATCTCAAAATTCCAAGGTGATCGCATATTATTTCCATGGGACGTTCAGATGTCCGACATGCCAGACTATTGAAAAATATTCGGGCGAGGCTATTGAAAAATATTTTTCAATAGAACTGTCAACCGGGAAACTCGAATTTAAGCCGGTAAATGTTGAAGAAGGGGAAACCCGCCATTACATCCAGGACTATCAGTTATTTTCGAAATCTCTCATCATAGCTTTGTACAAAGATGACAAACAGGTGAAATGGAAGAATCTTAAGGAAGTCTGGATCCATGCGGGGGACAAAGAAAAATTTTATCAGTATGTAAAAAATGAAGTAGAAGAGTTTTTAAAGGAAGCCCAATAGATGGAAGATTTTCTCCTTGCTTCATCAGCCTTATGGCTTGGAATGTTAACCTCTGTCAGTCCGTGTCCGCTGGCTACGAACATCGCAGCAGTGTCTTTCATTTCACACCGGCTTACACAGAGAAAGGTTGTTTTTTTATCCGGAATCCTCTATACCTTTGGAAGGAGTCTCACGTATATTGTCATTGGCGTCCTTATCGTAAAAACGCTGGTAGATGTCCCGATCCTGTCGGATTTTCTCCAGAGATATGTGAACAAAATCCTTGGTATTGTATTGATTCTCGTCGGGATGGTCCTGCTGGATTTGTTGCGAATCCCCTTGTCTCTCCCATCAGTATCCGAAAATGTAGCAAAAAAACTCATTGAAAAAGGGGTTTTCGGTTCATTGCTTTTGGGCATTCTCTTTGCGCTCGCATTCTGTCCCGTCTCCGCCGCCCTGTTTTTCGGAGGGCTGATCCCCATAGCAGTAACAGCAAAGTCAGGGATATGGTTTCCCCTGATTTATGGTATCGGTACCGGCCTGCCTGTCCTGCTCTTCGCTATATTAGTATCTACCGGAACAGAACTTGTAAACAGAGTCTACCACGGAATAGCACGATTAGAGGTTTACTCCAAAATAGTTACAGGCATAGTTTTCATTGTGGTAGGCATCTATTACGTCTTATCGCATATTTTGGGATTGATTTAGGAGAAATGCGGAAAGATAGGCTTAAAAGGACTGAAACAGTTTATCAACAATCCGGCGTTCAAACCCGTCCCTCTGATCCTTGAGACGCCCAGGAAGGAGGAGACCGACGACCCCGCAAACATAGACAGGGTAAGAAAGATGATGAATGCGCAATGATAGTTCATTATTTGTAAACGACCGTTTCTAAAATAGGATCGTTCACAAAAATGCACCATCTGTTGTCAAATGTAATTTTTTTGTTGACAAATGCAATTTTATCCTGTATAAATATATACAGGTGAATAAATGCTGAAAAGTTTATTCTCATCATCGACACGAGCAGATGTGCTCTCGCTGCTGCTGAACAGCCCGGACGAGCAGTTCTACATCCGGGAAGTAGCCAAGCTCCTCCGCAAAAACCCCTCGGGTATCAAGAGGGAGCTGGACAACCTCGAAAAAATGGGGATTGTGACCAGTGAAAAGATAGTTAACCTTAAATACTTCCAGGCCAGCAAAGAATCGCCTCTTTTCTCGGAATTGAAGAATCTCATCACAAAATCTCTCGGCCTCCCCGGAGCGCTGAAGGCCGTTTTGAGGGCTTCAGGCGCAAAGGCCGCTTTTATTTACGGCCCTTATGCCGAAGGGGATGATGAAGCTGCCGTAGACCTGTTTGTTATAGACGCTTCATCGTCGCTCACAAAGGAGCTTAAAGGCATCGAAAAGAGATTTAGCCACGAAATTGACTGCACCATGATGGATGAAGATGAGTATAAGGTCAAAAAGAAAAAGAGAGATTCTAACCTGAAAAAGATTTTGTCAGGTAAAAGAATAACGCTTATAGGAAGACTGTAAGCGCGGATTATTGCCGTATTCTTTTGTTGGGATACGGAACGAAAGGGGGTGAAACTCAATGGCAGCTACAAAGAAAGCAGCGAAGAAACCGGCAAAGAAGACCGCAAAAAAGAAATAAGTTACCCTTTTGGTTGAAAGCAACATTTTTTAGGCTGGAGAAGGCCATCTCCAGCCTTTCTTTTGCGGTCTTCCCATAGATATGAAACGCTATTCTGCGGAAAAATTCAAGTAAAATTTGCAACTGATTGATAAATAAGGTTTATTGTGGACAGGCTACTGCTTGCTGTTGGGTTGATTCCGAGACAAGCTCCCAGTGTTCCGGGTGTGTAAAAAGCTTTTTCAGGAATTTAACATTCGTTGTATGTCCCGACTTGTTTGCGATGATATGACCATAGATCGGGAATCCCGACAGAGAGAGGTCGCCGATAAGGTCGAGCATCTTATGGCGGACAAATTCGTCTTTGAACCTTAGGCCAGTCCCGTTCAGGACGCCGTGTTCTCCAAGTATTATAGCGTTGTCAAAAGAACCGCCCCTGGCATAGCCGTTCGCCTTCAGGTATTCGACGTCCTTTAGAAATCCAAAGGTGCGCGCCGGCGCAATTTCCATGGCAAAATTTTCCTCCGTCAGGTCAAGGCTCAACGTCTGTTCACCCAGGAGATGATGGTTAAAGTGTATTCTGTAGGTTACCCGCCTTCCATTGTAAGGAAACACGGCTATTTCCGCATTGCCGTCGGTCAGCGATAGCGGACTGGTTATCTTTATATAGGGTCTTTTCTTGCTCTGTTTTGCAATACCGTTTTTAATGATAAGTTCGGTAAGCTCCAGGGAACTGCCGTCAAGTATGGGCATTTCAGGCCCGCTTACCTCAATCGTTGCATTGTCTATGCCGAGACCCGAGAGCGCGGCAAGCACATGTTCCACGGTCCTGATTTTTGCGCCGTTATATCCGAGAGTGGTTGCAAAGGCCGTGTCGGAGACTGCGCTGACGGAAGCCCTGATAGCGACATCTTTGTCCGTTCTTAAGAACATTATACCGGTGTCCCTGGGAGCAGGTTTAATACAAACCTTTGAATATCCCCCGGTATGGAGCCCGATACCTTCAAAGCTGACTTCCTGTTTTAATGTTCTTTGTAAACGCATAGATTGTATAATTAAGTAAATAACAATTAAAAGAATTTATCTAAATAATGCAAATATGATGCCAAAAATATTTAGGGAAAGCTTCCATCCGTTTCAGTCAAGGCATAATTTTGAAAGACCGGCTTAGAATTTGGTCCCCGTAACATTATATAAAGTAATACTTTAACGTATTATGAAATAGAGAAAAGCGTCCCTGTGTTGCCCGTTATCAAGTGTAGTGTAGATTAATTAACACAGTAAGATTTATCCTTGATAGTTCTATGGTAAAATGAAAGCTCATTTATTTTCCCTTGCTTTTGAAAGAACTTTTTGCAATATTCAGGTGAAGGAGAAACCATGATCGGGATAATCGGGGGCAGCGGTCTTTACGAGATTGAAGGGATCGCTATTCGCGAGCATAAAAAGATATCAACACCCTTTGGCGACCCCTCCGACGCCTATCTAATAGGAGAATTCTCGGACAGCACGGTTGTATTTCTTCCCAGACACGGTTCGCGCCACTCCATCCCTCCTCATAAAATCAATTACAGGGCAAATATCCGGGGGTTTAAAGAATTAGGGGTGGAAAGAATAATATCGGTCGGAGCCGTCGGGGGCATTGACCCGGCTCTGCCGCCCGGTACGATAGTTGTTCTTGACCAGGTAATAGATGTGACACATGGAAGGCATTCAACCTTCTATGACGGTGAAAGCGGCGTAGTGCATATTGATTTTACGGAACCCTATTGTCCTGAATTAAGGAACGCAGTTATCGAAGCGGGAGGCAAAGCCGGGATAAGCCTAAAAAAATCAGGGACCTATATCTGCGCCAACGGTCCGCGTCTTGAGACCAAAGCGGAAATAGGGTTTTATTCCCGGATCGGCGCCGATGTCGTCGGCATGACAGGCATGCCTGAAGCTTCCCTGGCAAGAGAGGAGGAAATCTGTTATGCCGGTATGGCCGTTGTTACAAATTATGCCGCCGGTATAACTGCGGAAAAGCTGACTGCTACGGAGGTTGTTGAAACAATGAACAAAACTTCTATATTTTTGAAAACGCTTTTGAAAGAGACCTTCAATCTGATACCCAAAGAGCGGAGCTGTGCCTGCAAAACTGCCCTGAAAGATGCGAGGCTTTAATCATGGAGACAATCCTCGTCGTAGAAGATAAAGAATCCATGGCAGCCATGCTGAAAGAAACCCTTGAGTCGGAAGGCTATAAAGTCGTCTCTGCCGGAGACGGCCTTGAGGGTATCAATTATCTCAAGGAAGGCAAGATCGACCTTGTGCTGACGGACCTGAAACTCCCACATAAAGACGGCATAGACGTCCTCACGGCGTCAAAGGAAGAAAACCAGCTCAGGCCGGTAATTATCATGACGGCATACGGTTCGGTTGAGACTGCCGTCGAGGCCATGAAAAGGGGCGCCGTTGATTTCATCGCCAAACCCTTTGATACGGACCACCTCCTCATGTTGATTAAGAGGGCGATTGAAACACAGCGGCTTATGACGGAGAATATCCTCCTTAAGGAGGAGTTTGCTTCAAAACTCGGACTTCCGAAGATTATCGGTAAAAGCGAAAAGATTACAAATGTCGCCCAGATCGTTCAGAGAGTCGCCCCGACAAGAACAACAGTCCTGCTAATCGGTGAAAGCGGAACGGGAAAGGAACTCTTTGCGAGGGCGTTGCATAATCTTAGCAATAGAAAAGAATTCCCTTTTATCCCGATTAATTGCGCCGCAATTCCGAGAGACCTTCTTGAATCGGAACTGTTCGGTCATGAGAAAGGGTCTTTTACGAGCGCTGACACGAAAAAACTCGGCAAATTTGAACTTGGAGACAGGGGGACCATTTTCCTGGATGAGATAGGAGATCTGGATTTTGTTTTACAGTCAAAACTTCTCAGGGCTATTGAAACCGGTGAGATTGAGAGGGTGGGCGCCGTCAAGGCCGTTCATGTTGACGTTAGGATAGTTGCGGCAAGCAATAAGGACCTTGAAAGGGCGGTGGAAGAAAAAAAATTCAGGGAAGACCTTTTTTACCGTCTTAATGTATTTCCGATAAGGATACCGCCTTTGAGGGAGCGGAAAGAAGACATCCCCCTGCTGGTTGAGTACTTTGTCAAGAAATACTGCCTTGAGATCAAGACGTCTCTCAAGGGCATTTCAAAAGAGGCGCTCGCCATGCTCATGAACTGCTTTTGGAAAGGCAATATAAGAGAACTGGAAAATGCAATCGAAAGGGCCGTAATCCTCTGTGACGGGGACACCATAGCCCCTGAACATTTTATCATTGACAGGCAGTTCGGTTCCGTATTGTGCGAAAAACCTGAACCTTTGGAGGGCACCCTCGGGTCTATTTCAAAAGAAGCAACGAGAAAAGCGGAGTCCCAGAGGATCATCGACGTGCTTGGCGAAACAAAGGGGAACAAGACTAGGGCGGCTGAAATCCTTCAGGTAAGCTATAAAACACTCCTTACAAAGATCAAGGAATACGGGATCGAGGCTTGACAGCGCAATTCTTATAGAATTATCATAAAAATGTCTGCGATGTATCTAAAATTCTATCCGGAGGGGTATTGTGTCAGGACATTCCAAGTGGGCCTCGATAAAACATAAAAAAGCTAGTACAGACGCAAAGAGGGGAAAAGTCTTTACCAAGATCGTAAAAGAGATCTCTATTGCCGCAAGAATAGGCGGCGGAGACCCTGCCGCGAATCCCAGGCTGAGGACCGCTGTTGATAAAGCCAAAGAAGTGAATATGCCTGCGGAAAACATCAAGCGGGCGGTCATGAAGGGCACCGGCGAACTTCCCGGGGTCTCCTATGTAGAATTTTTTTATGAGGGATACGGTCCCGGCGGTACGGCCATCCTTATGGAGATCCTTTCCGATAACAAAAACCGGACCATATCCGAGATACGTAATATTATGACTAAAAACAGCGGCAACATGGGCGAGGCAGGCTGTGTGGCCTGGATGTTCGAGAAAAAGGGCTATATCCTTATCGAGAAAGCAAAGATTGACGAAGATACTTTGATGTCCGTGGCCCTTGACGCTGGCGCCGAGGATATGAAGAACGATCCCCGGGAAGACAACTATGAAGTCATTACGGCTCCCGAAGCCATGACTAAGATAAAGGCTTCCATCGAGGCAGGGGGTATCCCCGTCTCTTTCTCGGAGATAACCATGCTGCCCAGGAATTATGCCATGCTTAATGAAAAACATGCCGAACAAATAATACGGCTTATAGAAGCCCTTGAGGAAAATGACGATGTTCAGAATGTTTACACGAATTTCGACGCTCCGGACGAGGTGATGGCCAAACTTGGGAAGTAACATGCATACTTCCATACGGGCAACCTTCAAGAGAAGATTCTTTGCCGGCCTCCTGATATCGATACCTGCAATAGTCACTTTTATCATAATCAGTTGGTTTTTCAAATTTGTCGACGGTCTCCTTGAACCGATTTACTACAATGTCCTCGGCTATCATGTGCGAGGTCTCGGGTTTATTTCGGCTATAGTTCTTATCTTTGTCGTCGGCATCGTATCAGCCAATGTTTTCGGCAGAAGGATCATCGGATACTTTGAGCAGATAATGCTCAGGATTCCAGTTTTTAAAGGTATATATACGGCAGTCAAGCAGCTTGTCGACGCCTTTTCTCCGGACAGCAAGGAAGTATCTTTTAAAAAGTTTGTACTTGTCGAGTATCCGCGACCCGGGGTCTTTGCATTCGGTTTCCTTACAAAAGAATGCGTAGTCAAGAAAGAGAGGAACGGACTGGAATCTCGTCTGAAGGCGGTTTACATCCCGACGAACAATCTCTATCTCGGCGAAATAGCTCTTTTCAAAGAGGAGGATATGTTTTATACCGACATCCCGATAGACGAGGGGATCAAGATCATTCTTTCAGGCGGCATCGCAACACCGGCAACCCTGTTAGAGGGTAAAGAATGAAATTGGCCTGTGTTGTCCTTGCTGCGGGGCTCGGGACACGGATGAAATCATCCTTGCCGAAAGTCCTTCACAGACTTCACGGCGTCCCTATGCTCCGGTATGTTTTGAACGCCCTGCGTACATTGCATCCGCAGAAGATTGTTATAGTCGCAGGGAAAAATATTCAGGATATAAAAGAATCACTTAATGATACCGCAAAAATTGCCTTTGCGCGGCAGATAGAGGCTAAAGGCACTGGGGACGCGCTATTAAAGGCTGTGCCTTCTCTTAAAGGATTTAAGGGCGCCGTTCTCGTCGTAAACGGTGATACGCCCCTGATTACCGGAAGCACCCTGAAAAATTTCCTGTCTCTGCACAAGAGGAAAAGGAACGAGGTATCGGTACTTTCCTTCGAGTCTCGTGATCCGGGCTCATACGGAAGAATTATACGGGACAATAAAGGCAGGGCTGCTTTTATTGTCGAGCAGCGGGACGCAACAGAGACGCAGAAAACTATCAGGGAAGTAAACAGCGGCGTATATGCCATTGAATCCGGAGCGTTACCTCTGTTAAAAGAAATAAAACCGAACAAATCAAAAGGCGAATATTATCTGACCGATATAGTCGGCATTGCAAGAGACAAAGGTCTGAGGCTGGACGCCTTCTGCGCCGGGTTTGAAGACGAATTTATGGGCGTCAATACCATTGAAGAGTTTGAAAATGCAGGCCGGATCATGAAAAGACGTATCATAAAAAAATTCTCCGACAGGGGAGTGCATTTTATCGAAAAAGATTCCATTTTTATATCGTCCGATACGGAGATAGGGGCGGATACAAACGTTTATCCGAATGTCCATCTCGAAGGAAAGACCTCGATAGGTAAGCGCTGTACGATCTATCCGAATGTCAGAATCCTTGACAGCATAATAGAAGACGGCGCGGTCATCAAAGATTCCACCCTGATCGAGGAGGCGATAGTAAAGAGGAATGCCTCTGTAGGCCCATTCGCGCATATCAGGCCCGGCTCGGTAATCGGCGAGAAAGCAAAAATAGGCAATTTTGTTGAGGTGAAAAAATCCGTTATCGGCCCGGGCACGAAGGCGTCTCATTTGAGCTATCTTGGAGACGCCCTGATAGGAAAGGATGTAAACATAGGGGCCGGAACGATTACCTGTAACTATGACGGACACAAAAAGCATATAACTACGATAGAGGACGGCGTCTTTGTCGGCAGTGATACACAGTTTATTGCGCCGGTAAAAATCGGCAAGGGAGCCTTCGTAGGCGCGGGATCTACAATAACAGTAGACGTGCCGTCCCATGCCCTTGCATTAAGCAGGGTAAAGCAAAGGAATATCGAAGGCTGGGCTCTTAAACCGCAGTTAAAAGGCAGGAGTGAAAAGGCAAAAGTGAAAAACAGGGTGAAAAGGTAATATGGATATTCTATCGGACTATCCACTATCCACTATCCACTATCCACTATCCACTATCCACTATTCACTATTTTAATATGTGCGGAATAATCGGATATATAGGCAAACGTAATGCGGTGCAGGTGGCGCTGGAGGGGCTGAAGCGTCTCGAATACAGGGGATACGATTCGGCGGGTGTTGCGTTTTTTACGGGCAAAGGGATAGAGGTGAGAAGACGCATCGGGAAAATCAAGGACCTCTCATCTATGCTTGAGTCGGAAAGTCCTGCAAGCCATACAGCCATCGGACATACAAGGTGGGCGACCCACGGGAGGCCCTCGGAGGAAAATGCCCATCCGCACAGATCAGACGGAATCGTTCTGGTGCACAACGGGATTATCGAAAATTATCTGCCCCTCAAAAAGAAGCTGATTGAAAAAGGGTATCAGTTCACCTCCCAAACGGATACGGAAGTCCTCTGCCACCTTATACAGGATTATGCAAAGAAAGGCCCGCTCGAAGACGCGGTCAGAGAGGCTTTAAAAGAAGTAAAAGGGGCCTATGCCCTTGCCGTTATTAAGGAGGACGAACCAAATAAGATCGTCGGGGTCAGGAAAGACAGCCCGCTTGTTGTGGGCATAGGGGACGGAGAATTATTTCTTGCATCCGATATCCCGGCATTCCTCAGCTATTCAAATAATGTCATATTTCTTGACGACGGAGAGATGGCCATACTTACGGAAAACGGCGCCGTCATAACCGATCTTGAAGGCGCCGCGATACGGAAGGAAATTCAGACGATCTCATGGAACCCATCAATGGCGGAAAAAGGCGGATACCGTCACTTCATGCTTAAGGAAATATATGAGCAGCCAAGGGCTATTGCCGACACGTTACGGGGAAGGTTCAATGCCGAAACAGGGGAAGTAAACCTTGAAGAGTTCCACATCAAAGCGGAAGAACTGAGGGGCGTTCAGAAGATATTTATTGTTGCCTGCGGCACTTCCTATCACGCAGGACTAACCGGCAAATATATCCTTGAAGGATTGGTGAGAATACCTGTAGAGGTTGATATAGCTTCAGAGTTCCGATACAGAAAACCGATCATCAAATCAGGCGACCTTATGATTGTCATAACACAATCGGGTGAAACCGCCGACACCCTTGCCGCCCAGAGAGAAGCAAAACGGCTTGGCGCAAAAGTCCTCTCTATCTGCAATGTCGTCGGCAGTACGTCTTCAAGGGAAGCTGACGCAATTTTTTATACCCATTCCGGTCCCGAGATAGGCGTCGCCTCTACAAAGGCTTTTACAACCCAGCTTGTGAGCCTTTATCTTTTCACCATTGCAATGGGAAAGATAAAGGGGACCATTTCAGAGGACGGGGCGAGAGAGCTTCTCAGAGAGCTGCTACTGCTTCCGGGCAAGGTTGAAGAAACGCTATCTACCGATGAACAGATAAAGGCGGTGGCAAAGGAGTTTTTCAAGGCAACGGATTTCCTGTATCTCGGGAGGGGCCTGTTTTATCCTGTCGCCCTTGAGGGCGCGTTGAAACTTAAGGAAATATCATACATTCATGCGGAAGGGTATCCTGCCGGCGAAATGAAACACGGACCCATAGCTTTGATAGACGAAGAGCTTCCGGTTGTTGTTCTTGCGCCCCATGATGACCTGCTTGAAAAAATACTATCAAATATACAGGAGGTAAAGAGCAGAGGGGGGAAAATCATAGCGATTACGAACGACGCTGAAAGTGATGTCTGCGGGACTTCGGACAGGTGCATCTGCGTGCCCGTGACGAACACATTCCTGACGACAATACTGATGGCGGTCCCCGTGCAATTGCTTGCCTATCACATCGGCGTTCTGAGGGGGTGTGACGTCGACCAGCCGAGGAACCTTGCAAAAAGTGTCACTGTTGAATAGTAAAGGTTTACACAGTTTACTCGGTTCACGGAAGGTTTAACCTGTCAACCCGATAACTTTTGCAAACCGCGTAACCGGCGAAAACCGCGATAAATTCTGGATTTAGAATGGTGAAATCTGTTATGATGTATACATCAAAGGAGATGTCCATGTATGATCTAAACCCCCAGCAAAAAGAAGCTCTTACCTATACTGAAGGGCCCTTACTCGTTTTTGCAGGAGCAGGGAGCGGGAAGACAAGGGTAATTTCTCATAAGTTTTCCTACCTGAACAGGACTAAAAAAATACCCCAGGATTCGATATTCACCGTTACCTTTACAAACAAGGCAGCCGATGAAATGAAGGAACGGATCGGTAAACTCACCGAGAAAGAAATGAACGGCTCCTGGATCGGCACCTTTCACTCTCAGTGCAACAGGATTCTCCGCAAAGAAATTAAAGCCATCGGTTATGACAATAATTATTCCGTTTATGATGAAGACGATCAGCATAACCTTATAAGGCATATCCTTAAAGAGTTCAAGATATATGAAGCGCTCTATAAAGGCATAGTATCGCGCATCAGTTTCCTGAAGTCTTCGCTTGTAAGCCCTGAGGAATTTCTTTCAACCGGCGACGGGTTCGGCTTTGACGAAAAACTTGCCAAGGTCTATGTAAGGTACCGGGACGAACTGAAAAGAAGCAATGCCCTCGATTTTGACGACCTTATCATGCTGACGGTAAAACTCTTCGAGAAGAACCCAAAGCTGCTCGAGAGATACCAGGATAAATTTGTCTATATCCTGGTTGACGAGTTTCAGGATACGAATTTTGCGCAGTACCATCTCCTTAAGATACTTGCATCAGCCCACAAGAAGATCTGCGTTGTCGGAGATGATGACCAGAGCATTTACAGGTTCAGGGGGGCCAACGTAAGTAATATACTGAATTTTGAGAAGGATTTCCCGGGGGCAAAGATTATCAAACTTGAGCAGAACTACCGCTGCACCCAGCACATCCTGAATGTTTCCGGGGCCGTTATTGCACGGAACCCCGTCAGGAAAGACAAAAAATTATGGACTGACAAAGGGTACGGAGAAAAAGTTCACTACTGCTGGCTCAATACCTATGAAGATGAGGCAAAATATATTGCAAAGGCCATTAAAGAATATTATCTTAAAGGGATATACACCTACAGGGACTTTGCAATATTTTACCGGGTAAACCTGCAGTCAAGAGTCATAGAAGACGCAATCCGGGACCAGGGGCTTCCTTACAGGGTCATCGGCAGCATCAGTTTTTACCAGAGGAAAGAGATCAAGGACATCTTAGCATACTTGCGTCTGTCACTGAACCATGGAGACAATGTAAGTTTCAGAAGAGTTATTAACAGTACGCAAAGAGGCATCGGGGCGGCTACGATCTCTAAAATTGAAAATGAGGCCAAGAAAAGGTCTCAGCCTTTGTTTGACGCCCTCAAGGCTACTCTCAGGGGTGAACATTTTGCCCCTGCCGTCAAAGACAAACTTGCAGATTTCATGAAAATGGTTGAAGGGTTATCATCAGGAAAACACAAATCCGCAGCCGACCTGTTGAGAAGCATTTTTGAAAAATCGGGATATGCCGACCTGCTTGAAGAAGAGAGGAAAAAAAATATCGAAGAGCTTATCTCTTCCGCCGAGAATAAAGAACTCAAGGATTTTATTAACAGAATATCCCTTGTTTCCCATATCGATCAGGACTGCAGCGGGGATTGTGCTACTCTTATGACGCTCCATAACGCAAAGGGGCTCGAGTTTCCGGTAGTCTTTATAACGGGACTGGAAGAAGGAGTGCTTCCCTATTGTAAAGCCATGAACCATGACGATGAAATCGCCGAAGAGCGCAGACTATTCTACGTCGGCATGACACGCGCAAAAGATGTCCTCTGGCTAACCGGCTCAAAAAAGCGAAAGTTATATGCAAAGGTACAGGACCAGGAACCTTCCCGCTTTCTGAAAGACATTCCAAGAGAATTCTGCCACTGGATGGAGAAAATAACCTTTAGCCATCCTGTTAAGCTTACTCCCATCAAGAAAAAAGTGCAGCTTTCAAAGACCTTTACGATATATACCGCCGGGTGCAGGGTAAAACATCCTGCCTGGGGTATAGGTATTGTGCGGGACTGCTACGGCGACGGTGAAGATGCAAAGGTTATGGTCAACTTCCCGAGCATCGGCATCAAAAGACTCGCCGTGCGGTTCGCAAATCTGGAAAAGATATAAAGTTAAAAATAAATTATCAATTAGCAATGATCATTTATCAGTTGCAATATGAAGATATCAAAAGAAGAGATTGAACATATCGCGGTCCTTGCAAGACTCTCCCTAACCGAGGAAGAAAAGGAACTGTTCGGCTCACAGTTGAGCGGCATCCTCGGCTATATGGAACAACTGAACGAACTCGACACAAAGGAAGTTGAACCGACTTCCCACGTCCTCACCCTTAGCAACGTCATGCGTGAGGACATCCCCGGAGAATCCCTCCCGAGAGAAGAAGCCCTTATGAACGCCCCGTCACACACCGAAAAATTTTACCGCGTTCCAAAGATCATAGAATAGATTAATAGCTTGCCGGTCACAATGGTTTTTTCCTATATTTGACAGATATTGTATTTGTGATCGCTGTTGATACGGTTCGGGTTGTATCAGGAACATTCAAAAAAGTATAGTAGTCCGCCACCCTATTGCTGATTTTTTTACACATATTTATGGCGGGGCAATTCTTATTCTTGACATCAGATCATCCATGCGCTAAGATTCTTGTTGAATATTGAGTGGCGCGAAAAAAAGGCAGGAGAATAAAGGAGATGGTATGACTAATGGGCCGACGGAGAAATTGGCTGTCCTGATTGATGCAGACAATGCACAACCTTCAATAATCGAGGGACTTCTTGCAGAGATCGCGAAATACGGGACAGCAAACGTAAAGAGGATATATGGGGACTGGACCGCACCGCAACTGAAGAGCTGGAAAGACCTTTTGCTTCTCCATTCTATACAGCCGATTCAGCAGTTTCGCTATACAGTGGGCAAGAATGCAACGGATTCTGCAATGATTATTGATGCAATGGATTTGCTGTATACGGATAAATTCGACGGCTTCTGCATTGTTTCGAGTGACAGCGATTTTACAAAGCTGGCATCGAGAATCAGGGAAGCGGGTCTTGTAGTCTATGGATTCGGCGAGAAAAAAACACCCGGGCCTTTTGTCTCCGCATGCGACAAATTCATATATACAGAGGTTTTGGTCTCCAAAGAAGATGACAATCTGTCCATCATACGAAAATCTGCCAACGAGTTAAAGCAGGACACCAAGCTGGTGAATCTCTTAAGGAACGCTGTTGACGCGTCGTCGGACGAGAGCGGATGGTCTCATCTCGCACCCGTAGGAAACAACATAGCCAAGCAAGTCCCGGATTTTGACCCGCGGAACTATGGATACAAGAAACTCGGGGAACTGGTTGCAGCAACGAGGCTTTTTGAAATAGAAGAGCGATCGGTAGGCGCCGGTCAATCTAAAGCCGTTTACATAAAAGACAAACGTAAACAGTAAGACATTTATCTTCTCACCCGCACATGCCGAATTGCCGTGTTAAATTGCCGCAAAAAAAAACGGAAACAGGCAGCCTTTTGCCGAGGGCTGCAAAGCGAACAGCGCCGTATTTTTCTGCAGACCCTTTACTTCATGACCGCGCCGCTGCCGGCGGAGCTGACCATCCTTGCATATCTTGCAAGGTATCCCTTTGTTATCTTCGGCTGTATCGGCTTCCACTTGTTGAGACGCTCTTTGATTTCAGCATCCGACAAGAGGACGTCAATTTTCCTATTCGTAATATCTATCCTTATTTTATCCCCGTTTTTTAAAATCGCAATAGCGCCGCCTTCCATCGCCTCGGGAGAAATATGTCCAATGCACGGCCCTCTTGTTCCGCCGGAAAACCTGCCGTCGGTTATCAATGCAACCGATTCGCTCAGACCCATGCCTGCAATGGCTGCCGTGGGTGAGAGCATTTCCCTCATGCCGGGACCGCCTTTTGGCCCTTCATATCTGATAACAACGACGTCTCCGGCTTTTATCTTTCCGTCCAGGATAGCCTTCATGCCGGCTTCCTCGGAATCAAAGACCCGCGCCGTTCCCTCAAACCGCATCATATTCGGTGTTACGGCAGACTGCTTTACAACAGCGCCGTCCGGCGCAAGATTGCCTCTCAGGATTGCAATGCCGCCTTCTTTGTGATAAGGCTTATTCATCGGTCTGATAACGTCTTCATCGACAACCTCTGCGGAATCGGCAATCTCATAGATCTTCCTACCGCTGACAGTGATATTGTTATGCAGATTTTTCCGCAGCCTTTTCATCAAAGCCGGGATGCCGCCTGCCCAGTCGAGGTCTTCAAGATAATACCTTCCGCCCGGCAGCATATCGGCAAGATGGGGCGTTTTTTTGCTCAGGATATCAAAAGTCTCGAGGGGCAGTTCAACCCCGGCATCATGAGCGATAGCGGGGATATGGAGCACGGTGTTAGTTGAACCTCCGAGTGCAAGGTCCGCCATAATCGCATTCTCAAAAGCTGTTCGTGTGAGGATCTTTCTTGAGGTGATATTCTTCTTTATCAATTCAACGATACGCTTGCCGCTTTCAAAGGCGATCCTTCTTTTATCGGCAGATACGGCAAGGGAGGTCGCGCATCCCGGGAGGCTCATGCCCAGGGCTTCAGTAATACATGCCATGGTATTAGCGGTGTACATGCCCTGGCATGAACCGGCGCCGGGACAGGCGCACATTTCAAGGGCTTCCAGTTCATCCTTTTTTATCAGGCCTTTTTTATATTTCCCTACGGCTTCAAAGGTATCATTAACGAGCGACAGTCTTTTCCCATGTAAATGGCCGGAGAGCATAGGGCCGCCTGTTACAACGATTGCCGGGATATTCAGCCTTGCAGCAGCCATAAGCATGCCGGGAGTAATCTTGTCGCAGTTTGTAAGGAGAACAAGACCGTCGAATTGATGGGCCTGTGTGATGGACTCGACCATGTCCGCGATAAGTTCTCTTGAAGGCAGGGAATAATGCATGCCCATATGACCCATGGCTATCCCGTCGCAGATTCCGGGAATGCCGAAAAGAAAAGGATATCCGCCTCCGGCGTGAATCCCCTTTTCAATAAAACGTTCGATATCCCTCATGCCGATATGTCCCGGAATAATATCGGTAAAGCTTGTCGCAACGCCGATAAACGGTTTTTTCATTTCACTTTTACAGATGCCGGTAGCATACAGAAGCGCCCTGTGAGGAGCGCGTTCAATGCCTTCTTTAATGGTGTTGCTTCTCATGTTGGTTGCCCCCTATATGTTGGAAAAATATGCATGTCAAATAGTAACACAAAGCGCAATAAAAATCCCCCCTGTAACCGCTTTGATAAAGGTGTACAGAGGGGATTTGAAAAGTCAAATTTCGTTATTGATTTGCTAAACGACTTTCTTGTATTCCCTTATAAGTTCCGCCATACGGTCTTTTCTCAGGAGTTTCAGCTTCTGGATTCTCTTTCTTTCCACTTCTTCTTCCGGAGTAAGATAGCGTTTGTTGTCTATTTCTGCAAGGAGTCCGTCAAGATTTCTGTGTTCTTCGCTGAGTTTTTTGAATTCTTCGTTCTCTTTTTTTAATTGGTCAACAATCTCCTGTTCTTTCAAAATACCCTCCTTTTGCTTGAAAATTTATATTTTTTACATCATTTAATTGCTAAAAACCTTTCAGTATATGTCGGCATATACTGAAAATTATATCTCTTGCAGAATATTTTCTGCAAGTTTCGACGAGTTTTCTATGCAATCATTTACCCCTATTCCCCGGTAAGCGTTTCCGGTTAGGTATAACCCTTTAAACTTTTTGATAATTTCGTCTATATCCCTGATTTTCTTCTCATGCCCCGGGTAATACTGGGGGATACCCTTTTTGTGGGTATAGACTTTGGCAAAATCAGGCTCTATCTTTATTTCCATAATATCTCTTAATTCACCCATAACCAGAGCTATAAGTTTATCTTCAGCCAGTTCCGCCATTTCGGACCTTCTGGCGCCTCCGAGCATGGTCCTCAACAGGACATATCCCTCAGGCGCCCTGTTCGGGAATACGCTTGAATCCCACAGCGTACCTAATATCTTTCTGCCCTCTTTGAAAGGGATGAGAAAACCGAACCCGTCCAGAGAACGGTCAAGCCGCTCTTTTTTGTATCCGAGACATATGACGGAAACCGAGGGATAGTAGATTTCATTAAGGGTTGATAAAAGGGTTTTATCAAGGCTTTTAACCATTTCAGCGGCTGCAAAAGCGGGCGCTGCGCAGACTACGGCATCGGCTTCGGGAGCTGAACCGTCCGACAGATGGACAATATAAGTCTTGCCTTTTTTATCGATAGATTGAGCGCTTACGCCGATCCTCAGTCTCTCTCCAAGAAAAGCGGAGAGGGAATTAATCATGGTCCCCATTCCTTCATAAAATGAAGTAAGCGTTCCGCCGGGTCCGGCGCCGACTTTTTTGCCGCTTTTTTTGGCTTCTTTCTGAAGTTGTAACATACCCCTGATGAGGCCGCCATAAGTTTGTTCAAGATTGTATACTTTGGGAAAGCAGCTTTTCAGACTCATCTTTTCAGGGTCTCCCGCAAAAATCCCGGAGGCCATCGGGTCTATCAGCTTTTCAAATGCCTCTTTACCAAGCCTCCGCCTTGCAAAATGTGCAAGCGTTTCATCGCCTCCGGTCCATTTCGGTACGAACAGTTCCCCGATGATCCTCAAGCGACCGGGAAGGCTCAGAAGATTTGATGCAAAGAATGCAGAAGGAGAGTCGGGCAAGAGATTCAATTTGCCGCGAGAGTATATATATCTTTTCCTTGAATTATCATTGCTCCGTAACGGGGTAAGCGCAAGCTTTGATGCGAGTTCGAGGGTCTTGGGTCTGTTATCGAGAAAACCGTTTACTCCGCCCTCGCAGAGATAACCGTCAACCCTGTCGGTCCATATCTTGCCGCCTGCCTTTTTTTCGGATTCGATGACGCTGATATCTAAAGAGGGCTTTTTCTCCAAGAGAAAATACGCCAGGGAAAGACCGGAAATTCCGCCGCCAATTATAATTACTTTCATATGGTGAATTAAATTTTACCATAACAAACTGAAATGTTGCAGTAACTCTTCAGTGATGCGCTGAAATAATCCTCTCCTTAATAAATGAGGGTAGGGGAGGACCCCACTCATCACTAAATGGGTGCATGCTGCATACAATGAAAAGCTGAGGAGATGGGCGGCGCTCAAAGATGGAGTAAAATAAAGCATAAGCTAAATTTTAGCTTGACATTAAGTAAAGTAATTTATTATCCTAAGAAACGTGAAAGTTTATAAATATTGGATTAGCTGAAAATAAGCAATTTAGCGTAAGATTAATAAAACGGGGTCGATAATAAACATTTAATTAGCAGCTTTTTTTACCGAACAGAAAGGTCCTTCTGAAAAATTATATTATCAGAATTTACCGCCGCAAAAACAGTAATCCTTCTATTGTTGCCGGAACCGTTGAAGTTGTTGAAATCCAAAAGAAGAGGACTTTTTCATCCTTTGATGAGCTTTGGCAAATCATGAATCCTGGAAGCTCTAATGAAGGAGGTGGACAAGTCTGAATTTTCTCTCAGGGGCTTTTTATGCTATAATCTTTTAGAAGGAGGTTTTAATAAAGGCTATATGTTTATAAAAGATCTACGTAGTCATGAAAGGAACCCTTTTGTCGAATCATTAGAATATTCCGTAACGGTCGAGAACTTTAAAAGTTTAAGAAAAATTAATGAGGTAGCCGTTGCTATTGACCTCAGCAAAAAAGGCATCGGCATCCTGATAAACCACCCACTCGAAGCAGGACATGTATTGACCTTCAAAAATAATAGAAAAGTACATATTCCTTTAGCAACAACGGCTATAGTGAAATGGTCTGATAGAATTGATGACACAACGTATCGGGCCGGACTGAAATTTACTTAGCCCCGTTTTTTACTCTATACAACAATGATGGGGCTGACCGAAATTGTCAGTGGAGACTTGTATCTGTTGGGGTTTACAAGAAGTACTTTCATTTATACCTTTATCCCTGCCGTCAAGATTTTGTCTTTAATCTCTCTTATCTTGTCCCTTATCCTTGCGGCCTCTTCAAATTCCAGTTTTTTTGCGGCCTCTTTCATTTCGGTTTCGAGTCTCTTCAGGGTCTCTTCATCATATCCGTATCCCGCTATTTCCTCTGCAGCGACCGGCACGGTCCAGTAATCCGACTCATAGATCGAACCGAGTACGTCCTTTATATTGGATTTAATGGTTTCAGGGGTTATGCCCATTTTTTCATTGTATTCCGACTGGATCTTTCTTCTCCGCTCCATTTCCCTGATCGCCCTTTGCATAGAGCCGGTTTCCGTATCGGCGTACAGTATCACCTCTCCGTTGATATTTCTTGCAGCGCGGCCCGAGGTCTGGATTAGTGAACGCTCCGAGCGGAGAAAACCTTCCTTGTCCGCATCGAGGATAGCCACTAATGAGACTTCAGGCAGGTCGAGCCCTTCTCTAAGCAGGTTTACGCCTATCAGGACGTCAAAGGCCCCCAGTCTTAAATCCCGCAGTATCGTGATCCTTTCGATGGTATCTATGCCGGAATGGAGATACCTCGCCTTTACATCGAGGCTTAGGTAATGGTCTGTCAGGTCTTCGGCCATCTTTTTTGTCAGTGTAGTGACGAGGACCCGCTCGCCTTTTGCGGAGCGTTTCCTTATCTCTCCGAGGAGGTCGTCGACCTGTCCGGAGATGGGACGAATGCTCAATTTCGGGTCAATAAGCCCCGTAGGCCTGATGATCTGTTCGACCACATGGCCTTTGGATTTGCCGATTTCATAAGGGCCGGGTGTTGCAGACACATAGATTGCCTGATGTACCCTGCTCTCAAATTCGGCGAATTTCAGCGGCCTGTTGTCGAGGGCCGAAGGCAGTCTGAACCCGTAATCAATAAGGTTCCGCTTTCTTGACCGGTCGCCCTCATACATGCCGCCTATCTGAGGTACGGTTGCATGGGACTCATCTATAACGATCAGAAAATCCTCCGGGAAATAATCGATCAATGTATAGGAAGGCTCGCCCGGCGCCCTCCCGCTCAGATGGCGCGAATAATTTTCAATTCCGTGGCAATAGCCGAATTCACCGAGCATTTCCATGTCGAACCTTGTCCTCTGTTCGATACGTTGCGCTTCCGGCAGTTTGCCTTCTCTCAGGAAATATTCAACCCTCTCGTGCATCTCTTTTTCTATATCCTTGAAAGCGGGCTCGATCCTCTCACGCGGTGTAATCCAGTGGCTGTTCGGGAAGATCGATACCTTCCCGAGTCGTCTGATGCGTTGTCCGATGAGAGGGTCGAATTCATGCAGGGCATCGATATCGTCTCCAAAGAACTCGATACGGATGACCTTGTCAACAGCAAAAGAGGGATAGACTTCGACGATATCGCCTCTCACACGAAAAAACCCTCTTTTGAATTCAATATCAGACCGTGTATACTGCATTTCAACAAGCCTTTCCAAAAGCTTGTCCCGTTCGATATGCATTCCTTCTTCCACTACAAGATGCATATCCATATAATCCCGGGGAGAGCCGATCCCGTAAATGCAAGATACCGACGCGACGATAATGGTGTCTCTTCGTTCAAGGACTGCCATGGTAGCGGAATGCCTCAGGCGGTCGATGTCGTCGTTGATTAAAGCGTCTTTATCGATATACGTATCGGTTGTCGGAATATATGCTTCAGGCTGATAGTAGTCATAATAGCTTACAAAAAACTCCACGGCATTCTCCGGAAACAACTCTTTGAATTCACCGTAAAGCTGCGCTGCAAGGGTCTTGTTGTGTGCGATTACAAGTGCGGGCCTGTTTATATGTTCAATTACATTGGCGATAGTAAAGGTCTTTCCGGAACCGGTGACCCCCAGAAGCACCTGGTGCTGCAACCCTCTCCCAAGGCCCTTTGATAGCTCTCTGATTGCATTCGGCTGATCGCCTTTGGGAGTAAAACCGGTGACGAGCTTAAACTTATCCATGGCTATATTGTAATCCATGAAGCGGACACTTCTCACACAACGGTCCTCTACGTTTGCAAAAGGTCTTCCCGACTTTTACAATAAGGGCGTGGTATTCGTTGAAAAGCTGCACGTCTGTTTGCAGAGAAGAATGAAAAAGCTTCTGAAAGTCTTCATAAGGCCTGTCATGCTCCATAATTTCATGTCGTGAGAGGACCCTCTTCGTATAGGCGTCAATAACAAAGACGGGCTTCTCAAGGGCGTAGAGGAGTATCGAATCCGCAGTCTCCGGCCCGATGCCGTTGACATTAAGTAATTTATCTCTGAGTGAATACATATCTCCGGTTTTCATCCTCCTCATGCTTCCATGAAAATCATTCATGAGAAAATCGATAAAAGACTTGAGCCTTTTTGCCTTTATATTGAAATATCCTGCAGGTTTTATCAGTAAAGCAAGATCGTCCGGAGGCATTTCATGTATGGCCTTTGCTGAAAGGACGCCCTGCTTTTTAAGATTAAATATCGCCTTTTCCACATTACCCCAATTGGTGTTCTGAGTGAGAATTGCTCCGACAGCCACCTCAAAAGGCGTGTCTCCCGGCCACCAGCTCTGCGGGCCGAAGGCATGGTAAAGTTTGTGATAGAGTTCGGGCAAAATCGTCATTTTGTATTTTACTCAATAAATCCCCTCCTTTGTAAGGAGGGGGAGGCGAGGTTTTGAATATTTTTCTAATTACCCCACCAACCTCCCCTTGCAAAGGGGAGGATCAAGAAGGGATCAATATTTTCCGCACCGACTTGTTTAACAAACAGTAAATTTCCTATAATAACAGTCTAATTTCTTTTTAAGAATATGGAGGGAACATGCTGATCAAAGGAAGAACGTGGCGTTTCGGCAATGATATAGATACGGATGCGATAATACCCGCAAGATACCTGAATACATCCGACCCCGTGGAACTTGCCAGGCATATCATGGAAGACGCCGATAAAGATTTTCCGGTCAAGGTCAAGGCAGGCGATATGATAGTTGCCGGTAAAAACTTCGGCTGCGGTTCATCAAGAGAACATGCTCCGATTGCGATAAAGGCTGCGGGCATCCAGGCGGTAGTTGCAAAGAGCTTTGCTCGAATATTTTACCGGAATGCCTTTAATATCGGCCTGCCGATCTTTGAGTCGGAAGCGGCTTCGGAAGCTGTCAAAGATGGTGATGAAATAGAGATCGATGCGGACAAAGGAGTCATAAGAAATCTCACAACTAACGTAGAATATAAAGCTAATCCTATCCCTCCTTTCATGCAGGAATTGATTGCATCCGGCGGACTGGTTGAGTGGACAAAAAGAAAATTAGCAATTTAAAATTCAAATTTGAGGAGAAGAGAATTTATGCCTAAAACATATAATATTGCCGTAATACCCGGAGACGGAACAGGGCCTGAGGTCATAGCAGAGGGCCTGAAAGTTGTACGTGCCGCCTCTGCCAGACTCGGAATCAAGTTGGCTCTCAGCCACTATGATTTTGGAGGTGCAAGGTATTTGAAGACCGGAGAAGTTCTTCCCGATGGCGCTATAGATGAACTGAGAAAATATGACGCCATTTATTTGGGAGCAATCGGTCATCCTGAAGTGAAGGCGGGTATCCTTGAAAAAGGCATCCTGCTGAGACTCAGGTTTGAGCTTGACCAGTACATCAATTTGAGGCCTGTTAAATTGTATCCCGGGGTTGATTGCCCCTTAAAGAACAAGGGACCGGAAGATATTGATTTTGTAGTAGTCAGGGAAAATACGGAAGGGCTTTATGCAGGCGCAGGAGGAGTTCTGAAGAAAGGCACTCCCGACGAAGTCGCGGTGCAGGAGTCCATTAATACACGTAAAGGCGTGGAACGCTGCATAAGGTTTGCCTTTGAATACTGCAAAAAGAGAAACAAGAACAACAAGCTTACACTTTGCGGAAAGACCAATGTTCTTACCTTTGCATTTGATCTTTGGGAACGTACATTTTATGAAGTCGCAAAGGAATATCCCGGTATAAAAGCTGACTATGCCCATGTGGACGCCATAACCATGTGGTTTGTCAAGAATCCGGAATGGTTCGACGTTATTGTAACTGACAATATGTTCGGCGATATCATCACGGACTTGGGTGCAATGATACAGGGCGGCATGGGAATAGCCGCCGGCGGCAATATCAACCCCCAGGGGGTCTCTATGTTTGAACCTATCGGAGGCTCGGCCCCGAAGTATACAGGACAGCATGTGGTCAACCCGTTGGCTGCAATCTGTGCAGGCGGCATGATGCTCGAACAGCTCGGAGAAGAAAAAGCAGGCAAGCTTATAGAAAGAGCAGCCATAGAGGTTACAGGTAAACACCTTAAAAGCATGGCGGCAGGCAAGATGGGTTACAGCACAACGGAAGTCGGCGACCTGGTTGCAAAATATGTAACCGAATTGCCTGTCGATTGACAGAACTTATCATAATTTAATATGAGGATGTCTATGAGAAGATTCACGAGGCTTACAAATGGATTCTCAAAGAAAGTTGAAAACCATGCTCATGCTATATCTTTGCATTATATGCACTACAACTTCTGCCGGATACATCAGACGTTAAGAGTAACACCTGCTATGGAGGCCGGGGTTACGGATCGGCTTTGGGATATTGAAGATATTCTTTCTTTATTGGGTTAAATGATTCCATAAAAAGAAGTTATACCTACTCATCCCTTGCAAAATCCCTAAGAATTCCCCATAATATAATTAAGCATTCAAATTACGAGGTGTATTATGCCCAAAGTATTAGAGAAAGAATTCAAATATTATATTGAACATCAAGCCGATTTTGTCGAAAAATATAAAGGTAAATATTTGGTAATCAAGGATGAGCAAATTATCGGCGTCTTTGATTCAGAACTTGAAGCTATCAAGCAATCTTCAATAGATCATGAAATGGGAACATTTTTAGTCCAGAAATGTGAACCAGGAAGTGAAAGTTATACACAAACATATCATTCAAGAGTAGTTTTTACCTAATTAATGGCACTCCCCCCGAAAAGTTTCACAGCCAATTACAATGGTAAAGTCAGAGCTTTGGTTACTCCTGTATTAATCTCACCAGCATTCGATCCTAAAACTACTAATCCGCTTCCTGTGCATAAACAATATAATGGAATTTGGGACACTGGAGCCACAAACACAGTTATTTCAAGAAAAATTGTTGATGACCTTTTGCTTAAACCCATTGGCATGACTCTTATTAAACACGCAAAGGGCGAAGATATGAGTGAAGTTTATTTTGTGAATATTGTTCTTCCCAATAAGGTGGGATTTTCACAAATAAGAGTTACAGAGGGGATACTATCTGGCGCAGATGTTTTAGTTGGGATGGATATAATTACAAGAGGCGACTTTGCAGTAACCCACAAGGATGCAAAAACTACTTTTTCATTCAGATGCCCAGGTACTGGACATATTGATTTTGTTGAAGAGGGCAAGCCTAAAACTCAAGCATCTTCAGGGCATAAGGTAGGAAGAAATGATCCGTGTCCATGTGGAAGTGGTAAAAAATATAAGAAGTGTTGCGGTAGATAAATTTTCTCACAGTCTAAAATAATTTTTTCAAACTGACCCACTACCGAGAATGTCTGTTGTTTGACAAAATGCCTTCATTTTTGCTATAAAATTAGATTGTTCCCGGGTAGCTCAGCTGGCAGAGTCCCGAAAGCATTCGGGATTAACCACCCTGATGCAGATTGTACGAGAGTACCCATTATTAAGCCGTCCTTAAACGCATGATTACAATCCGTTGCGAAGAGCCTGTTGATTGACAAAATGCCTTCAATTTTGCTATAAAATTAGATTGTTCCCGGGTAGCTCAGCTGGCAGAGTCCCGAATGCATTCGGGATTAACCACCCTGACATGCTGGATAGTGTGAGGCCCTCTTCTGGAGCCATCTTTCAATAGCTCATGGCGATAGTCGAAAGAATTGCTTATTGATTGACAAGAAGTATTACGATTTGATATAAAAAATATTCATTTGTGTCTATTCCCGGGTAGCTCAGCTGGCAGAGCAGGTGGCTGTTAACCACCCTGTCGGGGGTTCGAATCCCTCCCCGGGAGCCATACTTAACAAGCTGAAGCTGGCAGAGTCCCGAAGGCATTCGGGATTAACCACCCTGTCCCGCCGGAGGGCGGGAATCCTTCCACTGGAGCCATAACATTTCTCCATGGCATACTTTGTATACATATTACAAAGCGAGTCAACTTCTCAGTATTATATCGGCCACACAGATGACCTTGAACGTCGAATCTCTCAACATAACGATGCTGAATATCATGGGAGTAAACACACAAAGCGTAGTAAAGGCCCATGGACGTGTGTTTACACAGAAGTTTATATGACACGGTCAGAAGCTATGCACAGGGAAAAGGAAATCAAAGGGAAAAAGAGCAGGAAATACATCGAAAACCTGCTCAGCTGGCAGAGTCCCGAAAGCGTTCGGGATTAACCACCCTGTCCCGCAGGAGTGCGGGAATCCCTCCCAAGGAGCCAATGAAATCAAGGGGTTGCAGAGATGCAAACCTTTTTTTATTAGATAATAAGCCATTCTATTGGCACAATGCTTCTGAAACCATTTACTATCAATGATTTATAATTTTGCTTTTGCTTCAAAAAGTTGTCCCCCGTTTGTCCCCAACGCTGTCCCTGTATTAATGTGTTAATCGCCTGAATAGGTTCACCATTGCTGAGATTACACCTTCTGAGCAACCCAAAAGCCTGTACACCCTTTTTAGACCCCGACAAAGGTTTTAATCTATCTCCTCCCCCCCAATCCCACCTTAAACTGTGTCAAAATAAACAGCATATATAAGGAGTATCCGTGTTATTCCTATGTTGGCAAAAGGTACTGACGTGCCTGTCCCACCTGAAAGTGGCTCTGGGGTTGTTTGGGTGTTTGACCCCCTTCGGTGGGGGTTTGGGTGTCGTTCAGAGGATGGGAAAAGAGTCGGTGAGGTAAGACTTTGGGTTAAGACGAGAGAGATAATCTCAGAAACCCAAACATAAAACAAAAGGGATTTTCAGTCCCCTTGCAGGATTAATTTTTCTGGTTGTCTTTTACGTCTTGGAGTGCTTCTTCCTCTGAGTTACCGTATCCCTTTGTGCCGTCAGGCAACGTAATGGTATGGGGGCTACCCTTAATATTCCTGACAGGCACGGAACACTAAGTGACTCATCCCTATGACCATTGTTCTTGTCCGCCATATCAATTCCTCCTTTCCGACACCTCTATGGTGGTTGTGGTGTATCACAATAGACACAGTCAAAATTCTGGAGCCCACCTCTAAGTCACTATCCATTACGTAAAAAAACCAAAATCAGTTATAATCCATCAAAGAATTACCCAATCTTGCGGAATATCAGAGATAAAGAAAACGTTATTGTTAAAATACATTGAAGGAATTAATATACAATAGCAAACAAACTTATGAGTAATATCACCATTTCATATAATGATTTAATGCTGGAATGCAATATCTCCGATGCCAAAGTATTTCGGAATCTATTGAAAAAAAACAATCTACTACTTTCTAGTAAAAAACCTATTAGTAAAGAAACGGCTGATAATATTGCACAGAGATTAATTGGAAAAGAGATTAATTGGTTTAAATATAAGCAAAAAGAACGTGATAAAGACACTTCTGGACCACTAAAAAACGAATATGATCAAAATGTTCTTGAGGTAATAGAGAATTGGTTCAATAACATTGTATCTGAGAAGAACGTGCCTTTAAATAAAAATCACTTAGTTGGTATGGGTTTTAACGGTGGATTTTTGGAAGGTGATACCTCGGATTTCATATTATCTCTTTCACCAGGAATGAATATTCTTATCGGAGACCGTGGTACAGGAAAGTCTACAATACTCAATTTGCTTGGGTTGCTTTCCACTTCAATAAGTGAAGAAACCGATATTCTTATAAGAAATCTCCTTAATTTATTTGCCAAGGGTGCACTTCCCCCGGTTTAACGGACACACCGAAAGGTTAGGTACAATATAATCTTAGGAGGTGTCAAATGCAAGAAGGAAGTGGACGGAGGAAGTACGACAAGCAGTTCAAGGAAGAAGCAGTAAAGC
>Ga0265292_1000818_pt1 | contig 34555 bp, 85 predicted proteins | sample Munlanlewell296A_FD_189080 | JGI IMG/M metagenome (GOLD analysis project Ga0265292, IMG submission 189080) | Leachate microbial communities from a municipal landfill in Southern Ontario, Canada - Leachate well 296A | ecosystem: Engineered > Solid waste > Landfill > Unclassified | place: Canada... | reverse complement strand
TCCTCTCCGAAGACCATGTATCTTCTATTTCTGTCTCTGGACCACCCCATAAGTACAAGCGGTGGTCCATAGCTCTTGACTTCTATCGTCGCTGGAGACATGTCGGGCACAGACGACAAAACTTTCATAAATGTGTCAGCAGCGACTTCAATAGGCACAGATCTTTTAGTTGCCATTATCATTATTCTGTCATATAAAATATATGCATCTGGGCCATATTTACGCGCTAACGATTGCGCCAAAATCTTCATCTGAGTAACCTGCTTCTCTAAAATGGGGAAGCATATCCTCTCTGGTTACTCCCCTATTGATAAGTAGACTCACCAACTTCACTTCTACCTTGCGCCGCAAATCTTCCGTAATATTCCTTGCTCTTAATATGTTGAGTATAATCGGTAATTGATCTTTAAGTATTTCGTCTTTCTGTGATGAAGTAACCGTATGTGATGTATTCTTACATGCTTCGCAAAAAAGTTGATGCTCTGGTTCTCTACCAAGGAAGGAAGCACCACACGAACAATGAATATTATATATATCAACGATAGGTTTCTTGATTTCTTCGTCTGGATGCTCTTCTTTCCACGTATCTATAGACACATATACTGCTCTATTCCTACCACTGGTTCGTGGTTGAACTTCAACAGCTTTTATTTTCTCTATTTTTCCTATCTGTTCTTGGATGTGTCTTGGAAACCAGAATTTTTGAATGGTGGGGATATGATTAGGTGCGTCATAGAATTTTAGTCGAAAATCTTCTTCTGACCATTTTTTACCATCTTTAATAGCCAGAAGTATTGATTCAGCTATTTGATGCTTGCCAGACACCATAACGATTAACTCGTCGATACCTGTCTTGGCTTTAGCCTTCTTATTTGACATTATCTCACCATTAATAAAAGTCTGCCCCGGCAAAATACCGGGGCAGATTATTTCATTTCATTTAGGTAAATTAACTGTTATTTCGATTTCGCTTGGGATTGTGCCATCAAAGGCCCATTTTGATAAATGGATTTGAGCGTTATGAAACATCGGAGGTTTATCTTGTGATACTTGCTCTCCGTAAATTAATGAAGTGTGTTTTTCTTTCAATAAGACTAGCCTAACGGTTCTTGTTGACATCCCGCCTCCCTATAAAGTTCCCAACACATAGTGCTCGGATAACAGGATGGCATAAGCATACTGTTTATCGGATATATCTATCGGCGCTGATCCTTCGAGTGAAAATAGTACCCGATCTCCTGGTTTAAGGTAAGTTTTTACAAATTTGCCTTTCCATGGACCAGATAGATGCCACTTACCAGGACCAACAGCCAATACTATACCGACCGTCTGTTCAAGATTACCAACCGTCGCCGGGAGCACTATCCCGCCTGTTGATATTGTATCTAGATGATTCTTGTCGCATCTGACAAGAACCTTGTCGCCAATCATTCTAATTTTTGTTGGATCTAAATCCATGTAATTCCAACTCCTACATCCTGGGATTGGGGCGCGGCGCGCCGTAGGGGGATATTGGCGCGCCTACCCTGCCTACGCAACTTCAAGTTGCTGTATCTTCTTCTCTATCGAAGAGATTCTTTGGGTGTAGAGTTGTTTTGTCAGATCGTCTTTAGCGGCCTCGGCCAGATCCCTAAATCTATCAAGCCTTGACCGCAAAGAGGTAATTGCCTCTTCTTTGGAGTTGATGGTACTACCCTTCGCTCCCGTCTTCTTGATCTTGCTGCTACACCACGGACAATGAACCTGATGGTGAGGCTCAGGACTCCAGAAATCGGTAGAGCACGACGGACAGTGACACAAGAAGGATTTCTGACCTTGCGGATCAGCCTCTTCCTCTTCGCCCATCGTTTCAGCCTTTGTAACCGGAAGACGATTGTTTACACGGATAAACCCTTCGTCATTCTGGTATATGAAGCGACTACCAATCTTGGTGCCAACTTTGAATATCGGCACATCAGCAACGGGAAACTCAACGATCTTTCCAGTTATTATCTGGAGCGCCGTTGTCAGGACAGGACCTTTAGGAAAGGAATTGGTTGCACTACGATACGCCTCTCTCAATTCGGGGCTTTCGTCCCAAACCGCTCCATCTTCAGCGAGATCAATGACCTTCTTGACGGCATCAATCTGCTCTTGGGTGGTGAGAGAAGTAACAGAAGCTCTCTTAGAGAATAGATCGCGCGCAACTGCGATGGTTGTCTTCTCATCGATGTTATGCGCTACAGGAATACGACCGGCCGGTGGTGCAGCCTGAATTTTGGACAGGAAATCTCTTTCCTTTTGAAGTTCTTCGAACTTCTTTTTGTCCTCAACGTTAACCTCAGGAGTGTTGTTGCTTTCGACTGCGACATTTGCCTTTTCAGCGGCTTTCGTCTTCTTCATTTCATCCTCCATGTCTTTTTGAAAATCGGCTGGATTCCCCCGCCTCACCAAGATTATAACACGGCGCAACGGCTCGTGTCAAGGGGGAACAGAAACAACCCAAACGACAGTACACTAACATAAGTACACCACCTTGGAAGAATCTATCATCTCCCAATCAATCTTATATAGTGCCTTCTGTCCTTTATCAAACACCAGATATCTCCTCCATCTTTCTATCTCTTCATCTATTACCTCCTTTTCTAATGATCCAATTGAAAAAAGTAGACCATTTAACGAAAATGGCCACTTATTCTCGTCATAAAACATTCGAACTAACACAAGGCCTTTAATTGTAGTTTCTTTCTTTACCATCAATTTTATGAGGTTATCATAATAGGCTGTGGTTCCATAGTTATGAACGTGCTGTATCACTTTATCAGTAACTAATAACCTAGTGATAAATGTAATATTAATCGGATTGATCCATGGTAACTGGTTAAAATCAATCCAGTTATCAAGTATTTCTTCTGGTGTTTTCATCACACCCATCATCGGAGCTATTTCCGCTATTGAATATCTCAAATCTCTCCCAACCTGAAGCCATATGACGTACTTATCTATATTAGAGAATGAGTTTATACAGATTTGTACGCCAACATCTTTCATCTCCAAAAGCGTCCAACCATATCCTTTATTTAAATTGACTGAATATCTCACAATAGCTTCTCAAATAACTGATCGAATTCGCTCGTCGTATCGAGTATCACCGGACTTGCTAGCCCATCACTTTTTATTTCGGTAGCATAATCCATCACACCACATCTTGTATATATGGTACTTTTGATCGCATCAATCTTATATGTATACATCTCTGACTCAATATTACCATTAATACCTTCCCAATTCTGGGATAGAGTAATACTTGCCTGTGCCGAGATAAAAATATACTTACCGGCGTAAGTTGTGATAGACTTACGTATCTCATCCATCGAATCTATAAAGGCCTGTGGTGCAGCAGCATTGACTAATACTGTAAAGAAAGAAGGTTTCCCATTATAATCTTCCATATACACCTGACACCCCGGCGTAATGTTTTCTTGATCCTTCTCCTTAATAGACATTAAATGCTCAATATGGATATTGAGCAGATGCATTACAAATTCGAATTCCTTCTCCCCCAATATCCTCGCCGTCTTTATTGATCTTGCTGGAGAATCGAGAGAGATAAGCTCATTATATAACACTGACTCAATCACTTAACCATCCTCCATCTGCCAGTAGAGCAGCTAATTCAACATCGCCTCGATTGATATATGCCCAATCTCTGGCTGATTCATCGATCTCATGTAGTGCTTCGAGTAACATGGTTCTATTTTTTAGAGGGATTCCTCTACGTTTAGCCTCTTTGATTGCCTTCATTACATTATCTGGTATCATTTCCTATTCCTCTTTCTGTGTTGGATACGGCCATTTGCCTGTTGGACATCTTTTGCGGTAATCAGCAATTGATGTTGAAATAGTATCACCACGATCCATTATTAGAATTTTATGTTTAACATCTTTAATAGAATACATTGCCGCTAATGTTGAGCGAACAAAACTATCACTTACAGATTTCCAATTCTTATCGCCATGTAACCGCCGCTCGTACCTAGTCAAATGTACCACCGCGTGTTTGGTCATCTTCTTTATCCTTGCCCATCGATTCCCATGTTCTTGATGACTCAGGCCATTTTAGGTCATATCCTTTACCAAGAGCATATGCCAATGTTATACCGACCTCATACGCTTGTGTAGTGTTTGGTTGAATAGTATTCACCAATTTGATATTGAATATCGGCATAAGACCGTCATAGATTGTAACTAATTTCCAAAAATTCAGTTTATCTATTAGATCCGAAATTTTTTGGACTAGCGGCTCATAATTACTCATGTTCTTCCCTCATCGATAGAGATGATTCTCGAATCAATTCTTTTATTATCGGAATCTCTTTTGGCAGACAATGTATCTTATATGATCTATCTTTGGAGTTTATTGTGAGCTTCAACCCTTCAATAAACCTCTTCCTATAATCATTCAATTTGTTGAATCTTCTGGCCATAATTCGTTCCTATACCTCATTTTCCCAAGATGTTTTATTCTGACCCTCTTCATCGGGTCACCACTTTTGAGAGGAGTCTCATTCAAAAGAGTTAATGCACCATCAAAAGTAACCTTCCAGGTTTGTATCATTTCAGAGTGTTTTGGATGTCTAACTATGTTGAATTTATATCCTATTACTGTCTGTCCTTTATCAGGGTCCCATACAATGGCTTCCTCAAATTTTGTTACCTTACTTGTTGTTAAATGATGTGCCTTTAGTCCAACTCTTCTGCATAGTCTATTGTTTGTTCTTACTAACCACTCCCTACTTTTGGATAGACATTCATCAAATGTCATCGTACCTACCTCCATTCAATACAAATTTAATTAAATTTGTAAGACTTACCAATGATGGAATATTACCATCAACATTTATGATCATAGTATTATCTTCTTGCGTTGAGAAGAGAGTATAAAAGTTTATCTTAAAGAATTCACCATCAACTCCATAACGGATTACATAGTAATCTAAAAATAATTTATCCTTTTCATCTAGTATTGGCCAGCCCCAATTGTCATAATTTACAACATCGTTTGGGTTCTTAAATGGCGCAAATAAATGTATAGACGATGCAAACGCCCTTCTTATCTCTATCTGTGTTTCGAGTAGAGAGATTGCTTCGGGTCTTGGAAGCGACGACACAAGAAGAGCAGTTTCATCGTAATTAAAACCCATTGGTTTTACTAACATTATCGTTCCCATAGTTATCTCCTATGCGTGTGCGTGGCCGTATGTTCTTGGTTTTGGTAAATAATTCAATTTATTTACACATTTTTCACATATAACCCATTGTGGTTCGTTATCTTCCATTGCTACTAGTTCTCTTACTATAAAATCTACCAAACCAGTAGAACATTTTTTACCACATCTAATACAATGTAGTTCCATTTTCTTCTCCTATTTGTTTTATAATATGGAATTTTTTCTTAAGTTAATTTTTTCTTTTTAAAATAACATTGGGGAAGAGGCGCGACCCCATCGCGCCTCTGGCTTTATCGGTGACGATGTTCCGAATCATATCTAGTATCGTTCGATAACCGACAACTAGATATCTCCTCTTGCTAGTTCGAACACCCTCTTTAGTCTCCTCCAGAATTCCTTCTCGGCGGATACCGAATCATCCCTAATTGCTCCATATTCCGCCTTCTCTTTTAACATCTGCCAATCTTCTGAATCAATCTCCATCATGACTAACATTTTATCTCCTGTTGATTATTGATCCTGTTAAGAAATATCCTATAACGGTTGTTATTAAAAAGGTTACTACCCCCGGTATTCTGGAGGGGGGCACTTCATCCCTAGCTTCTCGCATATATCCTCTTCTGATTCCGATGCTAGGATTATACCGTCTTTCCGTCTCGACCAAAGACCATACTGATTTAGGAGCCATCCTTTCCTCTTCGCCCTTTCACGCATGCGGATATTAAAATCCTTACTTCCTGTAAGGGTCAGGACCATGGCTCCCCACTCTTTCTTCGATGCGGTATAAACGTCGATTCCTATACCGTTCACGACGATATGTTGTACTTTGGCGTCTCCGCTTACCGTTGATTCGGTGAGGGGCTTCAGTACTTTTATCACATTTTCCATTTTACCCTGAACTACAATATCAATGTCACCTATAATCTCCTTTTTTCTACGGACAGAACCACAAGTTAAAGATATAATCCCAGCACTAGACAAAACATGTTCTATTTTTCTAGTAACAGGGATTACTTCACCCAATTTAAACCTACCCTTCATCAAGACCTCACTTGGTGTTGACGTTCAAACCAATCTTGATTTGTTTCTTTTCATACTCTGGAACAAGAATATTGCCACCAGATGTAGCAACCACGATGGTTTTGCCGGTGCTTGATGGACCGAAGGACTTTGAAAGATCAACCTCGATTGTGAGTTTGTCTCCATTTACCTCATAAGTCACGTTTTTTCCCATTGTTGGCATTTTCTATCTCCTTTGATGTTTGCTTGCCAATATAAGCATTAGCAAGGTTACTAACCATATTATTATGGTTAGAGTTGGCGATAATGAGTACATGCCTATTATGACAAGTACCAATAGAAATAACGGTGTTATACAACCCAACATTGTTATTTCCCCATCGAAACTGTTCTTCCGATAATAAAGTATCACTTCTTATTAAAGGCTGGTTTAATGATCTTATTGAACGTTATATCAACTATTTTGTTTATCGCCAACATAATCAAAGAATCAATAACTATTCCTAGACCGAATCTAAGAATGTTGTTTAATGTAGTACGTCTCATTAATATATACCCTTTGGAAGCATGTAATCTGGTCTACCATCGCGTATATACTCCAATCTTTCTTTGGCGCTTTCTAAGTTCTTTATGCTATTTTCCACTAGCTCGATTGAGTAGCTCAATGCTTGATTGTAGACGTCTTCGGGATCAAAACCTTCCTCCTTGAGTTTTAGGATCTTAGTATTCACTGGTGATCGGAAGGCTTGGAGTTTTGGTAATGCGTCAAATAGAGTATCTATTTTGACAGCAGTCTCAGTTGATTGGTCTGTCATCGTCTAAATCTCCTTTCGAGAGAAAGATTGGTGGTTCGATGTCGTCTTCAAAATCAATCGAAATTCTCTTGATTCCAGAGCGGGCAACGATTGTTGTTTCATTATCAACAAACGAACAACGTGGACCCATTGTTGCAATCCCATTAACTATGGCATCAAATACATCTGTTAGCTTTATTGAATCAAATTTGAATTTGGCCTGAATAGAAAGGTGATGGCATGGTACTGTCACCACCTCCCCCGGAACTAATCCAACGATTGTGACAGATTGATTGTCACAATAAATAGTCATATTTCTTTTCAAATTATTTCCTCCCATGAAGCACCTTCACCTTCATCATCAAATTCAGCTTCTTTATCTGATTTGCGTTTTATATCTATTACTCTATACAATGCCTCGATTGGTGATGATTGTATACCATCAAACTCGGCGTAAACAAGACCTAGTGTTGATTCGACCCCCTTTAAGATGGCTTTTAATCTAACGACAGACACATCATTGAGTCCATCAGAAGTTTCAGGAATATTATTATAAAGGATTGTTAATTGATCTATTGCGACTTTAGTTGAAGCTCGCGATTCCTTCAATAGATCATTTACTTTTTGTCTAGTTGAAAACTTCATTCTATTCCTCTCAATGATATTTTTAGATCTAAAAGAAGTACCTCAAGTTGGGCTTTGGCGCGCTCGAATTGATAATTATCAATTCGTTTTAGTTGATATTCCATATGTTCGATCACACCTTCAAGGCCACCAATTGTTTCTTGATACGCCTCTATTTCCCATTGTCTTATTTCTGCAGCGCGATCATATACCATATTACAACCTCCTAATGCGATTAGCATTATAATCGAAATCAAGATTTAGTTGTGCACCTATAGTACCAGAACCGGCCTGATTATGAAGAGAGTCATCAAAATCTAAACCGTATGAGTGTTGATCAACAAATGCCGATGATTGTCCATATTCATTGGTACGTAGGAACTTGATTACACGATCCACCTCTTGTTGTGCAAACTCCTCGGTGCTTCCAAAAACTTCTATTATAATTCTCCTATGTGGCATCACCTTCCTCCTTTCTCATGTCTTTTATATTTATTTCTATTTCGAACCGTACTTTTGTTAAATTGGATAGGATATCCGATATTAAAGGCCAGACTTTTTGTTTCTCACCTTGTAATTCTTCGATTTGCCGACCATATTCATCTAAAACCGCAATCATATCATTTTTAAAACATAAGATTGTTTTTATATCTTTCATCACATTTTCTCCGGTCTAAATAGACGTCGATAACACGATCGATCTTCCCATGGGTCTGTCTCAAGAAAGTTCGGATCATTATTCCTGAAATCTTTCACACTAGCATGAGCACTTATCAACCATCTCATCTTATCCGTACCATCGTGCGGATATGGTTTTGGAGCCCATGCACATACAGATTTTCTAGTTCTATTTGCTCTTTCTTGACACATCTCTGAAGTATACCAGTTCATTTATTCTTCAATTCCTCCTTCAGTTTATTATATGCTTTTTCAAATACATCAAAATTGCTGGCCTTAACAAGCTCATCAATCTGTACACATATCACTACAACAGCATGGTGCGTACGTATCTCATGTTCACCCATACCACTTTCACGCAATCCAAGAGTGAGCTCTGCGAGAGTATTCGTTATTGCAGTAATGTTTACTGCTCCAGGTTCAATAATATGATGCGCCTGTGTATTAAAATACTTATCTCTATTCATTATTCCTCCTCGTCATCATTTATTCCAACAGAAGCCCAATCAAGTCTTGCTCCATCCTCATATTTCGGAATTTGTTCGAGGCCTTGTCTAAATATTTTAACAAAAATTTCAAATGGATATGAGGCATAGTCTGGACCTTCATCTCCATCACGAATAACAAGTGTAGACGAACCGTCTAATGCTGGCGAGTGGATATACCAATCACATATTTCATCATTGCCGTGAATTCCAGGTGCTTGACCAATGAGTATACACGCATCACAATCATGTTTGAATTTTGGAGTAATCTTTTCCATTTTTATGCTCCTATAAACCAACCAAATAAAAATAATGCACCAAATATTATTGGTATATACCATTCCATGCTAGTCTCTCCCCATGTAAGAGCCGGCACCTTTCTTTCATGCGCCATCATACCCCAAAACACAAATACGATACCCAATAATAAACCCATTTTTATATCTCCTTAGTAACAATACTTGTTCCACCAAGTTGAGCTAAACGAGCTTCAACCATCGCCATAGAATATGCAAAATCATGCGATGTGATTGTTATGTATACATAACAATCACACGACACTGTTACCATTGAAACGTTATAAAACGTTGACAATATGTGACCAGCCGCAGAAAATGCTTGAAGAAAATTCACATACTTAGCCGACACTTCTATTGTTTTTCGATCTGGCATCTATCCACTCCAGTATTTTGATTGTTGATTCGAGATATTCGATTATGATTTGCGCTTTGTGTTTGTCTGCTTCTGATAAAGAATGCTCGATGATTTTGGTTTTATAGGCCTTCTTATCATGTTTAAGAGTTTCGATGATCTTATGCCTCTTTCGCTCCTGACTCTCCAATATCTTTTACCTCCGAATCCTCAGATATATCTAAAGCCTCCTTTATACTTGGAATTAGATCACATCCACAACGATAACAGTCATATATACCGTTAATACTTCCATCATCGTCAAAGAATACAGTTATTGTACTTTCAGTCTTTTCGATTCCGATAAATCCAGAACCTTTACATATTTGATATGTTGACGAATCAACCATTCCTTCGCCAGTACCTTTACATAATAGACATCTAATTCCACATTCATGAGTTATTACGATAGTCTTAAACATTCGCTTTTTGCTCCTTAACCACCTTTCTGCGTCGGCCTGTCGTTGATAAAAAGTGCCATCACATAAATGGTTATACATGGTGGCTGCTGCCTCAAGTTCCTCAAGAGGAAGCTCTTCTTCTAAATCAAGATCTATCATTTATTTTTTATTCTAACCTCCAAATGTCCATGTCTATTGAATTCTATTGTACCAACTATTGCTTCGTCTGAGGCCCAATGATCGTTGATAACAACTTCGCCATTTTTCTCTGGCCATAGTTCCATGGCCATATCACCCATTCCAACTGGATAATATTTAACCCTGAAATCTCTATAGCCATCATTTATCTCATCACTAATGTTGGTGACGAAGGAGACAAATTTATGTTCGTTAAATTCCCCTTCAACAATAAATATGATTGGAGTATTTAGCTTTATCATATCAAGGTCTAACTTTTTCAACTGTCTTCTCCTCTCCTTTTTGTAAAACTATTTGAGTCAGTTTTTCTCCTGGAACTGGCCACCACTCTTTTATTCTAAATGTATCGCCGCAATCTACACACAACAGAAACTTTTTACTATGCCCTCCTTCATTGTCACGATGAGTAATCTTAAGTTTACCTTTACATTTCGGACAATGTGGTTTAATTCCATTCATGGTTTTTTGTCTCTTTCACATATTTTTATTCTTTCTTTTGCAAAGTTAAGTAATGCTTCTATGTCCTTCTTTTTTGGATATTTACTATTCCATTGCGGAAGGATATATTCAACACGATAAACTATTTCTTCTATGGTTAACGCTGATGTAACTATCCACTTTTCAGATGCGATCATACGAAGAAAATCGGATGGTGGAGGTATATTAAAACATCCTCCATAAAATAGATCTCCTTCATCACCAAATCTAAGATAGATTTCCCTACCATTGAAATTGCATACCATTTTGAGATCTGTATCTCGTCTTATTTCTGTTAGTGCTTCTTCAAATTTCTTCAACATTGTCCTATTCCTCCTCTCCTTCTACTTCTTCCTCTGTCATTACACCAACAAAATGATGTCCATCACATGTTATTATTTGAAAACCACAAATAGGGCACTTTTCCTCATCACAACCAGCATGATGATAGTGGCCGATTTTGGCACCACAATCGTGACATGGCTTATCATATCCATGTAGTTTATTTTGTTCTGGATCAACGTGGCGATACTCATCACCGTATTTGATCCTCTTAACAGCCAATAATGCATAGGCTGAATTACATCCCTCAGCTTCAAACATGTGCTGTCCACAATCTTTACATATAGCACCGCGTTCTTCAGACATTTTTGTCTCCTATTAAGATCATATTTAGTTGATGTATAATCGCATCATAGATAAGCTTTCTCTCTCGAAGCACAGCATGTGCTATTTCTAAAAAATGATCTCCACCAATGTTCAGACGTGCAGAGATTTTTTCTTTATCATCGAATGCTATCTTGCTGCGCCTTTCATACTCGTCACGAAGCTCCATAATGGCGCATTTTGTTTTTGAGATTTTCATATTGCGACACCATATTGTCCAGCAATCGAATCTATAATAATAGATTTTTCGGATATAGTACCGGGTCAGGATACTCAGATTCTTCTATTATAAAATGAAGAACCGATGTCATATCCATCTCTTTGTCTGGTGGCGGATCAAGTATGTTACGGTCAATAGTAACATAATAATCTTGGATTCTAAACACATCTCTAGTTCTGTCGTTTAGCCACTTGAAAATCTCGCCCAAAATCGAGGCTTCACCAAGTGTAAGTTTGGCAGTTTCAAAAGTTTTGGGAAGCAAATCATTTGCTTCGTCTTCATTTTGTTTTGGAACTGAAATAATAGTAAACAAAAAACAATGGCTCACTAATCATCTATTCCCTCCTATTCTGAAGCTTCCCAACCATCGATTTTCCGTCTCATCTCTCATTCCTTCGATCATTGGAGCGGCTCGTACGGCATAATATGTATGTCTTTGTCTAGACGACGCAGACCATTTCCACTGAGATAATATCTCATAATCATCGTCATCTACAACAGCAACCATATTACGAGTTAAAACTATCTCTCTACTCATTATAGACATCCTCGTGTTCGATCGGCATTCCATCGCTCAATCTGTGAGCGAAGTTACAGAATGTAGTTACCCAAATACCACCTTTACACATTATTACCACCTCACCAAATATAATCTTGTCCACCAAAGATACCACGGAAATACATCGACACCATCCATGGATAATACATAATCCTATTACCTACCATTACTACCTCGTGTTCTGTACCATCGGCATTACCGTCGTCATCGTTGATGGTATCATAGTCAAAGAATGACTCGAACCCACGAAATTCCATACTGGCGAACCATTCCTGTATTTCGATTATGAATCTGCGATTCTCTGGTGTATCATCCATGAGGGCCTGATCTTCATCACACTCCCATGCACCGGCTTGTTCCTCTAACTTCCGCAGTATCGCATCCAAATACTTATACTGTTCATCTGTAAGTTTAATGGTTTTCATCGTTACCCCTCTCATTACTTAGTTTAACTCTCGGTTTTTTACTCATCATCTCCTCCTAATAGATATTCCCAACTATCCTCGTCTGGAAAATCTTCGTCGGGATTATAGTCTTCTGAATCATAAAAATCTGGTAAATCACACTCACAATCCGCAAGAATATCATCTAGTGTTGGCATTTATACCTCCCCTTCAACAAATTCTCTTGCAAATGTTCCTGGTGTTAAAAGTAAAAACTCTTGATCAATACAACTCCCCTCCTCTCCATCTTTGTATTCAAAAATATCTATTTTCATTGTTCCATTTGACATTGACTCACCGAATTTGGCTGAGCGCCATCTATTTCCGATAGTCATAATACACCCATCACTATTATAGATTTTTACAACTGTTCTTGGCATTTTACCTCCTAAATAAAGAAGATACCCATGCGGGTAACGCAAGGGAAGAACGTTTCTTTTGTTATATCATCGAATACCTCATAGCGGATAAATGCAACAATCGGCTTATAGGACTCCTTGTTTATTCTTGAAGCAGGAGTAAAATACCTAATGGCATCTGCTTCTATTACTGCACGATCTGTTTTGAAAATTTGCCTATCTCTAAATTTAATCTCAAAATAGGCCCCATCGTTGGTTGACCATAGTTGCTCGTCATCACAGTCAACACGTATTGTTACTGTCTCACCAGAGTAATTAAAGAATGACATATCTACAAACATTATCTTCTCCTAATCTGATACATCATGACAGATATACCATGTTGGTCGTTCAATCTTTAACCCAAATTGCTTTGCTACCTCAGATAATCTCTTATTTATTTCTTTTTTATTAATGGGCGGCATTGCTTCATTTGCTGTTCGAATAAATTGAACATCATTATCGATAAGATCACATGCCTCCGTATGTGACTTAACATTATATAAAAATACCGGTGTCCCTTCAAAACCACCACCCATCCAGATATCAACATCTTCGATGTTGTGCTTGTCAAGATTAAAATCTTCATCAGGATCCTCATCGTCTAATGATAATAATCTATCCTCATTCTTTATTTTGGATCCATAAAATATTATAGTTGATCTATAAATTGGCATCATTTCTCCTTAACCATAGAAAACGTCAGGTTTTGGATTCCAGACGTCTGCTATAAGACCATGGCATTGACGGCATTGACCATAAACTGGTCCACTAAAGTCAGCATCGATTATAGGCCTTGGTTCTCCACAGATATCACATTTACTGTCTGGAGTGTGATATTCTTCTTCTTTGAAGCCACAGACCTTACATGTCATAATCTCGAAATACTCTCCAGGATAGCCTTTGTATTCATTGATCTCAAGCGGTCCACCACATTTTGGGCATGGCATAGGGCACTCACAATCGAAACCCGTCTTACCACACTTCTCACATACAAAACCCATCTCATCGATGAAATCTTGCATGGTACTTCTCCTTTAGATTATTTAAATTTGACGGTTTCTACTATTTCGTCTTTGGTGAGTTCTCTTGTGGAATTTATTCTAGTGGCTTCAAACATTAGAATCTCTCTGCAGTCACCATCTTTTGGATGGATAATGGCCAACTCGCCATCTTTGAAGACAGCAAGATCAATTGTCTCCACCACTATATCAATGTTCACAACTCTTAAATCTGGACGAAATAGAACCTTTGGTTTTACCCATTTATAGATGCCTCTACCAACTCTCGTCATTACTCCGTCTTTCACGGCCTTCGATAAGATACTATACATTGTTTGATTTGGTATCCTACCAACATTATACCCTTGGTCAAACTTAATCTCTGTTAATTCGTATACGGTTACTTTACCTCTGTGTCTGACGTAATCATATACGGCCGATGTCTTTGTCTCATTCACAAGATGTCTCATGATTTAATACCTCCGATATCAAAGACTACTGTTTTGTTGTCTCCTTTATAATGTAGCTGCCATTCACACATTGGCACAAAATCACCATCACTATATCCAATATTTATGATGTCGTTCTCCTTTTCATACTGGAATGAGACTATCGATAATGGTAATGCTCCGTGTATTTTATCTCTGTTTTTGGAAACATCCCAATACACGATATATTCATCCTCAAATTCTGGAAGAAGACCATCAAGATGGTTCTCAGGATTGTCATCTCCCCATGAAGAATTTACGATCTTCAATTCCCATATTTTCATTATGTCTCCTATTCGTCCCAGATATATAATATATTCTCTGGTTTGAAATCCAAGAAGGCTCCTGGTGCTATGCTCGGAACAGATGAATTAATGACTTGACCACATAAATCAATCTCTTCTCCTATACTTGATTTTGTGATTATAGATACCCAACAATACTCTCTCACCCCTTTCTTTGTTTGATATGCTAATTTGACAATAACACCAAGTTTTAAACTATCACGCGGAATCTTATTCATATACTTAATTAGGCCCATCTTCTCCTCCTACTTTGGGTTGGTCTAGAGTTATTAGCCATTTATCAAGTTGAGTTTTAAATAATGACAATCTGTCTGTTAGGGAATAACAATTGGCAATGTCGAAGGTTCCACCAAGATCTTCACCATTAACAATAATAGTTGCACAAAAATATGTATCAGTATAAGCATATATTTCTTCAAAGTCTCTAGCCTGTGACTGTAGCCATATGCGTAATTTCTTACTTTTGTCATCACAGACAAGTGTAATCACTGCACTTTTGATGCCATCATCATATTTTGAATATCCTATACTTTTGAGTTTCCATTTGTGTTTTATTGTTATGTCGCGGATTTGACTATACAACCAATCGGCATACTCACGACCAGTACGAAAATATGCCTGATTAAGCCCCATCTGTAATTTCTTGATGAATTTCATGATTTATATGTCCTATTCATTTCATTTCGATAGATTTCCCATCTATTATAGTCCAATGTCTCAAGTTTTTCACCAATGCTTTGAAGTTCTTTGAGGATTTGCTCAAGCATACCATATATCGCCTTGAACTCTTCTGTTGTCATAACATATTTGCCTTTCTCAAAATCCTTCTGACTCTACGCGTAGAGACATTGAACTTTTGTGAAGATGCAGTAACAAATGCATCCCAAATAGCACCAGTGTCGTCCTTTCTAGCATCCTCAGCCACGACACTAGCCTCATTTAGGATATCTATTCTTGTTTGTGAATCATTCTTCTCCCTATTTAAGAGATCACATTTCCTTTGTTCTACAAGGATTTCGTCTCTCATTTTGTCTAATTTCTTTTTGTATCTGGTGGCCATTAACGGTCCGAAACATCTCTCAACCGCACCAACAACTATTAGGTTGATTGCGTCATTGAGTTTTACATCTTCATCTTCCATTTTACTCTCCGTATGGATTATATATCTTATTGGCTACACGTTTTCTCCATTGTTCATCGGTATGTATCCCATCGAAATCTTGAATAAGGCTACCAGCAAACATCTTATCCATTCTATCAACAAACAGGGCCAAATCTTTACGTATCTGACGTACGCGTAAGTGATATATTTTGTGAAATTCAGATAAAAGTAACTCATATGGTAGATCATCTGGAAGTTCATGCCATTCCGTAGAGCGATATTCTGATCTTGGTAATCCTTTTACCCCCCACTCAAGCTCTTCATCGACAACATAGTAGATATACTCTACCCCATCAATCACAATATGAAAGTGTGGTGAAAAATCAACAGAATATATATCATGATCACACGTTGAATGAAGATGAGCCATTATTGACATGAATCTTATTTTAGCTGATGGCTTATCCATTCTATTCCTCCTGAAGTGTTGATTCGTTATACTCTTTGTCAAAATGAAGACGAATCATCTCTTTATAGATGTTGTCCACCATCTCAGATCCTGTGCCATCGAGTTTGTGAAAATACTTTGCTACCTCCATCGCGGTTGTGAAAGTTGGTTCGTCTTTGATGATTATTACCTTCCATTGTAGTGCTGGATCATCACTATTAAAAAGTTTAGTGTTGAGCGCATCTACAAACGAATTTAGAGCTTCTAGCTCACTAGAAGGTAATGACATGATTTCATACCAATCTTCTTCCATCAGATGAAGAACAATAACTCTAACTATCTCATTCATTTTAATCCTCTATTTGATTATTGTGGGGGTGGGTATATACCCACCCCGATTAATGATTAGTCTGTAACCGTTCTTGTCATATTGTTGATATGGTCAAACTCTTGAACCATCCGCACTTTATACCTACCTGGGTCAATGTCGATCGGTGCACGCTTGTTGTGTATCACTGTACCACCGTTTGGTGCGTCGATATACATCATACCATAGTTAACATATAATGTAACATCTTCACCAGTTATGATGTGTTTGTGACCGGTTGCCTCTCCTTCAGCTATAATGCCATCCTCTTTGATGGTTGCGTTTATCGGGAGAGTCTCATAGTCCTCTAGATATTCTATGATGACATCACCCTGTTGATAAAACATTGGATCGTTTGTCATTACTCATTCTCCTTATGTGAGTTTTAGGGGCGAATTTCTATTTCTATTCCTGAAGTGAAGTGCCAATTTTATTGTATTGGCATGATTAGCAATGGGTTCGATATAGAATTCGTCAGTTGTTGCATCCCTCATTTTGAGATAAAGACACTCTTCAAATCCAGATCCGAGATTCACCGAGACTAATTCATACCCCCTTTCTTTATCTATCTCGATGGTCTTGTGCTCCAACTCGGCAACAAATTTTTCTCTACCATAGTGCCTAATTAGGGCGGCTCTTGCCTCTGTATTTCTGACTTTCAGGATCTGTTGTGGGGTTTTGGCGACAAGATACTTACCATTTAAGGCTATGCCATCAAGACAATATAGTTTATAGTCGCCACTCACGAATGCCGGTCCATCATCACAATGCATATTGTTTCTAGTATTTAACTTAAGTATCTCTGGTCGATCTACTAGATATACAACATCTTTTGTGTTGATTATCTCCATAGCTTCGGTTAACAAATCAGCCATATCTATCTGTAGATCTACTAATGGTGTACCAGCAAACCTATTATATAGTAACGTTACTATATTTATTCTCGTTACCACACCAATAGATGATATGGTGTGAAGATTTCTATATGAATTATGTGGAATGCGTGATAAGATTCTCATAAATCCATCTAGCGGGGATCTTGATTCTATTCCAGCATCAAATCCACGTAGATCAGAAACTCTAACCAAATCTTTATTATTATAATCAAAGACTTTGTTAATTTGCTCATGCAAAATAATCTCCATCGGATCACCATTAAAATGCCTTTGTGTCGCAGCGGCCAGAGCTATTGGATGAGCCATGTTTATAGCATCATTTACTTTTTTGACTGCTTTGTCATAACGGTTTAGAACCGCTTCCTTTATGTCATCTAAATTGTGGGCTAGGACTTCGCGAGACACCTTATCATCCACTTTGAGTAGTCTCTTTATGGAGTTCAATTCCGCTCTTCCACCAAGGTCAAGTGTCCATCCCGCTCCTTGAATGGTCCTAGCACCTTGAATGCATTTAAATAGCTCTCCAGGTATAACCCACTCAATCTTCTTTTTGAAAATCTTTTTTGCTAGCGCTTCTGCTTTGCCTCTATCGGCCGGCAATGTTCTAGCTTCGATTGCCATCACCTGATTTAGAATCTCAGGTTTTATTTCCATCTTTTGCCTCCATGTGAGTTTTGTGTGCGCCGCCCCGCCCCCGCGCCCCGACGTTAACACGGCTCAACACGGCCGGTCAAGAGGAGAGGCGAACGAGGCGAACGAATGTTAGGAAACATTATTAAGATGCGTGATTCCTTCTTGCTTGCTGTGAAACACATCTCTTGTGCTCTTTCACAATCATACCTCTCCTTTCCATTCCCTCATAAAGTGTGGAGTATGCCACACCAAAATCTTTAGATATCTTATTGATTGAGACACCAAGATCATAGCGCAATTTCACATACTCAAAGTCTATCTTTGTTTTTACTCCTCCTCCGTGCCCAAGTGGTGGTATATCAAATCCTCTGGCTCGCATACCTTTCAGTAGATGATCGTGTCTATTAAGACCCATTCTCTTTGCTATCTCTTGAATTGAAATGTTTTTGGCATAGAGTCTTGCTGCTAGAGTATAATCAATGTGTTTTGGCATGTTAATTACCTCTATCGATCTTAGCGATAATTTTTCTTAATTCGACATCTCTTGCCGGCAATAATGGACTTCCAGGTCCAGCATTTCCATCATTAGCATAATCAAACAATGCCGACAATAAGGCATCCATTTTTGATTCTAGCGTTTTAATTTTTTGTTCTACTACTTCCTCCTTTATTTCTGATATAGTAACCATAAAACGTTTACCATTCTTAGTAGTTACCACAAAGTCATTTTCTTCTGTGGTTTCTTCTTCATCATCCTTCAAAAGCCCCCTAGCTTTCAAAGCGGCTTCCAATGCTTTGTTGGGGTCCATCCTTTTCCTCCTTATAGTTTAGATGCGTCGAAGATTCTAACATCTTCTTCATTTTCGCTGGTGTATTTGTCTATCACTTCTACTTTGGATCGATCGTAGAGGAATCTCAGTATCCACCATTTTCGATATTCGTCAGACAATGATTCTCCGCTATGATATTGATGGCGTTCAATTGCATATTTAGCATCTTTGATTTCTCGTTCAAGCATCTCATCAAGCCATGTGTGACCATCTCTGATATCACCATCAAGTTCGACCACTACCGTCACTCGTACTGGCATATTATCCTCCTAAGACCAATATTCCTCATAACCGTCCATGTGTTCCATGACTTCTTGTAGATCATCTGCTGATATAGCAGATAGATCAACCTCCATTATGTCATCTATATCCAATGGTTCACCAATTGGCACGAATTGCTGTTCACTACTTGACCCCTCGACCATAAGATTATGGATAGCGATCTCCACTTCATCGATGTCTTCTGCTACAAGATAATAGGTCTTTTTCACCTCATAGAGTTTGAATTTATGTTCTGACATTTTGTCCTCCTTAAAATGATATCTCTATCTTCTCGTTATCTTCCTCTGTGCGTTCAAATGCTGTAGCAAATGCAGTCTGAGGTATATAATAGATTATTTTTGACCTTATTGTAATAAAATCAATTCTCCAATTAATAATGATGTCAAACCATGGGCTGATAGAATTTGGAAATACAGATTCATGTATGAATGATATAGATGTAAATTTTGTCTCCGTTGATTGTTCCCGATCAGACACTTGCCAATCAATAAGTTCTGTTATGTCTTCTACATGATCATCAATCGTGACGATAACCGACTCAATATAATTGGTGTCTATATCAATACTTTTTGTATTGATCCTAATCTTGATCTTGTTCAGGTGCATCATCATCTCCTTTTAAGGCTATGTCAAGTTCATTCATAATATAGCCCATTGATGGACCAGATTTTACCACATTGAAGTCTCCAAGAATGATTGGATCTTTGTCCCAAGCAACCGACTCAATATCGGTTGTTGCTTCTATTACAGTAATACGTAGTTTGTTTTTGATTTTATTTTTTACTAGTGCGAATGTATGATTTGGCATAGACACAAAATGTAATGGCCTAAATAATATAGTGTATTTCGTTTTTTTGGAAACTCCTTATTGTATCTCAGCCGATACATCTTGCTGAAGCGTTCGACACTCTTGTCCATTCTTGGGATTAAGGCTATTCCATATAGACCATGTTTTCGCCCGATAGTAACATCAAACCACTCTGCAGGTTTTCTTTCTGCCCAAATGTGTAAATGGTCTGCTATCTCCTTCGCGTCTTTAAGCATAAGACATGGAAATGGATCATTCGCACTTCCTAGCCAGACACAACCAACTGCATTCGAGTTTTTACATTTTTTGCCAAGAGATTCAAGTAGCTCTTCAATGTTGTCTTTTGATGGGTCCAGCATAATACCAGAGCCTTCACTCACCCCCGGTATATATGATATAATCATCGCTGAAACTTTTTCCATATATCACCTTCCTATCTTATTTAAATGATCTAACACACCTCCATTTAGAGACCAATAAATGCCAAGAATAATACCTTCCTTGAATGCAGATATTGGTTCATCATACGAATTATCTTTTAGATACTCTCCGAAAATATCATCAATAATTAGGTCTACTACAAACCCACTATTGTTGTCTTCCAATGCTTCAAGCTCACAACTACCTATAAGTATGTTATGATCTGGCATCATGCTTCTCCTTTGTCCGCTTCCTTCAAAACTTTTTCATTTGACATTACCGTTTCTCCTTTAGCCACTTGTCTTTTGCATCTAGCGACATGAAGATGTAGATATCACCTTCGTCTTGTTGTGTCCACCATAGTTCTTTGATCAATTCCGAATACGACCAGAATTGTGCCTTGTTCCATCCCAGACTCCGATATTCATCTGGATCTGAATAAAATTTTATGCTATCAAACTCTCCAAATCCATCGATCGATACCTGACCAAAATATTTCTCAACCCAATAGTCGACACCTTCTCCTGTTGTATTATTAGCAGTAATCGATGGTGCTTGGTGCTGCACAGAATATCCATCACCATTCGCAGCAATGAATCTATGATTGCCGGCACCTCTTATAATCACCAGTTCCATTGTCATCTTAGACCTCCACATGTTATTTTATATGATATTAGTTGTTTTCTAATATGTTGAGGAGTTTATACAACATATCACACGTTTCTTGGTATGCTTCATATGTTTCTTCGCTGATATCGCTTTTATCTTTCTTCTCCTCGAATTTTTCTAAGTATTTTTCTATCTCTCCTTTGACATCTTTTGTTTTTGACCGTCCAAGACGGTCATCCTCGTACTCCTGCATCTTACGTACGAGCATATCTACTGTTTCTTCTGCGAGTTCTTCTGGCTCATACCATTCATCTAGTGCAACGCCTTCATCATTTTGCCATACACAAACCTCCTCATCATCTGCTTTCCACTTCCATATTCCCATACCAAAATGACCACCCATCTCATGGATTGTTATATTATATCCGTCATCTGCTTCGATGGCAATTGTATTTTCTGATCCCCTGTCCGTCTGTGTCTCTCCATAGAGAACCAGATCAGACATATTATCAAGCGCATTATTTAGTTTTTTATCTGCGTAGCTCATTTTTCTTCCTTGTTATGGTGCTATGTCATTTTCTTCAAAGTACTTTATTGCGTCTTCCCAATCTCCCGATTCGATCTTGTCTGTTGTTTCGTTTTCTTGAATTTCCCTCCCTTCACATCCGAGTCCATGCACTCCATCCATATTATAGTTATCCCACATCCAGCCGATTTTGTTATCTAGCCAGTATGCTATACTTTCCTCCGTAACTTTATCATATTCATCATTATCTGGATCGATCCTAACGAGGAAAGTCTTATCTATCTGGAAATATCTTGGCTTCTTTTTCTCCATTGCTCCTAATCGCTTTCTTTGATTTGGAAGATAGTTAGAGTGGATAATATAACTGTTTCGTGTGGAATCGCTTCCCATCCATTCCATACGTCGTCTGGATCTGCCAATCCCCACATCTTGTGTAAACCATAGTCAGACAGCAGCACACGTATGCGTCCATATCCCTCAAATGGTGGGTCTAATATGAAGTCAATGGTATCACCATCTATAGATGATTGTTTAATAACCCTGGTAGCATATAAGCTACTATCTAGAACCATTATTTCATAGTCCATATTTCTACTCCTTCTGGTCTAACTCTAATATAAATGTTAACTCTCCTCTTTTGCTCGGTCTATTACTCCTTTTCATCCTTTACACCCCATTAACATTTCTTTCAGTTCTATTTGATCGTGGACATACCTTGATGCTATCACTTTGTTACAATATGAGTGTTCGATGTAAAATCCAACGTAATGTCGTTGTGAGATCGTAAGGAGATTATTGTCATCTATCCTTAATACAATCATGTCGTTGTCTTTTAACTCGAATCTGTGTTTCTTGCCATCAATACGTATTTCAAGCTCCATCTTTCTTCTCCTCTTCAATCGGAGCCACACGTGTATCGCTGTGCCATATAGTTTTGCCGGTTACTAGACCACTAAGTATGTTTTCCATCCACTTAACCTCTGCTTTCATAGAGGCTATCTCCTTTTCTATATCTTCTTCAGTTTCTTTGAGGAGTTGATCGAATGGAAAATCATCTGGTATCTCATCAAGATTCCATAATCCATAACTAGTAAGTTCATCATCTCCTTTCTTGACATGAAGGTATCCATCTTCGTATAAAGAATATTCTACACCATCGATTTTTGACTCAGGCATCCAAGCTAAACCCCAATCATTGTGAAAGTCATACTCAGCTACCACATGTAGGAATTTGAGTATTCCCATGTATCGCTCTTTGGCAGTAATGTCTTCTGGCTTTCTACTCATTCTCTACTCCGATCATCGGTTACCTCCGCTATACTGACAATCTCTATGTCCTCACACCCAAACAATTCAAGTAATAGCTCGAAAAGTGCATATGAATTGTTATAGCATGAATCTTCATCCATCGAGATTTTTATGTTCCATACTTTGGTTAATGGCACTATTAGTCTCCTATGAAGTAAATGTTTTTGATGCGCACACCTAGAGTAACCTCCCCACGATGTTCCATGTTGTGACCTTTCACAATACAATCAATGGCATTACATATCAGTTGTGGTGTTATCTTTACTTCTTCGACGCACTCATATACTACTTCGATGGTTATTTTTTTGGGTCATTATTCTTCCTCCCATGCATCTTCTTGTTCGTCGCTAAAATGACCTCTAAATATGACATCTTCTCCATCTGTGTGAATCTCGGATATTGTAAATACTTCCCAATCACCTATCTCATCACTTTCCATAACGAATACCGATATGAGTATTTTCTTACTCCTTGGTTGATCCTGTAGAGCTTCCAGCACCTCACCGACTGTAATAGTTTTCATCTCTACTCCTAATCGCGCTGTTTATTTATTTCTCCTCGATCGGTAGTATAATGTCCACTTTTGGCAGGTGGACATAATCATCTGGACCGGTTGCGTGTTTCGCCATCCAATCCAGTATCAGTGTTTCGTCAAATTGAGTTTTGGTTTTGAAGTCGTTTAGTTGGGATGTTGTCATGTCCATCACGGTTATAACCACCACCCTACGATTTCGCACCTCCTCTCTGATTGTCGTCATCTCCTCGATTGTCGATTCTCTCGTTACCGGTCCTTCTCCTAGTAGGGCTCTGCTCTCATTGATCACATGTAGCATATAATTACGCTTGTGATCACTATGCGCATCTTGGTGATAGGCCTTGGCAAATCTATGGAGTCTAGTAATCTCCCAACATCTTTCGCAGATAACATCTTCGCCTAGACCGTAGTTAGTGTCACTGTTATCTGTCTTACCGCATCTTGCACATGTATAAATCATTTCTCCTCCTCGTTCATCAAGGCTGTGCAGATTTCCTTAATTCGCATGTCGGTGTCTTGGCAGCATCCACAGCTACCACCGCTCTGGTTAAGGTTCCCTATCAACATGATTCGGTCGTTGACAGTCTTCACAAGCAATCCAGCTTTCACCGGTATGTTGTTTGGCTCGTCCCAAAGCTCATACAGTTTCGGGTACTCATCGTATTCGTCTTCGAATGGTGATTCTATCTTCTTTACCTCGTCCCACTGCAGTTGCGTCCACTTCATATCTACTCCTCCCATGCCGGCATTTCAAAGTACCATAGGAATGTCATATTGCTTTCTGTCTCGTTGATTGGCCTATTTCCATGTCCATAGTCGTTGTCCGGAAATCCCGGCCAGAGTCCGATTGTTTCCCACTCATCAAACGCGTCGCCCAGTGACAGCGATATGCCTCGGCCGTTGTATCTCAGGCATCTTATGTTATCCATGTTTCCGATGTTTGTTGGTATGCTGAGTATGATCGATATGTCCATCCCATCCGCGTAAGACCAAAACATGGGCAATGCAACACCGTCGATTTGGACTTCGATTACATCAGTGTCGTCTTCGTCTACTGAGTATGTAATGCATATCGAGTGCGCTTCCATTTCGGGGTACTTGATCGGTTCTGGATAGTACGGCTTCCTACCCCATATCTTCTCTACTGCCTCATCGATCGTCATGTAGGCAGATGTGTGATACGTGTGGTTTGTTCCGTCTGTGTTGAATACGCCGTATCCGAACACCAGTTTCACCTCTTTTCCATCCTTTACCGGCGTAATACCCAACTCTATTCTATCCTTCTTGAACACGGCATGTGTTATGTGCGTTTCTACCTTGTCCAATTTGATGTCGATGCCCCTGGACTGAAATCTTGCTTTCATTTCGCCCTCCTAGTCGACTAGTGCGTCGAATATTTCATCCCAATCGGTGGTTTCGTACATATAGCTCTCGCCGCTATGGAAGATAATACGCTCCGCTTTTGTCAGTGTTATTTTGTGCCACACTATGATATGGTTGTTTATCAGGAGCATAACAACATTATCGTCTATGGCCCTGACGCCCTGATGAACATCTCTATTCTCGCGATCGGCCTTGGCCTGTTTTACGCCGTCAAATAGACTAACGAGTTTCATCGTTTCTCCTCATTGTTTCCTTAACGTACCACCATGTTTCCGATACCTTTATCTCCTTTCCAGCCCCGCGAGAAAATATAGTATATTGCTTTCCCAACGCTGACATTAGTATGCGCATGACAATGGTTGCATATACTATATCACGCCGATGCTACCATGTCGAGGTAGTGCATCCGCTCATGAGCGCGTCGGCTGCAGCATACACGTCTCGCATGTCGTGCACGTAGCCCCTAATTACCCACCATCCTCCTGGGGATCTGAACTTCAGGAGTCCATCCTTGGTGGTATACGGCGTTCTGTACTTGTAGAGTTTCGCTCCACCGGGGAGAAGTGCCAACTCGCCCCATGTGTGCTCCTTGATATCCCAGAGCAGATACATGTTCCCAGGTGCCACATTATTGAGTCGCTCCACCAATTCCTGATTGGACAGGTGGATCAGAATGTCAGTCTCTCTTTCTACGATCTGCATGTTCTCCTCCTACGTACCCGCTTCGCCTATAAGTTTGGTTGTGTTATTGTATTTCCGGTTTCTGAAGACATATGTACCACCCTAATTTTGTACATTCCCGATATCAGCCGTAGAGGGGGTGATGGACGACCATTGATATACTAGTGTATTTCAGCTTTGTCGGAGGACCCAACATAGAGTCTTAATGTCAAAGCATACACTATATAACCTTAGGGTGTAGAATTTACCGCTTAGGAAAAAGTGGAATCCTATACACCATACCTCTAATCCCGGTAGCATCGAAGGGACCCATAAAAGACTACAAAGTCTTATTTTAAAGTCTTTAAAGTAAAAAGAAAGTTTTAATGCATAATATAACATTATTATATAGTACCCTAAAATATTAAACTCAAGAGCTTTAAAGTAAAAATAGTATAGTATACATATGTTTACACTAAAGTTCTTGAGTTTAGTTTTTAATGTTATAGTATAATGTTCAATATCAAGCTTTTTGATTGGCCTTGATTAGAATATACTATACTATATGGTTTTACCTTATTCTTGAAATTCAACATTATACATATATTGCGTTATGATTTGAATTTTGAATTTTTGAAGATATGCTATATATATGGTCTTAAATAGAAATTCGAAATTAAAGGAATATACACCCTAATACCTACCACATCTCGCATTATAAGCAAGATTGCACATATAATCACATTCTATATCATCATCGAAGACTAAAATATAATTGTCTTTGTGCACATATAATGTATGTCTTGCACTAAGTTCTTCATCATCAAATGCACGTACTAATTCCAAAATATAGTCATATATTCTAGAATCTGCTTCTGTAACTGAAAGCACTTTCCAACATATACTATTTCTAATGAATATGTCCCCTACTACTATCTTGCTAATATGCTTATGCACAAATTTTTCAGAACATATATCATTATTCATTATTTTAGCTCCTTATTTTGAAAGTGGTTATATACATACTCGTTTTAGTATATACTTGTTTTAATGTATTTACTTATTCAACCATTAATACCCTTCTTACCCAACTACCTTATGACTGAGACTCTACTGTCTATATTGTACATTATTGCATGACCATTATAAAAGAAATATTTTTTAAAATATTTTGGGACTAATATGACAGTTCAGATGTATTAGTACATGGGCATGACAGCTTAATATACCATATTATATAAGTATACCACCACCAATAATATAATCAACCATTTGTTGATTAGTATATTTTAATATACGTTTATATTTATAAAATAACCACGGTGTGACATTTAATATTTGTATTGCATTTGATGTATACATAGTTGTATTGTTCAACATTACTTTTTGACCAGTTGTCTTTGCTTGTGGTCCATTTTCTAAATAAAAGTTAAATGTCTGTTGATCAGTCCAATTATGAGTATTACGTCTTATAGTAAAAGATCCTCGTGTAATACCTAATAGATCTGACGCATCCTTTATACACATTTTTTCACCATTAAAGTCAATCCATCGATTGGTGCGCCTATTTCTAACTTGAACTTCTCGTAAGACCCATCTACAATTATCGGGGCCATATCCTTCATTCACTCTTTCACGATCAAGTTGATGATCTTTAGATGGAGCAGGACCCAAATCATTTATAAAATTCTCAAAAATTAGCCACCTTTGATCAACTTGAATTCCTCTTTCACCATAGCGTTTGAATTCGCGGTTTTTAGTATTATAACATCTCTGTTTCATACTTGACCACGCTGCATACTCTTTTGGATATTGTTTATTTAGATTCATAATTCAGCCTCCGATCTTTTATCGGCTAAGCTGAACTTTAAACCTAACATTCACAGTTTAACTATCTTATTGTAATACAATCATCAATACATTTATTGTATAGAGGATCGCTTCTCCTACATCTTTGCATACAAGACGACATGTTAGGGTTCATTGATGGACCAGTATCAATTACCCTACCCCCAGATTGGTGCTGTTTTATACCAGACCCACCACACTGTACGTGGTCACTACACCTTCCATGCATGCAGCCGACACGCACGCCCTGTCCATCTGGGATGTATGTGTTTACGCAATCGCAGCACATCACTCCTGCGTTTACAGTTGAACATGCTACAAATATTGCCACTATTATGATTAAACTTCTCATATTCCTCACTCCTAAAGTTGGAAAAGTGAGGGCGCGAATGCGCCCTCCGAGAAGAACATTCCCCAGATCCCTCTAACTACGAGAGAACTAAGAATTTTCTTATTGAGAATTTTTCTTAAGTTATCTCACATATTGATGGATCTAGTACATATGTTATATTAGGTTGCCCATTTTTAGTGGGCTAAATCATGGTACACCTCCTTGTATGTCTCACAGTGAATTTGATTGTTTATTGTGCGACTCTCAATGTCTGAGATATCGCGCCTATCAGATATAAAAAGGGGGCCGGTCCTGCGTGCGACCGGCCCCCTTTCATCGTGGCGTGTCTGTCTATTTCGTGAGTTCAGTTGCGTCGTTCGCGTTCTTGAACTCGTCCATTCCGATCGGGGTCATTCCCGCTTCCTCACGTGCGGTGTTGAGCCCCGCCAACATAGCGTCGGCCATGGCACCATTCTTGTGTCGAAGTGCGGCCTTTGCGAAGCTGTACAATTTCTGTGCGGCTGGGCTCATTTTGGTTATTGCGATTCCAGTGGCCTTTCCACCCTTTGGCCTTTTGGCTGTGCAGCTCGCGCACGTTCCCTGGTGGGCGGCTTCCTTCACCAAAATCACTGTTCCGCATTCCCAACATTTGGCATACGTGCCAACATATTTGGTTTCGTCTTCATGCATGCGCCCTGCGATCATTTCCTCTGCGAGATCCGCATATGTCTTGTATGCGGTCTTGGAGCTTGAAGTGCGCACGATCAGCACGTTCTCCTCAACTATGCGCCCTGCTGCGATGTGCAGTTCACGTGGAAGCCATGAACCTCCACCACTGAAGCTCATGGGTGTAGGTCCTTCTCTGAAGATCGCGCTTATCTCTTCAAATTCTGCGCCGTTCTTGATCTTGTTGATGATTCTCTCTGCTCTCGCCATTGCGTCTCTTTGCCCTGCAAGTTTGGGTACACCTGCGAGTCTCTCCAGTGACTCATTGCAGATTGCGATGATTGCCGGATTCACACTCTTTGTTTCCACGTTCTCTATTCTCTTTGCCATTTTTCAGATCCTCCATGTTTTGTTTTCCGCGTCGACCGTCTGTGTGCGCCGCGCGGGTGGGGGCGGGCGCGCCGCCCCGCGCCCCCGGTGTAACACGGCTTGATGCCCCGGCGCAAGAGCCAACCGGGGAACACCGAATCACACCGTGGATGCGGGACACTAATTTCACGTTCCTATACCTCATATAGAGATGGGATGTTGAAATGGGTCCATATGAGACAAAAATTATTAATCATGTTTCCCTCCTTATATTGCCGGTTGCAATTGTTTCCCATTGACACTCCGCATTGGGGGGTGGGATGTTGATGTGGGGGTTAACTACGTGTAATAGGGACACCTCCCGTGCTCCAGTTGAGCCATGGTTTCCTCCTTTCGGGAGTAAGGAATTAGTCGACTACGCGCTTGATGGACCCGCTCTTGAAACGGCTAACCACACTCAGCACAGACTTCTCTACCCCACCGCGTGACTTTGATGTGCCACGCAGATCAGCAAAAGCGGTCTTGCAAAGTGGGCATCTCCACGCATGCCAACCTTCAGATGTGAAAAACACCGTTTTGCAGGTGTGTCTGTCAACTACCTTGCCCTCTTCCGTCAGAGTGGCGTATCCAGGGCATGAGGCATACGCTGCCCCATTGTAGTTAACAGTGTATCCCGCACGCTCAGGCGCTTCGCCTTCAAGCTCTTCTAGCACTTCAAAGTAGTCACGCCATGGGTCTGCAGCAGACTTGCGGCACTTGACCAACTTCTCGTAAGATATCACACCTTCAGTGTCCTCAAAAGCCTCATGAGTTTTGAGAATACCAAGATGCACACCAAGTTCCGACACTAGAACTGCAACCGGTCCAATAGCGACCGGAAGCGCAGCGATGCCGGCAACAATACGGTCAATTTTCATTGACCCATCCCTTAACGCCACCATGAGGTTGCGGTAGTAAACCGCCTCATTCAAACGCGCTACAGGGTTGAGCTTGAACCCGGCATTCAGCTTCTCTATCACGATCTCTATCTCACGGATTTTACGTGAGCAGATCGCCTTTAGAGCGGCCTCACCGAGTTTCGCGCCACGAATTCCGATGAATTCTGACATCTTAAACTCCTTTGTTTGTTGTGGTGCTCATGCACGTTACACGCTAAATGCGCGCACTAGACGCGCTTCTTGCCAACTATACGAGCCAGACGCTCAATTGCCTCGTCCATCTTGGACTTCTTATTTGAGCGCTTAGTTGGTTTGGGTTTGAAGTCATAATCATCAAGCATGATAGGATCAACGTCAACACGCTTGCCACCTGCAGCAAGTATCTTATTCATCCTCTCGATTGCTGCAACCATCTTGTCGCTACCCGTCCTGTATGCGACGGATACTTTCTTCCGCTTTCCCTTAGGCTTACCAACATTATCCTCGCGCACCTTATACTCTGCAAGCCGCATAGGAACCATTATTGGACCAGACCCATCCGGTTTCCAACCCACTATTCCAAAAACCCATGGATCGCATTGATAGCATAGCGTTCCACCGGGGTATTCGTCCACCTCTCGACCATCAATAACCGTGCCTTTAGTGGGAATATAAAACACGCGCCCACACTTCTTGCAGCATATCATGTCAGTATAAGGTGGAGTCTTCACATCATCGCTCGACCTAACATCGTCTTTGTGACCATGAAAGGTTTTGGAATCTTTGGAGCGCTGATGTTTAACGATTGCACCAATCGTGTCCCATCTCCACACCAACCCAGGAACACGTGTGACTCCAGTTTCCTGATATGGAACACACTCCCTTATCACAACACCCCTCAAAGCACGATCATGTTGAATGTTATGCTGCGTGAGCCCATCCAACCACCATCTAGGCATAGGCCTATTCTGACCAGCAAGGTTACCTTGCATTACACAGATAACCCTTTCACGCCAAAACTCAACATCAATAGGATACGACACCATCTTCCTCAAATCGTCCATCGTGAGGAAACGGTATTCGATATCCATTTTGATACCCTTGAGTGTGTCAAGAAACTCACTCTTGAGATCAACCAGATGTGGGGCTATCCTGCCCTTATCATCGCGCAGATCGAGGGCCATGGCTACGTGCTTCTTCATACGCTCACGTATAGCCGTCTCAATCCATGTATCTCCAAATGTGCGGAAGGTAGTCTTCATAATATCCTTATGAGACTTACCCTCCAGTTTGGTGCTTCTACCTTGGTAGACGGAATTATCCTCTACCTTATCCCAAGGACTGCGTTTCATCTTCAACCTCCTCAACTATTGCTTGAATTTCCCCAATCATCTCGGGGGTAAGATACGGACGCTCATCAACAGTGCTCAATACCTTCTTCAGATTGGACACGGGATCCCATTTCACACAAAAGGTGTCACCATCCAGTATCAACGTATTGATGGCGTTCAAAATACCACGTATCGAGCGGTATTGTTTGCCATTATACGTTGAATGGATTACTCCCAATGCAGCCAGTGCTGGAGGGAGTTTCTTCATACTCTTTAAACACGAAAGACACGCACCGTGTAGGCGCGTATGCATGAACCTACCACATATTGAGCATCTCTTCTTCATATTTATTCCTTTATCTAAAATGGTGCGCCCCTAGGGGCGCACACGGTTAATAAATTAAATCTGGACGGCTCCACCAATCTCAATGTGGATGTGGTCGTCGCCCACTGCCATATAGAATCGGTGTGTACCGTTTATAACCACAAATGTCGGTGTGAACTGCTCATCACACCAGTGACATCTGTAAACAATATAACCCGCATCAGCAATGTCAGCCACAAACTGATTAATCTCATACCCCTCACCGGGTATAATCATATGTTTGTATTCCATTTTCTCACTCCTCTTTTTGCGTTCCATTTTCTGCTCCTTTTTGTTGATGTGTGCCCCGAAGGGCACACGGGGTTAACAACTAGAACAGGATTCTCTTGACCCCACCCTTCAAGATCTTGTTGGTGATCGACACGATTGACTTCTCAACAGACCCACGAGACTTTGCAGTCCCACGCACCGTCTCCATCAAAGCCTTGCATGAGGGGCACCTCCATCCGTGCCAACCTTCTGAAGACAAGAACACCTTGCCACAAGAGTGATGGTCGACCACACTCTTACCATCAGGAGACACGATGCCCCAACCGGGGCAGGTCACGTATGCAAATCCATTTGCACCCGTCTCCTTCTGACGCCATCCGTGCTTTTCGGGGTTGTCACCGAGTTTTTCCATCAACTCGTAGTAATCAACCCAAGGCTCAGCTTTGTCCATGGGGTTCTTCTTCACACCCAAGATTGGATAAGACTCACGGTTGCCGGCCAGATCCTCATACACCACGCTGGTCTTCAATACTCCCAAATGCACACCGAGAGCATTATTGAGGACGTTTACCTTGCCAACGGCGGTAGGCAAACCAGACAGACCCTTCATGATTCTATCTTCCTTCCACTTTCCATCTGTAAGCGCGTCCAGCCATGACTTGAGGAACAACGCCTCATTCATGCGGGCACCAGGATTCGCCTTGATCCCATCATTCAGCATGTCGATGATCATCGAGATATCACGACCCTTGGACTGAACCAATGCACGCAATGCGTCATCAGTAAGCTTCACTTCGTGAGTTGTATTTGACATGTCAGTACTCCTTTCAGAGTTTGTTATTCGCCCTAGTCGAGGTATTCCTCTACTTGAGTACTAGGGCTACGTTAATCAATGCCAACACTATATAAAAGGCACATCACAATTACACTGAGTAGGACTATTCCAACACCCCATACACGTATCATCACGAAAATAACCACAATTACTACAACCATTATCCTTCTTAAGCCAACGAAGGACCGTAAACTTTTCATCTTTTGTTATTGTCTTAATTTCTATCCTATTAAGACAGATAGCCACAACACCACTACATAAGAGGATGTCTCTTTCATTAAGTGGAACATTTTTATCTATGCGACACGCTATCCATTCTCTAATTTCAGATTTGTAGACAATATAAAACATTTTAATACTCCTTTTTGTTGGTTATTGTGCGCCATTTCAGGCGCACGTTGTAACGTTCTGAGTAATTTACGCTATTGAATTGATAGGAATCAATTCAACGAAAAATCACACATTGTAACTAGTCTTGAACTCGTCCATCTTCTCATCGGTGAGCCCACGACCCCTAGCTACCTCAACCTCATACTCGATAGGAGCATCGCCCTGATCTTCCAACTGAGGCTGAATCTCGTGTAGTTCAACCACTTTCAGCGACTCAAAACCACAACTAACATCCTTCCATGTTCTCATATTTTACCTCCATATGAGTTTCATTAACGGACGAAATCACCACGAAAAGTATATATGGTGATACGTCTGTTGGTTGCACTCCCCGTGGAACCCTGACCAAAACCGAGCGTCACTCATATTCAATATAGTCAGGAATCCGCTTATAAAGACATCCGAAATCTATACCAAGCAAACGGCCTTCGGCCGTGTCATAGACAAAGTTACCGCAATGACCATCCGTATAATCCCAACCGAGCCGATTCAATCTCATCCTCCACATTTCAATGATGGGCTCCCATCTATCCTCTTCATAAAGCTCTTTATATCTTTGATTTCTATAATCAATTCTCATTGAAATCCAGATGTGTTTAATGTATTTCACACCTTCAGGGCCAGCAATATGAATCTGTGCTAGAGGAGATAGAAACTCATTTTCAATCTCGCTCCCGTACACGTGCGGAACAATGTTTAGGTCATTAGCTTTGATAGAAGCATCATGGCTCTCACATGAAGACACATGAAAGACAACATCCTCGTAACCGTCCCTTTCCCATTTATAAACGACTGCAAAAGCGCCCTCTCCAACATAAGTCACGTCCTCCTTCCTAATCTCAATATTACAACCATCTCCACCGAGATACTCTCCTGTTGGGTGGTAGATTTCCCGAACATAATCAATAAACTGTTCTAAACGTGGATCGTGCTTGTGCCAAACCCCCACACCTTTAATCAAAAGTGCCAATGAATATTCATCCGATTTGCTATGGTTAACCATAGCTGCTAGCTGGCCTTCTTTGAAGACTTTAATAGTCTTCTGGCGCGATTTAGCCATTACCTAATCCTTTCTTTGTGAGACGTGTCAATACACATCTACACGTGTACATATAAGGTTCATATGCTCTCACATACACCTACCCAGCCCCATTTACCACTAAATATCTATTTAAAATATATTAAAAACGTGTTCCATTTACCACTAGATATTTATTAAAACTGGATTTAAAATATATTTAAAGGTGTGTTTGCCTTACCACTAGACGCTTATTAAAATAGAATTTAAAATATACTGTTTATTCTACTAGTAAAAAATTGTTCTCAACTAGTGTATAAAAGCTTATACACTGTTTCATTCCTCGCCCTCTCTATGTATAAGCGCTTATACACTGTATTCTCTGTATCAAAAGGATAATGGTACTTAATATGGTTGAAGAAGGAAGGAAGGCATTATTGTGAAGTGTATTTTAAAAATAGTAATGTATCATTATTTCGAAATGTATTTTAGAAGTATTTGAGGGGTATAAAGATGGAAAATGTATTAGAAAAGAGTAACGTGTATATGTAAAACACGTTACCCATTAGTGTTTATTTTGCACTATTTGTCCTAAGAAGTTTTATAATCTTGTAAAGTGAATAAAGAATTATTCCACTTAGGCAAGTATCAACAGCCATGTGTAAAAAGTGAAAATCTATCATTCATTTAACCTCCTTTCCTATTCTTACTTCCCTATTACTATAAAAACACCTGCGACGATTGCTAGAATACCCAATAAAACATTGATCACTTGATTACTAGGAATAGAA
>Ga0265292_1000817_pt1 | contig 34613 bp, 35 predicted proteins | sample Munlanlewell296A_FD_189080 | JGI IMG/M metagenome (GOLD analysis project Ga0265292, IMG submission 189080) | Leachate microbial communities from a municipal landfill in Southern Ontario, Canada - Leachate well 296A | ecosystem: Engineered > Solid waste > Landfill > Unclassified | place: Canada... | reverse complement strand
AATTGAGCTCCAAATATGAAAATATTATTCATACCGCCGGGTTTTTCTTTCTCATTCTTCTCATCATCTACATCACGTTCAACGACGTACTAAATTTATTTTAAGATTTTCATATCGTGAGTGCTTTGATAGAATGGGTTATTATTTGAAAAGTATGGTGAATGCTAAGAAGGAGAAAAATGTTGTTATAAGTAAGGGAGAGTACGTTCGTTTGAATTTTTTTTCGTTAGGAAATTTTCGTCAGATGAAGACTCCATTTGGCTTTGTGGATGAAACTGGCTTGCTGAATTCAAAAACAGACCCGTATTTTGCTATAGGATTACTAAAAACGCAACGAGCGCCCACCCTTTACCCTAAATTTAGGAGCCTTAGGGCAAAACTAAATTGTTACCCTGAACTAAAATTTAATGGTTTAACAAATTTTCTCTTACCCTTGGCAAAAGGTTTTATAGATGTTCTTTTTGACAGTCCAGTCTCCACTTTCAGTTGTGTTATAATTCCTAAACATGATGAAGATTTTGATCCAGAAACCTATTTTAACAATGATATATTCGAAATTTACAGAAAATTTTTCATTGTTTTAATTAAAGAAAACATCGGTCCTATTGAAATTCTCACAATTTTAGCTGATGACTATTTTTCTCCCTACGATGAAAGAACTTTAGATACTTTTGAAGGCTCGATTAGAGCAATTGTGAATTCTCATTTTGATAGATTGGCACTAACTGGAATATGTCAGATTAGATCTAATTCCAATGATTTTCTGCAAATAACGGATTTACTTTTAGGCTGTGTGTCGTTAGACCTTAAAATTCAAAAAGACTTAATTGATTTAGCAGTATTGTCTACAACAAAAACGGTGCAGATTGAACTTCTAAATCACGTTAAGTCACGGTTGGGGATATCCCCAGATGGGTCTTTTTTCTTGCACCAGGGTCTGTTTGTAAAATCTTTTCATAAAAGTAAACCTTCGTTTAGAATCACTCTGTTTGACCCTAAGAAGGCAGTTCATATTATTACTCAGAAAAGTGAGCCATCGTCTATATAGGGCGACGCTCACTTTACAGAAATAAACCATATTGTATGGTAATTTTACCATTTGACCATAGTGATTGTCAATAATCTAAGTTTGCAACCCTACCAGTAGTTGATTCACATTCGGTGAGCCACTATGCTTTCGCAATTCGCTACTTTTCTGTCAAAGAGTTTTGCACAATTGGGCCTTGCGAGTTTTGCACAATTCAATTTAGTATGAGCATCCAATTTCCCCCTTCGTATGGAAGCAGTACTTCCTGGGCAAGACCTCTGGCTTCGTATCCTTGAAAAGGTTGAAGCGGAAGTCAAACGCCCTCATTTTCTAACTTGGTTTCAAAACACCGCGCTGCTGTCTTTTCACGATGGTCTACTGGTCATTGGGGTACCAAATATTTTTGCAAAAGACTGGCTGGAAAATAAAATCGGAGCTCAGCTTATGGAAGCGATCAAGGCCATCAATCCGGAAGTGCGTGAAATTATGATTGAAGTGGATCCGCATCTGGGCCTACCGGATGACTCTCGCGGCGTGGACGTGAATAAGACTTTTGGTGGAAAAAAGACTCGTAAATTACCCGGTAGACAAGAAGTCCGCTTGCTCGAGGGAATTTCCAGCAAATGTCTCAACCCTAAATACAATTTGCAAAATTTTGTAGTGGGACCCAGTAACCGCTTGGCGCATGCCGCCTCGCTCGCGGTGGGGATGAGCCCCGGCTCCATTTATAATCCTTTGTTTGTGTACGGCGGTGTAGGACTCGGGAAAACCCATCTTTTACAAGCAACCGGTAATGAAATCCTTCGCAACGATCCTGACAAAGTGGTGGTTTACATGACCAGCGAACGTTTCACCAACGAGATTGTGGAGGCCATTGGGAAACGTAACTCCAAAGAATTCAAAGATCGCTACCGCCGTGTGGACTGCCTCATCATCGACGACATTCAGTTTCTCGCTAATAAAGACCGCACGCAGGAGGAATTTTTTCATACCTTCAATGAACTTTATGATAATGGGAAACAAATCATCATCAGTTCCGATCGTCCGCCCAAGGAACTCGATTCCCTGCAGGATCGCCTGGTGAGTCGCTTCGAAATGGGCATGATTGTGGATGTGCAGTTCCCCGATTACGAAACGCGTTTGGCCATTTTGCATGCCAAGTGCCGCGACCATGAGGTACTCATTCATTCGGAAGTTTTGGAATTCATCGCCATGAATGTGCACGACAGCGTTCGTGAGCTCGAAGGCGTACTCATCCAAGCCATTGCACAGGCGGAGCTTGAACATTCCACTCCCACGGTGCGCAGTGTTGCAAAAATTATCAAAAAGCTCGGACGAGATACAAATTTTCAGACAGATACTCTTGAGAGCACGCGTAGTTTGCATCCGGAGGATGTTATAGATATTGTGAGCCGTTATTTCCGCCTTCCCGCTGAAGAACTTTTAGGTGAGTCCCGCAAAAGCGGCGTCATCGTTCCGCGCCAAGTCACCATGTATTTGCTGCGTAACGAACTCAATTTAGCCTTCGAACAGATTGGATCCGAGTGCGGTGGTAAAAATCACACCACCGTTATGCACGCATGTATGAAGGTTGAAAAACAACTAAAGAAAGATAAAAACTTGCTTCGCGACGTAAATTCCATTAAGAAGGAGATGGGATTATAGTTTACACATCGGCTTGATGAATTACACCTACTATCGTCGCTACCAGCCTTCCAAGAAAAGAAACAGTGGTTTTAAGTCTTTTTTCTGGCTCGTTATAATTTTGGTTGTTATTTTACTCGTGCTTCGCGCTTGCATTTCCATTGCCGGATCCATGCTTGAGGAAAAAAAGGACGAGGCCACTCTCACTCTCTACAAAGGGGACGCCGAGGTTTTGGAATGGGGGCAGACGGAAGTTGAGGAAGCGTCTGATGCGCAGTTGATTTTGGAGGGCGATCAAGTGAACACTTTGGCGAACAGTTGGGCTACGTTGGAATTTTATGATGGGAGCAAAATTCGTCTGGATCAAAACACCAAGCTTGTGCTTACCGAAGTAAATAGCGTGGAAGAAAGTGAGCAGGTGCTTTTGGAGCTCATCGAGGGCCGCATTTGGATTTATCATGAGCTGGAAAACGAACAGAGCCTCGATATTCAGGTCAATACCGCTGTGATGGATATTCAGTCCGTGCAGGGACAGTACTTACTTGCTCATCAGGGCGAGCAGGAAGCACTCTTTGTTTATGAAGGTCCCGTGACGGTTGAATACATGGATCGCAGCGGTGAAGCCCGCGTGATTGAAACCATGGTACTTAAAGGTGGCGAGATGAGTCTGCTCGATGAAACCACTCAAGCCGCCCTTCAGGCACGTGAAAACGTTACGTTGGTAGAGCCCGTTCGTGAGGACATGTTCACCGATTCTTTTGTACGCTGGAGCAAGGGCGAGGCGGTGGAGGAGGAGCCCGTGGTGGAAAGTGAAGTAATTTCGGATGAAGAGGTAGTAGAGGAAGTGGTAACGGAAGATCCTGTAGTTGTGGAGGAACCCGTGATCGAGCCGGAAATTACTACCGGACTTAAAATTTCTATTATTTCTCCTGCCTCCGGTTCCACCATTCAAAAAGACGCCATCGCCCTTGAAGGGCAAATTTTATCCGGAATGGCCAGCACGGTTACCGTGACCTGGTCCGGAAATGGAGTGCCTTATACCTTGAGCGGCTTCACGGCCGGCAACGGAACCTTTCGCTATGTGGCGGACACTGATTATGCAAACTATTCCGTGGGTTCCAACACGTACACCATTGTGGCTTACGATGAAAACGGCCAGCCGAGCAATACGGTGGTGATTACTTTGAATGCTGAGTTTTAGGGCTAATCCGAAGAATAACGCCCGCACCAAAGGTTGAGCTTTATGTAGAACAGATCCTTTAAAGTTATGAAGGCGTCTTTTATCGGCCTCACTCTGCTTTCCGAGGAATTGAACCAGCTTACAGGTACTTCTACTACCTTGTAGCCCAATAAATTCGCAACGACAAGAACTTCCATATCAAAACCAAACCTTTTCACTTTCTGCATGGAAAATATTTCCTTGGCGGCTTGATGTGTAAAAAGTTTAAAACCACACTGAGTGTCTTTTATTCCATCTATAAGAAAAATTGAAATGAGAAAATTCCCCATTCGTCCAACGAGAATTCTCCACTTTGACTGTTTTATCTTTACATCACTATCCGGCAGATAACGAGAGCCAATGGCAAGACTCACATCATTTTGCTTTAGAGCATGAAGAAGTTTTCCATACTCCTCAATAGGAGTGGAGTTGTCGGCATCCGTAAAAAGAATATATTCCCCACGACTCATTTGTATTCCCTGTTTGATAGCATGACCTTTACCGTTGTTGAATTTACAAGAAAAGAGATAAAGGTTCTTTATAGTTTTTTTACAAACCTCAACAAGTTCATTAGTGCTATCCTTACTTCCATCGCTCACTACAATGATTTCTGCAGATAGTCTGTTCCTCTCTATATGATCATTGATCATTAGCAACGTAGCCTTGATCCGATTCTCTTCATTGTAAGCGGGGATGACGATCGACAGTTCAAAGCGAAACTTTTCAGGTATGGTTGGTTCTTTTTTGTTGCTCTTAAATGTCCACAGTTTGTTTCCAAGAAAATTCCATGTCAGCACTATCCCGGACGAAAGAATTTTGGCCAGCATGTACCATAGACCGAGAATGTTAACAAAAAAGACCATAGACGTAAGCGTCAGGCCGAGCCCCACCAGTGACACTACGAGGAATTTAATAAATAGCTTTCGGTAGTTTAGCGATTTGTTTTTAAATGTCCATAATTTGTTGAGGAGGAAGTTGTTCACTACAGCAAGGAAGAACGAAAACGTTGCGCCCAGCAGTACAGGGAGCTTAAAATATTCAACAAAAATGTAGAGTGCGGCAAGGTCAACAAAAGTTCCTGTCGCTCCAACGATACAGTACTTTATAAACGGTAGAAATTTTTTGATTAGGCTCTCCATCGATTTTAAGTTGCGCACAGGATAACACACCTATTCCCCCTCTCAAAAGTCGATTGCAAGACAGTCTTTATCTGATAGACTCATCACCATGAGTGTGCTGGATTTTATTAGCTACGTTCTATTAAATTCTTTTCTCTTGGCGAACGCTTTTAGCCTAAGAATGCTTTTCTCCAGGAGGGCTACGGTAAATTCCGCTTTTATTTTAGACTCCGGTGTTCTTGCCTGTTTTCTTATTCTTGTTTTTTGTTTTTCCTTGGGGACTTTAGGCGCTTTAACTTTTTTGAACTTACTCCTTCTTAATATTGTTTTATTTGGAGCTTTCATCTTGCTCATCAAGAAAAAGAAAATTCAAATCGACGGATGGGACCTAACTAAAGAAAAGCTAAAGAAAATTACACCTTATCTTTTAGTATGTCTCCCCATTCTCCTCGTACTACTCCATCAAATTTTTAATACTTCGCTTCAGATGGTGAGTGAGGTAGATGCTCAGCTCTACCATCTACCTTTTGCCGTGACTTGGCTTCAGAATCACGACACTTTTTCCGTTTTTTATAGTGCTTTTGCGGGACCAATCGGGTATTACCCTGGGAATCACGAAATATTCTTGTTGTGGAATATTTTGCCCTTTGGGTCTGATATTTTAGCTAATTTTGTGAATATTCCCATTTATTTATTGGTCTTTTTACTAGTATGGAATTTTGGTGAAAAATTAGAAATTGGTATTTACGGGAAAGCTGCTTTTTTAATCCTCCTTTTTTCTTCCCCTTTCTTTTTAAGACAAGCAGTTATCCCCGCAAGTGACGTTTTTCAGGCATTTTTCCTCCTGTGCAGCGTCTACTATATATTTCTGTTGTTTAAGGAAGGGGGCAAACTTCACGCCGTTCTATTTGTTGCTGCCATTTCTATAGCCCTGGGGACAAAGTATTCGGGACTCATCTATTCCCTACCGATTATTTTTTCCTTTCACCTCATTTTTTTCCGAAGATTTAGTCTCGTTTCACATGTTCTTATATTTTCATCTTACTGTTTGGTGGGCGGGTACTTCTATTGGAGAAATTTTATTTTTACGGGCAATCCCATTTTCCCGGTGGGGCTGACAGTGGGGGATTGTTCAGTGTTTAAGGGCTACCTTGGTTATACGGAAAAAGTTACGCAAGAAAGTCTTTGGTATTCCATGGATGCCGCTAATATTTTGAGTGTTCTAAAAAATCACTTAAATTATCTGGGATATCAGGCTCTGCTGTTGCCAGTTGCTTTTGGAGCTTTGCTTCTGGCTTCCATGAAATCTCTTGTTGCTAAGCATTTTTATAAGTCTGGAGTTTACCTTCTCCTATTCCTGTCGATTTCTTTTGCTTTTCTATTTTACCTCCGCGCTCCATGGTCCGATCAAGCAACCAATATTCGCTATGCATCAGTCGTTTATATTTTGCTCTGGGGATTGCTCATCTTTTTCTTAAGAAAAAGACCCAGACTTATTTTGTCCGTCGCAATGCCTATCGCCGTCCTTACAATCGTGAAGATTCTGTTGAATCAAAGCGAAATTTTTCAGTATAGCGATAGAATTAGTTCTTTGTTTGAATGGAATTACTTCATATATCCATCACTCACGATCATTTTTGGTTTGAGCGTTTTGTTCCTCCTATTTGCTTTTAGATTTAAGCGGTTCAGAGCCGTTTACGTGATACTCTTTCTTGTCCTCCATTTTTACTTTCTCAAAATCTCCTTTGCCGAACGAAATGAACTTGGTTTTGCAGATCCGGCAATTAAGGATGGATATTTCCATGAAATCCAAATGGATCATACGGTAGAGATGTTTGAGTGGGTCAAAAATAATCTTCCCGAGGGTGCGAACATTGCTTATGCCAATTTTATTTTTCCCTACCACTTATATGGGAGAGACCTTGGTCGGACAGTCAACTATGTGAATGTTAATACATGCGGATCTTGTGGCTATGCAGATTTTTCCAACTCTCCGGACTCGATTATGGAAGGGAAGGGTTACGATGCGTGGTTAGGCAATCTTAAGTCGCAAGGGAAGGCATACTTTATTTTAGGATTTCTATCAGAGGACATGGCACGATCGCTTCCGGACTTTTTTTACACGTGGACCGAGGAACATCCTCAAAACTTTCAAGAGATCTACAGTAGCGGGAATGGAAGAATTTATAAAATCGTGTATTGAAATCTACCATGAGGGCCTCTTTTTAAATACATTGGTTTGTGGTATAATTAACAGATTGTAATCAAACATAATGACCTGTTCAAAGAAAGACAGAGCTCTTGCATTCTTACCGCTTCTTTTCTTTGGTCTTTTAATTTTTCCTCACAAAAGTCTTGCAGTTCCTCCGCCGGATTTTCTCTTCAATGTGGGAAGTCAAATTGCTTATATATTTTCTTTTGTGGCTATTCTTTTTTCAGCCACGTTTGGAGTGGTGTATCAATACTTGCGTGTTAAATACCATGCGATCAACAAACCCAAACCCGGTAAATTTTTGCTGATTCTATTTTTAATCAGCATCGTGTCTATTGGCGCCGCTTATTTCTACAATGCCAAGCGGCAAGAAGTTGCTTATTTGGATTGGCTGGAAGAGTCTGAAGCACAGAGTAAACAGGCATCTGAAGAGGAAGTTGAAAAGGAGGTTGAAGTGGTGCCGGTGGAAGAAGTGCAGACCTCAGACTTTTGGGAACTCAATAAAGATACGGCGCTGAGTATCAGTAATGAGGAATTTCAGGCTTTGCTCGACAGTGGACGGGAGGATTACCTCGTGCTGGATGCGCGGGAGAATTTAGAAAACGGCTATGGTCACTTTCCGGGATCCACGCATCTGCGTTTCGCGGACATTTATGCCGGGCTTACGGAGGGGCTGCCGAAAGATAAGTTTATTTATGTACTTTGTTGGTCAGGAATACGTGGAAAGGAGACGGTTGAACTTTTGAGGGCGCAAAACCTTGTTGCCGTGTATTTGGAAGGTGGGGCAGACAGTTGGGTGACGGATTACGGTGGGCTTTGGGAAGGGACGGTGAAATTTTCTTCCGTTTATCCGGATTCTGAATATGCTATAACTTATTCAACGGATGAAACTCGCCAAAAGGTGAGTGATGGGGTTATCCTAGTGGATGCCCGTGAACCGGAAAAAATTTCCGTTTCCACCATTGATAGTTACGCCATGCCACTTATGTACACGCCCACAGACGATCTCGAAGCGATGTATGCCTTGATCCCAAGCGGTAGTCGAGTGATCACCATTTGTGATGAGTACACGAACTGTTTTATGGCTAAACTGGTGGGAGTTGAGCTCGAAATTCGCGGGGCTGAATTCTTAGGAAGATACAATCGACCATGGGAATACTAGGAGCAAAATCCAAGAATTTACAAAAGCTTACTGAAGCGGGATTTCCGGTTCCGCAATTTTTCCCCGTTTCTTCCAAACAACTTTCCCAGGATTCTTACGATAAGTTGGCAGAAAAAATTCACTTACAATTAAAGTGTAAGTCTTACGCGGTTCGCTCAAGCGCTCTGGTGGAAGACACGGAAATATCTGCTCGTGCAGGAGAGTTTAAAACGGTGCTCGACGTTCCTCCAAAAGATTTGGCCGATGCTATTTTGGAGCTATGTCAGGATGCTGAGCACAAACTGGGGAATCTGGATCAATTCTCTTTATTGGTCCAGGAGTTTATTGAACCGGATGTTGCCGGAGTATTTTTTACCCATCACCCCGGTGGAGAAAGAGGTTGGGTGCTTGAATATCATTTTGGCCGTGGAGATAAGCTGGTGGGTGGAGAGCTTAAACCCTTTCATAAAAAAGGATACTGGGGCGGTTTCACTCCAAAGGTGGACTTGCCTGCCTTTCATCAAATGTTGAAGACATTCAAATCCATCGAGGAGCTCTTCGCTTTCCCCCAAGATATTGAATGGTGCGTCCAAAAAGGGAAATTTTACATTCTTCAGGCCAGGCCCATCACCGGTCTCAGCAAGGATGTTTTTGAACAATTACGAGGCCTGGAAGAAAGCCTTCCCAAGGGTAATTTTTACTTTGAGAAAACGGAAATTTCCGAAATTGCCCCCAAGCCCGACAAAGAGACCCTTCAGTTGCTTCAATCCATTTATGCAAGAGGAGGTCCTATTCAAAAAGTTTATGAAAAATTTGGCATTACCTACCATGCGCAAAACTTTTTTGAATTATTGAGCGGGGAGCTCTACATAGATAAAGAAGTTGAGTTGAAACCCCTCTTGCCGGCCTATTCGTATTTTAAGAAAGGACTGATTCTTCAGGATCCTAAACTCAAGCACTTTCATGGCCTTTGGGTGACTTTAAAGAATTTGTATAAATTGAACAGGCTTCCAGTTGGTTCCTATAAGGATCATTTTGATCAACTTAAATCACGGTTAAAAGCAAAACCACTCAATGATTTTTTTGAAGACTACCAATTGATTTTTGAAATCAATCTAATCTGCTCCGGTGCTTTGGCTAAGCTCAAACCCATTTTGGCTCGATATAAAGGGACAAGCCTCGCTGAATTACTTAGTTCGGCGGATCGTTTGTTTTCAGATTTACCTCATTTGGATGAAGCGCCAAAGGCTTTGGTGGGAAACTCGTTGGACCTCCAAGACGCCAGCCCGTTTCAGGGCGAGACGAAGCGAAAAATGGTCAAGGTGGTAAGAACAGGAGCAGACTGGGCTTCGCCCAGGAGGTGGCAGGGGCTTTCGGTTTGGGATAAAAAGATTTTGGAGAAACCCGTTCGAGGAGCTCTGGCCTATTTAAAACTGAGAGAATATGCCAGATGGCTTTTAGTGCTGCACACCAATCAGATTCGTCCAAAAGCGAAGCGTAAAAAAGACTACCTGCCGGAGCTCATTTTACCGAACACTTTAACCAGCGTTCCCCTAGAGTCCCACCCTACTCTTCGATGCGTTTCAGCAGGGAAGGTGAAGGCTCGCCTGATGAGCATTGGAGGGGTTAAAAATGGAGAAAAGGGAATTCTTTTAACAAAAATACTCTCCCCCAATCTTGTGGAATTTTTCCCAAACATATCCGGAATTTTGTCTGAGGAAGGTGGTATGCTGTCTCATCTCGCCATCATGGCACGTGAAAAAGGCATCCCGGTTCTTGTTGGTATTGATTCAAGTTTGTTTGAAGCGGGCCAGAAGGTCGAAATGGATGCTACAGGGCAAAAAGTCACTCTAATTTAAATACTCCGCCTTGTTCGCTTCATGTTCGGCGTTGGTTTTTGCGTAGTGGACGTTTCCTTTAGAATCCGTGAGGTAGTAATAGTAATCAGACTCCTCGGGATAAATGGTGGCCATCAAACTTGCGAGACCCGGGTTGCTGATGGGTGTGGGAGGAAGGCCGATGTTTAGACGGGTGTTGTAGGGTGAATCTTCCGCCAAATCTTCGGCACTCAGTTCATTGTCGTCTTGGGTGTAGAGCAGTGTGGCATCGATGCCCAAATACCAGTCGTTGTCGTAGCGTTTCCAAATGATGCCGGCCACAATGGGGAGGTCATCCTCGGTGCGCACTTCGCGTTCCACCATGGAAGCCACGTTCACCACTTCGCTCACCGTGCGTCCGGAAGCCTCGATGGCGACAGTCATTTCATCCGTGAGTTTAGAGTCGAAATTTTGCAGCATCATGTTGATGAGGTTTTCGCTGCTGAAGGTGGCGCTGTCTATAAAATAGGTATCAGGGAAAAGGTAGCCCTCCAAGCTTTCGTCCTTTCCCAGGAAATCGTAATCAAAGGTGCACTCTTTGGCACACTCTTCAAAAGCTCCGGCTCCAATCAGCCCCATCTCCGTAAGCTCGGTGTCCATGTCGGCTATGGTCCAGCCTTCAATGGCGGTGAAAGCGAGTTCGCCGGTTCCTTCGGTGGTGAGCACGGTGATCACTTCGCGCAGTGTCATCCCCGGGCTTAGCACAAAACGTCCGTAGCGCAGACTACCATCGAGCTCCTCACTCTTTACCGTACGTACAAAACTTTTATTACTCACAATTAGGTCGGCGTCTTCCAAATCGTCAGCGATGTGCTCGGCGGTGGAGCCTTTTTCAATTTCAAATACAACTTTCTCCGTGCTGCCGCTCTCCACGGCTTCGTTCAAATCCTGGCGCCAAAAAGGCTCCCACACGTTCCAAATCACCACGAGGGCGATACACAAGAAAAGGAGTTGAAGTAATCGTTTTTCCATAGAGTAAATTATTTTTGTTCGCCTTCAGGCATTCCGGGCATATTCATGCCGAGGTCTCCCATCATCCCGCGCATTTTTTCCGCCGCAATTTCTTGAGATTTTTTGACAGCTTTATTGAAGACCGTGAGCAGGTCGGCCTGAAGCTTTACTTGATTTCCCGCGCTGAGTAGTTCCAGGGAGATACGTACTTCCACCACTTCCTGTTCTCCATTGATTACGACGGCAATGCCATTTATTTCCGCTTCGATGTGAAGATTCTTCAATTCTTCTTTGATTTTTTTGGCCTGCTTCTGCAGCTTGTACATATCTTTCGCTTGTCCAAAGAGTCCCATGGTAAAATATTTAAGGTTAAGCGGGTGAATTATAGCGCTTTACATGAGTTCTTCCAAGCCCCGAACGCTAATGGGGTGCACTTCATCCCGGTGCTCACTGGCGTATTTCACCGTGGATTCATAAAGTTCCCAATAAGTGGCCCCTGCTTCCGAGCTGCGATTTTCAATCACTCCTTCGGCGGCACTCAAGTCAAAAGGTGGTTCGAGGGGCTGAGTTTTCGTGGAGTCTGTAGAGTAAATGGGCCAAAAGGGCGTACCAACAGTATAGAAATTATTTTCGTGGTATTTCATCCCGATAAAGCGCAGGCCTTCGGTTGGAATTTGTGAAAGAGCGTCTTCAAAAGCAGCCTGCCCATCGAATCCGTCTTTGACTTTTTCGTAGAGCTTGTAATCCACGTGCTCCGGGCGAATGAGGAGACCATCCTGTTTTTCGCCAAGGTCAATCGAGCGCCCGTGTACCACCGTGTACGCCGCCCCCTTTTCCAGATAAATCTGTGAAAGGATTTTTTGGATCCGCCTGCTGCTCACTATGGTGCTCACCACGGGCGGCGCGTAACCGATAGTGTCTTTTACAAACTGATAACCACCGGGCGCGTCTAAAGTTTTTCCGGTTTCCAGGTCCAGCTTATGCTCTTCGTAATTGAGCAGAGTGGTATACAGCTCTTCGTCGCTCAGCTCATTGAGCCCCAGATAATCAAAATCTTTGTAGTCAGAATAGTAGGGAGTCGGGGGACGAAGATGATAGCCAACGGTCACGACCGGTGAAGTTTTGAGGCGCTCGATCAATTCAGGCGCCTGTTCCACATAAATTTGGAAAACCTGATCGTCCACATAAATATCTACGGGGACGTTGTAGGCTTCGTGGATATCAATGACATGACTCACCGCCTCGATGCTTTCTTCAGCAAAAACAAAATCGTGGACATTGAGAGAAAAAATTGTATAAACACCCTCTACGATTGGTTCGTTTGAAGCGGTACACTGAGTGATCAACAGTGCGAAGAGTAGAAAAAGTTTCTTCATATAAGCTGCAGCCTTTAAGACTGAGACTCCAAATAAGCCTCTACTACTTGCCATTGGCTGGCCCACTCTATTACGCCTTCATTTTGGAGTTTTTGCATCTCGCTAAAAAGATAACGCAAAACTTCTTCGTTTTCTGTTACAAAATTATTGGCGGGCAAGTAAATATTAAGTTTGGCTACTTGGCTAGGATCGCGAGCGCTATTCACTTCTTTAATAATTCCAACAAGGGTATCCACGTCCTCATTAGTGTAAGGACAAGCTCCCGGACAGTCGTAGGAGCCACCTTCCGCCAGTCCCTCCACTCGTCCCAGCTCTCCATTACTTAACACGATACCACTTTCATCAGGTTCGAAATCAAGAGTGTTCTCTAACCGCATCAGATAAATTCGGTCCATCACATTCTCCGGCATATTTTCATGGTAATGCTCCGCAATATAGGCATCAGTCCAAATGGTATCCGGACGATTTTCTTCGGGGATAGCCAGCAGATGCATACTTACGATTCCGTCGAGATAGTTAAAGCCCGCCGCTGCAGCTGCTTGCGCCCAATCGGTATATCCACCGGCTCCGGAGCAACCGTGATTATTCTCTGCTCCCACCAGGTCGTCTACCAGTTTTTTATTCACCTTCATTTCTGAAATTTGTTCTTCGAGCGTGAGCTGCTTTTGTCCTATTCCTCCAATGTCACAGTGTGTTCCCACCCCGTGTCCACGATCCAACACCTCTTTCATAATGTTTAAATCCCACACGCTATTGGCTCGCGCAAAAGGTTCTTCGCTTTCTACGGTAAGGATGGCATCGTATTCCTCAGCGAGGTCCATTCCATAACGAAGTTGATCTACATGCTTTAAAAAAACATTTTCATTTGTGTCATCCGACCAACCATGCTCCATATGAGTCATGGTGGTAAGGTAGAGGGGGTATGTTTCCGAGGTTTCCTCGGGTTGAGGTTCGGTATCGATGGTTTGCTTGTTCACATCGTTTCCAAACAAATAATTCACCGGGTTGCAGGCACTAAGCAGCAGGCACGCCGTCAATAGGGAAAGAAAGGTTTTCATAAGGGAAAATTAAGAGTTGCGACGGTATTATCCTCGCAGCATTCTCCTTATACAAGGGCGGATTTTCTTTCGACGCAATGCGGGCAAATTTGAATGCTCATTTTGGCCGATACGAACGACTTTCCGTTGAGCAATGCCTCCAGCGCGTTTTCACAGGTGAGGGGTTCCTTTCGTTCCTGTTCGAGTTCATGCTTGTACATTCTGAATTTCCGCTCGAGCTCAGGTCGCATATGGAAGGTGATAATGGACGTTTTTTCAGGTTGAGATTCACTCTTAAGAGTTAATTCTAATCTGTTATTTTGCTCGAAAGCATTCGTTTCTCTGAGTTCATGAACATAAGCTTCCAATCCTAATTGGGTCATACTTTCAACTCTCTCCGCCCAATACTTGTCTGTTTCGGGCGTTGCAATATAGGCCACCTTCTCCAGTTTGGTCCATCCTTGTTCGCCTGAAATCAACTGCTCTTTCAGCAATGGTTTACCCTCAAGTTTCCTGGAAATGCATAAGACCTTATCCACCGCCTCCTTGCTCATGCCGGCCAATTTTGCCGCAAACTCGTGAAGGCTCGTGTAGCCCTTCTTTTTATATAGGCGACGCCGAGCTACCTCGGGGAGCAGGCCTGCGAAACGTCGCCGCCATACGCGAGCGGCCAAACCGTATTCCTTGCACAGAGCATAAAGTTCCTTATCAGACAGGTTTTTATAATTGGTCATAGTTTTAAGATTGAATCGGCCTCAGTTTAGCATAGAAGGTGAGTACACGCTCACCATTTGAATGGACACCTGTTCAAAAAGATGCTCCCATTAAAAACCTTCATTCTCTGAAATTTGACTTGCCATCTTGGGCTTGGGTCGCTAAAATCCCTCCGCACCCTTACCATTATGGATAAAGTTATATTCACCGCACAAACTCGAGATAAAGCCGTTAAAGCTAAAAATCTTCGTAAGGAGCATTTGATTCCTGCCGAATACTACGGACATGGAGTTAAAAACATGAGTCTTCAGATGGATTACCAGGCTTTTCGAAAACTTTATAAAAAAGCGGGCTCCAACACTGTGATTGATCTTGAAATTGACGGAGAAGGGATGAAAAACGTGCTCATTCATAACGTATCTTCTCATCCGGTTACAGATGCGTATACCCACGTGGAGTTCATTAACGTGCGTATGGATGAAGAAGTGACCACCACTATTCCGATTCGTCTCGAGGGGCAGGCCCCTGCGGTGAAGGATTTGGCCGGAATTTTGATTCAAAACTTGGATGGTATTGAAGTGACTTGTTTGCCAAAAGACTTGGTTCACGAAATCGTGGTGGACATTGCCGGTCTTGTTGATTTCAATAGTTCGATCACCGTGGCTGATCTTAAGATTCCTGTCGGGATTACGGTGCTCGACGAACCTGATGCTTCCGTTGCTTATGTAACTGAACCTCAGGAAGAGGAAGTGATAGTGGCTGAGCCTGTGGATGTGGCTTCCGTGGAAGTTCCTGGAGAGAAGAAGGAGGGTGAGGAAGGTGCCGAAGCAGCAGCCGCTCCTGCAGAAAAGGCGGAAAAGAAAGAGAAGAAAGAGGCGTGAATCCATAAATTTACAATCAGTTAAAAGCTTTTTGAAAGAGGCTCAGTACGAAAGCCCTTATGTACTTCGCCTTCCTTTCATCGTAGTTTCCCTCTGGGCCGGTGAAGCACATGAAGGCTCCCGTGCTGAAGCAGCCCAGAGGGAAACTCTAAACGGGAAAGGAATTTATGGATTGATTACCGGATCAATTCACTCAGCAGCTGTTTGAGTGTTTGCGTTTCGCCGATGCGAGCAGTTTCGCTGTCTTCAAGTTTTAGACTGAAGGAGCCGCCTATTTGCAGGCCGACAGGTAAAAGGTTTTTGGGGAAATGGATGTTTTCGAGGATGGCGCCTTTGCGAATTTCAAGCACCGCCTGGTCTCCTTCGTCAGAGAGGTAGGTGGTACTTAGTTGAAATTGGAAAGGATTCCAAGGCATGGGGGCGTGAAAGGGGAGGAATCAGTCTAACAAAAATTAGTGAAAAGTGCATACAAAAAAAGTGCCAGCGAGGGAATTCCCGTTGACACTTTTTTGGATTGTTCAGCGAAGCTTAAAGCAGAGAATGTATGGCGATCACCGGCGCGATAATTAAAGCGATGGTATTGATCACTTTAATGAGCGCATTGAGAGCGGGACCGGCGGTGTCTTTATAAGGATCACCCACGGTATCTCCCACTACAGCGGCTTTGTGAGCATCAGAGCCCTTGCCTCCATGATGACCGTCTTCAATGAATTTCTTTCCGTTGTCCCAAGCTCCTCCGGCATTACTCATATTAATAGCCATGAGCAGACCGGTCACAATTACTCCGGCCAGAAGTCCTCCCAAGGCCAAAGGCCCCAGAATAAATCCGACCACCAAAGGAGCGGCAATGGCCAAAAAGCCGGGAAGAATCATTTCTTTAAGAGCGGCACGAGTCACAATATCTACGCAAGCGGCGTACTCAGGCTTGGCCTTTCCCTCCATAATTCCTTTGATTTCGCGGAATTGTCGGCGGACTTCTTCCACCACACTGAAGGCGGCCTTACCGACGGCTTGCATGAGGAAGGCAGAGAATAAAAAGGGAAGGGCGCCTCCGATGAAGAGTCCGATCATTACACGGTAGTCCGTGAGGTTGAATACGAATTCTTCGGTGCTTTTTGCAAACAGAGCTTCTCCATAAGCCTGGAAGAGCACGAGCGCAGCGAGTGCGGCAGAAGCAATGGCGTAACCTTTAGTCACGGCCTTGGTTGTATTTCCAACGGCATCAAGTTCATCGGTATGTACGCGAATTTCTTTAGGAAGTTGCGCCATTTCCGCAATACCTCCGGCGTTGTCGGTAATAGGTCCATAAGAGTCCATAGCGATCACCATTCCGGTTGTAGAAAGCATGGCTACGGCTGCGATGGCGATTCCATAAATTCCACTGTCGAGCGTGGAAGTGTCTCCGAGCCAGTAGGCAAAGAATATGGCCAACACGATTAGAATCACCATAGGGCAGGTGGAGAACATACCCTGTGCGAGTCCGGTGATAAGATTAGTTCCGGCTCCGGTTTCGGATGCTTTCGCAATCATGCGTACGGGGGCATACTTCTTGGAAGTGTAGTATTCGGTTGCGATATTGATAAGAAGGGTCAGCACAAGCCCCACGACCCCTGCGAAGAAAATGTTGAGATCATTGAGCATGAAATCCGTGACGAAATAGAACCCAATAGCGGAAATAATTCCCGTCACCAGCATCCCACGATACAGCGCACCCATAATGTTCTTTTTTCCTTTACCGAGACGAACGAAATAAATTCCAATAATGGTGGCGAGCACGGCAACAGCACCTAGTGCGAGCGGATATTCCACTCCCAAAGCACCGATCTTGTCGGTGAGTGTTGAGGCGGCCAAAATCATGGCGGCGATCAAGGTCACGGCATACGTTTCAAAAAGGTCAGCCCCCATTCCGGCGCAGTCTCCCACATTGTCTCCCACGTTATCAGCGATCACTCCCGGATTGCGAGGGTCGTCTTCAGGAATTCCTTTTTCTATTTTTCCAACAAGATCCGCTCCCACATCAGCAGCCTTCGTATAAATTCCCCCTCCCACACGAGCGAAGAGGGAAATAAGAGAAGCTCCAAATCCGAATCCAATCAGGAGTCCGGGGGCTTCATCCACGCCCAATCCGAAGTAAGTTGTGAAGAGCCAGTAAAATCCGGCTACTCCCATGAGCGCAAGGCTCACTACGGCGAGTCCGGTCACGGCGCCTCCACGAAAAGCTACAAGTAATGCAGCCCCGAGCCCGTCTTTAGCGGCAGCTGCGGTTCGAACGTTAGCTCGAACGGACACGCCCATTCCAATATATCCGGCGAGGGCGGAAAAAATAGCTCCAACCAGGAAGCCCATGGCAATCAGGAATCCGTTTGCCGGAAGCCCGAAGCCCATAACCAAAAAGACCAAAATGGTGAAAATCGCCAAAGTTTTATATTGACGGTTGAGGTAGGCCATAGCGCCTTCGCGAATGGATTCGGCAATTTCCTGCATTTTGGCGTTCCCATTACTTTTGGAAAGCACACTTACGATAAGGCCAATGGCCCAAGCCAGAGCGATTACGCCGGCGGAGATGGCAAGGACGGGGATACTCATAGGGAGGATAGTTAAGAATGACTGGCGGAATTTTAAGGGTAAAACGTCTTGTCGGCAACCTGAAATTACTTTATATTGAGCACAATTTAATCTTCACGCCCTATGGATATCCAAAAATCTGTTAAGCAAGCTTGGGAAATTTTGACCTTAAAACAGCCTACCATGCAGGCGGTGGCCAAGGATCCCAACGCATTAAAACCCGCATTGATTATTTTGGCCGGTGCGAGCGTTATCGCTGCTTTGGGTGGTTTCATTTTTCCTTCTACCATAGGCATGGTGACTTATCGCCTAGGTGTTTTAGATTTTGTGGTCCAGGCAGCTGTTTCTGTTGGCCTTGGGATAGCCGTTCTTTATACCACAGGTTATCTGGCACAGTATGTTTTCCATTCCAAGCTCGATATGAATGGATTGGTACAAGTAATGGGGCATGCGATGTTGGTTAGCGCCCTTGGTATTTTCTCTCCTTTGAGCAGCATTGCCGGAATTTGGACTCTAGTCGTCCTCTGCACGGTGCTCCACAGCCTGGGGAAAATGCAGGCCGGATCCATTATTCTGCTCATTTTGCTTGAAATTCTCATCGTTGGAGTATTCTCCGGAATTTTGGTGTTTGTGGGCGTAGGGGCGGGTCTGGGTGGAATGATGTTCTAACCTGTTCAGAGCTCAAGTTTTGTGCTATAATGATAGGGTGAATTTTATTTATGGCCGAAGAAAAGAAAAATCTCAATCGATTGAACGACCAGGAAGTGGTGCTTCCGGATTCGAATGAGTCTGAGCAAGAGGTCTTAGACACCGATTCTAATTCCAAAAACGTGCTGGACGAGTTGGAAGATGCAGGTGGGCTTGAAGTGGAGGACATGCCGGAAAGCAATGAGCTTCAGGAACGTCGCCGAAAAACCAAAAATCGCCTTAAAGAACTTTCCAATGTTGAAGGAGAAAACGCTGATGGAGATGTCTTTGGAGAGGAAGAACCCGGGGTTATGGATCTTTTGCGTGAAGTAAACCTTTCCGCCCGCCATTTGAAATTTTGCTGTGGTGGGGTCTTGGGCATTGCGATTTTGATCGGGCTCTTTTTTGGAGGAAGGACGCTACTCAATTATTGGCAGGGCCGTTCTGAAGGGACACCTGAAGAGGATGGAACGACTGAGGGAGAACAGGAGCAGACCGGGCTTCGCCCGGGAGAAGACTATTCCTTTCTCGACCCTTCGATCTTAAGTGGAATTTTGGTGGGTGAGGATGAACCTGAAGAAGATCCGGCCACACAGGCCGGTGAGAATCTGGGCGACACCGTCGGAGCCGGAGATGCTTTGAGTATGTCCATCAATGACTTTGCGAAGATTTTTGAAAGCTTGCAGGTGGATGTGAATGAAATGCTCAATCAAACCAGCGATCGTAGCGGGGCTCTTAAAGATTATGAGAACGAGCTTGGCTATCTCATTTATTTGGCCGAACAGAATCTGGAGGATTTGAGTAAAGACAGCGATAATTTGGTGCAACAATTCACTATGGTTGAAGAAACCAAAGCGGAGCAGGAGGCACGTTTCTTCGAAAAATTGTCTGATTTGGATACGCCAGCCGCGATCGGTGCGCTGGATACATTTATTGCCGAAGGGGAGGAAATTGTTCGGCTCCGCGCACAGTACAATGCTCGTCAAAAATTAATTTCCTTCTACGAACAGGCCTTGGAAGTTTTAAAATTCCGTCTCAATGACATTCAGCTCAACGAAGAAGCCCTCGTGAAGGGCGTGCAGGTTGTGGACCTTGAGGGCTCCACGCTGAATCTAATCATTGAGGAAAACGAACTTTAAACGTGAATCTGGAAATTCTCTTTTGGTATTGATTTGATTGTGGGCTGTTTCAGCACTGGAGCGCTCCGGAAAAGATGCATGATCTTTTCCTACGCTTCCTTCTGGATTTAAGTGCTTCACTAGCCCACAATCAAATCACCAAACAAGGAATCCAAATTCTCTTTTTTGTTTTTTCTTCATGGATTTATGAACCGTGAACAATAAGGAAGAAAGAACGAGGATCATGTATCCGAGTTCTTTCGTTCCCAGGTGAAGAAATTCACGAAGAAAACTAACAGAGAAAGGGAATTTCCAGATTCACGTTTTTAAGTGTAAAATAAGCGGCATGATTTACTCTGCTTTACGAAGCGAGGTTTTGGAGCTCCGACCTGATTTGGACATCGGGCTCCTTGATAAAGCTTATGCTTTTGCGGAAAAAGCACATAAAGGACAGAAGCGTTATTCGGGAGAGCCTTATATTATCCACCCGGTTGAAGTGGCGCATATCTTGCTTACTTTGAATCCGGATGTGGCGGCTATGCAGGCGGCATTGCTTCACGATGTGACTGAAGATACATCCGTAAAACTGGCTGAAATCGAAAAAAACTTTGGTACGGAAGTGGCCGGCCTGGTGAAGGGCATGGAAAAATTGGCGGTGGTTAAGTTGCGCACGGAAGATCCTCAGGAAGAGAAGTGGAGGAAAATGTTCTTGGCCATGGCGCGAGATATTCGTATTGTGTTCATTAAGCTGGCGGACCGTCTGCACAACATGCGGACGCTTCACCACGTGCCGCTCCAAAAACAGCAGCGCATTGCGCGTGAAACTTTGGGTGTGCACGCGGCTATTGCTTCGCATCTCGGTATCTATCAAATTAAAAGTGAACTGGAGGATTTGTGTTTTCAATATTTGTATCCGGAGGACCACAAAGAGCTTTCTGGAAAACTTGCTTCTTATCGTGAGCGCAGCGAGGGATGTATGGCCTTTGCCACCTCCCAATTGGAACAACTGCTTGTGCGTGAGGGCATGGAGGAGATCCAGGTTCAGGGTCGGATGAAACATTTATGGAGCATTTATCAAAAACTTCAAAAAAAGGACGTCCGCAATCTGGAAGCCATTTATGATTTGTTTGCGGTACGCGTGATTCTTCCGGATAACTTTGATGGAGATAAGGAAGACTATGCCCATCTTTATTCGGTACTCGGACTTTTGCATGGAGAGTATCTTCCGTTACAAGATCGTTTTAAGGATTATATCGCGGCGCCCAAGGCTAACGGTTATCGCAGTCTACACAGCACGATGTTGGGACTCGGTGGAGATTTATACGACGAACCTACGGAAGTGCAGATCCGCACGCGGAGCATGCATAAGGAGGCGGAGATTGGTATTGCTTCGCACTGGAGTTATAAGCTGGGCAAAAAAGGGAAGGGGAAGACCCATGTTAAACTTCAGCAGGGACTTCAGAGAGCTCTACAAAAAGTACATGCGCTTTTGGAGCGTGGGCCTGATTTGGAACCTTGTGTCAGGGAATGGGTGGAACGTTTTCAGTATTTAGCTACAGAGGACCGGAAACAAGTGGAGAAGCTGCTTTTAGAGAATGGCTTTAAGGAGACTGATTTGGATGCGATTCGCAAAAGCCGCGGCCAGCAGGTGCTTTCGCTGCAGCCGAATATTGATGAACAGTTGGCATGGCTCCGTGGTCTGGCGGCTCCCTCTCCGCAACCTGAAATCAACTTATATCCGGATAGAATTTTTGTCCTTACGCCGAATAAAAAAGTCATTGAGTTGCAGACGGGTTCGAATCCCATCGATTTTGCTTACGCGGTGCACACGGAAGTGGGAAATAAAATGGTGAACGCCAAAGTGAACGGGCGCATCGTTCCTTTTGATTACGAACTTCAGAATGGAGAGGTGGTTGAGATTGTAACGCGCAGTAATGCCAGGCCGAATCGCTACTGGTCTTCGCTTGCCAAAACTTCTTCTGCGCGCGGCAAAATTAAAAACTGGTTTAACAAGCAGGATAAGGAAGGCAACACCGCGGCCGGACGTGAAATGGTGAACAAAGAGCTTCAAGCCTTGGGCAAAGCACCGCTCGACGACAAGCTGAGTCTATTCAAGAATTATGGGGGTAAAAGCCGCAAACTGCCTGAGCGTGAACAGCTTCTTGAAAATGTGGGACTTGGGAATGTTTCCCCTTTTCAGCTCGTTAAAACGTTATTCCCGAATGAAACCGCTCAAGAAAAGAAGAGCGGGGAAATCGTCATCCCGACTGAGTATATGGAAGAAGTCCTGGTAACCGGCGAAGAAAACTTACCGGTTGTGCTCAGCGCATGCTGCAAGCCCAGGCCACCTTGCCTGATCGTGGGTTACGTGACTCGTGATCAATTCATCCGCATCCACAAGAAAAACTGTCGCGAACTGGCTGATTTGGATGAAGCCCGTTTTGTTAGTAGCCACTGGAAAACGAAGGTTTGAAATGGAATGAGTGTCATCCAACGGTGACGACAGTAGGCGTTTGCTCATTGGATTTTTGAGGCGTAAATTTGAACTTGTACTCGAAAAAGCAAAAGAGGCTTGTGAGAATAGTGGACAGGCTGCAGAGGACCATTTTGTCCACGCCGCCAAAATGGTTTCAATAGGCAAAATTGCGTCGGGAGAATATCCAGGGTGAACCCAGGGCTAACAAAACTCATCATGACGTGGGTAAAAAAGTTCGTAAGACCATCACGGAACTTGGAGGGGTTATGCCGGAAAAACTCGCAACACCTGAGAACATCAAAAAATCCGAAAAACGCTTAAAAATTAAGTGAGTTGGACTTGCAGGCTCTTTAGTGGGCGATTCATGTGCAGGCTGAAAAAACCGGGAATCCATTCGCGGAGCACGGTGGCCTCTTCGATTTGGAGCTCTACTTTGCAGCAATCTTCGGTGCTGGCGCGGCGGAAAAACTCAAAAGCTTTGCGATATTTAAGCGGTAGGGGGCGACTGTGTTCTTTGCAACAACCGGTGCAGGAAAGAGTTCCGGCTTCCTGGTCCCAGTGGGCTTCACCCTCAATATTTTGGTGGCAAGCACCGCATTGTTTGAAACTGGGAAGAAAACCGAGTAAATGAGCGAGCTTAATCAACGCAGCTTCCGGCAAAAATAAGTGAGGGGATCGGTTGAGACTTTGCAGAGTTTCTTCCAATAGCGTGTAAATTTCCACTTGAAGGTCTTTAGGTTGCAGATTGCGCTCCAGAATTTCGAGAAAAACCGCCAAGCGGCACACCAGGTTCACGTTTTCTTTGAGGTGAGTGAAACTATTTTTTACTTGCACGTTCTGCAGGTACAAATTGTGAGCGCTTTGATAGGTGGTCCCTTCAATGAGGTTCATGAGCTCGAGGTGAGCGCGGCGACGAGAAGAAGGAATGTTGGCGCCCTTCACCACCAAATCCAGACGTTCGCCCTTACTCGAAAGCACGGTAAGCATCAGGTCTTTTTCGCCATACTCGCGTCTCCGTAAAATGACTCCGCTGAGGTTTTGTATCATGTGTTTTCAAGGACCAGAGTCCTTTTGAGATAAAAATAGGTGGCTGCGAAACTGGAAAGCACGCCGATGCTCACGCTCACTAGAATTTCGGCGGCAACAAGCCAAACGGGGCTCCAATAAGACTGAAAGCTGAGGTAGTCGGAGAGCGAGGTGCCTTCTAAAAAGAACATAAGCAAAAAGAAGCTGAAAAACACGGCAATAAAACTATAAAATCCGCCCTCAAACAGGAAGGGGAGTTGAATCATGCTGTAGCGTGCGCCCACCAATTGCATAATTTGAATCTCAGTTTTGCGGGTGAAAATACTGAGGTGAATGGCGTTCATAATCATGAGCAGCGAGCCAAAAATAAAAGTCACTACCACGCCAATGATAAGTTTTTGCGTGAAGTCGGTCACGTTGAGAAGCCGTGCCGCAATGGCTTGATTTTCGCCGGAACTTTCCACGTCCAGCAGCAGGTCGGCGTAGGGCGATTCCTCCAAATAGGTGAGCACCATTTCGTGCTGATCGGGAGTTTCGGTAACGATGCGAAGGTTCGCCGGCAGGGGGTTTTCAATTCCGTACACGGTAAACGGATCCGTCTTGTCCGGATAAAGGCTGATGAATTCTTGCAAGGCTTGGTCGCTGCTGGTGTATTCCACTTCTTCCACCACGGGCAGGGCCTCCACTTCCTTCACCAGGTTGTTCACTTCGTAGAGGGAGCTGGAATCATCCACGTAAATAATCAGATCGATTTTTTGCGCGAGATCATCGAGGGTCGACTGGGTCAGGGTGTTTAGCACCATAATCACGTTGAAAATAAAAAGAATCAGCCCCATCATCACAGTGGTGGCGACGCTGAGCAGCAGATTTCGCCCCACATTTTGCAGGGAGATACGACTGAGACGCTTCAAGTTGTAAACAAATTTTGGTCGCATGGCGTTGCGAGAGGTTGGGTAAGCGATCCTTTCATGAGCGAACTTTTGAAAGTTTCAGGTTGGAAAGGCTGGAGTCGAACAATTTCTGTGTTTAGTTTTTCTTTGATGAAGTAATTTTTGAGGCCGTAAGTAAACACGTATTGGTCGTAGCCGAGGGCTAAAATGTCGGGGGCGTACCGTTTGATGATGCGATATTTGTCGTCGGTGTTTCCGAGGACGGCGCGGTCCACGTATTTACAGTTTTGTACGTCGCGAAGACGTTTGCGTTCATTGTACATGGGTGCGGCTCCTTTCACTTTTTTTACGGTTTCGTCGCGAGACACCACCACAATCAGTTGGTCGCCGAAGGCACGGGCCTGCTCCAGATAATTTTCATGCCCGGCATGAAAAAAATCAAAGGTGCCAAAGGCCATGACTTTTTTATATGGCGGACTCTTTGAGTCCGCTTGGTTAGAAGAGGTTTGCATCGGCAAGGCCAAAATTAAAATAAAGAGCGCCTAGAAATACCAGAAGAGAAAGACTACTGCAAACAATAAAGGGCACTTTTAGGTTGCCGGTGATCCCCTCGAGCGCGAGCGAAAAGCGAGCGCTGCCATAGATTAAAGCTGAAAACAAAAAGGGGAGGTCCAGTACATTGAAGATCAGCGAATCCACTCGATCGATCACCCCATTGGCCAGCAGCAGGGAAGCGCTAATATGCAGCCCCCCAAAAACCACAAAAAACAGCAGAGAGATATGTGCCAGATTTTGAAGCACTTTTTGCATGGACTCAGTATACCCAAGAGGACCACGAGAAGCGATGCCTGGGTTTTGTAGATGCAGTTGACAGTATTGGGCGAAATGTTATGACCCGTCTGCCGCATCAAACCTCTCAATCGTTGATAAACAGACTATGGGAGAGGAGGAAAAGAATGAGACAGGAACCTATGAAAATAGATAGAAAAACTAAAAGCGAGCGGTCACTTTTCCTTATGGCCATTATTCCAATGAAAAAAGCAGCTATATCTATAGGGACTGCAACGCCTACGGTTAAATCCCACCAATGACCCTCATCAAAGGTGACCAGACTAAGCAGCGTAAACATAAAAAAAACCGCAGTTAATCCCACCGACCATTTACCTAACTGGGTTTCGGGCAATAAAGCGATTTTCTTCTTCATTATTAGGCGTTGAATGCATACTATCGCGAAAGCGGTACTGCTGGCAAATATAAGTGAATGAGGTCTTTTTTGCCCCCCCCTTAGCGGAAAAAACTAATGAGGAGCTTGAATAGATGATAAACCGGCCGAGAAAACACCCGACCGTAGTGCGCCATGAGTTCTTTAGAGTCTTCGTGAGTTTTTCTTTTCGCTAAATCAAATGCATATTTTTTGTTTATTTTCGCCCATACTCTAGCCATCTCCTCCTTATGCTTTGGACCTTGTACGTTTCTGGTGCGATCACATTTCCTGAAGAAAAAGTTATTAATGGAAAGCCAAAGAGAAATGATCCTTACACCGCCTGCATTCTCACTCTTCGCATTTATCAATGACGGGATTAGAAGTTTGGGGAACAAAAGATCCAATTCATCAAGATCACTTAGTATGAAAGCCATGTTCCAGGTGACATACAGACTGGCCCATTGTTGGCTCACCGCAAACGTCGGGAATAAATTATTTTTAGATACAACTGACCTATAAAACTTATCGGTGGCATTGTCCGGTAAGACGCTTTCTTTCTTGAATTCTGCCAAAGGGGGGTTGCGCGTTATATCTTCATTCAATTCAAATGCGCAGATGGAATTTGTCTTGAATCCCTTCTCATATTCCGTGATTCCCGCCTCATAAATATTGATTCTTAGTAATTCAAGTATGTGACCCCATCCTTTCTTATTTGTGGAACACAGAAGTTTATATTCCAGATAGTTTAAGTTTCTTTTGTCCAATTGAGATTTGTTCAAACCGCGTTTGATCCGGAAATAGATCATCAGAGGGTCAACAGACATTATTTTTAAAACTTGGAACAGATTGTGAGTTACGCTCAAAACCCTCCTAAAAGCTCCGAAAATGTGCCTTGAATCAAGTCCATACAATCTCTCTTTAGATCTTAAATGCTCCTGAGCTTCTACAAAAAAATTATGATTATTGCACATTGCTACGGTCATGGCTTCTAAAATAAAAGTCACATGAGCGGCCCTGTCGACGTGCTCGGACCCCTTAAACCAATCTTTTGTAAGCGCTGCTTTCGCGAATTCAACAATAGCGGGATGTTTGGTTGTAATCCCTTGTTTGATATTTTCAAACATAGAACCCAGGCTCTGCGGTTTTGAGATAACCCCAGCAAAGAATTTTTGCATTGGAGGATATGTGGTCCGAAAGTCATCAAGTTTCATTTCATTAAGAACCTCTTGGATTATTTTAGGATTAGTTCTCATGTTTTGCCGCAGACCAAGCGCAGCCATTGATTTCTCAATTATGATTTCGGCCTGTTTTTTGCTTGTTCTTGTGACCATTGATAGAACCTATATTTTTACAGGCCGACTACTTTTTCAAACTCTTTTAGTGCTTCTTCCTCTGATAAATTGCTGGTGTCGACGACTGGTACTTCTAATGCTTTAGCCTGATTCCTTAAGAATTTGAGCCAGTTTTTCATATCATCGGTCAACAGCTCCGGCTGTCCTCGCTTATGCGTGAGTCTATATGCCATTTCCTCTTTGCCGCAATCTATAAGTATGATTTTGTAATTTTTGAAATCATGTTTTTGGAAGCCATTGTGAATGAATTGCAAATTAACTTGGCCTTCTAAAAAAACTTTTTCATCACTGTGTTCATTTATGAGTTTATCAATCCATTCATAGGTTTTTGCTTCTTGCCAGCCGGAAGGCGAGCCGAATTCTTTTTTCATTTCTGCAACGGAAGGAACTCCAATTGAGTCGAAATGAAGAAACGACCAAGCCCTATTCGCATATTTTTTCTTTAGCCGGGCGGTCAAAGTTGTTTTTCCGACTCCGGAAGCGCCAGTTATGAAGTAGATGGTTTTCGCCTTACCTACTTCACGTCCAAAAAAATAACAATCTTCTCCGTACCACTGTTTTTTCAAGAGAAACGATTCTTTGAACCCCATTTTTTCATAAAAACCTTTAGCATTATATCTGACGAGACTCCAGCACCAGAGTTTTGGGATATTATCTTCGGCACATTTTTGGACAGCAGCGTCAATCAAAGCCCTACCGGCTCCTCTTTTTTTGGATGAAAGGGAGTGGATTTCATAGCTTTGATCTTCCGGTCTCAACACCATGGCGCCAATGACTTTGTTTTCCTGAATTGCCGCGTAGCATTGTTTCTTTTGAATGTACTTATCAATATCTTTGACGTTTGAAAAGAAGTAATTTTCGGTGTCTAAAACTTTAACTATTCTCGATATGTCCCGGCTGTTATTTTTTTTCGCTAGTACGACTTTTATCGATTTCATCTTTGAATTTATTATGTTCGTATATGATGTACATTTTTCTCTTTGATTCCGCGAAGCGGGATCGTTTTTTATAGGAATAAGAATTTGATTTTTCCGTTTTGGCGAGCACAAGAGGGGGTTAGGGAGTGAATTGTGCGAGCCAAAACTCTTATCTCAAGAAAATCTCTATGTAATTTTTGTAGTGATAACTCCGATCGTAAGTTTTTCCATCATCTTTTTGTTCCAGTATGCCAAGTCTGACAAAACGATCTACCACTTTTTGAGCTCCAACGCGTGAGAATCCTGTCCAATCCATGACGATTTTGGTAGAAATAATCGGTTGGCCATATAACTTTTGAAGTACCAATATTCCGCTTTTTGACTCTCTTTTTGCCAAAGCCTGTATTTTAGTCATATCCGTTTCATGTAGTTTCGCTATTTTTTTAGAGATGAGAATTGATTGTTCCGAGGTTTCAATTACGCCATCAAGGAAAAAGTCAATCCATGATCCAACTTCTCCATGGTGGTAGCCGTACAGTTTTTGGTAATAAATTTTTTGGTGTTTCTTAAAATATGAGGAGAGGAAAAGTACTGGTTTTTCAAGCATGGCCTTATGGCATAAGAGCATGGTGACAAGTAAGCGTCCTGTTCTTCCGTTTCCATCAAGGAACGGATGGATTGTTTCAAACTGTGCGTGCGTCAAAGCAATATGAACAAGTGGTAGTGTCGCTTTTTCATCATGCAAAAATTTCTCAAGATCATTGAGCGCTTTTTGCATCTCATCTATAGGTGGTGGCACAAACGATGCATTTGAAGGCAGAGTCCCTCCAATCCAATTTTGTGACTTACGAAATGCTCCCGGGTCGGAGAAGTGAGTTGATCTGGCGCCTGTCATGAGTTTGTCGTGAAGTTCGCGGATGAAGCGTAAGGAGAGGGGTAGTTGTTTTACTCGTTCCAATCCATAATTTAACGCTTTGATATAGTACAAAATATCGTCCGCATCCGTTTCTTTTGCGGCTACACCGGCTTTTTTCTCCATTGCGTCTACCATGGTTGCCTTTGTCCCTTCAATTTGTGCCGAGGATTCAGCGTCTTTGGCGACGAACATGGAAATAAAAAAATCAACATCGGGTAGCAAGTGAGTTATTCCATCGAGTTTTCCGATAAGCCTGTCTGCTTCTGCGGCTTTGAGTAGAATTGTTTTTGGTAAGTCGAATAGTTCTTTTGGCGGAAAGGGATTTGGGATGAACGCCGAAAATCCTTCTTTCTGCTTAATTTTTTTGCCAATTTCGATCTTCATAGATAGTTTGCTTATCAACTTGAACATTAACTATCTTAGCTTTTGGTTCATATTGAGTCAAGAGATAGTAACTAAAGTTTTTATACTTTTAGACAAGGTTCACACTATGTGAATACAATACATAGTTTTATCTTGCAAAGGTATATGGTGTGCAACTGCACAAGTTGTGTGAAGGTTTTCAGGCTGCGCAAAGCCAGCCGATCAGAAAACCTGAACCGCATAGTGCGTGTTATATGATGAAATCATTCATTTTTTCTCCGACCGAAGGGAGGAGATATGAAATTGGGGTGAATTTTTCTTTGACATGCGGTTAAATTTATGTTTAAATTAATCTCTAAAATTTAATTCACATCAATTATTGAAACAGGTATTTTAAAATCTATTCTTGATAGCGATGTCTATCAATATCCTCGTCAAGCGTTTGATGAGGTAGTTGCTAGATTGAATATTGGAGACGAATTTACTGCTTATTTGAAGCAAGTATTAGATTCTGATAATCCGAAAGATGATGTGCATCAAAAGACAATTAAACCAATTTTGGAAACTTTGTTAGAAGAAGGTAGAAAAGAGGAGGCTGGGTTGGTGTTTAATATCCACCGAACTTTAACTCAATTTCAAGGTTATGGTGCAAATGAAAAAGCAAGTAGCGATGTGGAGTCTTGTTTCAGTGAAGATTTTGAAATACCTGAACAAGGTTTGATTGTTGTTGACTTTTTTGTAACCCGAAATTTACCAGCGATTGTTAAAGTTTGTGAACGAAGAGGTATGGACCTAGGCCGCATTCGTGTATGTGTTCCAAAAGCAATTTTGGCAGCGCAGTTAATGCAAATCTCTGAGGAAAAGGGAGCTGAGCTCATAGTAGCATGTTCAAAATTAAGAGAAGATCAATTTGTGGTTGAAGATGTTAATCATAATGCCGATATTTCTGTTGAAAACAATGTTGCAATTTGGTTTTCGCCAAGGACTATGCCGATTACTCCAAGGCTACATGCGGGAACCGAGAGCGCAACGATTGATAATTATTGTGGTTGGTTTAGAGCTAAAGTTGCCAATGTTGTTAGTGGTGGAAGGTTGTATGCGAATCTTGCATATAGTGAAAAGTGGCAATCTTTGGGAGTAGAGGTAACTGGAGAACGAAGATCTCTTACTAAACTACTTGGTATGTCGAGAAGTGTAGCTGACCAAATTGCGAAGTTATTAGTGAGTGAATTAAATTTTAGACAATTAGGCAAAGAAGAGTTTGCTCCGGCTGATGTTGATCCAAAAATTGATCATGATAAATTGGCAAAAGAGTTACATGTAGTGAGAAAATAATAGTTTTTGCATAAGAAAAATTTACCCCAATTTCATCTTAGTCGCGTAGCGGCAAAAATGGATGATTTTTTCATACAACGTTTCCGCGATATCTGACGTTCCGTTAGGAATGTGGCCTTAGCCCTTGCAGATATCGCGTGTTATCGGATGTAAATTTATTTTTTGTGCTGCCTTATTGTAATAAAAAATTAGAATTGGGCGGAAGGTTGGGCATCCTTCCGCTTGAAAAAAGAACATAGTGTTAGTCGTCATCCCCTCGGTTAATTAAAGTCTGAAGAGTCGCTTTTTCTCTGATCAGATCAATAATATCCGAAATAATCGTCTCGGCCTTCCGAGTTCTTTCTTTTATGAACTCAGAAAGTCCCGAAGCATCCGGATGTTGTTGAACAATTGCTGTGTCAGGCAGTTCTTTCAGGTCCTTCAGGGCCGATTCAAGACTTTTCAGATTGATGTCCATATGCACTTCCTTTGTTTATAATGATAGCCCAATTTTAATCTTTTATTCTTAATTTTAAAAGGACAAAAATAAATTTATTTCATACAACGTTTGCGTGTATGCGATGGTTGGCAGAGTTATAATATCGCGAAGCGGTAACCCTGCCAAATATGGGCGGAGGATTGCGGAGGTACGGAGCAAGCCGTAGCCGCATACACGCTGTTAGCCGATGTATTCCTTTTCTTTTGTTTTCTGATAAGAAAACTTGTTTTAAAAAAAATTCAAATTTCTTTTTCCGTTTTGGGCGAAGGGCAGAGGGGAATTAAAGGGGTGAATGCCCGAAGCCCAAAACACCTTATCTATCCTCATTGTTTTCTTGTGTTTCATCAGAGACTTGTTTTAGCCATGAGTGAGCGATATCTTTAAAGATAAGGATTCCTTTTTTCTGAGAAGGATATCTCTCCGAAATTTCATCAACAATTTTATCACCTTCTTCGTAATATTGTTTAATTCTCCCGAATTCCGTTTTTCTATATGATTTTAAATTACCTTCATTTAGATCCGAAATATTGAGGTGGTATTTTTCGATATTTTCTCTTGAAATATTAACATATCCCTGTTCGAAGTCTTCTTGTAGATCCGAGAGGTTGTCTGCTAATTTAATTGCAAATCCATATGATGTGGCAATTGATTCTCTGGATTCTTGGGCCAAATCAGGACATAGGAGGTAAAGAAATTGAATACCAATAGATTTGCCAATTTTGAGGCTTAAATCATCTAACTCAACCGAGGGCAGAACCTTTTCTTTTCGATCTATATTTTGTTTCTCGATTTCCCAATAGTTAATAATTTCATCAAAGATACCTGCCGCATGAACGAAACCATCATCATGTAATCTTGATAGGGTTTGTCCTAATATATAAATATTATGTCCCCATGTTTCAGTAATTTCTGCTTCTTGCCCTTGAAAACCTTGGTTCAATATTTCCTTCGCTCTGTTTAATTGCACCTCATTACCGCTTGAATCTATTTCATCGTCAACAATTGCAAGTGCGTGATTTACTAATGAAAATGCAATTTGTCTATCTCCTTGTAGGAACGTGGAGATCTGGTCATAAATTTTCGTTCTGCCATATCTATCCATTTCTAATTTCCTTGTTTCGGGAATATCTTCGAGTAAGCCACTTTCTATAGAATTTATCATATTTTTAGTAGTTAGAAATTCTTGTTTGACAGGTTGTTTCCCCTCTATAAATTAATAAAAAAACAAAATTGAATTCTTTTTAAGAGTTGGGCGATAGCCCAAAAGAAAAACATATATTTCAGCTAACGTTCGCGTGTATGCGATATGGCGCAATGATACAATTTTTCTCATCATTGCGCCATATGGGCGAGCCCGAAGGCGAGCCGCATACACGCTGTTATGTGAAGTTTTCAAAAAATAAATGAAAGTTGTCCTTAAAAAACCTCAGCACCAATGTCAATGTTTTTACTTGGTGTAAGAAGTACAACTTTCTTTTCTGCCTCAACTTCTGCTGTTAATAGCATTCCTTCGGAGAGTTCACCTCTGAACTTTGCAGGTTTCAAGTTGACGATAACAATTGGTTTAAAGTTGAGTAGGTCTTCTGGCTGATACCATTCAGCAATACTAGAAACTACTTGAATCGTTTTGTCTCCAACGTTGACCTGCATTTTAATTAAGTTGTCACTATTTTCTACTTTTTCAGCGGAAGTAATTTGGCCAACTTTCATTTTTACCTTTTGAAAATCGGAAAATTCGATTTGCTCCATAAATTTTAGTTAATTGTACTGAATTTATTATATCAGAATTTTTGGAAATTTCACATAACGTTCGCGACTTTGCGAACTTTGCAGGCGAACACGACAAGTTTACAATATTTTAAAACTTGCCGAAAGAGAGCAGGCAAAGTTGGGTGAGCCTCAGCGAACCGCAAAGTCGCTGTTGTGCGATGGCGCAGAAAATTACTTATCTTCCTCCACATGAACAAAACCGTTCCTTGTTAATTCTCGGTATCGGTCGATGTCACTTTGCCGAGCTACGCGCACCTCGCCATTCCACCATGAATTCGTGGCAGAGTCGTAGCCAAGTCCCATTTTTCTTGCTTCGGCATCACTGCGAGGCAAAGGACGATCTCCATCCCAATACCTATCCGTTGCCGAATCATATGTAGGTCTTCCCATATAAGTTTTGTTAAAGGACTTTATTGTAGCTTTTTTACGCTTTCGTACAACGTCGGAGAGTATGCGATATTGACTGATGATAAAATATGCCGAAGGCATATCATCAGTCAATATGGGAGAGCGGTGTTGCTTGAATTGACTGAGGATTTTCTTTCTGAATATAGTAAAAATACTCAAAAATTCAGAATTAGTTTATCAAACAAGCGAACCGCATACTCTCCTGTTGTGTGATGTATGACTCGGCGGTTTAACCTTTTGTTGGTTTTTTCCAAATGTGAAGGTACCAGTAAATCGGCATCGCAATCATATTTCCAAATATGAGCAGTATTGTCCAAAGCGTTTTTCGGGTTTCAAGTACCATATCGTTTTTAAAAACATCTCTTATGTAAATGATAAGTAAAATTACAATGAGCAACATGGTAAAAAGGTGAGCACCGAACAAGTAGCCGAACATAACTTCAGGATTTGCTACATTAGTTATGAAGGAAAACACGAGACTGAAGAAAATAAACATGTATATGATTGGCCATAGAGTTGCGATGCCGAGTATGATTTTTTTTGTTTTGCTCATGTTTTAATGGGGTTAAACTGCCGAGTAATATATCACACAACGGTCGTGAATAACTGAAGGTTGCTAATGGTAAAATAGGCCGAAGGCGAACCATTAGCAACTTTGAGCGAACGAAGTGAGCCGGTTATTCACTGTTGTAGGTTGTTGCGGTTTTTTTAATCCCACATACTTGTAATGAAGCCATCTTCACACGAAATACCAGATTCTATCTCGTAGCCATTTAAATAAAACCCGTCTGGAGCCAGCCTGTCATAACCCGTAAAACCACCAGACTCTTCATATTTAGCCTCATCAGCCTCGTCGTATATATAGAGACATCCATTATTAATTGCATCAACCAGTCTATTGAACATGACAGCCATTTCAGCACGGTTTACATTGTTTGAGGGAAGATAAGTGTCGTCTTCATAACCTTCCACTATCCCGAGCTCCGCTAAGTTCTCGACAGCTTCATAATACCATTCACCCTCAGAAACGTCCGAAAACATCGCACTTGTCGCGAATGCTGTTGGGACTGCACCGAATATGATTCCAAGAAGTAAGATGTGAAGTTTTTTCATTTTCAATTGTGGTTAGAAGCTGGAGAGAGCTTAGCAAAAAACGCAATTTCCTACAACGTTTCGGGCTAGCCGATGTTTGCCAGTGTTACAATATGCCGCGAAGCGGCCAAACACTAGCAAATATGGGTGAGCGAGCTTAATCAATAAATTGCAAAATGAATCCAGTTAACAATATTGCAATGCCGACTTTAAACATACATGGTCGCAATAAATATGAAAAATCAATCCTGTTTCCTTTTTCATCGCTTGTGTGTATTGAACAATCTTTTATTTTTCCAAATGCAAAAGCGACCATTAGCGTTCCAATGATATTCAGGATTAGCCCCGCTTTGTCTATATTGTTGATTAGTATTTCTTTCATAATTTTGCAATTTATTAGCTCGCGAACCGGCTAGCCCGTGTTATATGATGTATCATTAAATTTATTTGAAAAAAGCGTATTCGATTATCAAGCCAAAAACAACAATAATTAGTCCAATAAGAGTGCTTTTAATAGGGTGCTCTTTTATACTATTTCTGACATCTATTAATGATCGAGTTATTTTGTTGCCTTCACCATCCATCTCAACTTTCCCGTAAATTTTACTTTTATCTATCAGGTTGTTTTTGGCACTTGGCAAAAATTTAATAGCGGTGCGAGTTTCGTCTTTTTTTGGCATATTTTAATTTAATGATATTTCATATAACGTCCCAGAATATGCGATGTTTGACAGCGGTACAATATGCCCGAAGGGCGACCGCTGGCAAATATGGGTGGAGCGAGGTGCAACCGAGCGAAACCGCATATTCTGTGTTCGT
>Ga0265292_1000816_pt1 | contig 34619 bp, 20 predicted proteins | sample Munlanlewell296A_FD_189080 | JGI IMG/M metagenome (GOLD analysis project Ga0265292, IMG submission 189080) | Leachate microbial communities from a municipal landfill in Southern Ontario, Canada - Leachate well 296A | ecosystem: Engineered > Solid waste > Landfill > Unclassified | place: Canada... | reverse complement strand
TTGGTCCACATTTTTCTTCGCGCCTCTATAAACCGCCGCACCATAGAACCTCGCAATGTGCGAATAGTCCGACCCGCGTGACTCGGTTTTCATGAGTGAGTGAGCTTTGGTACCTTGTGTAATGATGCCGGGTACTATTGCAGTGGCGGCACACAGGAATTTGTAAAACGTGAAATACCGGAAATTCCGGAGAACTATCCCGAATATGGAATGTTTGGGAAGTTGCCAGCATATGGATTTTACTGCCGTCATGCTGAAAATTTGACTTTTAATGATGTTGAACTGGATTTCATTGAACCGGATGCAAGACCTGCTATTGTTTGTGATGACATCACCGGTTTCGAATTATACAAAATAAAGGCCAGGTTGATTGGCAATGAACCGCCTATACAATGCAAGGATGTGAAAAAAATGTTCGTTCAATCCTGTATTGCGCTCCAGGGTATCGAAACGTTTTTGCATATAAGCGGAGCGAAGAGCAGACATATTACCTTATCATGGAACGATCTCAGTAGTGCAAAAAATGCAATTAAGAAAGATGACAATATAGAAGTATATTTAGATTCTAATCGTCTGAAATAAGATGAAGAATAAAAATTGTCGACCACCGGCAATCATATATCATACAGCACCTTCAGGACTATTGATCAATATTTTTGCAGTTCATAAATAATATTGGTTCTGTGGCTGGTTCAGACTTCACGTTACTGAGTTTTAAATCATTAATCCAGATCAAAATCGAAAAATCTCATCCATAAAAATAAATCACAAAATCCGTCAGAAAAAAGTTAAACGCAAAAATCAATTTTTATGTTTAATTTTACGTCTATGAATTAATCAGGTTATATAATTATCCCTCAAATATATCAATATGAGAAATTTATTATTTCTAATTCCAACATTATGGTGTATTATTTCATGCACTCAAAAAACTTCGGAACGCATTGTTAATTTTAACAAAGTTAAACTTAACAACAACTTGTCTTATTATGAGGATGAGAAAACTCCTTATACAGGGAAGTGTGAACTATTTTATCAAAGCGGGAATAAAAGTAAGGAACTGTCATTTAGAGACGGCAAACTCAATGGTCCAAATGTCAGCTTTTATGAGAACGGACAAAAATCATATGAAGCAAACTATAAACAGGGGATCCTTGATGGCGGCTGTTCATCATGGTACATCAACGGACAAAAAAGAACAAAGTTCACGTATAAAGCAGGGAAGATATCAGGCAACTTTATCAAATGGGATTATAAAGGAAATAAGGTTTTTGAAAAGGATTACACCCTGGGCGAACAAAAAGAAAATGGTAAAATTAATATCAGCTCTGAGCAGGATCTTCTCTCCAAAAGAGAAAGACTAATTAAACATATATGGGGAGAGAAAGGTTTGCCCACCGACAGACTTGTTGACAGCGTTGAAACAAATATAGTTTTTACTACTGAAGACGGGGAAACACCTTATCAGACCCTCTATAATGCCTCAGGAAATCTGAAACAAATCGATAGGTACATAATTTCTCTGCCAAATTCGTTTGTTTCAAAGGTTTATCATTTCCATCCGGTTAAAAGCATCAACAAAGTATTTCTTTATCATGCAGGTCATTCGCCGGGCGGTTTTCATGCTGAAGACTGTAAAACAAATAACGCCGGCATTGAACCAGGGCTTGTGATCCCCATGTTATTAAAAGAAGGTTATGATGTAATCGCTTTTATGATGCCTCTTGCAGGTAATGATCTGCCCATCGTTGAAATAGACAATAATGTTGGAAAAATAAGTTTTCCATTCGGCACAAAAGGTCATAACCTGATGTTCGATTACTTAGAACACCCTTATACATACTTTATTGATGACATGCTGGCGACAGTGAATTATCTTGAAAAGAATTATAAATTTAATGACATTTATTTGATGGGGCTGTCTGGCGGTGGCTGGGCAACCACTTTATATGCTGCACTTGACCCACGTATTAAATTCAGTTTTCCTGTTGCAGGTTCAATCCCTGTCTACCTGAGGAATGATACCGACATCGGTGATGCAGAACAAGGCTACTACGAAGAGTATGACCCTGAGGGATTATACAGTATTGCGAATTTTGAAGAATTATATGTACTTGGATCCTATGGTGAAAACCGGCGACAAATTCAGATCCTGAATGAATTTGACGATTGCTGTTTCTCTGGCAAACGTCATCCTTACTGGATTGATGATGTGAAAGCAGTTGTGAAGAAATTAAATAAAGGGGAATTTAACTTTTATCTAGAGCAGGATACAAAAACACATAAAGTATCAAAAATTGCCATGGATGTCATTTTGTCTTCTATCAAAGATTGCAGGCTTGAGTTGATAAACGAGCCACCTGTTAAAGCATTTGTCGGGAAAGAATATTATTTCAAACCGGAAATTAAAAACACAAAAACCTGCAAACCCGTTAAAAATCTTATCTATAGCCTGATTATCAGACCGGCATGGTTATCAGTTGACAGCCTTTCCGGAGTTTTAGCAGGAAAGCCATCCCAGGCAAACGTCGGCGATACTTTATATTCATATAAAACTATTGACGGCTACGGCGGATTTATTATCAGGGATGTGAGAGTAATAGTTACGAAGGAATAATAGAATTATTTTAACTCAATCTAATATTACTGGAGTTTTCTCAAAAATTAATCAGTCATGGAATAATGATAATTAAAAAGTGTCAAACTAATAAATAAAGTTTTAAATATTGCATTAATAATCTGATTTTTATTCCATTTCACGTTCTATCGGCTCAATTTTCGGAATCATAAATTTAAGAATCATCCATGCAATTAAATAGGAGAATCCGGCCACAGATAATATTAGAAAATAACTATCTGTAACTTCCAGTACCAAACCAACTAATGAGGCTGCCAAAGCTCCTCCAATTGCACCTGCAAATCCCGATAATCCAACAACAGTGGCTACAGCCTTCTTAGGGAAAATATCAGAAACAACCGTGAAAATATTGGATGCCCACCCCTGATGGGCAGCAGCAGCTAAGGATATTAGTCCTGTAACTATCCATAGATTATCAATTTTTGGAGCTGCAATTATCGGAAGTACAATTATAGCACAAATAAGAATTGATGTTTTTCTCGAATAATCAATACTTTTTCCTGATTTTATAAAAAAAGATGACAACCACCCCATGGCAATACCTCCAACCCCTGCTACAGAATAAATAATAATTAAAGGCAAGACAATTTCTTTAAGATTAATCCCAAAGGTTTTATTTAAAAAGGCGGGCCCCCAGAATAAAAAAAACCACCATACCCAATCAGTAACAAATCGTGTCAGGCAAATGGCCAATGTTTGTTTGTACCTGATAATATCCCGCCACAACATCGGTTTATCATTTACATATTCCTGATCGCTGTGGATATATAAGTACTCTGTTTTGGAGAGTTTAATGTGATTTTGAGGAATTTTATAAAATACCCGCCAAAAAATAACCCAAACGAAACCTGAGGCACCGGTTATTAAAAACGCCCATTGCCAGCCATAAACCATTGTTATAGAAGTAACAATAATAGGTGCAGTAATGGCCCCGATACTTGAACCGGAATTGAACAAACCCGTTGCCAGTGCCCTTTCCTTCTTAGGAAACCATTCGGCAACTGATTTAACAGCTGCAGGGAAATTCGCCGATTCACCCAAACCGAGAAAAAACCTGGCAATCCCAAATGAAAAGACAGACCTTGCTGCTGCATGAGCCATTCCGGCGAAACTCCATACAAGGATAGCAATCGTGTAACCGGTTTTTGTTCCGATTTTATCTAATATCCTTCCAGCTAAAAGCAAACCAATTGCATAAGCAACTTGAAATGCAGTTACGATGTAACCATACCCTGATTCTGTCCATCCCAATTCTTCGGCTATATATGGTTTTAACATTCCGATTACCTGCCTGTCAATATAATTTATTGTGGTGGCAAAGAATATTAGCACCAAAATACGCCAACGGTAATTACCTATAATTTTATCCATTATATTTCTCTCTTACAAATTTCATGAATACGATTGTATGCTATTTCTTGTTCTTCAGGAGTTTCACAATATGTAACAACAATCAGTTTCATACCGGGTGTCCATATCCTTTTCACACGTTCTTCTATTACATTTAAATTGCCAACGATTCGGGCATTCAGAATAACTCCTGTATTTCTGAACTTATGAAAACTTTCGGGAGCCGTAATTGCATTAGGATCGGTTTCCTGGGAAAATGCACCATCTGCCATAATCAAATCGTCGATATTTAATACTGCATCAATCCATTTATCCCAATTTCCACATGAATGGAATGCTGGACCACCAAGTTTATCACAGATTCTTTTTACTGACGGAACTGCCATTTCTGTGAATTGTTCAGGAGAAATCATTATTGCATTATCAGCACTCATACCCAACCCTTTCCATGCTCTGGAAGAAGCAAAACCGTGTCCGGGGCTGGCTAAAGCATTCCCAATAAGTTTAAGTTGCTCCCAATTAAATTCAATGGACAAATCTGCCATGATTTCAAAGAATTGTTGAACTTTTTCAGGATTCATGATCATATCCATAAAAAAATTGTCTATCGGACACAAGTGACTGACCATATTAAGAGGCGACTGGGTATCGGTTAAGGATATAGGAAGCAAGCCGTTTGTTTTATCCATAAAATACTCAATCATTTCAAGGGTGTGTTTTCCAATTAGAGTTTTTGCAATTGTTATTGGCTCATAATCAAGAACCTCCTGAAGCGATGAAAATTTTGTTTTTAAAGCCGGGGCATTCCCCGGATACCAGATGTACTCACCACCAAAAGCACTTGAAATAGTCCCAATACCATACCATGGTTCCAGGAAATTAGGTACATCAGCTTTGTATTTTATACTTGCCTTAAGTGCACCTAATTGCAAATGCAATGAGTTCTCCATTTCCTTACAGCCATAAGAAAAACATTCGGCAACACGCATCCGCCTGTAAACCAATACCCCGGAGTCTGCTTTCCAAAACGTTTCGCATTTTTCATTGAGCATTTCATCGTATTCCATATATTCTGCAAAATCGAAGTCATCAGTCTGTATAGGCTTTACATCAGTCGCCTGCGAATCAGAAAGGGAAATATCAAATTTTTTCGCCATTTAGTTTTGACTTAAAAGTTCAACTTTGGTTATTAATATTTATAAGTTTGATATTTTTACCTCGTATATAAAAAAGGGAAGGTTCTGATGTAGTTGTATCGAAAAAATTTTGTATCATTGTTGCAATATGGAAATTGTTATTGGCACTTTAAATATAAAGCTTTGCAACGTATTTATGAAACTTTCATCACTTTTCTTTTAAATAATTCAATTTAAACTACAAGGGAGGAACTACTATGTTTAAAAACACTTCAATAACCAGATATATATTTATTCTCTGCCTTTTTTATACCCTGCCTTTTTCTTCAATTGCTACATCAGTGTCTTTTAATATAATGGATTATGGTGCTAAAGGTGATGGCGTGACGTTGAACACAAAATCGATTCAATCAGCCATCGATGCATGCGCCCGGAGAGGTGGTGGAACTGTTTGTTTTCCTGCTGGTAAATACGTTTCAGGAACACTTTTTCTTAAAAATTATATCACATTATATTTAGAAGCAGGGGCAGTTCTGATAGGAAGTAAAAATTTAAACGATTATCCGGTTACTGTAGCAAATATCCGATCCTATACAGATAAATACACAAATAAGAGTCTGATTTACGGTGAAGAACTGGAGCATATTGCCATTACCGGTCTTGGTATTTTGGATGGCAATGGCGCATCGTTTGCTGTTTCTGATGAATTCATAAAAAAAGATCTGTCTGGATCTTATAAAGTCCGTCCTTATATGATCCGTATTATTAATTGTAAAAATATACAGGTCAGAGATGTTACCATTATAAACTCTCCTATGTGGGTACAACACTATTTAGCCTGCGAAAATGTCAATATTGATGGCATTACCGTGAAAAGTCGCGTAAATCATAATAATGACGGTATTGATATTGATGGCTGTAATAATGTTCGCATTTCAAATTGTGAAATAATAAGTGGTGACGATGCCATCGTCCTGAAAAGCACACTCGATCAACCATGCAGTAACGTCACAATAACAAATTGTGTAATTAGTTCCGATTGTAGTGCATTCAAACTGGGGACAGAAACAAATGGTGGTTTTCAGAATATTACTTTAAGCAACTGTACCATTTATAATACTCGCTTAGCTGCTATTGCTTTAGAATTGGTGGATGGTGGAACTTTAAATCGCGTTTCTATATCAAATGTTACAATGGAAAATGTCGGTACTGCAATTTTTATCCGTCTTGGCAATCGGGCACGTCCCTTCAAAGAAAATATTCCGAAACCGGGTATGGGTAAGTTATCGAACGTCATCATCAGTAACGTACAGGCAACAAATGTGGGAAACACCGGCTGCTCCATTACCGGATTACCTGGTTATCCGGTTGAGAATATTACACTTGAGAACATTCGTATCACATTCCAGGGTGGTGGTACACAGGAACTTGTGAAACGTGAAATACCGGAAGTTCCGGAGAAATATCCTGAATTTGGAATGTTTGGTCAGTTACCTGCATATGGATTTTACTGCCGTCATGCTGAAAATCTGAGTTTTAATGATGTTGAACTGGATTTCATTGAACCGGATGCAAGACCTGCTATTGTTTGTGATGACATCACCGGTTTGGAATTATACAAAATAAAGGCCAGGTTGACTGGCAATGAACCGCTTATACAATGCAAGGATGTGAAAAATATGTTCGTTCAATCCTGTATTGCACCCCAGGGTATCGAAACATTTTTGTATATAAGCGGAGCGAGGAGCGGACATATTACCATATCAGGAAACGATCTGAGTGGTGCAAAAAATGCAATCAAGAAAGATGATAATATAAAAGTGTATTTAGATTATAATCGTCTGAAATAAGTACATGACAAAAATTTACAATACAGAGTAAATTTATCTATATCGTTGATAAAAAGCAAGTTATCAATATAATTTAACATATATTTAAATAAACTCTTAGCTTTTCGTCCATGTTTCTTGGTTTTAATGAGGCATAAATTATTATAAGGCGTTCGCAAATCCCAATATTATCCAGGATATTATAAGAATGAGATTACCAATCAGCAGGTAATTTTTCGGTTTTTTTAGATTTCCCCATTCTCCTGTTTTGAGTCCCCATAAGTTAGAAACAATAAGCGCTAATGCCATAAACATTACCCATCCGATAACCGGTCCCAAATTACCCATAGTGGCAGCGCCCTGTCCATATATTCCTATGGCAGCAAAAAACATTACAGCTGTCGCAATCATTTTAAGTATGGCTTTAGCTGACCCGGCAGCTTTGTAGTCTCTAATACTTTTATTTCTGATAATTAAAAACCCAGAGTAGCCAAAATTAATAATAAAGCCACCTGAAAGTACGAGAAGCCAGGCAAGAAGGCTGGCGTTAGTGACTGATGCACCACGATCTATTGCAACATCAATGATTGGCCTGGCTGCATTAAATCCAATATTAAATGCAGCAGTCGAGAAACCTCCGATCAAAGCAAATATTATTCCTAAGCGGGTATGCCCTTTCTTAACAATTTCGCCACTTTCACTATTCTGAAGTTTTTCTCTCAGAATACCTGCTACTGTAATAAAAATAACGCCTGTAACCATAATAATTGTTCCCAGCAAAACCAGGCTGACCAACGATACAGATAAGTTCTTAATCTGAAAAAAGGGTATGAGTGATCCAACGGCTGATGCTACCCCCATATTAATACCATAGGATAAGGACATTCCGATATGCCGGATGGCGAGGCCGAAAGTTACAGCCCCAATTCCCCATATTGTGCCAAATAAAACAGGTTTAAACAACAAAGCACCTGAAACTGAGCTGAAAATGTCAAGAAAATCATGAATAACAAACCACGTCCATAATAAAGGAATGATTATCATTCCAATAAAGGAAAATGGAGCCCATAAACTCTCCCACCTCAATGGCTCGGAATTCTTGACTCCAAGTGCCCATGTGCCCTGGAATAAACCGGCAACAAAAATTAAAAATAGCCCTTTAAGAAACATAATTTTACTTTATCTTAAAGTGAAACATTGCCTCTATGTTTTTCGGATTAATATCCGGTAATATAGCTTCATGGCTTGGCGAAATAATTAAACCAGTGGGGAAAATGCGAATTAAACGGTCAACTTCCTTAATTATATCTTCTGGTTTACCATTAACAAGTAAATTCTGCGCATCAACACCACCAAGAAAAGCGCCCTTAACAGGAAAATTCTCTTTCATCGTAACAATGTCCATATCCTTTGCCAGGGCCTGAATTGGATGAATAACATCAACTCCCATATTAAATAGATCATTAATGACAGGTAAAATAGAACCACACGAATGGTGTACAACAGTTAGCCCATAATCCTTAGCCTGCTGTACAAGTTTTCCTGTTCCGGGAAATACATATTTTCTGAGTAAATCCGGATCAACCATTAAACCTGTCTGACTGCCAAAATCGTTACCAATAAGAATAGCATCAAGGTAACCTTTTGTTGCTTCGTAGAAAAGTCCATTGGCGTTGAGATAGAAATCTGTTATACGGTTAATTACTGCCTCGAACATCTCAGGATACATAATCATGGTAGTAAGGGCATTCTCCATACCAAATGCAGAACATGCATCCTGAAAATGACAAGACCACATTATGCCCATCCTTATATATTCTTCAGGGATGGCTTTTGCACGTGCCAATGCTTCTTTTGTATCAAGATAATCTTTCGGATCAGGCCATTTGAATCTGGCAACTTCATCCGGATCAGTCATATCCTCGAAATAACCAGGAGTTGTGAGTGTTCTTTCATCCTGGGCCCCTCCTATTCCTGACTTGGCAAAATTCAACGAACAGCCAATATCATTATGAGGCGGATAGTAATATGGCACAATAACAGGCCAGATATCGTCTTCAAGTTTAACCTTAATTTCTTCTATTGAAGATGAGTTAAAGTATTTCAATAGTCCTGGAATGGAAGCCGGCACAGGTAATCCTATCCATGTTGCAACCCTGTCAACAGACTGTCGTTTTATTGTCCTGTAAAACCTTTCTTTCGGATCCATTGATAATATTTTATGGTTTAGGGTTTTTTCTATATTTTAGCAAAAATACCTGCCTGAATTATTCATAAAAAAAAGTGGGGTTGGTTGTTCTTTATTTACAATTTAATCAATTATATTTGAAGTGATTACAACAAAACACTCCCTTTATGCAATGATAGAAAAAAACTGAGTTTCCCCCATTAATTCCACATTTCCCGTAAATCATTTTAATTCAACCTTTAATACATAACCGGGGATATTGGTTTTGCTAACCGAAGGAATATTAATATCTACTTTATCGCCTGAAGCTTCCCATTTTAATATTCCTTTTCTTCCTAACAGTTTTATGCTCTTAATCTGTTTATGATAATTAAAAAGTGATTTTACGCTCACCTTATTGTTAACAGAAGTGGCAAGGGAGATTACATAAACAATATTGTCCTTCTTTGTGAACCAAAAATCCTCAGGAGTAAAAACAGTATTGAAACCATGGTCTTTTCTGTATTCTGTACTTTTCATCTCCAACCCTGTCGGTCCCTCTTTCATTGTCGTCCATCTGCTTGTTCCGTATATGGCTTCCCCGTTTATCTTCATCCATGCCCCGATCTCCTTTAATATCTTAATACTCACTTCCGGAATTATACCATTCCCGTCGGGTCCGACATTCAACAGATAATTCCCTCCCTTGCTTGCGATCTCGACAATCCAGAACAGCATCTCATTAAGTGATTTCCAGTTATTATCATAACTTTTATATCCCCATGTATCATTTAAAGTTCCCGGAGTCTCCCATGTTTTATATTTGCTATTAATTTCTGTAGGTATCTGATTATCGCCAGCTGATAAAAAATCTCCCAAGTCATTTCCTACTCGACTATTTACCAAACACTTGGGCTGAATATCGTAGGCTAGTTTATAAAACTCAAAACTCTGTTGCAGATTCATATGCACTGGGAAATCGTACCAAATTTCTGCCAGTCCGGGAAATTTGGTGAGTATTTCCCTCACCTGTGGTTTGGCCTTGTTCTCAATATATTCCTGGAATGAGGCTGGTGAAGGATCCCAGGTATTAGCTAACCCCTGGGATACAGTAAGTTGAGGATTAGCTATTTTTGCCTGTGCAACACCGCAATCACCTCCATCCATCCAGTCAGTTGAAACAATATAGTAAATGCCCATTCTGATGCCATATTTCTGACATGCTGTATAAATTTCTTCTATCGGATCACGATTGAAAGGAGTCAGATCATAAATATTGTAATCCGTGACTTTTGAATGATACATGGCAAATCCTTCACAATGCTTTGTCATGGCAACAATATATTTCATTCCTGCTTCCTTTGCCAGCTTAACCCACTCTTCGGCATTAAATCCCACTGGATTAAATGTTTTGGCAACTGCCCTGTATTCATCACGGGGTATCTTAGCAGAATACATTATACATTCGCCCTGAGTAGCTGGCCACCCATGAGTTTCGTTCACAATTTTTACTCCTTTCCAGACGCCTCCTAATTTGGAGTAAATTCCCCAATGAATGAACATGCCGAATTTCAGATCACTATAATCTTTAAAAAGGTTAGTCTTAGATTCACTCATTTTCTCCCATTCTTTGAGCAATTCATTTTTATCCTGGGAAAACCCCCGAAATGTTGCTGTCAGAAATATTAGTATCAGTAATATTTTATTCATTTTATTAAATTATTAAAAAGTGATTCAATATCATTAAGTTAAGGCTAAAAGTCTTTATGTTTATAGCTATCTTTAATTAACACCCCACCCTTCTTTCTTTATGCTTTTTACCGGATTGAGTGTTATGGAGCGCAGCCACATAAGATAAGTATCACTCGATTCCTTCGGTCGTATAGTTACCGTATAATTCCCGGGGTTCAGGTGTTCTATGTATCCGACAGGAAACTTTTGATAGTCAAACCAATCACCGGTATATAACACAGATGTTTTAAATGTAGAAGGACCAACTATAATTTCAAACGGTTTTCCTTCCCATTCCTTCTTTGCTGCATAATCAATGTTCAGCTGGAATGCTCCTGGTTTATCTACATGTACTAACCAGTCCACAGAATCCTCCGGCCCTGTCCATTTTGAAATATGGAATCCACCCTTAAGGTTAAACCGTGACATAGTCTTACCGTGGGTAATCGCTTTTAAATAATCTAATTCGATTGACCCGTTCTCACCCTGAAAAACCACCGTAGGATCGACCCTTGGTGATCCATCGATGTCGAGTACCAGAACTGTAGCAGGATTGTCGGTTGGTTTTGAAGGCAGAGTAATGCGAGTCTGTTTTTCAACTTGCGTAACCGGCAGTTTTGTTGATTTATCGAGGAGTAAATACGCTGAAGTCACTGCATTATTCAGTCCTGGTAGGGTTAGCACACCATCCTGCGGCCATTCGCGTACAAACAGGTAAAGTTTGCTCCCCTTGACAGTGCAGTACCCCCATGGCAATTCTCCGAATGGATTTGCAGTTGTTCCATATATACTTTCAGCGTTACGCTCCACCCAGGGACCAACCTTCCTGAATATTTCAACTGTAGCATCAGGTATTTCTCCATTCCCTTTGGGACCGATATTCAGCAGATAATTTCCACCACGGCTGACAATTTCGACAAGGCGCAGGACAACAGTTTCCGGACTCTTCCAAAGTGTGTCTAATTTACTGAATCCCCATGTTGTATTCAGTGTCTGTGCACTTTCCCAATACTCCTTCAGACCTCCTGCTGGTATACCGTTATCTTCCATACTCTGATAATCTCCAAGTAATTCCTGGCCATAATTCCCTACACGGCTATTTATCAGAGTTTCAGGCTGAAGATCATGCACGAGTCTGACAAACTCTTTCCCCTGTTCCGGAGTATACATTCCCCGGTCGAACCAGACCAATCCTATAGGACCATAATTAGTAAGTAGCTCACGAAGTTGCGGTTTCGCTTTTTCTTTAAGATATTTCTCAAATTTTTCATGATTGTAGAAATCCATTCCCCATTCATTATCATAATCCCAATTGTTCCCATACCCTCCTGGGTGTTCCCAGTCCTCATGATGGGAATAGTAAACACCGAATTTAATTCCTTCTTCAGCACATGCCTGGGATAATTCTTTCAGCGGATCGCGTTTAAACGGTGTCCAATCAACGATGTTATAAGGTGAAACCTTAGACTGATACATTGCGAATCCGTCGTGATGCTTTGCGGTGATAACGATATATTTCATGCCGGTTGCTTTTGCCAACCGAACCCATTCTTGTGCATTGAATTTGACGGGATTAAACTTGTGGGCGAGCTCACGATATTCATTTACAGGGATTTGAAGATAATTCATTACCCATTCCGCCTGGCTCTTTCCAACATCGGCAAGCTTCCTACCGTTCCATTCACCGGCAAGCTGGGAATATGGTCCCCAGTGAATAAACATGCCGAACTTCGAGTCGCGAAACCATTCAAGATATTGTTCTCTGGCCAAAGGCTCATCGGTTATTTTATTACCCGTAATCTTATCCGTCTTTGTCTGACAACTCAGATAGGTGAAGACCGTGATAGAAATAATCGTCAAACCGACCGTAAATACTTTGATTTTGTAAAAATTACCTCTTTTCATAGTTAATTACTTTTGGGAACATCTAAAAACTACTTTTTTAATTTTTCTTTTTAATCAGGATTATATAGCCTTTACCTCCTAGTATAATCATCTTATCCAAAGCAACTGATGAATATTGTTTTTGATAATCCGGGATTTCAGGAATACTGATATTACAATTTGTCGGATCATATCCTAACTTCTTAAAATCAACTTCAACATTTACCGGTTGTACCTGCTGCTCGCTTTGCGCCTGCATCAGCGCCACTACGGCGGAGGAATCAACTCCTCCCGACAGAAACGCGCCCAAAGACACACTGCTGTCGCGAAGCGTTTAAAGTTAAAAAAACAGTTATTCCGCACACCATTTATTTCAATCTTTTTTTAGAATAATCCCATCGCGCGATGGGATGGTAAGTGTCCCTGTAGCGGAAGCTCCGTTATTCGTGACCATGTCTTGCGATCCTGAAATCCTGTGAAATCCAGGCTCAATAGTCACAGTCTGAGCCGATGTTGTTGGATTAACAAGTGAGATACCGTATTCGAAATCTCTGCGCCATACACCATTGCTCCACGCCCCTGTCTTTGGGTCGGAGATCGGCATACCCAGTTTATGGTCATACTCATCAAACCAAGGCGGGACGACATAGCCAACAGATATATCCGCATAGTTGAAAAAACCATTATTCAACAGGCAAGAACACAACGCATATCGAAATAACTGATAATCAGTCGATAACCCTTTGGCCATAAACACGACGAGTTCGCTATTAACATTGTTGAACTGCGTGTTATATTGTTTCATTACATTCGTCCAGCTGCCATCATGTCCTTGGCCCCACGGTGGATAACCGCCTAATGACCATGTTAGTCCGAACATCGCCTCATTGAGACTTGCATCCAGCGCCTTTGGATACATGCTTAGATCGCAAGGGGTATTGCCCATAAGGATCATATGCGGAGCCAGTGCACGCATGGCTGCAAAGTATTCTGAGTTCATCCCCCTGTACGCGGAAAGTGCTGTGGTCAAGTTGGACGGATCATTCAATCCGTCTTTATCCCAGTCGCCAAGGTATAGAGATTTGTCACGTATGTTATCAACATACCATATATCGAATCCTTTGCCGTAGATCAGCTCGGGATTAAAAAACTTCTCGAAGTCTCTTTTCGCAAGCCATTGAGGCCACCGCATACCATTGGCGTCGGGGTTCGAATAACGACTACCATTGACAGCGCAAGTTTGTCCCCATGACTGAATCTTTGCGCCAGATCCTGTACGCAGCCACCAATTCTCACTCTGCACCTTAATGTACTTGTCGAGGTCTACGTTCGATGTTTTATTAGAATCGTTTTTGACTTCTTCAATCATTACATACGTACCTAGCAAGATTTCAGGATTCAGCGCACGAATCTTTGCAACAACATCCTGCCAAGTTCTTCCGCTGTACCGAATATCGCTTCGGGCATAAATGTTCAGAATAACCACATCAAACCTGGCTAACCCGGCTTGGCTGGAACTTTCCCCGAGTCTGTTGGTCAGATCTCCGCTGATCGCACAGACGAACTTACGCGGATAACCGTATCCCTTAATTTGTTTATTAATATCAATAGGGATATCTATAACTGTGCGACCATCAGCGACAGCCGGATGATGGCAACTGCTGACAACGTATAAAATGAGTAAACCGATAATTGAATTTTTCATTTGTTTTAATTTTTACTGAAGAAGAACTTTAATAGGGTATTCCGAAGTATTACAATTTTAAAACAAACCCGGCCTTCTGCCTCCGATAAAGCTTGGGAGGTACGCAGGAAGGCCGGGATTATTGATAACGAGTCGTTTGCTGACTTTGATCCAAAATCTACCTTAGTAGAAAATTACTAACTAACTAACCATTAGAGCAGCAAACGACGTTTGGTTCTTTTTATCCAGGCCGATGCTTAAATTAAGGCATTACTACAGGAACAAATGTCTCAAAACGGGCATCTCTATCCCTGATTACAAGTGTATCGTTAACTATATGCTTGGTTGCTGCAACAGTTATCTGATAGCTTAAGATAATCGCATCCCGTTTTTTACCTCCCCATGAATCTCCATCTTTTACAAATTTTCCCGTTCCTGTAATGTTATAAGCAGAAGTGGAGTTTTTTGTGATAGTGCAATTACCATTAGCATCAAAAGTAAGATCCATTTTCAAAGCACCAGGGCTACTACCGGTTTTAACTTGTACAACCCCGGTATAAGTAACTTTGTTCCTGTCGAGTGTTTTAAGAAACCATATTTGATTATTCTCTACATAAGTCTTTCGATAGACCATTGTATCAATAGGGACTGAGGTGGCGAGGTCTTGTCTGATAGACCTTCCCCTTGTCAGATATTTCCCGTGATACTGATTAATATATTTAACCCCGAATAAAGTGTAATCTCTGGGCGCAACACTCCAGTTTCCTGCGATCCTGCGATCAGGATTTGCAACTAAAGGTTTGCCGGAAAGAACACTGTCCAATGAAGTTGATGTTATCACATAAGGAAGCACATAATGCGTTTTATAAGCGAGGGGATCATTCAGAAATGCATCTGTCAGCTGCACGGTAAACCCCGCGTAAAATGCACCTTTTGGAATAACAAACTGACTTACCGGACTTATTGTATAGTAACTGGAGGGAAGTGCCTCAAGAGTATCACCTGCAGTAGTCTTCAGTTTGACAGCAAGGGTTGGATCAATTACATAGTCAACTGTCTGGTTCGCTTTGTTTTCATATACTCCCCCCATATGCGCTGAAATCACAAAATTCAGATTATTATCATCCTGAAGCGTTGTGTTGTACTCATAATTACCTAACACAAGAGTTCGCACCGGAGTCTGGTATGGGAAATATACTGTAGTGTAATCAAAGTCAAGGAACTCCCACTTTGCATTCTCGCAGGAAAAAAGCCCCACGAATAACACGTTAATAAGTAGCAATGATATTTTTTTCATCTTCTGTCATGTTTTTCGTTAAATTATTTCTACCAACCATCATTTTGAACCAGCTGTTTGTTTTTCAACAGATCACCATAAGGAATCGGCCCAAAATTCTTATAAGGATCGTACATCCGTTCTTCAATATCAATTGAAGTATAAACATTATTTGTAATTTGCATTCCTTTTGCTGTTTCGGTAAGATTCGCATTCCATCTGCGAAGGTCCCAAAACCTGAACCCTTCAAAGCATAATTCAATACGTCTTTCGTTACGTATCAAATCTCTCATTGCTGCCTGTGTTGTTATGGTACCAAGATAAAGGTCAGGTTGTGCTAATCCTCCTCTTTTCCGGATAGCAGCAATAATCGTTGTGGGTGTAAATCCATATCCACGTGGATCGGCAGTGGGTCCCCATGCTTCGTTAGCAGCCTCAGCATAATTGAGGAACATTTCCGTATAACGCAAGTATGTAACAAAATGCTGTTGAACAGTATTTGAGGGGGGAACTATGTTTACGTTTTCGCGCAACAACTTTTTAAGATAATATCCTGAACGTGTTGCTAATACCGCCCTATTAAGTCCGTTTTGGGCGTCTTCAGTATTCGTATTAATAACAGTTGTACCAATAGTGTTACCCTTGTAAACGATATAATCCTTTAACCTTGGGTCTCGCCCAACATATGGATTTTGGGGATTATAAGTTGGTGCGACGGTTATTGGATAACCGGTAGCCATCGGAAAAGCATCTACCAGATTCTGACTGGGATTTGTTTGTCCTTTTCCATTAAGAGTAGGAGGGAAGTTATTACTTTCCCATGTATTTATGCTTTGCACATTTCCTCTCCAGATAATATCAGCATCTGTTAAAGTGAGGTAAAACTTGCGTCCTGTTGCGGAAAGACCCGTAACACCTCCTATGTCAGCCAATGATTTTGCAGCAGCATCAGCAGCAGCTTCCCATTTTGCCTGGGTAGAACCAAAAGCCGGGCTGGCAACATGAAGAGCAACTCTTGATTTAAGGGCTTTTAATATTCTGCCGCACATTCGGCCCTTATTGTCTGGTGTATATACAGAGTTGTAATCAACGTTGCCTGTTATGTTCGCATAGTCAAGGGGCAAAATCGCCATTGCCTTATCAATATCAGCATATATCGCCTGAATACAAGCATCATAACTGCTGCGTTTCAATGTCGACCAGTCGGAAGTATTATCCATGGGTTTATCCAGAAGTATAATACCAAGCAAACTACCGTCAGCCGTTTTGCCTCCATGGCGCTTTAACAGCTCAAAATTCCACCATGCCCGCATACCATAAGCCTCGCCGGTAAAACGCTGTCTGAAATATTCATTTTTCACCGCACTGGTCCAGCTCCATTCTACTTTATCAACTATAGTCAGAAAATAGTTAACATAATAGATTGCTTTGTATGCCGTACTCCAGGAAGTCATGGGATCAAACTGGGAGGACCATTCTCCTTTGTTCATTCTAACGTAACTGCTGGTAGTGACGTTAGTTACCGCATCATCGGTAGCTGTTTCATCTAAAGTATAGCTCGAAGGAAGAACAATATAGGCATTACTCAACACTCCCTCGGCAAAAACCGGATCTTTCCAGAACCTCGATTCAGCATAGAAGTTAGCAGGGTCCGGATTTAATAATTTCTCACAGGATGTAAAAAAAGTGCCTGTAATAATTAATATACTTAACAGTATTTTTTTTGGTTGCATTTGTATATTTTATTTAGGTTAAAAATCAGCTTTCAATCCAAGTGCGAAATACCTGTATTGCGGTTCAGAACCAATGTTTAATTGCAATATTTTGAGGTCTTTCGCAAACGTTACAACGTTGCTTGCCCTAACATACAGGTTAAGATTTTTCATGGCAAGCTTCGATGCTATAGCTTTTGGCATAGCATAAGACAATTGCAAACGACTAATCGAAAATCTCGAAAGATCATATAGCCAGAAGGTAGATGACTGGAAATTATTGCTATTCGCCTGTGATGTCATCCGCGGGTAAGTAGCCGTTTCCGCAGTTTCGGGTGTCCATCTGCCAAGAACTACCTCAGAATACTTCAGGGCGGAATTTACCCAGTAATATGAGTTACTGGTATACGATTCATAATCCTTTGTTGCTGATGCTAATGCAAATAAAGACAAGTCTTTGTATCTCAGAGTAAGGTTTAGCGCTCCAACAAAATGAGGAGTATAGTTTCCTATCATTACCTGGTCTTGCGCATTTATCGTATTATCACCGTTTTGATCTTTATACTTAATGTCTCCGGGCTTAACTGTACCATACGTCTGTGACGGACTGTCGGCAATATCCTGAGCATCCTTAAATAAACCAAGTGCTTCAAGTCCAAATATGGCACTTGTTGGCTTACCAGCCCTATAAAGATAGTCGTATGCATATATTTCATCCCTTTTTGTAGCTTCAGTCGTCAGGAAAGTCATATTGGCCCCAATATCAAAACTAAAGTCATTAGTGACCGGTTTCCGCCAGGTAGCTCCAAATTCAACTCCTTTGTACGTATTTTCGCCATAGTTTTCATACGCATAAAAACCACCTAAGAAATCAGGAACGGCGTTTATCAGTTGGCCAACTATGCCAGTTATATGTTCCTGGAAAAGATTAGCATCTACCATTAAAGAGTTATTGAACAGTACTGCCTCTGCGCCAATATTAATATTGTTTCTGACTTCGTAAAACAATTTGTCGTTTTTTATAATATTATAACGAGTGGAAACAACATATCTGTTGTTATCATTCCAATAATGATATGTCGATCCAATATATTGACCTTCAGAGTAATAATACCCTCCTATTGACAAATCAGTATTCATTTTGCTTGCAGATACTTTAAGCTTAAGGTAATCGACGATGGAGTTGTTTTTTAAGAAGTTCTCTTCACTCACTATCCACGCCAGACCAATTGAAGGGGACAAACCTACGCGATTCACTTTAGCCAACTTTGCTGAAGATACTAAGGCTGAACTGAAATCAATGATGTATTTATCAGCATAAGAATAATTAATCCTTGCTCCCAGATGAGAATTTTTGTCCTTCTGCGCAACGGCTGATTGACTATATAATTCACCATAAGCCATAACAGATGCCCATATTGCATGCTTTTCTTTAAATATCCTGTTATAGTCCAGTATTACGTAAGATCCAAAATTGCGAGCCAGGCTTGAACTTCCCACCCCCTGTGATCCTGAGAATTGATCAGTACCAATTTTAGTAACCGACAGAATTTGTTCGTTATTGGTGCCGCCATAAACAGGTGAATAAACAGCATAGGTGTTAGTCTGTGTCTCAGAGAACTGGCTGTAAAAATCAATAGCATAAAAGGTTTTCAGAGTTAGTCCTTTTGTTATTCCATTTAAATCAAAATTAATTCCGTTATTATACTGAATTGAAGAGTTAACCTGGTTGTAATACCCTGACAAATTTAAGTTTCCCCACACGTTGTTAAGATAACCTGTTTTACCTCCCAACATGTATTTACCATCAATTAATCTGGCAGTATTTTTATATGTTTTACTGACAATCAGTGCGGTATCAATAAGCGGAGGAAATAAATTAGGAAGCAGCGTGGAAGCATCTGACCAATAGTTTCCGTTTGCACGCTTGATAATATCAAAAACTACAACAATGTCGAGATAAGATGTAATAAAATTATTGACCCTGAAGTTTACATTTGACCGTATGTTCACCCTGTTGTCCTGATCATCTTTTCCCTGACCCATGTTCAATAAGGTACCCGCATGTGAATATCCTGCATTGAGGTAATATTGTGCATTCTTAATACCGCCTGAAAAATCAATAACCGCTCTCATGCTTTGTTTGATCGGTCTCAGAAAATCAGAATTGTAGTAGTCAACATCAGGGTACACTGCCGGTTTTGTCCCACTTCTGGTTCCATCAATTGCAGTTTTAGTATAGAGGAGGGCAGCCAGACCATCATTAGCCCGCGCCTCGTTATATAATTCCATATAATCGGCAGAACCAAGATATTTTGGCAAACTAACCGGCTTGCTGAATCCCTTCGCCACATTAACAGTTACTTTACGCACGCCTGGCTTACCACGTTTTGTAGCAATCAGAATAATCCCGTTTCTTCCCTGAACACCATAAAGAGCAGCAGCATTTGCATCTTTGATTATTGTGATCTGCTCCACCTCCTCAATGGTTACAGAAGCTATTGGACGGGGAATTCCGTCAATTATCACCAGGGCATCACCTAATCCATGTAAATTTATACCTCCAATAATTCCGGGAACACGCCCGCTAATGGCCTCAGCAACCGATGTAAAGCTATCATACTTCAATAGTTCCTCAGGATTAATTACCGTAATCGCTCCCGGAGAAAGTTTCCTGGAGTTTTTTCCAAAAGGAAGGTTAACCATATCGGCTTCTTTTAAAGAATTCATATCTGTAGAATCTTCCTGAGTTGAAGGTAATGCAACAGATAAAGAAATTCCTTTCTCTGATACCAGGTTAGATTCAACTTTCAGGTTTTTCGTCTGTATGTCGTTTGCCCGGAGCACAATAGTGGATATGAACCCCAACCAAAATAATACTAGTATAATTTTCTTAAACATATTATTCGTTTTATTAATTTTAATTAAATTATTTACCAACCCGGATTTTGTTTCCATCCCGGGTATAATAATACCTGGTTCGGGGGAAAAGGAAACCAATAATATTTCTCACTATCAAACACGATTGATCTTTGGTATGCCTTTGTAAATGAACTATGATTCGCAGAAAATTCGCAGGAATACAGATCTCTGTATTTGTCCAGATGAGCGACATGCCAGCGCCGCAGGTCATCCCTTCGTTTTGCCTCAAAGCAAAGTTCAACGGCCCTTTCGTTCCATACCCGTGCACGAAAATCAGTCTGGTTAAGGAATTTAGCATTTACTCCGGGCATGTTTGCCCTGGTCCGTACTTTATTAATAGCGTCAAGAGCAGTAAGATTTGCACTCGGATCCTTTCCTGACGGACCACCATACGCCTCATTTGCAGCCTCGGCATAAAAGAGATAGATTTCTGCCAACCTTAGTATCGGAACGCAAGTAAAACCACTCGCACCCCATTTATTATCAGAGAGGTTCCATGTGGAAAATATAAACTTTTTCATTCCAAATCCGGTTTGACTCGAACTTGCTCCTCTATCCCTGCCCCTTGTATAGAACTGGGCAAAAGCAGTGATATCATTTTTGTTTTCACAAATTCTATCCTGATCTACTGTAACGCTAGCTCTGAATCTTGGATCGCGATTACTCCAGGGATCAAGGGGAACAAAACCTGATGCAGGGTCATCAATAGGCAGGCCGTTTTTCATTTCAAAAAGTTCAACATAATTTTGAGTAGGACCTGTGTAACCTACTTCACCTCCAATCACAGATAATACCATTTGTGTAACGTGATATCTGCTAGTCTCTCCAAGAAACGGGGCTTTAAAAATAACTTCATTAGACCTTCCAGGTTCAGTTAGGTTGTCAGTTTTAAACAGGTTACTATAGGTCGGCCAGGGTTCCAGTGCGTAAACACCCTGATTAGCCAGTTTGATAACTTCCCATGCAGATGCTGCCGCTTTCTTACAATAATCAGTATTGTATGTGTAACTTCCGGTTTGTACCCCATTCATTAAAGGACTTCCCAGCCAAAGTTGGGCCTCTGCCATAAAAGACAAAGCCTTTCCTTTTGTCAGCCTTCCCCTGTTATTTCCTAAAGTAGGTTGACCAACAACAGTTGCATCCCAGTCAACCGGAAGTAAATCTACTGCTTTTTGTAAATCTGCCAGTACTTTTTCTCCTGTTTCAAACATGGTCAACTGAGGAATTTTCATAATGTCGGTTGGTGCAAACAAGGTATCGGCATAAGGGATATTCCCCCATTGCTTCATAATTTGCCAATGAAAATAGCCTCTGAAAAAATATACCTGCCCTTTAATGACATTTTTTTCCTCGTCTGTTGCATCAACCAGATCTTTTATATGAGCTAATGCAGTGTTGCAATCCCTGATCGCAGCCCATCCATTATTCCATTGACCCCTGCTCCATGAGAAGGTACACCCCCTTGTAAAAGCTGACGTATAAACATATTGTTCCCACTCATATCCATTCACAACAGTCCAGTAATTACCGTCTTGTATTACTGTAGCACTGCTAATTCCATATATGTCGTCACCATAATTCCACCATGCTGCTACGCGTGACATGGTCGCAAAATCAATTATATCGCAATATATTTTTTCGACAAACCCCTGAAATGATGGGAAAGTGGAAAAAACCTGATTTACTGTTACATCAGCTTTTAATGTTTTGTCAAGGTATTTTTCGCACGAATACATGAAAAAACAGCCAAAGCAAAGTAAATAAATTATTTTTCTATATGTTTTCATAGTTAAAGAATAATAGTTTTAAAAAATTACATCAACCCCCATATTGATTTGCCTGAGTGTAGGATATGTATTTGGATTGTAATCTCCAAAAACTCCATATTCAATGTCATCTGGTTTTTTAGACCAAAAAATCAGATTATTCCCATTAATGTAAAACCTCAGGCTTGATAATCCTAAACGATTTGTAATATCCTCCGGAACCTGATATCCGATTTCCATTGTTTTTAACCTTAAGTATGATCCATCAAACTTGGGAAAATTTCCACCAGAGACGTATCCACCCGTAAGAAGTCTGGGTGCTCTCCAGTTAGCATCTGTATTCTCAGGAGTCCAATAATCTGCATATAAAACATTTACGCCGGTCCTGAAAGCGGCTTCAGGCTGCATCAAATAAAACTCTTGTGTTATGTTAGTTATACCATAAAACTGAATCATAAAGTTAAAACCCTTGTAATCAAGGCCCAGAAAAGTACTATAGGTATTCATCGGACGACTGTCGGGGTAGCCATATGCCATATTATCAAAGTAGTTAATTATTCCATCTCCGTTAAAATCTATTATTTCATAATCGCCCGGTAATTTATAACTGGAAGTCGAAAGAGTTGTCTGTGCATAAACATCATTCCAGGTATTAGCTGTAGATGCAATTTGATGAATTTTTGTCTGTCCAATTTGAAATCCGATTGTTTTTAAATAAGCAAGTTGCAATTGCGGGTCTTCGGCTACTAAAACGCGATCTTTAGAATGTGTAAGGTATGACCTTATATAATACCCAAGTCCATTACCGAATTTGTTTTTGTACATCATATCCAGTTCGTATCCTCTCGTTACGGTTTTTCCCAGGTTGATCGGAACGGCTGACGCTCCAAAATATACAGGAACATTCCGTCTGGAGGCAGGCATAAAAATATTTTCCCTGTTATCAGTAAAATAATCAGCTTCCAATGTAAACTTATCTTTAAAAATTGCAAGTTCGAGTCCAATATCCTTCTTAATAGCAGTTTCCCAATTAATTTCCGGGTTTGCAATTGTTCCTTCAGAAAAATTAGTATACGGGCTAGCCAGTGCCGATAAAGGAGAGACGACACCGTTAAGGTTTCCGTAGTATGCCTGTCCGCCGGTGGTCCAGCTGGAAATGTAGCCCCAGCGGGATATCCCGGCATCACTACCAATTTTCCCGATTGAGCCCCGTAACTTTAATTTAGAAATCCACTCATACTTCATCATAAACGGTTCTTTTGAAAGCATCCATCCCGCTGCAAGTGACGGGAAAAAACCAAACCGGTATCCGGGACCAAATTTCTCCGAACCGTTATAGGCGCCATTGACCTCAGCAAAATACTTTCCATCATAGGCATAGGTGGCACGACTTACCCAGTCTTCCCTGAAACTGGGAAAAGTTGCTCCTGTTGCATCTCTGTTCCGGCTGAATAATAACAATGCCGTTAAATCATTTTTGCTAAAACTTCTGGCCCAATTAAGCGAAATCTTATAATACAATGATCGGCTTGTTTTACCGGTCGTAACACTCTCATTCAAAACTGTCCAGGGTCGCATAAGAAGGTCATATCCTTGTGTAAGACCTGCACCAGTAGCTGAAGGTATATATACAACTGCAGCTAAAGAATCTGCGTGCGTTTTTGCAGTCAGGATAGAAGGGTTGATATATTTATAGATTGCCTGTCCCTGATTACCTAAGTCGTTTATATTAGGACCCGATGAAACGAAAGTATTGTCGAATGATAAAGTTGCACCGGCTGACAAACCTTTGGTGATAAAATCGAGCTTTTGTTCCAGCCTGGAACTAGTACCGATAAATAAATTGTTCGTTCTCAGTATTCCTCCTTCATTTAATTGAACCAGCGGATGCCCGGCGCTTAGGTCATAAGGATTTTTGCCATAATAGCCATCGGGATATTGATCAATAAAACAGTCTGGAGGCAGGTTATATAATGCCTTGAATACCCAATAATTATTGTATATGTTAGGATCCTTCTTTTGCGCTACATATCCACTTAGGTCTGAAGATAAAGTTGTGGTCGGGGTCAGTTGAAAATCAACGTTACCGCGAAAATTGAGACGATTAAAAGAAAATCCAGGATCATATCCTTTATCATTATGCCCCGATTTCATGAGATCTCCCTGATGGAGATAGGCAATTGAAGCGAAATATTTGGTAAACTCAGTTCCCCCTCTTAAATTTATATTAACATTCTGGTCTGTAGCAAAAGGTTTGATTATAACATCTTTCCAGTTTATATTCGGGTATAGCCACTTGTATTGTTCGGTCTGTGGCAATTTAAAGCGGAGTAATGTTTCATAAGGAGTGTAATAACTCCATGAACCTTCATTTGTAACAAGTTCATGCTCCACGGCAGCATTTTTATAGCTCCTCGCACCAAATGATTCCATAAGGCCTGTAATTTTGCTTATGGCTTTCATGGTATTACTGAATGATACAGATAATTTGGTTTCCCCCAGTTCTCCACGCTTGGTTGTTACAAGGATTACCCCATTGGCTCCTCTCACACCAAACACCGCGGTGGCAGAAGCATCTTTAAGAACCGATATACTTTGAATTTCGTTGACATTAATATCGTTCATCCTGCGTTCAATACCATCAACAAGGACTAATGGGGTTGCACTGTTCCATGTTGACATTCCACGTATAACAATCGAAGGATCTTCTTTCCCGGGTTCACCTGTACGCTCCTGAATAGTTACACCTGGTAATTGCCCTGACAAAGCGCTTGCAAGATTTGCAACCCCCCCTCTTTTTCGTAAGTCTTTTTCTGTTGTATTGGTTATTGCCCCAACAACACTTTCTCTTTTCTGGACACCATACCCGATAATCACAACTTCATCAAGTCCTATGGTTTCATCTGCCATCAGTACAGGAATATTCGTTTTGCCGGTTATATCGACCTCCTGTTGTGTCATCCCAATAAAAGAGATAACAAGAGTCTTTGCATCGGCAGGTACAGATATCTGGAATTTCCCGTTGATGTCAGTATTTTTACCAACGGTTGTTCCCTTAACTACAACCGAAGCACCAATGACAGGTTGCCCTTTGGAATCGGTTACTGTTCCGGTTACCTCTCTTGTCTTTGGTTGTTGAATTCCAATCGAGGTTTTTGGTACAAGCATCTCAAGGGTTTTTAAATCATCCTTTTTATAAAGGAAAACCTGCCGTTCATCAATAAGCCAGGCTACGTTGGTTCCTTGAAAAAGCTTATCCAAAACAACTTCAATTTTTTCTGCATTTGCCGATATAATCTTTTTAGCATTCATATTTACTATACTGGCATCATGAATAAAAATAAATCCGCTGGTTTTTTCAATTGATCCCAATATATCTGCCGGGGAGGTAGAATCGCTGAAAGAAAGATCAATTTTAGTTACTTGCGAATAGGAAGTGGCCGATACGGCCATTGTACCTGCTAAAAACAAAATGGCAATCAGCTTCATCTTTAGTAAAATAAATTTGTACCTTTTTCTTTTGAATAAAGAACAAACATTTGCATTTTTTTGCATACTTTTGAATGTATTAATTAAACATGTTGCCTTGCGGCATGGTTCATTGTAACCGGTTAATGTTTACGGCATTAGCCGGTTAATTTTTTTTGACTATTTATTCACTCATAAAACACATATTTATTTTCTTGTTTTAAAAATCTTGTATCCGAAATAATTGCTAAACCTTTTAATACACGTTCAGGATCGTCTTTTAAATCAAGTTTCCCTGATATCCGTGTTCTGTCGCTTGGTAACATAAATTCAATCGTAATGTCGTAATAACGTGATAACTTCTTTAACACACCTGAGATATCTTCGTTATTAAAATAAAGATATCCATCGATCCAGGCAATATAATTCTCGATATTATCAACTTCTGATATCTGAAATTTTTTATTTTCCTGAGAAAATGAAGCTTTTTGATTAGGGGCAAGGAATACTTCTTTTGGAAATAGCTGCCTATTTACATTCAGGCTCACCTTGCCTTCCAGAAGAACAATATTGGATTGATTGTCCTTTTTGTAGGCCATCACATTAAATCTGGTTCCGAATACCTTAATATTATAAGCATCAGTTTTCACATAGAAAGGCTTGTCAGCATCTTTGGCAACATCGAAACAGGCTTCTCCTTCCAAAAATACCTCACGGGTTTTTCCTTTAAAGACAGGAGAATAAACCAGCCTTGACCCGGAGTTTAGCCATACTTTAGTGCCATCAGAGAGTAGAATACTGGAACGCTTCCCATAAGGGACTATTATCTGGTTAACCCCATCGTCTGTAACAGGTTGTTCTAATGTTGTAGTGTCGTTCACTGAAATGCCGGCTCCATCGGTACTATACAGGACTTCAGGTTGCCTGTTGTTGATAACGAACTCTTTACCATCAGATAAGATTAGTGATACATTATTATCAGAGGTCTCTCTTGAAGCGATAAAATATTCAGAAGCTGGTTTTTGGTTTAAGAAATAGAGCGAAGCGCTTCCCATACCAATTATCATTAGGAGTGCAGCAGCATATCGAAAATAATTCAGTCTTATCTGCCGCTTATTCTTTTTGACTATCTGTTCCCAGATTTCAAGCTTTCGTACATTCGACTCTTTGTACTTCCCCGCCTGTAATTCTTTAATTATTTGTATTGCCAGAAAAACCTCCTCTCTTTTTTCGGGATGTTTTTCAATAAATTCTTTCAGCAATTTGCTTGATCCGAGTTCCCTATTTACTATTTTTCTGAATCTTTCATCCAGAACAAAATCTTCTGTGGAATATCTTTTAAAAATTTCGGTACAATATATACTAAAAACTTTTGTCGTCATTATTTTAGATTGGCTTTACTATTGATAGAGTGAACCGATCTTAAAATTTGGACAGAAAAAAATTAATATTTTTTTGTGATTGATTAATTAGTCCTTGTTTGCGGACAATCTGACACTTTCAAATATTTGATTGCCATGTATATATGGATGTAAAAATTGAATTTGGAAAAAAATTCTTAAATATCATATCAACAATGCAGGAGCATTGCTTCTTTCCTACTGCGAACCTTTTATTCAGGTTCGTTATTAAAACCTGATAAATGTTCTTCCCTGACCTGTTTATTACAACTATAGATGTTTATTCTATAAACCATTGATATATAATCTGAAATTTTGATAATTAGGTGCTGTTAGTGTGTTTTTCAGGGCACAATCTCACCCTCCGGCGCCGTCTCTGTTTTCTGGTATAACCGAACTCAGCCCCGGGCACCCCTGCAGTCTGGCTCCTCACTAAATTTACCCACCGGGCAAATTCTTAACGCTCGTCCCGCTCTCTACCTCGTAAAGAGGGGAAAAATAGTGATATTAAATGCATTACACCCCATCTTTGCGGATAGTGAGGGGGTTGGGGGGGCATGATGACCCGAAAAAAGAAACAAAGCCCGTTGTCATATAATAATAGTGGAGCTGAAAGATCAACTCCACTAAAATCAACCCTAACCTAACCTATGAAAACTACAAAACACTAACAATCCTTTTATACAATCTTTCAACCACAACAAAATCTCCTATTGTATTTTTTTTAATTTGTTATACTATAAAAGAGCGAAGCAATTTCAAAATCTGGACAAGAAAAAAGAAATATTTTTTAGTCAGTGTTCAATTATTTCTTTTTTGTAAACAATCTGACAACATCAAATATTTGATTGTCAATGATAATGGTTGTATAATTTGTATTTGGGTGAAAATTTGGATAAGTACTTACAACTATGCCGGAGCATTACTTCTTTCCTCCTGCGAACCTTTTATTTCTGGTCAATATCAAACCTAATATTTGTTCTCCCCTTTTTGCAAAGAATTTTCTCAGCTTCGATACGTATTGCATTTATTGAACGATAAACCAATTTATAGCATGATTCCACAGTTATCTCAAGTATTTTTGCAATATCTTCATACGACAATTCACACTCAAATCGTAAATAAATAATCTCCTGTTGTTTTACTGTAAGATTACTAATACATTGATTTACAACTGTCCGAAGCTGATTATCCTCTTCATGATCTATTAAATCCTGTTCGGGGCTATTATAAAAGTTGAAATGATCTTCAGGAAAATTTTCAATCAGAAATAGCTTTTTCTGTTTCTTCAGTTCAATGAATAACTGCCGGCGGAAACACGTTAATAAGTAGCCAGGTATGTTGTTTACGGGCCCAAGGCTTTTTCGGTTTTTCAGGAAATAACTGAAAATATTCTGAATCGAGTCTTCAATTGTCTGTCTGTCTGATGTATACTTTAATCCAAAATTAAACAATAAATCAAAATGATTAAAGTAAATCAGGGAAAGAGCTTCCTGACTACCTTCTGTGATAAATTTTTTCCAAAATAAGCTATAATTCTGAACCTTGGAGCTTCTTATCATTATCTAATTTTAAAATGCTTTAGAGCATAATTTTTAAAAGATCACTTTAGGGTTAAAAAAATATTTTCTAAATTTATTAAGTCTAGGGCACCTCTAAAAACTATTTTTTTCGCTGCCGTGGTATAACACAAATATATTTATTAGTTTTCTAAAAACCTATAACTTGGTTGAATGCAACATTGTTCTTTTCTGGCATTTCTAAATATTCTTTTTTGAAAGGCGTTTTTTTGTGATGTTTTTCATGGCTTGCTTATTTTATAAAGAAAAAATTGACTTTTCACCTAATTTTATTCTGGATGGTTTTCCTGGTTAATGTAGTGTACCCGGTCCCCTTTTAATACTTATTTTTGCAATATGTGATTAGTATGCAGGCCATTGGGTGTAGAAACAGACGAAACTGTTTGGCTGTAAACTTTTTGTAAGACGATCGTAAGAACTTATTGTTGGTAATATCTCAGCTAATGCGGCCACCGCTAAAACTAAGTTAAATACTTTTACCTTGTATCGGAAAAGTATAATTTTGGGTGTGCAATTTCAGTATTCTTATCTATCATTGTATAAAAAATGTATTTTGATGTAATCACCTCAAATATAACTAATTAAGTTTTATTTTAAAGAACAAAATCCACGTTTTTGAATAATTAGGATAAATATTTAACACATATAATTAATTAGTTCATGAAAAGAGTTTTTTCTTTTTTGATTCTTGCAATCATTTTTGCAGGTGCATGTAAAAATTCAGGTAAAAAGATTGAGACAGTGATCCCTGCTCAAATGGATTTTAAGGAAACAACTTTTAATTTTGGAGCTATTCCTAATGGGAGTGAGCAGAAATGTTCATTTGAATTCCAGAATACATCAAAAGTGCCTCTGGTAATAAGCACTGTTATAGAAAGTTGTGGGTGTACCATTTCAAAATGGCCCAAAAAACCTATTCGTCCGGGGAAAAGCGGAATAATTGAAATTAAGTATAAACCAGCCGGTGCGGGGCTTTTTAGGAAATCTATCTCAGTATTTTCAAATGCTAAGAATTCACCTGTACATCTTTATATTAAAGGTGAGATAATTTTATGAAATCTGACACTCAGTTGTACAAACGACAAACTTTTCTCCTGGTGTTTACTCAATAAAATTTAAAAATGGCAGGTCTTTCGAATTTAAGAAAATTATAAAGGTGTAAATTGGCGCTAATCCAATGATTAATTGAATTTATTGAAGTCCGCAATCTGATTTGTAATAATTTAATAATAAGTTGCTTTAACGTTTATAAACCATTGAAGGCTCCATTTAAGGTACTTGCTGATACAATCTCAATTAAAGCCTCACTCCATTCAAGCAAATCCCAACTGTCAAATTTGATATTGACAGTTAGAAGAGAAATACCTGGCGTAACTCGTTTCGAAACCTTTATTTTAAATGTTCGTTCGCCTTCAGTTCGTGGTTCAATAGCAAGTGAAGCGAGATTGGGCTCCACACTAAATCCATTTGGTACATTCGGTTCTAAAATAAAAGTCTTTGATACATCCGAATGGTTGAAGATTTTCACTGTGTACTCTACAGTTTGCCCGGGACTTGCTTTTTGTCCATAAGGATAAACTTTTATCCATTGCTCATCCACTCCATAGTTGACATCGTCCCATGGAAACAAATCTTTTAATATGGCATTTCGTTCAAGTAATAAATTAATCATATTATCTAACTGTTGGCGGGAAAATGCAAAAAGAGGTTCAACATGCTGGTTGGCAAGGAGAACATTGTCAGGAAGCTTTTTAAGAATATCCAGGCAGTATAAATATCCGGTTCCCTGGTGAAGCAAATTACGATTCAACAAGCAATAATCGTCTATCCCGGACGGTGTAAAGGAATCTCCAATAAAAAAGATAGCCTTTCCGCTGTTTTTTTCAAATAGAATAGCATCATGATAAAGTGTTTGTCCCGGGAAAAAATAGAAAGTAAGGGAAAAATCTTTCCAGGACATTTTTTGACCGTTTTGTATGATAGTCAGATTCGGAATTGGGTCAGTCGTCAGGCATGGCATATGATAAGCTGCAGGATTTTCAAGAATATCTTTTAATTCTTTGGTGATATAGACCGGGCAACCGAATTCTTTTACAATATCATTTATAAAATCAGTATGGTCATCATGATAATGAGTGATGAATATCCCATCTAAGCTTTTTAACCGCCCGGACTGTTTCAATTTTACCATTTTCTCAAAAGCACCCTTTGTACCACAATCTATCAAAAATGCGGAACTATCCTCGGCAAAGACAAGATTGGTATTACTGAAATGCATATACCAGGATGGTGGATTTTTCTGAATAACCGATGAAAAAGGCATCCAATCAACACGAACAGATGAACCAAGGACATGATTCGAAAGGATATGCATACGTTCCGGATAATACCAGCGGTATGCGCTGATGGATAAATAGTTCTGGTAAACCAAACGAACCTGTTGAATCAACTTTTGAATGGAGGCATCAGGGTCGTTGATAATGGGTCCCCGTGAAGGGATAATAAAATCAGGCTTTTGTTCGGCAATAAGCTGGAGACTTGAAACAAGCTGTCCCAACCTTGCTGCATAACCATGATAACCTCCTATGCCCCGTAAAGAATCCTGGAAGCTGTATAAATCGAAAATCTTTCCGTCACCATAAATCAAATCTCCTACAAAAGCAAATCTCTTCCTATCGATATCGGCAATATATGATACAGATCCTCTGGTATAACCTGGCGTGTTAAATACTTTGATATCTATATCTTGCCATTTCAGGATTTCTCCTTCCTGCACAAAACGGTGGACTTTTAAAGGTAAAATTCCAATTTTTGTCGTTTGGTTATAATAATCGTGAAATCGTGTCAGTGCAAATTTTGTCCAGATAGAATCTCCCCGGGCAAAATAGGACTTTTCTCCAGCGGGTACAACTGCAAGCGACCCTTTTTGTACCAGACTTCGTCCCGCCCAGACCACATCCCGACGAAAATGTGTGAACAAGACCATTTCTGCTTTTTTTATCTCGTTTTTGGGATCACCATAAACGACCAGATTTTCCCCGTTTTTTTCTATAAAAACACCATTAATAGCGCCGGAGCTGATCCGGACACTTTGAGATATTTTTTGGGAATATGAACATTGAAGAAAAAAAACAGACAACAAAAAAATCCAAATTGGCTTATTACTGCAGCAACTATTCATGACTGTTTCTATTAGTTAAATTTTATCATAGATATATTTGTTAATGGGTTATTCTATTGAGAAATAATTAATATCAAACCTTTCGACGCAGGAATGGTCAAGAGCTTTATATCGGCAACTCCTTCTCCCTGTAAGTTCTCTATTTGCGGTATTTCTATTTTTGCCCTTGAAGCATCCATACCCAATTTTCTCCAATCAAGCTCTAAACTCACCTTCTGCTCTTTATCCGTCCAATTGCCTATAGCTATCATCACTTTATCTTTCTTTAAGTATGCACTTGCCAATACATCTTTATTATTCGTCTTCGCCGGATTTGCTGCATCCCAATAACCAACATATTTTGACCCCGAAATATCAAAATAATCCCACAATTTCCAGATATTAGTCGGGTCACATCCACTCCATGCTAAACGGGACGACATCCCGTAAACCATCCCCCTGTAAGCATTACCGCAATTCTGGAGCATCTCCCCATACAGGCCAAAGGGAATCCCTGATATTTCCACTAACCAATAGTCAGGAGATAAATTATAATTATACTGTTCTCCAAACCACAAACTATTTATATAGGGTAAATGCTCCATATACTGATTCATAGGGCTAATTCTATTCTTTTCATAATCATAGGTATCGCTTTGGTGAAAATCTAAAAGACAGCTATCACTGGCCAAATCCAGTGATTTGCGCAACCGCTTCATAATCTCCCTGTCATAGCCTATACCATCTAAATATAGTCCTCTGATACCAATATTTTCTGATAACCAATGCAAGCCCTCTATGTAATAATTGTGCCAACGAGATAAGTATTGAGTCGCTATCGCAATGTCCCAATCGCCGCAACCTTCCGAGGGAGGTGGTGTATGCCATCTGGTAACATAATTTGTCCGCAGATGTTCAAAAAGCCACGGATGTCCGCTGGTAGACAAATAACGACTCCCATCTATATTCTTCTTTTGTGTTTCTGTCAATCTTATCGCTCCTGAAGGGGTAAATATTTCACCATCCAATTGTCGCAATGCCCATAGTTCGCAGGTATACATCGTTAGTTCTCTCACTGTGTAATACAACTTTACCCGTATATTATGCCTTTTTGCAATATCAACCAGAGGCTTTAGCTTATCATTAGCTAAAAATGGGTAATTAATGTTCGGATTGTACTGATTCCCCTGGTGAATATTCATAATTGTTGCTCCCTTCCTTATTGCCACGTTGGAGTCTATGGTAAAATAATTCTGGTAATATCGTTCTTTCCAGTGTTTATCATCCAATGTCTTAAACGGACTTATCAGTAATGCAAAGTGAAACTCCAGCTCATCACCTTCTTTCAGTGTCCTTTCTCCTGTAAATGCCGTAAGGATACACTCTTTGTTTAAAGATTCAAAATTGCAGCCCCCTTTCCCTTCATTCCTCCAATCCTTATTATCATGTAAATTTAATTGCATCCCTGCATTAACATCCCCAATCCAAACCATATTGTGCGGTTGTCCCCATTTCCATTCTACTCTCTCAGGACGATAACCACCTCGCACTCCCAGTCCCATTAAATATTTGGCTACCGTCTTTTCATAGGGTATTGTGAGTTTTACATTATCTAAGTGGATATCCCTTTTCGCTTTTATCTTCGCCACATAATCAACATTCCCATCGCATTCCATCCTGGCATTCATGATAATATCAAAACTCACAGAGGTTAATATGGCCCTCCATGCAACCAACCCGCTTTCCTGAATCGTGATTTTTGGTTTATTCCCCGAAAATCTAATCGCCTTACCTCCCTGCACAACGTCAAACTGTATAGGATGTAATATAATATCCCTGTCAGCACCATCAACAGAGTGATTGCTTTCCGTAAAAGAACTCGTAATTTTTAATGGTAAACCATAGTCGTTGAAAGTTAGCTTACGCCCTAATATCGATACCGTTTTGTCTTTTATTTTGACAGGTATAAACGGTGCTACAACTTTATTATCTATCCCCATGTCTGAATCCAACCAATTTAACCGGGATTGATTCTGTGGCGTTTTATAACCTCTGTCTTCCGCTATCTCATCATTTATCCTTAGAGTTACATCTATCGTATAACTTTTTGTCCCTTCTGCTGATAAACTTACCTTCCCTTTATAAACTCCCGGTGCTTGTTCTGTACTTATATCTGTCATTATCCATAAAGAGCATACTTCTCCCTTTGGTACTTTTACCGTCTTTACAAATTTATTCCCTAAATAGTCTTTACCTCCCAAATTGATGCATCTTAACATACTTTTCGATATAACCGATCCATTTTCACCTTGTAAATCCGAAAACGACAATTTCACATCATTTAAGTCCTTAAACGCTGCGAAAATTCCTATCTGCCATGCATACACTTCATCTTTCCTTGCCATCCCTTCAAAACCATTATTCGCTCCTTTTGCATACCATCTCAGAGGTACTGTCTCTGTCATGCGTACAGGATAATTTCTATCTTCCGGAAATATTAAAAACTCCTTATCCGAATTCTTTTGTAATAAATCCGATAATTCGCCCTCCGTTACAGGTGTCTCCATAGGATAAAAACTATGAAAATCACCCCGACTCTCAAATCGTATTGTCTTTGCTATATGTGTGTCTATGCTTCCCTCTGTGTTTCTTCTCCACTTAGCATTATAGGTATCCCTCGGCATTTCATATTCAGTATTCGGAGACCACCATACCTTTGTTTCCAAACGTGAAGGCATGTAGTATAAATAATACTCCCCCTCACCGGATACCGGCTCAAATACAATCTCCCCAAAATCTTTATTCCTCTCCGTGCTGTATATATTCTTAACTCTTTGACCCGTTAGCGCATCTACCATTATCAAATTCTTGTCTTCTGCTTTGTCTAATCTACGCCATGGAATTTTTACCTTAACC
>Ga0265292_1000815_pt1 | contig 34624 bp, 31 predicted proteins | sample Munlanlewell296A_FD_189080 | JGI IMG/M metagenome (GOLD analysis project Ga0265292, IMG submission 189080) | Leachate microbial communities from a municipal landfill in Southern Ontario, Canada - Leachate well 296A | ecosystem: Engineered > Solid waste > Landfill > Unclassified | place: Canada... | reverse complement strand
GGCTGAAAAATAGGCAGCTAACAGTTTAGACGCTGCGAAACCTTGTCGTTATGCAACCTGCAGGGCTTAAACATATATTAGGAAACCCCAAAGCCGATCGAAAAAAATCAACATCGCAAAAAGCTCTTGTTGAAAATCCATTGACTCCCCGTGAGAAGAGAATTAGAATGACCATCAATTGTTCTTAAACGGTTCGAGACAAAGCGCGCTTTTCATTCATGGAGGATCTATTATGTTCAAGACTCGTCTTTATGTTGCATTGATTGGGATGGTATGTCTGATTTCCTGCTGCCTGATGCTCGGGTGTCTGGGAGGTGGGTCAAGCACTGGTATTTCGGCGGTGAAAAATGTTTTCGGTGGTGAAAAGAGTTATCTTCGCGTCAGCCTGGACGGTATGGAAGCAAAGCAAAACACTCTGAAGAAGGCGGCGACGGGACATTCCAATTGGGATATTAAAGAGCAGGTCAGTGGTGATAATCTGAAACTCAGCTATAAGATAACCAATCCGGAAAAGCTTGGTCGCATCACCTTTACCAACGTGAGTATTTATCAGGAATTCAAGGGCAATTATTCCACTCAGCCGGAATTTGTCGTATTTGGATGCGACAATCGTCCTGCGAGTCTGATGAAGGAGAATGTGATGTATGACCTGGGCAATCCGCCGGCTTCTTTAAAAGTAATAGATGTCAATGGCCAAAAGGTGAAAGGCGTGAAGCTTGTTCCGGGGATGAAATACATGCTCCAGTTGACCATCAAGGCCGACAAGAGCGAAACGGCTTGCGTTTATTTTAAGGCCAAATAGATAAAACATGGGTTGGTTGCCTTCAATTGAGAAACAATTTTTTTTAAAAACTAATTGACTCTCATGGAGAAGGGATTAGGATTTATCCAATTGCTCTTAAATGTTTTAACGCTAAACAACTTTTCATTCATGGAGGATCGATTATGTTTAAGGCTCGTCTTTCTGTTGCATTGGTTGGAATGGTATGTCTGGTTTCCTGTTGCCTGTTTTTCGGCTGCCGTGGTGGTGAAACAAGCAAGACAATTGCGGTAGGGAAAAAAGTCTGCGGAGATGAAAAGAGCTATCTTCGCGTCAACCTGGATGGTCAGGAAGCCCGGCAAACCACGGTGAAGCAGGCGGAGAAGTGTGTTTCCAACTGGGATATCGAAAAACCGGTGAGCGGTGATAATCTAAAGCTCTGCTACGCGATCACCAGTCCGGACAAAGCCGGTCAGGTTACATATAACCATGTGCGCATTTACCAGGAAGTCAACGGCAATTATTCCAAACAGCCGATATTTATCGTGTCCGGACGAAACAAAAGCCTGCTGAAAGAGAAGGTAACGTATGATCTGGGCAACCCCCCGGCCTTCTTGAGAGTGCAGAGCATCAATGGCAAAGACATCAAGGAAGTCAAGAGTTTGAAGCTCGTTCCCTGCATGAAATACAAGCTTGAGTTGACGGTCCAGGCCAGCCACAGTGAAACGGCTAGGGTATATTTTAAAACCAAATAAAACCGTGATTATAATGAGGTCTGCGGCATGACGTTTCCGAAACTGGTAACGCCCAAGCCCGCCTCCAGGAAGCCGTTCGTATTACTGACCGTCGGAGCAATACATCAAGATATCTTATTTATCGTCGAAAACCGCATCGAAGTGGACGCTGGAAGACGCGAAATTGATTTTCTTGACATAGGCGCAGGCTTCTTTGGCGCCGAATTCACGCTCCATACCGCAATCCTCCCATTCAACTGAAAGCGGGCCGGGGTAGCTGGCGTGATTGAGCGCGCGGATGATTTCCTCAAAGTTGACCCCGCCATGTCCGAGGCTGCGGAAATCCCAGCCGCGTTGCGGACAGCCGAAGGTCAGATGCGATGCCAGAATTCCGCTTGTTCCGTCAATACGACTTTACTTTTTGGGAGAAGAACTTGTTTTTATTATGGCATACTTTCTTCATTTACGAGCGCATTAATTAATCCCCATTCACATTATGCGATTTTTGGCCCGAAAACAATCACCGCAGGTAACCATTTTCGTACGGAATTGATCATAAATATTTTTTTCGCTTGTTGTAAATCTTGAACTTTGATGATTTTCTCGGCAATTTCGCCGCGTTCCAGTAAAAATGCCCGAAACGCCCCTGCCAGTAACCCGCATTTGACCGGCGGAGTAAGAAGCTGACCATCCTTTTCTATGACCAGGTTTCCTATTTTCGTTTCCGTCACTTCCCCGTGTTCGTTCCAGAGAAGGATATCGTCGCAATCCGTGCAATTCGTCGCCGCGGAATTATAGACGGCGCGATTGGTCGTCTTGTGATAAAGAAATGGGTCTCGCCAATCAACCGGCTTAATCGCCAGCCCAAGTTTCCAGGGCGACGAGGCAGGTCTGGACATTATTGGCGTCGATTCAAGAAAAATATTGCCTGTGCGATTCACGCAAAGACGTACTTTATGTTTCCCTAGACCGATCTGTTTCCCGAATTCCTCCAAACGGGTTTTCAACGCATCCAAATCTACCGCAAAATTAAAATACTCCGCGGATTCGCCGAGTCGTTTCAGATGCCCATCCAAAAGAAAATAGCCGTTTTCTCCGTCCCATAGAAGCGATTCCAGCAATTCAAACTCCGGCCGGTCGGAAAATAGAACCATCGCCTTGGTCTGACACTCGGCATATTCTTCCGCTCCGACCGAATCCCAGACGATCCCCCCCCCACTGCCGTATTGGGCCTTTTTATGCTCCCGATCAATCACCACCGTCCGAATGGCCACATTAAACATCGCCCTTCGCCCTGGAGCCAGATATCCGATACACCCGGTATAAATACCCCGCCGATCTTTTTCCACATCCCGAATAATTTCCATGGTCCGAACTTTCGGCGCGCCCGTGATTGACGCGCACGGAAATAACGCCTTCATAATTTCGGTAAACGAAGCGGATGTTGTACACGTTACCGTCGAAGTCATTTGAAAAACCGTGGGTAAACGTTCGACCTTAAACAAAGAAGATACCCGCACGCTGCCGACATCGGCAATTCGTCCCATATCATTTCGGACCATATCCACGATCATGGCGTTCTCGGCCCGATTTTTCTCTGAAACTTCAAGTTCTTTTTTGCGGGCATTATCCTCGCTGGGCGTCAGACCCCTCGGAGCGGTTCCCTTCATTGGCTTGGAAACCAGGTCCCTTCCCTCCAGAGTGAAAAAAAGCTCCGGTGAGGCCGAACAAATCGCGTACCGTCCGGTATCGACAAAAGCGGCAAACGGCGACGGTTGGGCCCGGCAAAGCCGGCAGAACAACTGCCACGGATCACCTTCAAACAGGCTGCGCAATCGCAGGGTAAAATTAACCTGGTAAGTATCTCCGCTTGCGATGTAATTTTTAATCCGATCGAAGGCCGCCTCATACTCCGCAACGGAAATCGAAGGTGTCCACTGGCCGAGGGAAAACGTTTCAGGCGTCATAACGCAAGGTAACTCTATCGGCTCCATCTTGCGATATAATCCGAACCACAGCAGCGGTAAATCTCTGCCATGACGCGTCCGAAAGGCAGAATCGATTCCTTCAGCCGCTTCATAAGCCACAAACCCCGCGGCGTACAATCCCCGCTCCACCAAATTTTCCACCTGTTCCAGTTTCAAGATGATCTGCCCAGGCTCGCGGGTCTGGACAATCTCCACCGGATCAAAAAGACCCTGCCACCCGAACGAGCCTGACTCGCTGGCCTGAAGCACTACAGTTCCTGGTTTGGTAATTATAATATCATCTCTCCGTCAAGGATCATCATTCGGAACTCCGTCACTGTGCCACGGCTGGCTTGTCCAGCCGTGTCTTAAGAGCACGGTCGGACAAGCCGACCGTGGCCCAATGGAGGAGTCTGAACGATTACCGTTAAGAACACTCCCTTACGGTCGTGCCTCTTAAAGATTTTGTTTTTGCTTTTTTACGTTGAACGCCTTATTAATCTCTATTATGGCAAATGTACGCGAAGTTCTTCCAGTAAAATTATTCGTCGCTCAACTGGTCGCTCCCGACGGACAGGACAAAATTGACCTGATCGACCGCGCCCTGGAAGAACGATTCGAGACCATCGACCTCAAGAGTCAAAACTGGCCTTTTGAGTTCACCGATTATTATACTCCGGAAATGGGAGCGAATCTAATCCGCCGGATCGTCAGTTTTGAAAAACTCATCGATCCTTCGTTCCTGGCCGACGCCAAATTGATTACCAACGACATCGAACAGGACCTTACCCGTCAACTTCGAAGCCACGGCAGTGGAAGAATCGTCAATCTCGACGCGGGCTATTTGTCTCTCGGACAAATTTTGCTGGCCACCACCAAAAGTTACTCGCATAGAATTTATTTAAGCAAAGGAATCTGGGCCGAAGTCACCTTGCGATTTCATAAAGATAAATACGAAAAATGGGATTGGACCTATCCCGATTATGCAGATGGTCGGTATAATGACTTCTGGTTGATGATGAGAGAAAAGTTGAGGAACTTATGAATCCACTGGCATCTTTCTGGCAGATGGCGTTGTTATTGATGATCCCTTCCGTCGTCGGCAGTTTTCTGCTGTGCTGGCTGATGCGTTTCTTGTCCCCCAAAATCGGATACGTGGATCGACCCGCCGGACGAAAGGCGCATAGCAGGGTCACTCCGATGGGCGGAGGCATCGCCATATTTTTAACGTTCGCTTTTCTAATTCTTCTGGGTGTCTATCTGGCGGCCACGGACAAAATCACCCGCCTTTCCTCGTTCACGTGGCTTGGCGTTCACGAACCCGGTGTCTGGACGCGGTTTAATCAAATCGGCGGTATTCTCCTGGGAGGTTTGATCCTGGTCGTCCTGGGTCTTTTCGACGATCTTAAAAATTTCGGCCCGTATTTCAAATTGTTCATCCAATTCGCTGTCGCCGCCCTGGTCGTTATCGGGTTTGATATTCACTTATCTCTTTTTGTCCGAGTCCCCGCCTTTGGCTGGATCATTTCCATTTTATGGCTTGTGACCCTGACCAATGCTTTTAACTTCCTCGATAACGCCGACGGCCTTTCCTCAGGAGTAGCTCTGATTTGCGCCATGGTCCTGCTCGGCGTTTCCATCGTGGCCGGACAGGTCCTCGTCACCGCCTTTCTGGCCTGCTTCGCGGGCACTCTCATCGGGTTCCTTGCTCATAATTTTCCACCCGCCAAAATATTTCTCGGCGATGCCGGAAGTCTGCTTATCGGATATCTCCTGGGCGTCGGAACGCTTCTGACCACCTATTACAATCAACTAAACCCAGCCACCAGTGAAACCGCCGTTTTGATCCCCTTGGTCGTCATGGCCATTCCCCTGTACGATTTTCTTTCCGTTATCTGGCTGCGATGGCGATCCGGGGTCAGTCCGTTCGTCGGCGATCATCGCCACTTTTCGCACAGGCTATTGAAACGCGGCCTGACCCCTCGGCAAATGGTCCTGACCATTTACCTGGCCACCGTGGGAACCGCCGTCGGCGCTTTTATGCTTCGGCACCTGACGGGATTACCCGCCATTCTCATCTTTGTCCAAACGCTCTGCATCGTCGCAATCATTGGCATTCTGGAATATCAACCCACAAAAAATGGAAACAGTTCGTAAACATTTATCCGCGGTTCTCTGGGTTCTCCTGCTGGTCGTCCTCGGAGTGGCTTCGACCAGTTCCATCCGATGGGTCAGCCCGGCCGTTCATATCGAAAGCTCATTCGGTCCGAGCCGTGATCTGACCTGCGCGGTCATCCTCGGCCTGTTGATCCTGGTCGCGGGAACCCTCGCACCAAAAACCCAAAAATATTCATGGTCGTCCTGCCTTAAATTTTCCGTCGTTTTGCTCGTCGTGGGAATTTCCATTTCGTCCTTTCTAGCCTCTGATAAAATCCTGGCCTTCTATGCCGGCAGCGGTCTACTCATCGGTCTGGTTCTGATGTTCACCACATGCCGTCTCGCCGATCAGCCCTGGAAAATCCATCTGGCCCTGGTCGTCGTTACTTCCCTCGGAGTAACCTTCGCCGCCAAAACATGGATGCGGGAACGGGTTGAAATCGATCAAACCTTACAGCAGTACCAGGAAACAAAAACCGAATTCTGGGCCAAACAGGGCAAATCCCTCGATGACCCGTCGGTCAAACTTTTTGAAGAACGAATGGCAAGCCGCGACAATGGCGGATTCTTCTTTCACGGTAATCTCGGTGGAATGTACCTGGGATGCGTATTTTTTGTAAGTCTCGCCCTGGTGGCCAAACGCTGGTGCGAAAGGCATCTTCCCTACGGACGCCTATGGCTCGCCGGATCGATTCTGTTAACTCTTTTCATTCTCTCCGCCCTCATCCTAACCCAGAGTAAAGGCGCCATTCTGTCGGTCATGCTCGGCATCTTCCTCCTGGCCGTGATTTGGCTTGCCAGGGATAAAATGATTCGACATTTTCGATCTGCCGTATTAGCCGTCACCCTTTTACTGATCCTCACCGCCGCCGCGATCATCGGTTACGGTCTGACCAAAAAAACACTCCCAACGCTATCGATGGCCTATCGCTGGCAATACTGGACTGCCGGCTTTCACATGTTTATGGACCATCCTCTCACCGGGGTAGGCTTAAACAACTTTGGCCATTATTATCTACGATACAAACTCCCCCAAGCGGAAGAGGAAATCACCTCCCCCCACAATTTCATCGTCGAAGGATTTACCGAACTGGGTTTAATCGGCGGCCTGGGTTTAACTCTACTACCCCTCGCCATTTTTTATCAACTAGCCAAGAACTCGAAACTCGAAACCCGAAACCCGAAACTAGAATCTTCCCCACCTCCTTCCGCTCCTCTCTTACTCTTAATCACCTGGGTAGGAACTTTTGCTCTTTTGTTTATCTTCAATCAATCGGGACTCCCCGGTCCTGTTTACCTCGTCGCGGAATATCTCCCATACATGATCGCCTTCGCCCTCGCCTTTGTCCTATGCACTCTCAAATCCGACCGTTTCGAGTCGATTGACAATTCCGCTCCAAATTCACTGATGGTCCTTTGTCTGACGAGTTCACTCATTGTATTTATTCTCGGCGACCTCGTTAATTTTTCGCTGGAAGAACCTTCCATGCAGTTCCTGTTTTTCTTCCTGGCGGGTCTGACCCTTGCCGCCACCCGACTCCCAATGGAAAATAAACCAAAATTTGATCTGCAAAACCTGACATGCATGATCGGCCTATTTATTTATCTCTTCTTCCTGGTCATCCCTGCCATAAAATTTGAAAACGCCGCCGTCCTGGCCGAAACATCCTCTCCCGCCTCCGACCCATCGTTCGATTCGGTTTACCAGAAATTTTCCGCGTTGACTGATAAATATTCCTATGACGCTCATCTGCCCGCCCAAGCCGGCAAACGGTTAATTCAAATTGCGCAAACCCACCCTCAACCCGTATCTGTTCTCGAACAGGCGGCCCAATGCTTTGCTCAGGCGGCGCAAAAGGCAAACGCCGTGTGGGAATTTCGCTCCCGTCAGGCGCAATGCGAGTTGATGCTGGCCAAAGTGGAGTCAGACAAAAGATTGATACACTTCGCTAAAGCCGAGGATCTATTCGAGCAGGCAAGAAACCTGGCTCCAAGATCAAAATCACTGGCCCTGACCCTGGGATTGCTCTATGTTCAGCATGTCCAGGACTTGCCCGCGGATCAGAAAAATGAGCGAACGAGACTATCCGTTCTCGCCAGAAAAAATCTAAATGACGCGTTAAATCTCAATCAGGCCTTGCCGGCCTACTCGCATCGGCATTTAACCAATCAACAAATAGACGACGCTCAAACGGCGTTGAAATGTGTGAAACCATGAAAACCAGACGAACGGTAATTTTACTCATGATCGTCCAGTTGGCCTTCATCATCCTCCTGCGGGCGGACTTCCTAACCGACTGGGATAGTTACCTCTACACATTTGGCGCCTTAAAACTCCACCCGGTCGGACTGGCGGGCGGGCGATGGTTTTTTACCGCCTTTCTGGGATCCATCTGGCGATTTCTTAATCTATTCCATACGATTTCTCCCGATTCCGCATGGCTCGTTTTTTCCTTCACCACGATTATCTTTGCTCTTGTAAACGTCTGGCTCTTCTTCTCCCTCGCCTGCCGATGGATCGAGCGCGAAGCGGCTCTGGTCGCCACCGCCCTCTTTATCAGTAGCCCGCTGACGGGTATGTATGGTTCCGCCGTAATGACGGAAACCGCCGCACTCACTACCCTTTTGGCCACGTTACTCATTCTCTTCAATCAACCCCAATCCATTTTGCAAATCGTCCTCGCCGGTATCATTTTTGGTCTCGGATGCGCCATTCGTGAACCACTTGTCTTGCTTGCAATTTTACCTCTTGGATTAATTTTTCAATACCCGCTCCCTCACGGCTGCGTCTCTTTTTTGTCGAAATGGGTTCGAGTTTCCGTTTTTCTTTCGATGATCGGCGTTGTGTTCCTTTTGAATTTCTTATTCGTGCTGCTGACCGCCGGGGACTGGGATCAAATTTCCCAAAGCTGGGCGATGGGAATGGCACGGGAGCGGATGCAAATGATCGGCTGGCTGCCCAGAATGCTCGTCGTCAACTTTTTCTGCCTCGTCTGCTGGCTGGCAATTTTCAGCCCGGTCCTACTGATAACCATACCCGAGCAAATCCGCCTGTTCCGGGCAAAACGAACGTTCTGGATGATACCCACACTCGCCGCCGGCGGGCTGTATTGCGTCGGGTTAATCGCCAATCACAGCCTGGTCTTCAACCCCCGCTTCATACTCTTTCCCGCCGCGCTCCTCTGCCTACCCGCCGCCCTGGGCCTATGGCGGAAAATCCCGGTTAAATTACAAAACCCCTGGTTAATTGGCGGACTGCTCGTGGCACTGCACTTTTCTGCCATTACGCTTTTCTGGTCCGTATTCGAGGGTTATTACTTCGATAAATCCAACGCCGCCCGCCAAACATGGCAAACACTTTCCTACGCCCCAAATGACGCTCTCTTTATCCCTGGAAGGCTTACCCCCGCCGTTGAACTTTACAAAAACCTCCATAATCCGGACTGGCATATCATTTATGCCGGGTGGGACTTTTCCGACAAGGAACTCATGCAGGAAATCGAAAAATCGCGGCGGGCAAATCGGCAAACATTTATCGTCGAACCTCAATATTGGGCGGAAAAAAGATTTCGTGAAACTCAGTATATGGCCTTGGAGTCCGTTTGGAATCGCTATCCCCATCATCCATGCAATATCGCCCATTTTTCGCAGTTAGACCTTCCTCCCAATCAAGCTCCCAGGGAATTTTTCCGCCGACTGATCAATCTTCTTTTCAGTTAACGACTTGATGCAAAGTAGACAGGGCAGCTAAGAAAGGCTTCCCATCTTACGCAACCAGGCGCGGGATGGGTTTCAAATTTCGCTTCGTCGGCTGCCTAAAAGCAGACCATAACGACCTTTGTATTTTCAACTGCCTTCTTCTGCCCTGCCTACATTTAATTATAGGCTCGCAAAAATGAAAAAACATAAGGATTTAGAACCATTCCAGCCGATAAGTGGATATGCTTCGATTCGCCTGCATCAATAATTTTTCAAAATAATGCTCGCAAATCATAAACCGGAAGACTAAAATATTGGGCGAACACGTTTGGACAGGCTAGGACTGATGAGAGATATCCGCTTAAACTTGCTTTTTATGTTTTGGATTTGTTGAACATTCGGCGTAGTAGAATTCGAAAAGAATGAAAAAAATATATATTGCACAAACATCGTTGGTATTTTGCCTGGCCGCAGGGTTGGTCATCGGAATTCCAACTTTTTTAATGCGAATGAGTAACTCCAGCCGCACAGGCGTACTTTTGGTCAACGGCAGAATCGAAGGAGTCGAAGTCGCGATCGGGACAAAACTTCCGGGGCGGATCGCCAAGGTGCATGTCCACGAAGGCCAGGAAGTCCGCGCTGGAACTCCGCTCGTTGAACTCGAAGCCAACGACGTTCAGGCCGCCTACGAGCAGGCACAGGCGAATGTCAGGCAAGCCCAGTCAAACATGGAAAGTTCCAATGAGCAGGTCTTCAGAGCCAGGGAACAACTGGCCAAAACAAAAATCGGCCTGGAATATATCAAGCGGCAGACCGACCTGAACACCAGGCAGGCATCATCCGCGGTCAAGGAAGCTGAAGCCGCCGTCGACCAATCCAAAGCCCTTCTCAACAAGGTGCGAACCGAATTCAATCATGCCGCCAAACTACAGAAGGAAAAAGCCGCCAGCGACCTGGAATACGACAACGCACGCGATGCGCTTCGGGCCCAGGAGGCTGGCGAAAGAATGGCCGAACTCAAACTGGAACAGGCACGGGACTCCTTGAGCCTGGCCGAAGCGAGAAAGTCCGAAATCAAAATGCAGGAGCACGATCTGGCCGTCATGGAAAGCTCCGTCAGGCAAGCCACATCCGCCGTCGGAATCGCAAAGGCCCAGGTCCAAGCCGCCGAGGCCAGCACAAAGATGGTCGAAATCCAACTGCGGGATACGAAAATCGTTGCTCCGTGCGACGGAATCGTCGTTACCCGAGTCGTGGAACCGGGAGAAGTGGTCACCGCGGGAGCCACCACCGTGGTTATCGTCGATTTCGATAAATTATATCTGAAAGGCTATCTGCCGAATAACCAGGTCAGTCAAATTAAACTCAACGATCCTGCCCACATTTTTCTCGACGCGTTTCCCGATAAAATCTTTGAAGCCAGGGTCACCAGGGTCAATCAGCAGGCGGAATTTACCCCAAAAAGCGTCGATACCCCTCAGCAGCGGGTGAAACTCGTCTTCGGCGTTGAACTTCAGGTCAGCAATCCGGCCCGAACGTTCAAGCCCGGAATGCCCGCCGACGCCGTGATCAAAGTCGTTCCGTCCGCCGAGTGGTGCCTGCCGGCAGATTTGCGATAAGTCCGGTTCGGCCTTTGGCTGTAATCAAAAGATATTTTAAACCGCAAAGACCGCAAAGTTCGCAAAGATAATTCTTTTATAAATTTTTTAACTTTGCGTCCTTTGCGGTCTTTGCGGTTAAATGAGATATGAAAAACAAGCAAATAAAGCAAGAAATTGGTGGATTGTATTACGTATGAATTCGACGGGCGAAGAATTTTCCGGTCAAACGCCTGCTATTGTCGCAAAAGGACTCCATAAAGCCTATCGCGGAGCGATTGCGGTTGAAAGCATCGACCTTAGCATTCCCTCCGGACAGATATTCGGCCTGGTCGGACCGGATGGTGCCGGTAAAAGTACAATCCTTAAAATCTTTTCCGGTTTAACCAAGCCGACCCGAGGCCAGTGTCATGTCCTCGGAAAAAATGTCATTGATGATCCCGAATCCATCCACGGTCACGTGGGGTTCATGCCCCAGGGGCTGGGACTCATCCTGGCCGGGAAATTGACGATCCGACAAAATATAGATTTTTTCGCCGATCTCTACCACGTGGAGCCACACCTGGTCCGTCAGCGAAGCGAGCAACTGCTGACCGCGACCAACCTCTATGATTTTCAGCAAAGACTAGCCAGTCAGCTCTCCGGCGGCATGCAGCAAAAACTCGCCCTCTGTTGTACGCTGATCCATCATCCGCGAATCTTAATCCTGGACGAACCGACCACCGGCGTCGATCCTGTTTCCCGCCGAGACCTCTGGACGATCATAAACGACCTGGTCGTCAACGAAGGCATCACTGTTCTGATCGCCACCAGCTACCTCGACGAAGCGGAACGCTGCCATCGCGTGGCCATGGTCCATCAAGGAAAAATCCTCCTTGATGGCGACCCCATCCACTTGCAATCCCGAACGGGAAAAAAAGAATTAAGCGAAATCTTCGTCGATGTCCTGGCCAAACAGTCCGAGCAGCATCACGTCCGGGCGAACCTGGATCGCCTAATCCAAAAATCAGTTCATCTGGCCGTGCGAAAAGACGAGCCGGTCATCCGCGTGGTGGAGCTTTCAAAAAAATTCGGAAATTTCACAGCCGTAGATCGTATCAGTTTCGATATTCTCCCCGGTGAAATCTTCGGATTTCTAGGCCCAAATGGCGCGGGAAAAACCACAGCCATCAAGATGCTCTGTGGAATTTTAAACGCCACCGCCGGAGAGGCCTACATCGCCGGCTTCCATATTCTCCATCAGCGCCGAAGGCTCAAAAACCGCATCGGATACATGTCGCAAAAATTCTCCCTCTATCGCGACCTGACCGTTCGGGAAAACCTCGAGCTTTATCGCAGTATTTACGGCAGGCAGGACCACCCGGTCCTGGATACCGTCGAACTCCTGGACATGGTCGGTCTGGAAGGATTTGAAGACCGCATGACCGACGAACTCCCCGGCGGACTCAAACAGCGCGTCGCCCTCGCCTGCTCCATGGTCCACCTCCCCGATGTCCTTTTCCTCGACGAGCCAACCAGCGGAGTCGACCCCCTGGCCCGCGAGCGATTCTGGGAAATCGTCCGCTTCCTCTCCCGTAAACTCGGAATCACTCTGCTCCTAACCACCCACTACATGGACGAAGCTGAATTCTGCGACCGCCTGGCCATGATCGACGGCGGAAAACTCGTCGCCCTCGGAACACCCGACCAATTAAAACATCAAACAGAACAGGAAAAAGGAATTTTACTCCAGGTAGTGTGCGAACAATACCTGCCAGCCAAAAAAGCCATCGAGCAAAACGTCGGTCCCGTAGTCTTCTTTGGCCGAAAACTGCACCTCTTCAGCAAACAACCCCAGCAGGACATCGAAAAAATACATCAAACCATGAAAACAAACGCCTTCAACCCCTACCAGGTAGAACCAGTCCCCGTCCGCCTAGAAGACGTCTTCATCCACTTCGTCCGCCACGCCCCTGCAAAATAATGACTACGCCACTTCCGCTGGAGTTTACCCCCGCGAAGGCGGGGGCGGGAGTGACAAAGAAAAACCGGTCAATTTGAGTTACTGACCAATTCCTCACGGCGAATTCGGCTCGATCAGGTCTATGCTGATGGAGTTGGTGATCTTTTGCTGCATGTGGGTAGGAACATTCTTTAACTTTGTGCCGTTGTCGCCGGGAATATTTTTCATAGTTATATCCATATTCATACGTTGGGTCTGATGAAGTTGGACCACTTCGCGATTCTGATAGTCAAGGTAAGCGATCCCCTGACCATCGCTTCCCGCCACATTAAACTCAAACGAATCAAAAATGCTTTTCGCTTGACCGGAATTTGCTTTATGTGGAAGAATCTTCATCGTCTGTTTAATCTCTACTTTACCGCACGGCCTGCCGCGGAACTCTTCGATCCCAACCAGTTTGTAATCCGACCTGGTTTGAATAAGCATATTAAACATGGGCATTTTCATTTCCGTTTCATCATGCCAGGTCTCGCCGACCCGAACCGTGCCCGTGGAAGGAAAAATTGAGTAGCGAGACTTCGTCTGGTCCAGCATTGTGTCATCGTTTGACATCGCTTTCAGCATATCGACAAAAGCCTTTTCCGGTGCTGATGCGTTATCCTGGTCCTGTAAGGCTTTTTTCAGACTTTCGGCGTATCGTTCCACCTTGATGGGTTTGCCGTCTGAATCGACCGTCATCGTGTATTTAATCTTGGTCATAGCGGAAAGTATTTTTGTAAAACCGTCCGATTTTCCGATCTGCGTTTGAGGCATTATCTTTACCACATTATCGGGTTTTGAACTATCAAAATGGAACTCGCTCTTAAATCCTCCCGCGTCCATCTTCATACCGATAACCGGCATCGTCATTTCGTAGACGGCGGTCCCGTCTTTGTTCACTTTTACACATACGGATTTTAATTCCTGCTCCATCGTCTGTGAGAACTTCTGTTCCGGCATGACCTCCCCCATTTTCATGGATCCGACGTTCTTGCTGATCAGGTTGAGACGGGTAACTTTTCCGAGTTTAGGGGTAGACTTGAACTCAATCCTATCAGGCAGAGTTGCCGCTTGGCCAATCATCGTCGAAATACCAACCAGTACGCCCGCGATTACCATTTTTTTCTTCAATGTCATACAATACTCCTTTCATTGAGTGTTAGAATTCTATTTTTTCTCTTTCGCCGCTTCGGCGAGGATTTCATTGATGCGTTGTTGATGATTTTTAATCAGATTTTGTTGGGCATCGGTCAGCTTGACCGGCTGACCCTCGGCGGTGATTTGTGTCTTGCCGTCTTTATCAATGGTTACTTGATACGTGGTGGAAGAATTCCCGCCTGCCTCGGCCTTGGATTGTTCCTCGACGACAATGCTGACTTTCTGGCTGGTACTGACGGTCTGCAGCGAGGTTCCCAAGGGTTGGCCTGGTTTTCCCCATCGCTTTTCCATCTTCGTGACATCGGCGTCCAGATCGTCGGCCAATTTCTTAACGGTGGTAAAATTCGGCGTCTCGAAAATGGTTGAGTCGGGTCCGCAGGCAGTTTGAAATGCCGATACCGCCTCCATCAATAGCGTCCTGGCCCTTTTTTCTAGAGCGCGGCCGAGTTGCAAATTAGCCAGATATCGGCTTTGATCCTCCACCCCGGCGGCGGACCTAAGCGAATTAATCAAATCATCGGTGATCTCGCCCGCCAAGGAAAGTTCGATGATTCGCTGAACTGCCTGCGGCCCAAGGTCAGGATGAAGCCTACCCGCCAACTCATAAGCCGCTTTGGCCTGGTCGATGCGTTTTAAAACCGCCAAACAATCGCCCACCGAGAAGGCGACATACCCGTCTTCGTCCAAAACCTGATCCCTGGCCAGTAATTCCTGGAAAATTTCAAGCGACTGGTCCGTCTTGCCCGAGTTGTAAAGCTCCGTCGCTTTCAAACTCTGATCGACAAATCGCATGGACCGTTCTACCGGATCGTTGGCGTCGGTCTGGGCAAAAGCAGACGCACCTGTGAGAACCGCTCCAAGCACCAATACCTTGCACAACATCAATCGGAATAAAGTTTTCATGTTAAATCTCCTAAAGTCTTTGAATGTGCGACAAAAGGGCCATCTTAACGGTAAGCCACTCCAACCCGGATTCGGGAGGCTCGGATTTTTCCGGCTCCTGGGAAGCAAACATGATCGGTTCGGGACTCTCATTAAACCGCTGTGTCAATTTTTCCATTCCCTGGGCCTGGGCCAAAATTGCACCGGGATTGATCATGCCATGCATGGCCGTCGACTGGACCATACCCGCCATCAGCCACGAACTTACCACGATCCTGGAATTATCCGGTTCCATTCCTCGGGTTCGAGTTAGCGAAGAAAGAATAAAACTACCCGCGAGAAACAATCCTATTGATGCCGCAACAGCCGTAAACCGCATCGGCCATTTTCTTGCTCTGATCACTCTTGCTGGTTTCATTACCGCCGTGATAATTCGCTCGTCAAGTCCTTCGGGAACGCAAACATCCTGTCCGGCAGAGAGAAACTCAATCAAAGGACCGTAATGCCCGCGACAGTCCGGGCAGGCAGCCAAATGAAGTTCTACTTCCCGGGCCGCTTCATCTGAAAGCTCCCGATCCAGATATTTATCCATTAACCGTTCTATTTTTAAACATTCCATATTCATTCTCCACGATTGAGCCGCGCGTCAGCAATTCCCGTAAGCGAAGGCGGCCTCGCCGAATAAGGGTTCGCACTGTATTGATCGGTAAATTCATAACCGCCGCAACCTCGGTATACGGCATTTCCTGCAGGTGAAAGAGCACGATGGCCGTCCGCTGGTCGTCAGGAAGCCGGTCAAGAAGTTCCTCGCACCACCTCCGATCATCCTCGCGCATGAGTGGTCCTTCGACAGTAACTTTTGGATGTCCCGTTTCCGCCAGCCGGCGATAAAAGTCGATACGGCGACGCCGGGAACGCAGATGGTTGATCGCCAGGTTCGTTGCCATTTTCAATAACCAATTACGAAACGAAAAACGAGCATCATGCAGTTTTATTTTTTCCAATGCGCACAGAAATGTTTCCTGGGTGATGTCCTCGGCATCGGCTTCGTTTCCAAGCACTCGAAAGACGACGGCGTAAACGCTCTTCACCTGCCGCCGGATCAGAAGCTCATAAGCCTCCGTCTGCCCCGAGCAAACCAACCGAACCAGTTCGGCATCATTATAGTTGTCATACATCTTGAACACCCTAGCCTCGCTGCTCATTTCCACCCATACTACACTCGCCAGCCATAAAAAGTTTCAAAAAAAAAGGGCAAATTCTGGGGTGGCATGGGCAATTCCGATTGCCCGTGTCTTGTGAAAGACGCATACAATGCGTCTCTACATGACGAAAAGAGAAGACACGGCTGGGCAAGCCAGCCGTGGCACAATACCGATACAATATCGTTTCACATCAAACTTTTGACGTTGTCTTTTTTTCTTTCGGCGATTTTTTCTCCAGCGATTGTTTGATGGCCAATTGAGCGCGGATGACTTCGGCGACGGACCAGGCCTGGGCGATACAGCCGCGGGGTTTGTGCGGCGGGTCGCCGTCGAAGATTTCGCCGAGCGTGCCAATGCCTGCCTCGTAGAGATTGTCGAGCAGGGGTTTGAGGTAATCCTGGGCGGTGGTCGCAGCGGCGGCTGAATAATTGTTGACTTTCAAATACGCTTCGATGAAGGGACCAATCAGAAAGGCCCATACGGTTCCCTGGTGATACGCGCGATCGCGCTGGAATTGATCGCCGTTGTATATCCCCTTGTAATTCGGGTTTGTTGGAGCCAGAGTCCGCAGGCCGTATGGAGTGAGAAGATGTCGTCTTACGCATTCCACGGTCGCGATTTGCTGATTTATCCGCAACGGGCTATGCCGAAGACTCACGGCGTAAATCTGGTTGGGCCGGATCGTCGGGTCGCTGCAATCATCGCGCACGCAATCGAAAAGATACTCTCCGTCGGGATACCAGAATTTTTTCTGGAAATTTTCTTCCGCTTTATCGGCCAGTTGAGCCAGTTCCGTGGCTAGTTTCTTTTTTCGTCCGTCAAGCCGCGAGGAAACAATTTTAAGCGCATTATACCAAAGGGCGTTGATTTCCACGGGTTTGCCCCAGCGGGGAGTAAAGACGGTATTGGCGCACATCGCGTCCATCCAAGTCAATTGCGTGCGATCGTTTCCCGCCCAGAGCAGGCCGTCGGTCGGATCGACCTTGATGTCAAATTTTGTCCCTTCGATGTAACTTTCCACAATTTTCAAACAGACTTTCTGGAGAAATTTTTTCCAACTGTCGGTGTCGCCGCTGGTGCGGATATATTCATCGGCGGCGATGATGAACCACAGGGAGGCGTCAACCGTGTTGTATTCGGGTTCCCCGCCGTAGTCGTCGAATCGATTCGGGATCAGTCCGTCGGATTCAGCCGATCCAAACAATTGAAGAGTTTCCAGTGCCTGTTCATATCGTCCGGTTGCCAGAAGCAATCCGGGCAGGGAAATGAATGTGTCTCGGCCCCAATCGCCGAACCAGGGATACCCGGCGAGGATCGTACAGCGATCCTTACCATTCAAATCTTTTCGCCTGACGGAAAATTGCATGGCCGCCTTGCGTAACGTGGTTTCCACAGGCTCATTAAGGGGATTATCGCTGGTGCTGGTGATGGACGCGGCAAGCGTGGAAGAAACTTCTTCGACGATGGTCAACGGTCCCTGGGCCGACTGCAAATGGTAATTGACCCGAGTCAGCAATTTATCGAGATCATGCTCGCTAAGACCTTCTGTGTCCAGCCAAAGCCCGAACCCCGCCCGACCCTGGCCGTGGATTTCAAAAAAACCCGGCATGTATAAATCTTCCCCGCAATCCTGTCCGCGTTCCGCTTCGACCCGATATCGGAAGTTGAACCACCAGTCAGGGATGGCGGTAAAATCAGTTTTGACAGGTCCGCGAAGTCCGGTCGGCGTCAAATACAGGTCATAGGACTTATTGATCTTGTCAGCCCCGAAGGCGGGCACTTGCAGATGCAAGGTCTGGCCCATCTGACGGGTATCGAAGATATGCCCCGCCGATTGTCGGCGAAGGGAATGGAAATCACGCATCGCCACGAGAGGATGAATTGCTATCCGCAACGGCCTCATGCCCTTGCCATCGACGGCCAGCCAGTACATCAACGCGGTATTATGATCGGCAAAGAGCCAAAGGGTTCGGATGAAAGTAACGTCGTCAACCTGATAAACAAACGATACGTTAGAAAGGTCGTCCTCGATCTGACGCTGGAAAGAGGTTTGCCATTTATGGCCTTCCGGGTAAATCGCTCCGTTGAACTCAAAATTGCCCAGATGATGCTCCACACCATCGACGACCAGCCGTTCAAAAAAATTATTAACGGTAACGATCCTTCCCAGCGGAGGAATATTCGCCGAGACCAGTAAACCGTGGTACCGGCGGGTATGGCAGTTGATTACCGTCGAAGAGGCGTAACTGCCCAGTTTATTGGTGATCAGCCATTCGCGGGCTAATAATGTTTCCATATCACCGCAGAGCAGCGAATTCTTTGCCGACGGACATACGTTTGTCATTGATTTTTCCCTCTTTGAAATAGATATGCCAAAAATAATACAATAGGTCATCCATGTGTGCAAATAAAAAATGGATGTGTGCTTTCCCGGGGGTGTGCCAAGATTTTCAGGCAAATTTTTATAAATCGTTAGGCGACAGAAAACAACATCTTCTACCCGCCTACTCTCTTCTGGTATAATATGGTTCAGAAACGAATAGAGAGTTTCGATATTGAAACACGGCGGTTTCGGCGGAAAACTTTCCAGCTTTTGGCATGGACGGCTAACCCTTTATTATCACAAGCGTTACATGATTTTATGTTTGACATGGGTTTTGGCATGGTAATTGCGTTTAAGGTATACCAGAGTGAGAGACCTTAAAAATTCCGGCCAAAGGAGCTAGAAGAACATGGAAAAAATTGAAAAGAAAGACACGATCCAAACCAAGATCACCGACCTCATCGCCCAAATCCAGGGAATGCCCGAGCCGACACGCGCCCGACTGATGGAGCTGGCCCAGGAAACCCAGACCCGTCATGAACAAATCAAAGCCACGTTTTCGCAGCTCCAGGAGGGGATTGATTATTTACGGCTTCACGTTAAATATCTCTTGTTCGATCTCGAAGCCACGCGGCGAGAAAACGCCGAACTGAAAAAATTGCTCGGCGGAAAAAGTTAAACCCCAGCCGGCAGAATTTCCACCCGAACGCGATTAATCTTTCGTTCCGTCGCGTCGAGAATGGTAAAACGCAAATTTTTAAATTGGAAGGATTCTCCGGTTATGGGGATTCGTCCGAGGCTGGCAAAAAGGAAACCGCTGACGGTTTCATAATCTTCGCCTTCGGGAACGTCCAGTTTGTATTCCTCATTTAATTCATCGATTCTCATTCTGCCGTCGGTTTCCAGAGTTTTTGAATCAAGCCGTCGGATCAACGGCGGTTCAGCCAGCTCGTATTCATCGGCGATCTGCCCGACGATTTGTTCAATAGCGTCCTCGAACGTAACCATACCCAGCGTTCCGCCGTATTCGTCGAGCACAACGGCGACGTGTAATTTCTTCGTTCGGAATTCGCGGAAAATCTCTCGCAGATTTTTAGTCTCCGGGACAAAATAGCATTGGCGCATAATTTGATGAATATCGAAATTATCCGGTTTTTCCCCGATAAACTTCAGCAGGTCTTTTACGTATAACATTCCCACGATGTTATCGAGATTTTCATCATAAACAGGCATTCGGCTATGGCCTTGCTCCATTATGACCTGCTTGATCTGATCGAGAGTCATCCTGACCTCGATAGCCACAATTTCCGTCCGTGGGGTCATAATATTACCGACGGTCATCGAGCGAAGCCCGATCACCGATTCGATCATCTTGCGTTCCTGGGGATCGACGACCCCTTCGTCCTCGCCTTCCTGAACGGCTTCCAGAATCTCCTGCTGCGCTTGCGTTTCTTCATGCTGCAACTGATCGGAAACTCCCAGCATTCGCCGGATAAAAATATCGACGCCCCCAATCAACGCCAGCAGCGGCCAACTGACTCTTTCGGTGACGTAAAGGACCGGTGAAATCCTCGCCAGAATCGATTCGCCGGCATATTTTGCCCAGGCATGCGGAACAGCCATCGAAAAAATTGAAAGCAATAAAAACGAAATCGCAAAGGCCTCGATGAGAAAAAAAGGTGTAAACTGATCGTGTATTAAAATCCAGACAATCACGCAAAGGAACGCCAGGTTTGCCGCCATCCAAAGAACGGCGCAAATCAGCAACAATTGAGCTAAATGTTCCTGCAAATACTCGAAGCGATGAGTTTTATTTCTTTTCGTTAATATTTCTTCCAGCTTGACGCGTGAAAAAGCCCCCAACGAAAAATAAGCAGCGGCATAAAAACCACTGACGCCTAAAATAATGATAACAAAACCCAAAAAGGACCAATTAATCATTCGATCTCCCGCTATAATCTTATCCACAGAATTATAACGCGATCGTGGAGGATTTATCCAGTCAGAAACAAAGTTGAGGGGAACCATAAAATTTATATCCGAAAAATAAAAGAGACGCGACCGTGAGGGAGTGGGTGATATTGGTGCGTGGGCAAAAAGTCCCGCCTGCTGCCGGATTTCACCGCCTACAAAAAGAATCTGTCGGTAAACAAACACTCTCGTCCCATTTTCCTATTTTTCTTTAGTTAAGGCCATTTTTATTTGTGGCCAGTATGGGGTACACTCGACAATCGCAGCAATTGTGTCCTCGTCGATGTCGCCTTTTTCGTTGAGGGGCAAGAAGATTTCCGTTCGAGCGAATTTCTTTAAGTAGCATTGCCGGCCATAAGAGTACCGCCATTTCTGGTGGTTGAGCACGAAGGCCAAAAAAATCAGAGTAGATTTCCGTAATTTCTTTTTCGGAGAACAAATAATGACGTTATCTGTTGCGATGAAGTCGTCCAACTGTACAAAAGCATCACCACAAACAGTGCTCACGGTGAGCTTGCCACGTTCATAAACTTTCGCGTCATTCGGACGATCAAAATAGCCGACTACACCGTTGTCTTCAGTAACTCTGGAGACTGTCATAAATGAACCAGAGTCGAGATCGTCAATTGCGTGGAAATCACCACGGTCGATGTCGAAAACCGTGAGAACGTTCGTTGCCTTCCACTTTAAGGGCGTGATCGTTCTTGTGCGGACATTCACTTTTTTAGGAATGAAGGCGTCGATGCCTTTAGGAAACATTCGCGAGATGGCGGCTTCGTCAATCTGTTCCATGCCACTCACATTTCTAACAGGTACGGGAACTTGTACGTATCTTAATTTTTCCTTGAAGCATTTTCGTCCATAACTGTACCGCCATGTCATACGTGTGAGCATAGCTGCGATGTAAAATAGGGTCTTATTCTCCAGTGCAGCAATTGGACACAGGACAGCAACATCATCTTTCGCACCAAATTTATATGGATGAAACTTGGCAGTGAGTGGCCATGAGCCGTTGTAAGCGACTGTGATGGCGCGACGATAGATCTTGCTATCGGGAATGTCGAAATAACCGACGAGGCCATTGCTCGTGTCACCGCAGGAAATTAATGGCGTCGCACCAAGGTCGAGTTCCTTGGTCGCATGGAAGTCTCCGGACTTCACGACAAAAAGATCACTGATGCGCTTATTTACTAGAGTAATCATCTTCCTTTTTCGCTCGAATCAAAAAAGCAACAGAATCGCGGATAACTTGGTCGATTCCTTCACGAATTTCATCGAGTGTTGGTGGCGCTTGGTCCAAATAGTTTTCTGGCACCAATTCAAGCAGTGGATCAGAAAAATCGATCGGGCATAACTTTTGAAATCGTTCAATGTTCGGTACCTTCAAAGCAGGATTACTCAGGAATGCTTTGACCACATCCCGAATAGTCTCATAGTCGTTTGCCTCTCTCGCGTCCAGCAATCTCTTGCCCTTGCTCTTGAGAAGCCCATCATGAATGGCTCGAATCCAGAGGACATTCTGCCCTCTCGGATGCGGAATACCTTTCTTAACAAAGATTCCGAGTGTGTGTACACCGACAGGGTAAAACAAATCCTGAGGGAACGTGATGACGGAAAGAAGGGAATTGGTGCGTAGGAGTTCCTCTCTCCATCGCTTGTACGCGCCTGGTTTAACCATTGCAGAATATGGAAGCACCGAAAAAAGCAATCCTTCCTGCTCCATTTGACGTAGTGCATGGTCTACAAATTTATATTCCTTTTCATCGCTTCGCTTCAACGCAAACGGTGGATTCATCAGTACGCGAGTGACACCTAGGTCTTCGTCGGATGGAGTTACGTCAGAATACTTCAACTTCCCGCTGGCCGTCCGCACAAGGTTTTTTTGGAAACAATTTCCCTCGATGATGTTGTTTTTGCCGTCACCACGAAAGATCATGTTCACTATTGCCAATGCGACAACCTCAGCCTCTTGATCAACCCCCCAGAGGTTGTTCTTTTTAAAACGTTCGACCTGCGGGGCACTTGAAATCTTCCTGACCGAATCAAAGGCCGCGACCAGAAAGCCGCCCGTCCCGCACGCTGGGTCGAAAACAATATCGCGGTCAGTAACGCCGATAACGTCGACAGCGAATTTAGTCATATGTCGTGGCGTTAAGACGATTCCGATTTCCTTTGCGCCATTGCCGTACTTTAGAAAAACCTCATAAAATTTGCCAAGAACATCTGCTCCCGAATTCATAGCTGATCGGATGTTAAGATTCTTTAGTTCGTGTAGCGTCGCGACCAGCGCATTCTTGAATTTAACGTGATTGTCTTTGCTCGCCGGTAACTGTAGCGATACGAACGGATAAAATTCCTCTTTGTTCTGACCTTCCAAGACTACTTTCGCCCTGGTGTTGATGTCCTGAATCAGTACATGGGGCTTCGCATCCACATCGATATTCGCGTCTTCGATCACCGACAACAATAGTGCGGCCATAACGCGCGCTCGTTGGTTCTTATTAATTGCTCCCAAATGCAGAATCTGGTTAACAGTCTCAGCTGTCTTTAGGAAAAGACCCTCGTCAATCACGAGGTCTCTGATTTCATGGCCATCGTCCAGAACCAGTCTCGCAACGGAAGGCGACATCAAAGCAGAGGCTTCCTTACCGTTGATCGTTATTGGGTGAAAGTTATTTCCGTCAAAGAAGTGGGTCTGTACGCGGTAATTGTCTATTTCGTTACCCGCAACGCCAGATATGAAAAGTGCCTTAATGACCTTGCTCTTGTTGATCTCGTGAGCATAGTCCTGCGCCTCAGAGACGGCTTTCGCAAGCTCTCCGCGCCCAGACTTTGCTTCGATCACCCAGAAAATTGAATCTGTGACTTTGACGATGTTCTCAGGGCGGTCCTGTTTCAGAAACTTTTTGATCTCGGGATGAGAGAGACATTCGTTTTGCGTGTAAACCCGTCCCGTCGAACACCGGTCGGGATTGCGCACATCCCATCCTAACCGCTTTAAATCCTCGCGGATGAAACCGTAAGCGTGCACCTCGCTATTGCGTGTTTTTCCGGTCATGATACCCTCACCTTGCGGACGTGTGTATTCTGACAAGCAATTATTTTTTTTGCAAGATAAAATTGTAAAAGTTTCAGAAGGTGGGTTTTCCTGCGATATGAAGGCGGATTAAAATATATGGCGTGTCTTGACGTAGATACGATTTGTATATACAATGCGTACGATGAGATACGTGTGGGATGAGCAGAAAAATAGAGACAACCTACGGAAGCACGGTATCAGACATGAAGAGAAAATCTACACAGAAGAAATCGGGAACTGACTGGAAGCGGCTGAGCGGGATGAAGGATCAGGAGATAGATTTTTCCGACATCCCACCCGTGGAGCGGGCGGCTTTTCGAAAAATGGAGATACGAATGCCGCAGAAAAAGTCCGTCGTTTCGATCCGCCTGGATCCCGACGTGATCGGATGGTTCAAGAAACGAGGTCGCGGATACCAAACGCGGATCAATGCGGCGCTCCGTTCCTACGTCCAGTCGCATTCTCACTGAGTACAGCATTTCATAAATAAGGTAACAAAATCTCATCGCTGGGGTGGCATGGGCAATTCTTATTGCCCGTGTCTTTTCCCCGAATCTGCCAGAAAACACGGGCAATAAGAATTGCCCATGCCACCCGATGTGTTGCCTTTATTGTGAAATGCTGTACTAAGAAACAACCAGATTGCCCCGATGGTTTTTTATCAAAAAGTGCAAAAATGGTGCAAATTTGGTTTCCATTCGTTTTTGAGACGTTGGATTTATGAGAAGCAAGGTCGCGGCTGATTGAAAGAGGGCACAGCAAGCAGTGCCCCTACAATTAAACATAACACATTTTTGGCAAAAAGCAAATTTTGGGTAAGAAATTCAATTAATAACCAACATTCAACACGCACGAGAAGAGCGAAGAACACTCCCTCACGGTCGTGCCTCTTTAAGGTTAGAAACGATTACAATGTAAGTTTCCGTTGCGGGCTTCGGAACTCACCGATACTTGTTACGCGAATGGCAGGTAAATCTTGAACGGGGCAGTTGAATTGGCAGGCCCCGCAGCCGATGCAGGTTTCGGAATTGACATACGGTGTGAGAAGCTCGATGGTTTTTCCGTCGTTGGTGGTAAACATTTGTTTTTGGTGATAAATTGCCTTCGGTGAGACGGGGCAGACTTCCTGGCATACCAGGCACGTCTTGCCGTAGGAAAACGGCAGACATCTTCCCCGATCGATGTAGGCGATTCCGATTTTGCCGTAATTTTTTTCATGCTTTTCTTCGAGGGTCAGCGGTTTGATGGCTCCGGTGGGGCAAACCTGTGAGCAGAGGGTGCAATCATACTCGCAGTAACCGCTTTCCATGTTGAGAATGGGAGTCCAGAGTCCTTCGGCGTCGACTTCGGATTTGGCGGGCTGAATGACGTTGGTCGGACAAACATTCATGCACGCGCCGCAGCGGATGCATCGGGCGAGAAAATCTTCCTCGGCCAGCGATCCCGGCGGACGAATTCGCTTTTCAAAACCCCTGCCGAGAACGTTTTTGAAATTTCGCAAAACACCCAGCGAAGTCAACGCGAAAACTACGGAATACACAAAATCACGCCGTGTCAGGGCCATGCCGAGTTGCGGTGCGGGTTTGTTTTCGACTTTGGTAATCGGCGGGGCATTTTTAAATTCGATGGCCCTCACCGGACAAATGTCGATGCAGTTCATGCACATCAGGCATTGGGACGAAATTAAATCCTTGTCGATTTCACAGGCGCCTTGGCATTGCTCGCGGCATAGGCCGCAGTGAATACAGGTATCTTCGTCGCGGACCATTCGAAATACTGGTTTGAGAGAAAATAATGAAAGCAGCCCGCCAAGGGGGCAGACCGTCCGGCACCAGAATCGCGGCTGAAGGGTATTCAAGAAAAATGCCGCCAGGAAAATAATGCCGGTTAATAGTGAGACATTAAAGGCAACGGTTTGAGAGACACCATGATGCGTAAACATATTGATTAAGGGAATCACGACGGTTACAGAAAATCGCGTAATCAACGAAATCGGGTCAAGCCAGCCGGACAGAACCAATCCGAAAAACGCGGAGAAAAGAAAAACAAAAAGTACGATGTATTTTACGAGATGATATTTCGTAAAGGCGTTTTTGGCATAACGGATTTTTTTTTGATCGTCTTTAAAGAGATAAGTGGCAAAATGCTGGCAGGAACCCATGGGGCAAATCCAACCGCAAAAGAATCGGCCTAAAAATAAAGTTGCCGCCGCAATCACAACACCGAGCATCATTCCGGAGGCAAGGTTATGCTGAGAGATGATCGTCGTCAGGCCCGCCAGGAATGACATATTGAGAAACATTTCCATCAGCCCTTCCGTGGCGACGCCGAGCAGGAAACAAAACAGGCTGAAAAATACTATCTGGTAAATAAAACGCGTTTGCCGGTAAGTCAACTTTGAACCTCCTTAAAGCCGGGGAGCTTGCGGTAATCGGATGTTCCCAATCCTCTTTCCTCGGCCAGTTGGATGTATTGGACAGATTTTTTATCCAGACCCAGCATTTCCACGCCAAAGGCATCGACGGCCACCTGATCGGTGGAGGCGACGACGGTATTGCCGACGGCAACGTCCGCGGCGCTTCCGCCGGTGGGGCCATTTTGAGTGAGCATTCGTGTGCCATCAAGGATCACCAGGGTCGGAATGATGAACTGAGCCAATTCGGTAATGACGTGATGGATATCCTGATGAAATCGGCTTCGCGATCCGCCGATAAATCCGTACCAGTTTTTCATGCCCAGCGAGGCTCCGCAAAGGTTGTGCGTTTTGACGGTGGGAACCCCGATGAGTTTATCGCACCATCGCAGTGGTTCATGGAAAACTTCCCACGGCCCGATAACGCCCCTGCTGACTTCGACCACGCGAAAATCGGAAGGATTGGGCAAAATGATTTCCCCGCCGGTGTCGGTTACCGCTTTACGTATGCCGGATTTGAGGAAGCATGATTTCGGGTCGCTGATGGGATTGTCGGTTACTTTTACAGCGGCGGCGCCGGCCTCATAACAGAGTTTAACGATTTCACCGGTTACCTCCGGCGAGGTGGTCGCGCCCATCCACGACGGTCGGGCAAAAGCGCAGTTGACTTTAATGAGGACTTTGTCGCCTTTGGTTACGAATTTTCCGATTCCCCCGACGCCATCGACGGCCCGCCGGACAAGCAGACTCGGATTTTCGCCTTTGACCACGGAAAATAATCCGCCGGTATTGGCAACACCGAACGAACGCACTTTAAGAAGATTGGCCTTGCGGGCAGCGGGATTACGATCCATAAAATAGGCGCCCCCCGCGATGGTAATTCCCGCCAGGGCGGCGGATTTCAAAAAATCCCTTCGCGATATTTTGTCATTATTTTCGGCCATCCGGTTGTTCCTTCGTTTTCAACATCAGCAGGTCGAGTTTGCTTTGGGCCTGCTCTATAGAAATATCTCCGTAGATTCCGCACAGGAAATTGTTTTTATGAGTAAGCAAAAGAGTCTTACCCATAAATTCACCGGCAAAACTTTCGGGTGGAACATCGTGTGTCTTGCCGCCGAACTCTTTTACTTCATCACGAACTTTTCCCAGAATCGTTTTTCCTTCGGCGGAAGAAATTTTGCGCACCAAATAATCGAATTGTCCCTTGCCGTCGGTATAGGTCGCGGAAAACGTACCGGCCAGAGATTTTAATCCGAAGGCATTTTCCTTGTTAAACGCGAGAGTCCCCTTCTCGCGGCCGGTTGTGGGCAACATTTCAATGATGCTGCCCCCTGTCATATTTTTTCGTTTGATGCCGGACAAAATACTTTTTGCCAACTCTTTGGTGAACTTGCCATCGGTATTTTTTTCCTGGGGTGCGATCTCCAGATAGGTTGCGCCTTGAAAAACCCGCACCTGTCCACCGGAGATATCCGACATAGTGCCTATATTCAGTTCCTCATAATCTGAAGGCGCCTGGGCAAGGTAAACCCCGAGGGCACCGTCGGGATCGTTCATCTGGTAGACATAAATATCGAAGCTGAGGTTATTGATCGAGGCACTGGCGCAATCCAGCCGGTTTACGCCATATTCATAAAAGATGGTTTCTTGGCCGTCGATTTTTTCATAGAGTTTGCCGTTAGGATAGGTTTCCCAGCTGCCTTCCAACTTCCACTCGGCAGGAAGTTTGTATGAAATCGACGCCGGTTGAGCGGGACGGGTGGATGTGGCCAAAGATTTAGAACGAAAAACTTCACAGACGATCAACGCACTGACTACCACAAGCCCCGCCGACAACAGCAAGGATATTACCTTTTCACTTTTAGGAGTTTTCACACCCATTAAACAAAAATTTCTCTCGCCCGTTTCACCAAATGCCGCACGGGCACTTTATTGGGACAGGCGTTTTCGCATTGTCCGCAATTGGTACACCGGCTGGCATCTCTTTCGCTGCCCAGAGCGGCGTAGGTGGTTTTTCCGGTTTCATAATCATTGGCCGCATCGACGTAATAGTCAACGCATCGGATCATATCGCTTACCGCCAATCCATTTTCGCATACACCGTTACAGGTTCCGCACATGTGGCATCGGCCAAGGTTCGTAAGGGCGGCCAGCTTGAGAATAGTGACCGCGTCAGCGTCCGTTACTTTTTCTTTGGAAGCTTCGATATATTTTTTCACGGAACTAAGCGATCTTAAACTCTTGCAAAGGGTGGTTACGGGTTTGTCTTTCAGCATGACCGGGATGGTCTGGTTTGCATTGTCTTCCGAGAGGTTCGTCTTCATGGCGATAAAACCGACTTTTTGCTGCTGACATTTTTTAAAGATGTCCGCGTAGCTATCCCGTAAATCAAGCGTGTAGGTCGGCATCAAACAATCATACCAGCCGGTCGCCAACGCGCTTTCCATACATTCTTTCATTCCGCCATGCGTGGTCAAACCCATGAACCGCACTTTGCCCTGTTTTTTCCATCGCTCGAAAGTTTCTTTCGCTTCCGGGGAAGCCACCAGTTTAGGATTACTGTGGATATTAAAAAATAGAATATCGACGTAATCCCGGCCAAGTATCTTAAGGGACTTGGCCAGGTCATCGTCCGTCTTCCAATTCCAGGTAACCTTTAAACCCACATGCAGGGAATCTTTTTTTGCTCCCTTGAGCGCTTTTCCGACTTCAGTGATCGCCTTTCCGCTGTTATAGTTAAGGGCGGTGTGGAAAAAATTGATTCCGTTGTCAATCGCGTAGCGAACCACATTTTGCGTGGTTCCAATGGAGCCGACGCTGATAACGGAAATCTTCAGGCCGGTCCTTCCCAGAATACGCTTTTCTATCGGCGAAGATGAGTTTTCCGGTTGGGTGGTGGTTTTAGAAGATACCGCTTCGGCAATTTTATTGATGGCGGTGGAACCGACAATGCCCGAAGCGATCAGCATAGCCGATTGTCCTAGAAATTCTCTTCTCGTTCCTTTCATAAGTTACTCCTTTATCGTTAAACGATTTTATTCAGTATTTTACCATTTTGGGGCAGATATGGAATATAAAATATTTTTTTTCAGGATGAGGGTGCATTGTTGGATTTTTCAACCATTCTGACTATGAGGATGGATAGCTCATAAAGTCCGATCATGGCGGCGATCATCAGAATCTGTGAAGAAACTTCAGGAGGAGTCAAAAGAGCGGAAACGACCGCCATGATAAAATAGGCATACCGCCGTTTGCCCGAAAGCATCTTGGTGGTGATAAGATTGAATTTGGCCAAAAAGGCGGACAGTACCGGCATTTCAAATACGACCCCGAAGGCGATTAAAAGCATGGAGACGAATGAGATATAGTTGTCGATGGTCCAGTCCGGCTGGATGTTCATTTTGAGCGAAAAGTTCCACAAAAATGTGAGGCAAATACGCAGGACCAGAAAATAGCAAAAAAGCACTCCGAGAATGAAGAAGATAATCCCGCTGGCGAAAATGGGAAATACCATTCGCCGTTCATTGGATTTCAGTCCCGGCAGGATGAAACACCAAATCTGATAGAAGATCATGGGACTTGCCAAAATGACGGCGGTGATCATCACGACCTTCAGACTGATCATGAGGGCATCGGCGGGATGCAGGGCGCGCAAAAGATTTTTGCTGACTTCCTGGGCCTGGGGGGAGTTTTTGGAGAGAGTCGTCAACGGCCATTCAAATATATGTATGATATCATTGGTAAAATAGAGGCAAACGGCAAACGAAATGCCCACGGCGATAATAGATTTGATGAGCACACCGCGTAAATCTTCCAGGTGCTCCGTAAACGGTTTGACCGCTCCCTCACGGTCGCGGCTCTTTTCTGTGTTTTCCTGTTCCATCGGAATTCTCTTTATTTTAATAAGGTAACAAAATCTCACCGCTGGGGTGGCATGGGCAAGTCTTCTTGCCCGTGTCTTTTCCCCGCATATACCATAAGACACGGGCAAGAAGACTTGCCCATGCCACCCCAGAATTCGGTACCTATTTATGAAATGTTGTACTTGGTATCGATTATAAGTGAAATATTTTATATTTGGGGATTTTTTAAAAATTATCTTGAAATGTTCGACGGGGTGAACTATATTTAGATAGGTGAACAATGGTTAAAGACATCAAAAAAGAATCATTCGATCAGCACATCAACCAACTGAGTGCCTCGCTTGAGGACTATTTGGAAGCCATTTATTGGGTGTCGCGTGAACATGGGGTGGCTAGGGTCAGCCAGATCGCGGATAGAATCGCGGTGGGAAAGTCATCGGTCACGGCGGCATTGAAGTTGCTTTCGGAAAAGGGATACGTCAATTACGACCCTTATCAATATATTTCGCTGACCGGGACGGGGGAAGCACTGGCATTGGATGTCGTGTGGCGACATGATGTTTTGAAGCGGTTTTTCATCGAAGTTCTAGGCATTAACGAAACACTGGCCGGGGAAACCGCCTGTAAAATGGAACATCACATCCATCGGGAAGTCCTGGATCGTTTATTGAAATTTGTTCAATCGGTTGGAAAGGAAGTTGTCAAAAAATGAAATCACGAATGGAGTCGGTCCCGGTGGTTAAGAAAGAGCCGGGAAAAGTTAAGGATATCATCAGCCTGACCAAAGGCCGGCAGGGACAGCATTATAAAGTAGTGAGTATCGCCGGTGGTGGCGATGTGCAGACGCGGTTGGCGAGTCTGGGGATTCTTCCCGGACAAAAAATCCGAATGGTGCAGCCAAGCAATTTCGGACCCGTGATGATCACCGTGAAAGGAAGCAAATTAGCGTTGGGACGGGGTGTAGGTTTTAAAATTATGGTTCAGCCGATTTCGGCTTAAAAATACAATGGGCATAACGACCATCAAAATAGCGCTTACCGGCAATCCGAATTCGGGCAAGACAACGATTTTTAATGCGCTAACGGGGGCCCATCAGCACGTAGGAAATTATCCGGGCGTGACGGTTGAAAAAAAACAAGGGCATTGCCATGTGGACGGCATCCGATTGGAGATTGTCGATCTGCCGGGAACGTATTCTCTGACGGCGATTTCGGAAGAGGAAGTTGTCGCGAGAAATTATATTATTGAGGAATGTCCTCAAGTCGTCGTTGATATCGTTGACAGCTCGAACCTGGAGAGAAATCTTTACCTGACCGTTCAATTGATGGAACTGGGAGCTCCGATGGTTCTTGTTTTGAACATGTTCGACGTGGCTACCAGGCAAAATATGTCGATTGATCCGGACAAGTTATCCCGAATTCTGGGGGTTCCGGTAGTAACGACGGTTGGTCATAAAAATAAAGGAATCCATGAACTCAGGCAGGCCATTCTTGATTTTTCGAGGAATAAATCCGAAAGTTTCCAACCACAGATTGATTATGGTCCGGAAATTGAACAGGCTATCAGTGAGTTGGAAAAGCATTTGGACCTTCCCGGTCCGGTGGGTCTGCGAAAGCGTTGGTTGGCGATAAAAACACTGGAAAACGATCCGATTATCGTCAGGAAGGTTCATGAATATCTGCCGGAAAATCACGTGATTTGGTCGAGTCTAATTCAGGTTCGGCAGAAACTCCAGAAACTCTACGGGGATACTCCGGAAATACTGATCGCGGACAAGCGGTATGGTTTTATCTCTGGAATTTGGCAGGAAGCAGTAAAACCTGGGGTGGAGTTCCGTCACGATTTGTCGGACCATATCGACGCGGTGTTGACCCACCCGATTTTGGGATTGCCGATTTTTCTGGGATTGATGTATCTGGTTTTTTCCCTGAGCTTTTCTTTGGCGGCGTATCCGACGGGGTGGCTGGAAAAAGGATTCTCCTGGCTCGGAGGGTTCGTGGGCAGTTTCTGGGGTCCGGGGAGTGAAGACCTGCTTCGCAGTTTGCTCGTGGACGGAATTATCGGCGGAGTGGGCGGAGTGATTGTATTTTTGCCGAATATTTTACTTTTGTTTCTCGCTATCGCTCTTTTGGAAGACACCGGTTATATGGCCCGTGCCGCTTTTATTATGGATCGGTTCATGCACCGGATCGGGCTTCACGGTAAGAGTTTTATTCCCATGCTGATCGGTTTCGGCTGTTCCGTTCCGGCGATTATGGGGACACGCATTCTTGACAACAAGCGGGATCGGCTGACGACGATCATGATCATACCGCTGATGAGCTGCGGGGCGAGGTTGACCATTTATTCACTTTTCATTCCGGCGTTTTTCGCCAGAGAATGGCAGGGACCAGTGCTTTGGCTGGTGTATGTGATCGGGATTGTGCTGGCGGCCGTCCTGGCCAAAGTTCTTCGGGTATTCGTCCTTCGCGGTGAGAGCGTGGGTTTGGTGATGGAACTACCCCCCTACCGAATGCCGATGGCGCAAGGCTTGCTCATTCATACCTGGCAGCGTGGATGGATGTATGTTCGCAAGGCGGGAACGGTGATCCTAGCTTTTTCAATCATCCTGTGGGCACTGGCGAGTTTTCCGAAACCGCCGAAAAATGAACTCGCCGGAATCACCGATCCGGTGATGAAAAAATCCGCGGAACTTCGATATTCGTTGGTCGGCCGGATCGGCAGAGGCTTGGAGCCTGCGATTAAACCGCTCGGATTCGACTGGCGGATCGGAACGGCCCTGGTGGGCGCCATCCCAGCGAAGGAGATTTTCGTTGCACAGATGGGAATTATTTTTTCCGTCGATGATAGTACCGGGCATCAGAACCCAGCCCTTAGCCAAAAGTTGCAGAAAAATTATACGCCCCTGACGGCTTTTTGCGTAATGGTCTTTTGCCTGATCAGCGCACCCTGTCTAGCCACGATCGCAGTAACCAGAAAAGAAACGGGGTCCTGGTCCTGGGCCCTCGCGCAGTTCTTTGGCCTGACCGGTTTGGGATATATGATCACGCTGATCATCTACCAAACGGGGACTCTAATAATGAGTCGGTAGTCATAATTTAGCAGGTGATATTTTTGCCTTGTTTAAGCTGCCAGCGTTCCTCCGCCTCCGGTAGACGGATGTAGGTTGGAGTGAAATTGTCGTAAGGAATGAATTGATTTTGCCTGGCGAGTTCAAAACCGAGTTTTAAGACGTTGCGGGCCTGGCCCAGCCAATATGCGCGATCGACCAGCCTAATATCGTTATGGACTGAAAAACTTTCGTTATGATAGTCGAGACCTTCACCGGTAATCCACAACGGTCGGCCAAGAGGTTTTAATAAATTTTCCGGGGTTAAAACAGATTCCGTGAGAATTTTTTCCATTCGACCCCCCTGCCAGCGGAACCCGGCGGTATAAACTTGCTTACGCTTTGCGTCGAGAATCGGAGCGATATAAATCGGACCTGATTGATCCATCAGCAAATCTTTTAAATTCTCGACGATCACTTCGGTGCTTGGAACGGCGATTAATTTTGCGTTTGTGACCTGGGATAAACACCTGGCAAACGTAAATCCGACCCGCAGGCCGGTGAAAGAACCGGGACCGGATGAAACGCAGATTATTTTGAATTGGTCCGGTGTGAGATTTAATTGGCGGGTTAATTTGTCAATGGCGGGGATCAGTTCCGCGCCATGACGCACTTCGGCGGTGAGTTCCGACTGGGCGAGCAAGTCCGATCCGCGTCCGACCGCCACGCTGCCCGTTCGGGAGGATGTTTCAATCGCCAGGATGTTGGAAACATTTAAATTCATAGAAAGAATATATCCGTTTAACGGAACACATTCAAGAATTGCTATGTTTGCTTGTTTGGGATAAAATTAAAACAAATAAGATTTTCAGGAAATTTATGATGAATAGCGACATTCGACCCATAATTGACAACTGGCCTTATCGGGCGGGGAAGATATCCGTTCGAAAGATCACGGGTGATGACGGTCGGCCAAAGATACAAATGCGGCTTGATTTGGGTTTATTGCAAATGGAGGCCGTTGGTCGGCCTGATGGGCAACATCCCAATGATTGCGATACTCTTTACGATTTTTATTATCAGAAGATGGAGGAGTACAAACGGCAGCATCACACGGATATTGGTTTTGAATTGAGCGGCGACGATTGCCGGCAATTGCGGGATGAAGCGTTGATGTACTATCATAGATATCTGGCCTGCTTCATTCTGGAAGATTACGAGCAGGTTCTTTACGATACCCAGCGAAATATTCAAATTTTCGATCTGTGCAATAAATATGCCGCCAGGAAATCGGACCGAATGGTTCTGGAGCAGTATCGGCCTTATGTGATTATGATGAATACGCGGGCCAAGGCGCACCTGGCGTCGAAGAGTCGCAAGTTTCCGCTCGCCCTTCGGCATATCAAATCGGGGCTGCGGGCGATAAAAAAGCTCTATGACGACGTGGATCAACCGGAGGATTTTCCGTACAGCCCCGAGGCCGACATTCTGAAACATCTTGCCCAAAAGCTTCGAAAGAAACTTCCCGGCCATCCGCTTAGATTGCTGGAAAAGAAACTGCAACGCGCGGTGGAAGCGGAACAGTTTGAAGATGCGGCCCGGATACGTAATCAGATCGAAAAGCTTAAAAAGAACCGGACCAAAAAGAAAGCTACTGATAATTCCGACGCGGGCGAAGACCGGCCGGAATAAATACCACCGTTCATAATCAAGAGAATTAACTCGGGGTGGCATGGGCAATTCTTATTGCCCGTGTCTTTTCCCTGCATATGCCGGCAGACACGG